>Ga0268262_10006681_pt1 | contig 10995 bp, 7 predicted proteins | sample TergutNc150P3_FD_190354 | JGI IMG/M metagenome (GOLD analysis project Ga0268262, IMG submission 190354) | Nasutitermes corniger P3 segment gut microbial community from laboratory colony in Florida, USA - Nc150 P3 (SPAdes) (version 2) | ecosystem: Host-associated > Arthropoda: Insects > Digestive...
GTAACCGTCAAAACAAGCGGTGAAAACGCCTAAGCAAGGATGAGAGGACGAGAAAAAATTACGATTTGAAAATATTCCAAGGAAGCAGTATTTCCCAGTCTTGAGACGAAGAAGCCAGCGGCGCTTTCTCAAACAAGGTTGTCAAATACTCAAAAGGTTTCAGGCCGTTCTGTTTGGCCGTTTCAATAAGCGAGTACATGCCGCAGGAGCTTTCCGCCCCTTCAGGGCTTTGGCAGAACAGCCAGTTTTTCCGGCCAATCACAAAAGGCCGTATCGCGTTTTCACAGGCGTTGTTGTCAGGGGTAAGGTATGGGCTTCCAAGATATGCCGTCATCTTGTCCCATTGCTCAAGGCTGTAATGAATTGCTTTCCCCAACAGCAGGCTCGGAGGCACTTCTTCTTTTCGTTTCTCAAGCCATGCCTTGAACTTTTCAAGCACCGGCCCGGCGCGGGCTTTCCGTTCAGACAGGAACAAGTCATTGTTATCCTTTATCTTCTCCCGTAATTCATCTTCTATATCGTACAGTCGGCGTATATGTTTTATCCCTTCCTGCGCGGACCGGGATTCTTTGGTTGCTTTCGCCGCTTCATAAAACTTCCGCCGCGCGTGGGCAAAACACCCCACGTGAATAATACCACCCATGTCTTTCACCGCGCAGTCATACCCTTCATACCCGTCGGTTTGCAGGTATCCGCAATATCCCTGTAAAAATGTTTTCGCGTGATACGCGCCGCGGGTCGGATGATATTCATACCAAACCACTTTTCCCTTTTCAGAACCGCCGCGGGCAAGCCATATATAACTTTTCTGCGTATCGCTTCGCCCTTCTTCCCCTATCACCTGCACCGTCGTCTCGTCCATCTGCAGCACCGGCCCGCTTTTGACCGTCTCTTTCAAGTGCGCAAACAAAGGCTCAAGCTTCCGGTACACCTGTTGCTGCCAGTTCGCCATGTCCTGCCGGCTTATCGTTACCCCTATCTGTTCAAATTGTTTCTCCTGCCTGAAATACGGCAGGTGCATTTCAAACTTTTGCGTGAAGATGGTAGCTAACACACTGGCGCTTGCTATGCTTTTGGGAATAATCGCCGGTTCTACCGGCGCTATGCGGACTACCGGCTTGTCTTCGTCTTCAGTCCCTTCGCATCTCAGGCAGGCGTATTTCGGGCGGACTATCTGGTCCACATAAATCCGCGGGGGAATTATTATCAATTTCTCGCTGATTTCTGCGCCGATTCGGGTTAATTCAGCCCCGCAAGCGCATGTTTTCTCGCTTTCCGGTATATCTATTATTCTTTCTCTGCGTTCAAGGTTCGCGCTTAACGGTTTGCGTCCGGCTTTCTTGCGGGTGAATGATTGAACCGTTTCAAGCTCTTGCGGTGTTTCTTCTTGTGCCTGCGGCTGTTCCACTTCCTCGGTAAATAACGACGGCTGCTTTTCATCGGCAAGCAACTGTTCGGCGCTCCGCGCGAACCGTTTGTATACCAACAAATCATACTTTTCTTTTATTTCAAGATATTTGTACTGATACTCTTTTAAGTTTGTTTCTAATTCCCTGATGTAATTGACGACTTCAGGGTTTAGTGTTTCCCTCTGCATTACCTGATTGAGCATATCCTATAGTATCACATAACGGTTTGTTTGTCAAATGTTTTTTATTAATTTTATTTTAATATTTTTTCTTAATTTGGATGTCCGGCCTCATACCCCAACAGTTTTAAGCCGGACACCAGACCCTTACGCGACCTTTGTGTAAAACGCTTCTTTATGCGCCTTGAAGAAATCTATCCCCGCCAGCAGCATTTGCAGCTGTTCCCATGAAAGCTCCATCGCTTCGCTTTCGTCCCGCGGCCAGGGAAACTTGTCCTTTTCCAGCCTCTTCTGGCTTAACCAGAAACCCGTCTTGTCCCAGTACACGGCCTTTATCAGCTTGCGCTCGCGGTTGCAGAATATATACACGCTCCCGCTGAACGGGTTCTCTTGCATCTGCCGCTCTATCATTACTGACAGTCCGTTTACCGCTTTCCGTAAATCCGTGGTACCGGGGCGGATAAATATTCTTGCCGTGCTGAAATCTATTGTCATAGCGCACGCCCCAGCCATTCTATCACCGCGCGCATTTCCCTGCTGCCGGATATCAGGGGTATGTGGATTTTTACTTCCCCTTTTTCTATCAGTATTTCCGGTTCGCTCTGCCTGCCGGTCATTACCGGCGCCGCAACCTCTACAAAACACGCTTCCTCTGCCGCCCCGGTCTTTGTCCATTTCACGAATGTCTGCGGGTTTAACCCGTTCGCCTTCGCATACGCCCACCCGCTCTTCCCGCTCTGCCGCCAGTCTTCAAGCCACATCGCTTTTTCTTCTTCGCTGTACCGCATCTTTACCTCCAAAAATTATTATTTTCGGAAGTTTATATCGATCCCTGGCTACGCGCCAGAAGCGCTTGTTTTGACGGTTACGATATATATTGTGAATTGAGAAACAAGAAACAGACCGTGGAAGATGCGGACATTCTGAGCGCTGCCTTTTGTAAATGCCATAACTTTACCCTTGTGACTCACAATATAAAGCATTTTGAAGTCATTTCTGGTCTCAGTTATAGTGATTGGAAAACAGGTTAAGAATGTGTCAATGGAACCAGTTTTAGTAATTTTTCAAAATTACTTTCAAGAATTTACATCTATTTCTCTTTACTTCCTTATATCCACTATGTATATAGTGTCATAATACTAGTGCGGTTTTTTCATTTTGTATCATTGTAAAGGGATTAAACATAGAATATACTCATCGTATCCATAAATGATACACATTCAAGCAGCCTATATTTAGCTTCATTTACATCTGCATTTTCATCTATATTTGAATTATCATCCAATGTTTTAATTTCAACTAATAATTTATCTTCATTTTGTAACACTTGACATTTTTGCATTATAGCACTTAAGTTTTTCTTAACATCAAGTACTTCCAACTCAAATACTTCGTCAAGCATTTTATATGTTTTTCCCATATCAGCAATACAATATTTATTTTCATTTTTTATAAGAACAAATTTATATTCATCTTTGGTTTTGTTATTATAATTTATTGGAAATGAATATTGTTGAATTATGTTTTGTGAATCTATTATTGTTTTTGAACCAATGAACAGATTGAAATTATATTTATCAGAAAAATGTTCATTGTCATTATAAAAAAGTAACATTTCATTCATAAAAGAAACACAGCGAAACAATCTGTGTTTTGCTTCATTCAATGCTTTGTTATTTTCATCTGCTACTGATGTGTTATTTATTTCAATAGAGAAATCAAATCCATTTTTAAAAACACGAAACTTCTTTAATATATTTGCTAAGTTTTTAGCAACATCATGTTCACTTAATTCAAATACTTTATCAAGCATTTTTAATGTTTTGCCTTGATCTGTAATTATTATTTTATTATTATTTTTTATTAATGCAAATTCAAAACACTCATCAGTTTCACGATATTTATTTGGAAAAGAGTATTTTGTAATTATATTATCTAAATCGTAATAAAGACCATACTTAAGATTATAGTGAAGATTAACTTCAAGTGCTTCATAATAAGCAAAAGGTTTCCTTAACATTTCTAATCTATCATATGCTTCCTTGTAATTCGGATTAATTTTATAGGCTGTTTTATATTCTTCGAATGCCTCTTTTATTTTACCTAAATTTAAAAAGACATCTCCTTTACTTTTGTAGGCTTCATCATAATTAGAATCAATTTCAATAGCTTTATTATAGTCTTTCAGAGCATTTTCATTTTCATTTAATTTAAAATAGACATCTCCTCTGTTTTTATATAAATATTTATTTTGATTTTCAGGCTTATTACCATAATCAATCTCAATGGCTTTATTATAGTCTTTCAATGCATTTTCATTTTCACCTAAAGAAAAATAAAACAGCCCTCTGCAATTATACGAATCAACAAAATCTTTCTTAAGATCAATTGCTTTGTTATAATCATAGATTATTTGTTCTTTTTTTTCTTTTTGTTCATTGTTAATAGCCGCCCTTAATAGAAACGCACGATGATCTTGTTTATTATTAGATATATAATTTTCAATATATATTTTAGATTGATCTATTGCTTTTGGATATTCGCCTAAACTACCTAAACAATAATAGCATAATGCTAAGTCATAACAAATATGCAAATTAAAAGAATTATTGGTGTTGTAAACTTCTTCTAAATCTTCGATAGATTTCTCATAATTATACAAATCATAAAGAAATATAATACCACGCAAATAACGAGAATATGTTTTCCATTCAATATCATCGTTCGTATCATCAATTGATGAAAACAAAAACATAATTGAATCTATAATTTTATTTTCATATCTTTCACATAAGGCATATTTATATAATAATTGACATGAATTTGGTAATTTAGCTAAATGTTTTTTTTGCTCTTCATAAAATTCATTATATGATAAATTACCTTGAAATTTTTTTAATTCATTGTCAATAATTTCATGCAGATTAAATTCTATAAACTTATATTTTAATGTTTTTTTATTAAGAACGTCCCTTTTTACTAACAACTCATTATCAATAATTTTTTTTATTAATTTACAATAATCCTCTTCAAGAACTCCTTTTCTTGCAAACTGTTTTTTTTGTAATAATAACAATTCATTACGTTCAATATCTCTATTTGAATGTATAGTGAATATATCGCTATGTTTTAAATAAGGATTATCAATTATTTTGAAAAATTTTTCTATAATATCAGCTTCTTTCGTCAAATCAACCTTAGTTAGTTTCTTTAAAATAACTGATTCATCATCATTATCATCATCATCATCATCATCTGTTGGAAACCTCGTAATTGCACAAATAATATCAGATTTTAATTTATTAATTTTATAATCTGCTGAACTTGATATATGATTGTACCCCAGTTTGGCACCTAGAAAATTTTCAGCGTTATTTGCAGAAAACATGACTACTTTATCAGGTAAAATAGAATTACATACTTTCCCCATAGTAGTTATTCCGGAACGAGAATCAATTAATAAGTAATCGGGATTTATTTGTTCTTCTATTTGCCTTTTTAAATTTTCAAATATATACAATCCTTCGCCATCTTTATTCAGAAAAAGATTATCCAAATTTATATAAGACAAGTTATTCCAATATTTGTTTGTATTTATATCTTTACCTGCATTCATTACTTTTATATATCCATATTTATTTTGTTGATATACAGTGCTAAAGTATTCTTCAATATCATCGGGAGCTTTATCACTAGTAATACAAGAATAAACGTAATCAACCACTCCTAATTTTGAAGGAACAAGTTTTGACTCTTCTTGAAATTTATATGCAACGCCAGGAGCCTCAAGGTCAAAATCCAAAACACATACACCAATATTACGTTCAGCCAAATATTTCGCAGTATATGCTAATGCAAGAGAACGCCCCACGCCACCTTTATACGAATAAAAAGATATTGTTTCCATACATTTTTTCATATTACACCCTTCCATTCCACGCGGGTCTCAAAGTTTACTTTCCGAATATATTCAGCAGTATTTTCCATTTTAGTAGATTTATATGGATATTTTTTATGATGTTTCTTTTCGATAATATAGTAAACTAACAATACTATGCTAATAATAAAAACTATAATAATAGTTATTATAGAAATTTCTATAAGTTTATTTATATTCATTTTAATCTCCAAGAATTATTTTTCAATATATGAAATACAAAAGAATATATTATACTTAATATTAAACAAATATTAGTTCCACATTTTAGTAAATTTAAATTTATAGATTCACTATATTTAATACTACCACAATACAGTATTACAGTATGGAAAACTAACGCCCCTGGTAATATATAAAACAGAAATCCTTCTAATAATTTTGAATAACGACGCTTGGTAAAATAATACTCAGCATTTGAAGTAACAATAAGTGCGGAACAAAAGAATAAGATAACACAATCTCTATATATCTTTTCAAAATAAAAATTATCGATAAAATCAATTTTTACTAAAAAAAATAAAAAAATCAATTGTAATAGGCCAAAAAATACACTGATAATATTTAAAAAAATGATTTTACCAATTGCTTTGATCATATTCAAAACGATAACCTCTCTTTCTGTAAAATTTACTCTACTTGCTTTTCCCGCCCAACGGACGGGTATTCTGTACACTGAAAACTTCAGTGTACAGAATCCATTACCACCTGCACGCAGCAAGGTACGAGTACCTGCCACCCTCGCTCTTTGCTCTCTACCCATTGCTAATTGTTCATTGCACCCTCCCTCCCCCTCTACTGTTTCGTCCAAGTACTACTACTTGTACTCGTCCTCTTATACGTCCCCGCGCCGCCCGAAAGATATGCCGTCTTTAAATTATTTCCGCCTGTTCCATTACTATCTTGAGGAAAAGTACTATCTTTGAAATTCGCGCTGGTAATTGCGCTCCCTGTACTAAACGTTACGCTGATAAGCCCTCTGCAGTAGGTAAAAGCAGAATCCCCAATGCTGGTAACGCTACTGGGTATGGTTACACTGGTAAGCCCGGTGCAACTGTCAAAAGCCTGATTCCCAATGCTGGTAACGCTGTTGGGGATGGTAAATGTACTGTTTGTTTTACCTGCAGGATATTGAATCAATGTAGTTTTGTTTTTGTTATACAATACTCCGCCATCGGAAATGTATGTGGTATTGGCGGCATCAACAATTATGCTGGTAAGGCCGGTGCAACCGGCAAAAGCCGTTTCCCCAATGCTGGTAACACTGTTGGGGATGGTTATGCTGGTAAGGCTGGCGCAATTGGCAAAAGCCGTTTCCCCAATGCTGGTAACACTGTTGGGGATGGTTATGCTGGTAAGACTGGTGCAATTTTGAAAAGCTTGATCCCCGATGCTGGTAACGCTGTTGGGTATGGTTACGCTGGTAAGTTTGGTGCAACCGAAAAAAGCATAATTCCCAATGCTGGTAAATTTACTGGTGGCAGTAAAGGTTACGCTGGTAAGGCCGGTGCAACCATAAAAAGCGTAATTCCCAATGCTGGTAACACTGTTGGGGATGGTTACGCTGGTAAGACTGGTGCAACCGCGAAAAGCGGAACCCCCAATGCTGGTAACACTGTTGGGGATGGTTACGCTGGTAAGACTGGTGCAACCGCGAAAAGCCTCCTCCCCAATGCTGGTAACGCTGTCCGGTATGGTTACGCTGGTAAGGCTGGTGCAACCGCCAAAAGCGCTACCCCCGATGCTGGTAATGCTGTTGGGTATGGTTATGCTGGTAAGGCTGGTGCAACCGGAAAAAGCATAAGCCCCAATGCTGGTAACGCTGTTGGGGATGGTTACGCTGGTAAGGCCGGTGCAACCAGAAAAAGTCTCATCAATGTAGATAACGCTGTTGGGGATGGTTACGCTGGTAAGGCTGCTGCAACCGCGAAAAGCGTTACTCCCAATTTGACGAAAAAGAGCGTTAGTAGGAAAGGTTACGCTGGTAAGGCTGGTGCAATCTTGAAAAACAAAAGACCCCATGAGGGAAACACTGTCCGGTATGGTTACGCTGGTAAGGCTGGTGCAACCGTCAAAAGCTTTCACAGAAAGGCTGGTAAAGGTACTGCCAGAAAGATCAAGGTCGACGTATTTGGTTTTGTTTTGTTGAAGTACATATCCAAGACTTCCAACAGTGGAGGAATAAGAGCCAAGATCGGCCACGTTTAACGCAACACTATAGGGGGTGGCGGCGGTATTGGCGGGTCTGCCTTTCAAATACGTGTCTAAATCAGCAATGCTATTGAAAAAAATTGGGACAGTAATAATCCGTACTGCGGAATCAATACTGTTATAGCCCGCCTTGTTTGCTGTAACCACTACACTGTACGCCGTACCGTTGATCAGTCCGCTGATGCTTCCGCCGCTTGCCACACCGGTTATCTTCGTGCCGGTCTTAACATTAGCCACAGTCAAGCCGCTTCCCGCTTTCCAATATATATCATAGCTGTCCGCCGTGGGGTTCGAGGCTGTCCATGTATAGGTGATCTTTGTGTTACCCGCTGTAAGGGTAAGCGTTGGAGCGGTGGTAAAGGATGCGAGTGACGGCGTTACCGTTCGTACTGTTGAATCAACTGCGTTATAACCTGCCTTATTCGCCGTTACCACCACGCTGTATACCGTGCCATTGGTCAATCCGGTAATTTCCCCGCCGCTTGTAGCACCGGTGATCTTCGTGCCGGTCTTAATGTCAGCCGCAGTCAAGCCGTTTCCCGCTTTCCAGTACACGTCGTAGCTGTCCGCTGCGGGGTTTGAGGCCGTCCATGTATAGGTGATCTTTGTGTTACCCGCTGTAAGGGTCAGTATTGGAGCGGTGGTAAAGGAGGCAAGTGAAGGCGTTGCAGTCTGCACTGCGGAATCAACGCTATAACCAGCCTTGTTCGCCATTACCACCACGCTGTATGCCGTGCCGTTGGTCAGTCCGGTAATTTCCCCGCCGCTGGATACACCGGTTATCTTCGTGCCGGTTTTAACGTCAGCCACAGTCAAGTCGTTTCCCTCTTTCCAGTACACGTCGTAGCTGTCCGCCACGGGGTTCGAGGCTGTCCAGGTGTAGGTAATCTTTGTGTTACCTGCTGTAAGGGTAAGCATTGGAGCAGTAATCTGGAACATATCATCAACAGCAAAATCCTTGGTATAAACGGTAGAAACAGACGGGTAAATACGTACCGCCTCGCTTATTCCCGCAAAAAGATTATTTTTATTGACAAGAACGGTCAGTAAATAGGAACCGGCGCTCAATTCCAGCGTCTGTGTTTTTCCGTTTCCTTGAGTTACACTAACAGGATTTAAGGTAATAGTATTCAATTCCGGCCATTTTTGCAGGGTAATTTCCGCCGCAGCGCCCGCCGGATAAGTAATGGTGTAGCTGAATTTCCCTTTCGTTGTGGCAGTAATCCCGGAAAGCTTAACTTCTACCTGAGCATTATCGCCGGAACTAATGATAAATTGTTCAGATACGCCGCTTGCCACCATGGTATATGGCTCCTTAGTGCCGATATAGGCTTGTACCGCTACGGTGTAACTGCCGACTTCCAGAGTAAATAATCCATCGTTGCCGGGAGTCTTAACCACACCGGTTGTTGCGCCTGTTTTGGTAAAGGTATACACATATTTATCAAAAGCAGTTGGAGGCATCACTGTCCGCGCAGATTGCGGCGGCGCATCCTGATGCAACGTATCCTGATACGCCATTTCTCCGATAAAACCGATACTTATTCTGCCATAACCGCTTTCAATCGGCATTTGGGGTATGTAAATTTCCGGTGCATCAGTGATATTATCACAAGCGATTAACAACAGTGCGCACACAAGCGCAATTCCGAATGTCATATTTTTCATTTTTCATTCCTCCTTATTACTGAACCGTAAATGAACCTAACAACTGATTGAGGTTTGCATTTGATAACGAGTTACGTAACTTGAATAGCAGAGCATTACTGCCACTCCAACTGGTCGTATTAAACGAAGGATAGGGCGGCGTATCGGCATAATAAACTATAAATGCGTTTTCATTATGATAACTCCCTGTATTTCCGGTCCAATACATATTGACTACATCGCCGGATATAGCCTGGAAGGTATAAGTACCGGAACCACCGCTTGCTAGTCTTACGTTGGGAATGTATGTTCCATTAACACTTATCCTCAACGCGCCATTGTGATCCCAGCCATCGCTACTAGAATCATACATATCAATTTTTATCGTACGCGGCAGCAGCGTTACCGTAATAACGATATTGGTGTTATACAGATTGCCGCCCTTTTCAACAAACAAGCCGACGGTATGCTTTCCGGCTATCGTACTTGAAAAGTTATAGGTATTTCCGCTTTGTCCGGTATTAACGCCGTCCACATGCCACTGTTTGACCGTATAACCGGAACTCTGCGCGGTAATGGTCAGTGTCGCATAGGTGGCTATAGTAACCGCGCCGCCGCTGGTGGTAACCAGACTGCCATGTTGGTCAACCCAGTAGTATTCAATTCTGTCCGGTGAAACGGTTTGCAGTATGGTAAAGGTTACGCTACCCGAACTGCCCGCATAGTTGCCTGTGCCGCTTATGGTGACGCTGGCGGTTCCCGCATTGGTGTTATTAGTGTAGCCGGTCACGGTGTAATCGGTGTTTGGCGTGAGTATCGTTGAACCGTCCCTTACGGTGACAGCCGGTGTATGAGCGCTTCCGGTATACGTTTGCGCCGCGATTGCGTCAATCGTAAAAGTAATGACTTTGGGATTGATAGTAAAAGTCTTACTGCCGGAACTGCCCGCATAGTTACCCGCGCCGCTGATAGTTACCGTGGCGGTTCCCGCGTTGATGTTGTTGGCATACGTTACCGTGTAGTCGGTGGTGAGCGTGAGTAGCGTTGAACCGTCCCTTACCGTAACCGTTGGCCTGATTGCGCTGCCGGTATATGTATGCGCCGGAATTGCGTCAACCGTAAAGGTAATGATTCTGTAGTATACGGTAACTGTTTTAGACCCGCCGGTAATGTTATAACCGGACTTTGACACCGCCACGGTAACGCTTCCGCCTGAAGTAATGCCGCTGACAGCAAGGTTATAAACACCCGTTCCGGTTCTGGTTAAACTTCCTTTACTTGCCCCGGTAGACCCGCCGTCCAGGGCAATATCCGCCGCGCTTAAGCCGGTAATGTCTTTGTCAAACGTTAAAGTCAGTTTGCTTGTCGTAGCGGTGGCTGACCCATCCGCCGATATACCGGTAAACGTAACGCTAATATCCGTAGGCGCGGTGTAGTGGTATATGGTAACTGTTTTTGACTCGTTGGTAATCGCGTAACCGGACTTTGACACCGCCACGGTAACGCTTCCGCCTGAAGTAATACCGCTGACAGCAAGGTTATAAATACCCGTTCCGGTTCTGGTTAACGTTCCTTTTACTGCCCCGGTAAACCCACCGTCCAGGGCAATATC
>Ga0268262_10006682_pt1 | contig 10993 bp, 7 predicted proteins | sample TergutNc150P3_FD_190354 | JGI IMG/M metagenome (GOLD analysis project Ga0268262, IMG submission 190354) | Nasutitermes corniger P3 segment gut microbial community from laboratory colony in Florida, USA - Nc150 P3 (SPAdes) (version 2) | ecosystem: Host-associated > Arthropoda: Insects > Digestive...
GGGTGGGTATGCGAAGTGTAGTCAGCCGCTTTGTCCGTTCCAGCGGGTGGGTATGCGAAGTGTAGTCAGCCGCTTTGTCCGTTTCCGGCGGGTGGGTTTGCGTAGCACAAGTCAGCCGCCTTGTCTGTCCAGCGGGTGGGTATGCGAAGTGTAGTCAGCCGCACTATCAAAAAAATAACCGCCTGCGGCGGTTCGGGCTTCGCCCGAACTGCTAGGGAAGACCAAGAAGAAAAGAAAAATAAGAGAGAAAGAAAAAACTATCATTCTCAAGACAGGTTAAATAGGGCAAAAAATTATTGTAGCACAGGGCAAAAATGCGCTCCCAAATGGGCATGAGTACGTTACACGTACAACAGCCCAATTTGGGGCGCATTTTTGCCCTATGGCTTTTTCTCGCAGGGGCCCTATTTAACCTGCCTTTTTTCCCATTACGCTGCATTATCCTGTTGTATTGCATTTTCCAAGAACTCCCAAACCGCCACCCAATACCGCCAAAGTAGCACAGCGGGGAGCAAAGCGAAATATGCCCACCCACGCCGTGCAACCTTCAAGACCAGCGTACTCAGGCGGCAACATGAAGGCGGTATATATTGTCCCTCCCCCTCGCCGCCAGCTTCCCCCACTCATAAGAAAATAGGAGGGGTTTGCTCTCTCCACCCGACCACTTGGCATTACTCCCTGCCTTGATACGAAAATCGCAAAATAACAAATTAATCACAACTACAAATTTATTTTCAAAGCCCAAGTGGTCGGGTTCCGGTCGCAAACCCGTCCTTCAACGGCTCAAAGGGGGAGGGACAGCCCACCGCCGTAGCGGTGGGCTGAAAGGTAAAAAAAAACACAAACATCCATGTTTGCGTTTTTTTTTCTCGAAGTCGGCGTCCTGCCTCCCCGCCTTCATATTGCCGCAACGGGGCGTAGTATCCCCGCCCAAACTCCGGTAATAACTTTCAAGAACAGCGAACTATGCCCCGCTGTAAACCCAATCCGATACCTGAACCCGACAGCTCCCCAACTGTAACATAGTCCCGCACAAACCCACCGCACCGCAACTGCTTGAAGCCAGTTGCGGCACGGCGATTTTGTGCGTTGTGAAGCAACCCTGATATGAAATCTTTATCTACTTCACAAAACGTTTAAGAAACCATTACTCCGTAAGACCCGCCCCCCTACCGGGCGGCGGGTAATTACTCCCTAAAAGCCTTTATTCAGCTTCGCCCCTGCACAAGAGCCGCCCGATGATTTATCCACATATAAAACCTGAAAACAAGGCGGCACTTGTGCAGGGCATTACCGAGACCGCCCGCCTAGCGGCGGGCGGCCAACCGTGTAGGATAGTGAAGCATAAAGCGTGAATTTCGGTAACTTTCTATACGCTGAAAAATTTATATATAAGTTCCCTTTTTTTTGATTTATGCTACATAAAACAAAGAACAGAGAGTAATAGAAGGTATAGCGAGGGTATATAAAGAGTAGTACAGGGCGTGTATCTTAATTCCGATTGTTTCATACATTACACTACATGATAATACACGTTTTTTTATTTCAGGGGGGAGCGTGCGCCCCCCAAAAAAAACTACTTTTTCCACATATAATAATTTTTTCCTGTAGTAATGGTTTTCTTTACAAACATACAGGGTAATACAGAGTAATCAGGAGTAATAGGAGGTAATACAAAATACCTATTCGTGTTTTCACTGGATTAAATTATAGGGGGCACGGGGGAACAGAGTAAAATTATACCGACCTTGCCTTTCCCCCTCAAACCCTGTCAAGAAACAAGTACCAAAATTAAAAAATCCCGTACAAAATCTTATTTCGATGGCGGAGACCGCTTGTACGGCGAAACCGATACAGGCTTTGGCCCCGGTTTATTCCCCGGTCCTTGATAAGGCGGTGAAGAAGGTGTTGACCGCCTATGCGGTTGTACAGGTACTGATTTTTGTGCCATGACTTTTCTCCTAAAAATAAAATTTTTCCCCTCTTTACAAGAGAGCCATGTTGCTATAAAATAGCATTATGTATATAAATTATATACGGAGATTGAAAAGTTGTCAATAAAAAATGAAGCCGAAAGATACCAATTTGTCCTTGAAAAGTCCGGTTTGTCAAAAACCGCTTTCGCCGAAAGCATAGGCATTTCCCGTTCCCATAATTATCATCTTGAAAGGGGAACCCAAAAGCCCCCCCGTGAAGTATTGGAACGGCTTGCCACCGTTTACAATGTCAATCTTAACTGGTTAATCCACGGCAATGGACCGTCCGGTCTTGAAAACAACATGGTAGAAATTGAACTTTTGGATCAGGAAGCCGCCGCAGGGCAAGGGAGGGAGATAGCGGATTACATCGAAAAACAGTATATTCCCATTTTATATGATTTCTTGCGCCCCCACCGCCCCGAAAACCTAAAAGCCGTCTTTGTATCTGGCGATAGCATGATTGACGAGCGTATAAACGATGGGGATATAGCCATTTTCAACACTAAACAGACCGAAGGGAACGGAATATATGTTGTATCCGTAGGGAATACCCTCTTGGTTAAACGGGTTGATTTTGACCCTGCCAATAAGACCATAGAATTGATAAGCGCAAACCCCGCCTATGAAACCCGCCGTTATTCAGGCAATGAATTAGAAGACATAAGGGTTGAAGGGCGGGTTGTAGCCTGTTATCATAAGTTATGATAAAGATAATCAGTATGTTAGGAAGGAATAATGCCTAAAAACAGCCAAAAAATAGGTGAAGCCAACTTCAAAACTGCTGTATTTCAGGAATATTTTGGAAACAAAAAATTCAAATATATGCAGGAAGTTGACCGCATAGACTTTGTTATTACCGACAATGCGGAAAGCCATTTAATATGGGCAGAAACCAAAAAAAACACATCAGATATTGTTGAAATGTTCGTCCAATTAATACTAACCATAGGCAAGGCAAGAACATTTGACAAACACAACCCTCCGCCTTTTTTATGCGTTTTCGATTACGAAAAAATAGCGTTTTTGCAGTACAATGTGATACACGAAATTTTCTATCAAACCGATTTTAATTGGAATGTAACGCCGAGCGACCATAAATCAAAGGAATTTAAGCAAATAAAATCTATCGTTGAAAAAACAATAGAAGAAAATGATATGCTATTTTCTTTTGATGACGATAAACAAATCCTTCAAGAATTTATTAAAAATAATTTTTCTTCCAGCGTAACCCTTTTTCCTGAATTAGTATCCTTTGTTCAAATAGATATAAGTAACTTTGTACCAACATACAACCGCTGGTTAGAAACAGTAAAACCGTCAATTGCCATAGATTGGGACATAGCAAAAAAAGGCGGAATAATAGACGGAGATTTTTATTTAGCCGATTTATTATCAACAGAAAATGTATCCCTTAAAGACAGACTGCTCATTGTTTTACAAAGCAATCATTATAAATTTGCCAAAGGTCAAGACGAATACGGCATTTCTTTGTATGGTGAAATACAATTCAAAGATAACCAGAAAGCCTATAATGAGTTTTGGCGAAAATATAAACGCCCCCCATTGGAAACCTATTGGGACTATATTATTGAACGCCGCGATTTATTAGTTCCGCAGGATATAAGAGAACGTAAAGGAAGTTTTTTTACACCTCAAATATGGGTACAAAAATCGCAGGAATATCTTGCAAAAGTATTTGGTATAAATTGGCAAGATGAATATTATGTATGGGATTGTGCCGCCGGAACCGGAAATTTGCTAGTCGGCTTAATCAATAAATATAATATATGGGCTTCCACGCTTGATAATCAAGATATAGGCGTAATGAGAGACCGCATAAAAAACGGAGCAACCTTACTAGAAAATCATGTATTCCAATTTGATTTTTTGAATGACGAATTTGATAAACTGCCCGAAGGTTTAAAGCAAATAATTGATGACCCTGAAAAAAGAAAAAAATTGATTGTATATATAAATCCCCCTTATGCTGAAAATGGAGCAGGTGTTGGCAAAGGTGCTGGTAAGGCTGGTGTTTCAAGTGAAAATAATATTTATGAGAAATATACAAAAAGTTTAGGACGTGCTTCTAGAGAATTATTTACACAATTTTTTATTCGTATATATCGTGAAATACCAAATTGTAAAATAGCATCATTCGGAAAGCTTAAATATGTCAATGCTCCTAACTTTGAAAAATTTAGAGATATATTCAAATGTAAAAATTTAAATGGTTTTGTCTGTCGTGCAGACACTTTTGATAATGTGGAAGGTAATTTTCCTATTAGTTTTCTTGTTTGGAACTTAGAAAAACAAAATAAAATAAGAAAAATTACTTGTGATGTTTTAGATAATGATGGAAATAAAATAGGCAAAAAAAATTATTATTCGTATCTAGGTTCAAAATATATCAATGACTGGATTGCTTGTTTTAGTATTGAAAAAGATAGTATCGGTACTTTATTTTTTAATAGTAATGATTTTCAACATCAGAAATTTACTTATTTTTCTTTGTCCAAAAGTGCTAAAAGTATTACCGCATTTCCAGTTAATCAAGATAATCTAATTAATGCTTGCATATATTTTACTGTTCGTCTTTGTTTTGAAAATAATTGGCTAAATGACCGTGACCAATTTTTATATCCAAATGATGATTGGAAAAAAGATAAAACATTTCAAAATGATTGTATAGCCTTTACTTTATTTCATGGTCAAAATCGTATTTCTGTAAAAGACGGAATGAATCATTGGATACCTTTTACAGCACAGGAAGTAGGAGCTAAAGATAATTTCAAATCTGATTTTATGAGTAATTACCTAAAAAAAAGGAAATTCAGCAAAGAAGCCAATGCCGTAATAAAAGCAGGTAAGGAATTATGGACATTCTATCATTCAAAAATAAAAGGTAACGACAAAACATTATTAAACGCTTCTTTTTATGACATTCGTGAATTTTTTCAAGGGCGTTCAAAAACCAGCGGCTCAATGAACACAAAATCCAATGATGATACATATAACGACCTTATAAAAAAATTACGTCAAAAAATGTCAGTATTGGCAGAAAAAATACAACCCAAAGTATATGAATATGGGTTTTTAATGGAGTAAGAAATGGATAATCAATTAAGTTTATTGCCCTTAATGCATCAATTTGACTATGAAGGTTATATAACAGATACCACATATTATGAAGATAAAGCCAATATCAAAACCCCATATTATCTCGTTTTTCACACAGCAACATACACCATGTTTCTGCCGGAAAATGATTTTGATTGGTTAGGAGAAATAATAGAAGCGGAAGCAGTTGTAATTACAAAAGGCAGTTACAACGGTAAAAAAGACTGTTTTGAATTAATGTTCATAGATGAAAACAAACCGCAGCCATATTCGATAATTCTTACAGATGACCAATTTGTCCGTGAAACCCCGCTAAAAAAAGACTGCTGGTACGGCAAAATGTACATTTACACCGGCGGCTTACACGACTGTAGAAACTGGTTTGATAATTGCTATTACCGAGAAACAGACAAACTCCCTTATTGTAAACCAGTTGAAAAAGAGCTAGCCAATGCTTTAGCGTGAATAATATGTATATGGTTTTTATAAAGAGTAAACAATTTTGAACCCTTATAATGATATTGTTATATAGCAGGAGAAAAATATGGAGTTTAAAAACAAAGGCGATAATATTAATTTTATTAGACAAAGAGATTACATTTGGGAAAAATATCTTGATGAGGGTGGACTTGGAAAAACCGCACTCATAAGAGATCCTGTAATAAATGAATATTTTGTTTGTAATAAATATGAACCTCAACTAGATAACAATAAATTGGAGTATTATGAAAACTTCAAGAATGAGATAAAAATAATGCATAAATTATTTCATAATAACATTGTAAGAATATTTAATTATTATTTATATCCTTCCAAAGTCACTGGATTTATACTTATGGACTATATAGATGGTGAAAATATTGAAAGTTATCTCAATAGTTCACCAGAAGAAATAAATAATCTTTTCGGTCAAACGATAGATGCATTCTCATATTTGGAAAAATTCAACATACTACATAGGGATATTCGCCCTAAAAACATCCTTATTACCAAAGAAAAAACAGTAAAAATAATAGACTTTGGTTTTGGTAAACGAGTATTATCATCTAACGATTTTGATAAAAGTATAAGTTTAAACTGGTTGTATGAAAAACCTGATGATTTCAATAACTCAATTTATGATTTTAAAACGGAAATATATTTTGTTGGCAAGTTATTTGAAACTATTATTAATAATTATAATATATCTGGATTTAAATATACTGATTTATTAAAAAAAATGGTTGTCAAATCACATGAAGAACGCATTGCTTCATTTGAGCAAGTAAAAGATTATATTCTAAATAATAATTATATTTTTGATGATTATTTTGATTATTTAGAAAAACGAAAGTTCCAAGATTTTATGGATAAAATTATACCTATATTTGGAGAAATAAATACCGATGCAAATTATTTTAATAATATTGATCAGTTAGTTAATGAACTTGAAGAAGTATTAAAAAATAATTATTTAGATAATGATATCCAAAACAATATCGATATTTTAAGAGCATTTGTAAAAGGAAATTATACTTTTTATTCTAAAAGAAAAGTAGATGTTGATTCTTTGAAATCATTTATTCAACTAATTAGAACTAGTAATACAGAAAAGAAAAATATGATTAAGTTGGGTATAATAAACAAATTACGAATAATAAAAAAAATGGAAATACAAGAAGAAGCATTTAACGAAGATATTCCATTTTAAGAAATTTTGATATGGCTTTATTTTTGAGTATAACTAGTTACACAAAAAATCGGATAGGTTCATGTTTCTATTGATAATGTTGCCAGTATTCTATCTTTAAGTTTTATATAAAGATCATCCTCATTATCCCATACAATATGATTATATTGTCTCGTGTCAAAATGGACATTTTTTAAATCATCCTTTTGACATGACCATATTACACTTTTTTGATGCCCTAAAGCAAATCCTGCTTCAAAATATACTCCGTTTCTTTGACCTGTAACATCAGCAATAATTAATCGACTGTTCATTATTTCATATAATATTTCTCCAGATATTTCATTATTATGTTCCTTTTTTTTAATTATCATGGCTTTTAGCCCAGAGTCTTTAATAGCTTTCTCTATCTTTTCAGCGGCTTTATCCATTTTATCGTCAAACCACATAGCAACAAATACTTGTTTTGAATAATTCATCACTAATTCTTTTTCTATTTCAAACCATCCTTTTTCCGAAATTAGAAATGGTGGGGATATAGCAAATTTGCCATCACCTATTCTTTGAAAATTAACATCTATCCAATGTTTTTGCTTCATCGACTCCAATACAAACGCCCAGTCGGAGTAACTTTCAGAAAAAAAATCATAAGGCAGTGTGTCCCCAATAAAATCACCATATCTTGGATACTGTCTGTATAACATCAATAAAGAACGACGTTGTAATTCAATAATATTCCTTGGATAATCACTTAATACATAATTTTTTTCAATAAATGTGTACTCATTAGATATTTCTTGTCTAATTTTCTCAAGTTTGTTATGCTCTTCTTCTTTATATATAAAATATGGCTTACATAATATCGTTTTTTCATGTATAAGAGAAAGTAATTTATAATAATCTCCTTCTTGCCATTCATTATCATATCCTATAGTTTGTAAACAATTAAGAGTAAAGACAATTTTACCAATTTGATCGTTGGTTAATACATTGATATTAAGTAATCCATGATTTAAATTTTCATTATTCCAAGAATAACCGAATAGCTCAATTGTGTTCATAATTACACCTCCATTTGTTATCAAAAAATTGTTAAATAACATCAATCATAATAACAATTTATTATATATATTCATTTAGAACATCAGATAAAATTACTTGCAAATTATCATAAGGATAGCTTATATTAACTACTTTTTCATTCCTTATTTCTAATAAAACTCTATTGTTAATGTCTCCAATATTAATAATAAATAAAGGCCGTTTCTCAGCAAATTTGTTCAATAATTTTATACTATCTTCATTTATAACATTATCATCTATAATCAGGACTCCAGCATTATACATATACCGCATATTAATATTTTTCTCATTGATTAGAGCAATAATAGATGATATTCTTTCTTGATATAAAAGATGTTCGATTTTAGTTGCTATTTCGGTATGTAATGAATCATTTAATCTAAAGGAAATAATCCATGCCTTAATATTTCTCCATTCTTTAAGTCCTATATTTTCGGGGGTTAATTCATTCTTATCAAATATTGTTTCAAGAAATAGAATAATAAATTCATCTATATAATCATTATCTATATCAATCAGCGAATAGTAAGCAAGTCTATTTTTACTTGTTCTAATTTGTGAATCTTTGGTATTAAAAATATTTTTTATATCTCTATTTTTGTTATAAGCATTATTATTAATATTGAATTTAATATGAATGTAGACTTTTTTTAAGAGTAAAATATCATTCATCGTTAGATCATTTACCAGTAATATCATTCTGTTTTTTGTTTCTTTATTTAAATTGGGATTTTCAATTAGCCCCTTAAGCAACTTACCATATATATCCGTTTTTTCATCTTCGATATCCTGTAAACATGATTTGAGTAAGGTTGTATAATAATCTATATTAAATTCTTTGTTTAAAAAATCATCTCTATTTTCTCCGGAAAATATTGCGGTATGAAATTGTTGTGTTTTTTGTTCCGCCTTATATTCATGATAATCTTTAGCAATACCTATCATATTCTTTATTGCGCTATAGACAATTGTTCCACCAGGAATGAGAGAAGAACCAGCCTCTGCTATAAAATCGCCAACCTTAAAAACAGTATTTTTTGTGAATCGATTGTTTTTATTCACTTGGCCCCCCCTAAAATATCTTTTATAAATTCCCTAAATAAATGTATCAAAACCTTGAGTATTATGGCAAGTAGATTGTACTAGAAATAGATAGCTTTTAATTGAGGAGAATATCCCCCGTACTTCAAAACATATGGCTTTCTACTACATTCCCAGTATAAATATTCTATAATACCCCCAAAAAAGGGTAAATCCCATAACAGGGAGTATTTTATTACCTATGGTGGTGTGAACGTACCTCTGTGTAGAAAGAAGGGGCACTACAGTACACACCCAAAAAACAAAATATCCCCTGCATTCGTTGGGTTTTTGTTAAAGGCGGCGCTTTCAGGCCTGTGGTATCCCTATCCTTCGTTTTTTGGTATCGGAGGCTACATCATTTTTAAGGAGTTATATCATGTATAACGTAAATCAAAAATGGTATTATTTGCCGCCTTTCCATGAATGATTAACTCATTCACATAATCAGTCATAGTCGGTGAAGGGGAAAGTAAACGTAGTGAGGATTAGTTGGCTTTTCGCCCCCCACCAGAGCCGCGCGGTCTGGTATCGTGTAAGAAGCCCGCCGAATATTTTTGTCATACGCCGCCTTTATGCGGTATGTTCGGCTATGAATTTTTTTGAATAGCGTCAAACTTTTTGAACCAGAAGAAAGCGCAATCTGTACATTTTTTCTTAATAAAAAAAACCCGCCAGTAGGAGCCAAGAGTAGGAACCAAGAGTAGGAGCCCGCCTGTTGCCGTCTACGGTCAGGCGGGTAGTCGTACAACTTTTTTTATGCGGTTTTTCCGGCAGGCATTTTTACAATCTTCAAGCCTTCCCCGCTTTCTTGCGGTAATTGTTCTGTTTCCGCTTGCATGGTTCCGGCAATCGCTTCCTGTGCTTTCACCACATCGGTTATATTCCGTGCGTCAAGGTGGCTGTACCATTCGCTCATACGGTCGGTTTTATGTCCGGTTACGCTCTGCACCTGTTGTATGGTCAATCCTTGCCTCTGCAATTCAGTATTCAGGAAATGCCGCCAGCCATGCAGCGACAGCCCCCGCCGTTTTATCTCCGCTTTACTTATCCCTATTTTGACAAGTGCGGAACGAAACGCCCGACTAATACAATCATCACTCAACGGTTTAGCCCCGCCGTTATCAGAAAATACATACCCCTGTCCGTTGTTTTTCATCAGCCCCCTCAAAAGTCCAATCATTTCCGGCATAAGGGGTATATTGCGGTTTTCTTTGGTTTTCGTGAATGGCTTATAGCCTTTCTCTCCGTACTGTCCGCAAACCATAATATAATCATCAAACACATATTCACCCCGTAAACCCAAAATCTCCCCTATCCGCATACCCGTCAGGGAAGCCAAACGGTTAGCGGCATAGGCAATTTTTCTTTCTCCCCAAACCGCCGTATAGTTTTTCGGGTACAGTTTCCGTACTTCATCAACCGTCAGTATTTCCAGTTTTCTCCGGTCATTTTTCAATTTCTGTACTTTTTCACAGGGGTTTACCGCCAGCAGCCCCCGCCGTACCGCCTCGGCTAACATCACGCTAAAGGTCTTTAGTATCGTATTGGCGTAGGTGTTTTGGTAACTTATTATTTCCGTTTTTCCGTCTTTTTCAATTTTCCGGTTTTTGAACCCCACCAGCCAATCGTTAATAACCCCTTCGGTAATTTTATCCAACGGCGTACCAGCAAAAAAAGGCATAATCTGGTTTTTCATCATTTTACGGCAACCGCAAATATAGTCATCGGTAATATCCCTTCGACATTCCCGTCTTTGTATATATTCAGACCCACGCTCCCAAAATCCAGCCGCAAATTCCCCAAAAGTAATATTTTTGGTCCTATCCGGTATAAGACCGCCCTTTTTCATCAGCGCATGGCAATAATTCCGAGCCGCCGTCATATTCATACATTTGGTTGTCCACGGACCCCGCCGTTCCCCCGTCTCATCATAGGCATAGTAATAAACCACCTTTTTCCCGCCCGGAATACCCCTTAAAAACAGTGTAAAATCGTTGTGCATACCGCCAACCCTCAATTTTTAGGAAATTGATAACAATACTGATTACAGCCTCAATTCCCT
>Ga0268262_10006683_pt1 | contig 10993 bp, 7 predicted proteins | sample TergutNc150P3_FD_190354 | JGI IMG/M metagenome (GOLD analysis project Ga0268262, IMG submission 190354) | Nasutitermes corniger P3 segment gut microbial community from laboratory colony in Florida, USA - Nc150 P3 (SPAdes) (version 2) | ecosystem: Host-associated > Arthropoda: Insects > Digestive...
CTTGCGCAATTTGGAATCGGTTGGAAACGTAGTATTATTCCCTTGAACAGTCGTGTCGGAAAGAACAAATTTTGCCTGACGTGCAGATACGTCTTTGCCATGAAGATTAACACTGTATGCAAATATTTTCTCAAAACCTGACGTGCCAATACGCTTGCGAAAATGTGAAAAATCGTTTGAGATAATTTTCCTACCATTTTTTACCGCATTTCTGATGTAAAAATACCATTTGTTGATATAAAAAACATGGCTTTTTTAGAGTTTTCCTTCTGTTGATTATAGACGGCAACGTTTTTCAATAGTGACTATATACAAAATTTATAAATTTTTATCGTTTTCCTCCATCCCATTTATTATTTTTCCAACCAACAGAACAAATATCAGTAAAAATGAACCAAAAACAAGGAAGAAACTAATGAAAATCTCCAGAAAGCAAAGATTGGGAGGATTGGGGTCGATAGTATATTTCACTATCGTGCTTGCCACAGGATGGATTTTGTATGCATTAGCTATTCTTCATAATAAAGACGAAAACCTTATGTTATTTCTGCCATTTGTTATATTGAGCAGTTTGTCTTTTTCTATAATTACGTTTGCCGGCTATTTTAATGTGCAGGGAATTTTTTCAGAATTAGCTAAAGAAAACAAGGTTTTTATGTGCTTTACTATTGCTCATTTTATCGCCGCTGTCGCCATTACGTCTTTATATATCGTTAAGAATTTCGGCAAAAATATAATAAACAGATGTAGAGTATTTTCAAATTCGCGGTCGTTGTCTGAAAAATATATTGTAATAGGCTGCAGCAGAAAAACAGAATTGTTTTTGAAAAATTTTAAGAATGAAACCATGACAGTAATTTTGCAATCGAACGAAACCGAAAAAGAGACGGAATTGATTAACCGCGGGTATGCAGTCGTAAGCGTAAAAGAAATCAAAAAGGATGAAAAAGATACTTGCAGCGAGTTTTATGAATCGTTAAAAAGAAGCCTTGAAAAAGCAGGCGCAATGCGTTGTAACGGCAAAGTCAAAATTGTTTCTATAGAAGAAAAAAACGAGATCAATCTGTCGGTTGGTAAAATTATGGCGGATTATGTTAAAGAGCAAAAATCCAAAACATCCGAAATTAATTTAGACGTTTATATTATGTATGACTTTTTGGAACGCACAGAGCATTTTTACTTTATAGAAAACACCGCAGGTAAAATAAGGTTTTTTAATACGTATGAAATTATGGCAAGAAAGTTATTGTGGGAAAAACCTATAACAAAACTAATTCCGCAGGATTGGATAAATACTCAAAAAGCACGATTAAAAAGAGGTAACGAAGGCGGAAAAGACAAGTATAAAATCAGCAGTATATTCATTGGTTTCGGCGGTACGAACAAAGCAATTTTAAAAACAAGCATTGTCAATAATCAGTTGTTAGACGTTGATTACAATGCCCTTGTAATAAGTAAAGACGCAAAAGAACAGGAAAAAATATTTAGAAACAGCGCGATTGGGCTTTTTGACGAGACTGACGAAAGCGGTAAAATTACAAAACACGGCGCGGAAATAAAGCAATATTCCGACCACAACGGCTATTTGAATGGTCCCGATGAGAAAAATATAATTGTGTTTAAGGAAGCGGACGCTTTGTCTATAGAGTTATACGATCTTGTTATACAAGAAATCAGCAATGAATGCGATTATGCGACGTTCGTAATTGCGCTCGGAAACGACAAATTAAGCGTAGAAACGGCATTAGAATTGCGGCAAAAATTATATGAAACAGATTTATTGCTCGGTAAAACGGGCGACCCAAAAGTTAGAATATTTGTTAAGATAAGTGCAAAAACTATTTATAATGACGGAAAAATTTTGAACGGCGGTGATATGGCAAATAAGATTAATTGCAATATAGAAACTTTCGGAGCGGACGAGGAAGTACTGACAAAAGAATATTTAATTGACGAAAAATTAGATGTCTTGGCAAAAAATATCAATGGCAAATATAACGGGAGCGCAGAATCTGAAGCGGCATGGTGTAAGTTAAAACAATTCAAAAGAGAAAGCAACCGTTATGCCGCAATGGCTATAAAAGTAAAATTGAATTTGCTTGGTTTTGATTTAAAAAACGATGTGAAAGAAGACCGTGAATGTAAAGAACTTTTCGATAAAAATTACGGAACAAATGCTGCATTTAATTTACGGAAAAAACGGAAAGAATTAGAAGACGCAATAAAAAATAAGGACAAAAATTTATTGACATTGATTACGAATGAAGTTATAGATCTCGTCGAACGCGAAGAGAACGGCATTGAATTTAGCGATAACGCACGCAATAATTTGGCGAAGTTGGAACATCAACGTTGGAACGCATTTCATTTGGCTAACGATTGGACTAAACTTCCGATAGAAAAGATCGGGATGGATAAAAGGCAAGACGAAGTGGCAAAACAGCACGCTTGTATAACGAATTTCGACGGCTTAATCAATTTACGGGAAATTCAAAAAAACAAGAAAATGGATACGTCGAACAATGTGGATAAATATACAGAAACAAAGAGTTTGTTGGAAGTCGATACTATAAGGTATGATTTTGACACTATGGATTTTCTACTGGATCGGACTGATGAAAATTCAGACGAAAAATATACGGGAATATTGACTGGTTCGGGGTATCATATTTGCTTTGCGAATTTGACATAGAAAAAAATAAATATATAAAACGGAGGACAAGATGTCGAACGAAAACGAAAAACAGATTAAGTATGATATTTTTATATCATTCAAAAATTCTAATGATTTGGTTCATGCTAAAGACAGAGACTTGGCGGAAAAGTATTATAATTTGTTAAAGGACAAAGGGCTTAAAGTGTTTTTCAGTCCTGTTTCGATTGACGAAGAAGGCGCAGATAATTGGCGAAAAGCGATTGACAGAGGCGTTGATACTTGCGACGTACTAATAGTAATCGGGTGCAGTCGAGAAAATTTGGAATCGGAATGGATAAGATATGAGTGGGAACGTTTTCAGGGCAGAATGAAAAACGAAGCGAACGGCAAAAATCTTAGGCTTTACGTAGTATATAACGGAATCTCAACCTGCGATATTCCAACGCAACTTGCAAGCGAGCATCAGGCTTATGACGATAAAGAACCTTATGCCTTTGAAAAATTATATAAATCTATTTATGCGAGACTTTCAGATGACAAAAGAAGCATTTTATATGTTAAAAATGCGGAAGAACATATAACGAGAGCAAAGCAAAAAATAGTCTTTGGATACGAAATTAGCAACAATCTTTTAAAAGCGGAAGAAATAATCTCAAAATTCGGCGATGAAACGCCCGACAAACTTAGACTACAAAACGAGATAACGAATATTCGCAAAGAATATGAAGAAATTAAGAAGCAAAACAATAGCAATTCCGGCGCGAAACCGTCCGATACGGAACAATCAGAAGGAGTTTTGAACAATATAGCCCAAAATATTGTGAAAGGCAAAACGGAAAGGAAATTCTACTTTGATATGGACAGCACTCTTATGATTCCGTTAGCCTTTATTTATATGTTAATATTTGTCGCGCTTCAGCCGATTGAGTATTTTTCCGTAAAAAATTGGAATAGTGCCGACATTAACGGTCTTGTGTTCTGGGGTTTTTGGCTGGCACTGCTCGGCGTTTTCGCCACAGTTTGTTTTGTGAGACATTTTATCCTAAAATATAGGTCTTTGGCGTCCGACAAAAATCTTCCTTCTTTCATTGTTAATAAAGAAAACAGCAAAAAAGGCGAATTGTTAAACAGAGACGAGATTAAAAGGCAGTTGGAACAATTTCTGCATCAGACGTTTATAAAAGATAAATATGCTTTCGTAGTAGGGAAAAGCGGAAGCGGAAAATCGTTATTGACTTACGATTATGCGGAAAAAAACAAAAACATTGCAAAAAGATTTGAAGCGAGCGATTACATCAACGAATTAGGTTTTAAGGAAAATTTGGAAAAAATAATTGAAGACAACGAAGACAAAAGATTCATAATCATATTTGACCAGTTTGAAAGAGCGTTTAAAGACAAAAAGATTTTCAATTATATCAGAAATTTTTTAGTGTATTTACGAAAAACTAAAAACAGAAGGGTGTCGGTGGCTTTTGTCTGTACTACCGAAACGTATTCCGAAATTAACGAGGATTTTGAGTTCTCCATCAGAAAAGAGGTAAAGGGCGACAATGTTCAGTTTGAGTTTGACGCTAAATTCATAAAATTTACGGAAGAAGAAATGAAACCGATAATGAGGCAATTGTTAAACGATTCTAAACTTGCAAAATATAAAACATACTTTGAAAAATTGCTTGACGATTTGATTCTGAATAACGCCGCTATGATTGACTTAAACATAGCCAGAGTGTTTTTCGCCCGGGAGGATATAGACGACGACGTAAAACAAAAAATACAGAATTACAGCAATTCCAGAGATTTAATTTGGGAAGAATATTTTGAGCAGGTATTTGCCAAATTGGAATATCCGGAGCAAGCGTTGGTGGTTCTTTACGCTATTTGTAAATATCCTGACGGTCTTACCATAAAAGATTTCCAAAATCTTACCTTTGCACCCAAAGAAAATCTCATGAACGATAAAGGAGTATTTAAGATGCTCTGCGACCTTAAAATAATAGAAAAAGTCGATAAAGGAGGCGGAGAAGTCTCGTATATCATGACTCACGATCGATTAATTGAATATTTGGAAATTCACTGCAAAGGAAAGCTGTATGAAAAGGTAACGCAAAACATAGACTTCTATTGCAAAGAAAAGGAAATAGAAAAGAAAAAACATAAAAATGCGAACAGGTTGTCGTATTATTACGAGAACACCGTAAATAACCAAAACAGCAGCAAATTGATAACATACTGTATGATATTTCTTTACATATCCGTGTTTGTTTCAAGCGTATGGTTAATATTTCAGGGGTATAGAACAAAAATGTTGTTCGGCTTGGAATATAGATGGGATATTACTCTGCATTTAATGACGATAGCGGCGATATTTATGGCAATTTACTATATTTACCATTACCTTCAATATTTTGCCAAAATATTTTTAAGCAAAAAGAAATCAATGGAGTTTTGGCTGTCCGTCGTATTGATTGTCTGGGGAACGACTTCGGTAAATTTGGCGTTGATATGGAACGGACTTTTTGCCGCTTGGCTGGCTATCGAATGGTTCTTTATAGGTGTTCTGCACGTGGTATTTTCTTCTAAATCGTTTCTGAAAGAAAACACAAGAGACTTAATGAAAAGCGAAGGAATACTTTACATTTATGTAGCGTTGGTGTTAATCGGGTTCAACGTAGGTATTTTATGGCTTGCCGGTCCGAACGTTCACGAAATGATATTAAAACATATAGGAATTCCGATGTTTGTACTCTTTACGTTTGATTTGATTCGCAGACACGTTCAAAGAGATTGGATGTTATCAAAAGTGGGAAGTTTTGTAAATATCAGCATGAAAGATAAAGAGGAAAAATAATGCGTAAAGCGGCACTTGTCCTTGAAGGCGGATCTATGCGAACCCTATACACTTCCGGCGTTTTAGACGTATTTATGGAGAACAATGTGGAGTTTGAACTTATCGTAAGCGTTTCAGCTGGAGCGTTAAACGGCGGAAATTTTGTAGCAAAGCATATCGGACGTTCTGCAAAGATAAATATTCTGCACTCAAACGATTCTAATTATTTCGGATTAAGACAATTATTCCTGAAAGGCAGTATTTTTAATTTCGACTATCTTTTTTACGAACCTTCAAAGAGATTGTATCCTTATGATGAAAACGCTCTGATAAATTCAAAGCAAAGATTTTTGATTGGCGCGACAAATTGCAAAACCGGATTGTGCGAATATTTTGAGAAATATAACTATGACGATTTGGCTAAAGTTTTACAAGCGTCGAGCAGTATGCCATTGCTCAGCAAACCGATGAATTTGGATGGTGAAATGTATTTGGACGGCTCAATAGCAGACCCTATACCGTTGCAAAAAGCGTTTTCCGAAAGGTACGATAAAATAGTAGTTGTTCTCACAAGAGATATGGATTATAAATCCAAAAAACCATCGCTTTTTATCAGAACTTTATACAGGATTTATTCAAAAAAATATCCCGATTTGGTTAAAACCTTGATAAACAGACCGAATGTTTATAATTCGTATGCGGACGAGATAAGCAGATTGGAAAAGGACGGAAAAATTTTTGTGTTTAGACCTGAAAAAGAAGTCAAAGTTCGCAAAGATGAAAAAGATGCGAGAAAACTATTGCAGTTGTATTTTCAGGGACGAGACGACGCGAGAGAAAAATTGGAACAAATGCTTATTTATATCGGAGGCGATTTATGATTAAAAAAGTATTGCTGTTTTTAATTATATGCGTTATTTGCGCGTGGTTATATGCTAAAGCCGATACCGATACTGTTACGCCTTTGACAGAACCGATTCTGACTTTACAGCGTGACTCAACCACTCCAAAAATGCACAGAGCGGCTTTAGTGTTGGAGGGTGGTTCGCTTCGCAGCGTATATACGTCGGGAGTTTTAGACGTATTTATGGAAAACGGCGTTCAGTTTGAATTGATTGTGGCGGTTTCTGCGGGAGCGTTAAACGCGGGAAATTTTGTCGCGAATCATATCGGGCGTTCAGCAAGGATAAACATTTTACATTCAAACGATTCAAGATATTTTGGTTACAGGCAACTGATTTTTCACAGAAGAGCGTTTAATTTTGAATTTCTTTTTTATTCGCCGATTAAAGATTTATATCCTTATGACGAAGAGGCGTTAAAAAATTCTCGACAAAGACTTTTAATAGCCGCTACAAATATCGAAACCGGAAAATCGGAATATTTTGAGCGAAATACTTATGATGAATTGGTTCACGTGTTGCAAGCCTCAAGTAGTATTCCGCTTTTGAGTCAGCCGGTTGATATAGATGGTAATTTTTATTTAGACGGAGCGATTGCCGACCCTATAGGATTACACAAAGCGCTATCCGAAGGGTTTGAAAAAGTAGTAGTAGTTTTGACGAATCACGCAAACAACAGATTGTCTCCACGTTCTCGCACAGAAAGAATGATAATCAGATTTCATGAACGCAAATACCCGAAATTAATGGAAGTTATGAGAAATAGACATTTAATGTATAATTCGTTGCTTGAAGATATTAATGAGATGGAGCGAGAAAACCAAATATTTGTGATAAGACCGAATCGTGAATTCAAAATCGCAGCTATGGAAAAAGACGCAAGAAGGTTGTTTGAACTATATTTTCAAGGACGAGACGACGCACAGAAGTTGTTGCCGAGTATGTTGGAGTATGTTGAACAATAAACATTAGACCTCTTGCGAAATCAACTGTTGTTTTCATAATTGCATACCCCCGCCGCTATCAAATTAAATCTTAACTTAAACCATTTTCTTCTGTTTCTGTATTTCTCAGATATTATCTTAAATCTTTTGATAAAACCTATAGCGTGTTCGTTTTTTACACGCTCACTTGATATTTTCCTATTACGCTCTTTTTCTGCCGCCGTCAAAGGGTTCTTCTTCGTTTGTTTTTTAGGTAATTCGCTGTTTGGGTGAATTTTTGGATATACCTTGATAACCTGTATCCGTAACGATTTTTATATCAGGTAAAACGCGAACTTTTGATTCCTTAAAAGGGAATTATACGCTCTTGTCACCAAACAGCCGTAATCCCGCTCTACAAGCCGATTTCAGATTTAATCCGTTTCAGTTTTATTCTTTTCAAACTATGTATATATCCAACAATTCTTCAAACCTTCTTTGTATATATTTGTTAGATATTTTACATTTAATCCTTTTACTTTTGTCGCGCATTTGTTCCAAATATGGAATAATTTTTTCTCCCGCTTCTTTTAAAACTCTAAAAGCTATTGGAGCAGCACCATTACTAAAAAATACTCTTCTTGTTTCACGGTACTGACCGTAGCTTTCTTCTCCTATGTAAATTAACACAAGTCCTTTTATTATATCATAATAAAGTTCATCGGGACAATATCTCAACCCTCCAATATTTTCAAATTTTTCCATAACTTTTGTTTGCTCCGGCCAATTATTTGAAGCTGTTTCTATTTCATTTAAAAGTTGATTGTAGAAGTCTTTAAGTTTTACCTTTTTAAAGTATCCAGAAGCATTTGTTGCATGCCCTAATTTAGCTGTAATTAAATCAATGTGATTGCGCCCTAATCTATCTTCAAGAATTTTTGCTGTTTCTATCACAACCTGCGTATTTGTAAATTTGCTTATGTGTCTCATCATTTCAACACAATTTTCTCTTACAATATCTGGCTGTTTTGAATCGTATGCAATAGATATTAAATATTGAGCTATTTCTTTCTGTCTAAGAGTTGGTGCTCCTTTGTAATTTCCTAAAAATTCTTCTGAAATAGTTAACTTTGGAGGGTTTTCAACAATCTGTTTTACATCTGTTATTTTCAATAATTCTACTGGGTCTTTTGAAAGAACTATGTCTACTGTTGATTTGAAAATGTAGAAACAATCTTCTATAACAGCTTCATATTCGTTATCTTCGTGTTCTAAATCACATCTAATTTCATAACAACGACGTATCCTGCGCCATTCTGCTCTATTCAACAAACCAATCCTATAAGCCAAATCAATAGTTTTGGATACATTATAATCCAATATATCATCATCATTATTAATTGCAGGCAATTTATAGTTAGTGGCAACTTCTTTGGCAAGGTCCGCACCCATTACAATGATTTTTTCTCTTAAATCATGTATTGACGCATTAAAAATTCTTTGGCATGCACTACTTGGATCAGCGGGCAATAAAACTTCAACTCTTTGGATTAATTTTCTTCCTTTCCAAACAGGTCGTATAGAATCTAATAAATCAGAAACAGCATACTTAGTCGTGTCCTGCTTCGACACAGTTGACAATTCAAATCTTTCATCTTCCATAATTTACCTCCTTCGCAAACATTTATTCAAATATTTACAAATAAATTAATAAATGTTTTGAATGAAATACCAAAAAAATTAATACAAAACAAAAAAGCAGATATTTAAATATCTGCTTTCAAAAATAATCTAAAATTTAATATTCAGCGTGGCAACATTTGCCGCCGGTGCAAAGGAAATTCTTCCATTTGACACATTAACCATAAGAAACACAATTTTTGAGAAAAACATCGAAGATTACGTCATAAAAAATCGCGGAGTTTTGGTTTTGGAAAACTGCACGTTCAGAAGCAACGAATTGGGCAGTAAAAATTCAAAGGCGATATTTTCAAACGAGAAGATTGTCGCTCCGATATCTTCTATCTCCGCTTCAATTGAAAATTGTTTTATTATTTCTTATTTTTTTTGTAATCTGCGGACGCTTCCCGTAAAGTTTTTCTTTCATTCGGCGTAAGCGACAATATTCCAGACCTGTTTATTTTGTCGAGAATCCTGTCAATTTCTCCCGCATTGATGGTTTTTTGCCGACGCTCTTTTTGAAAATTGTAATCGTTTCCTCTTTTAGTCGAAATATTTTGAAAAAACGCCGAAATACTTCGCACTATCAAGTCGAGTTTATCGCCGATTTGAACCCATAAAAATCCTGCGGCAATTCCGCCCAAATGCGTAATGTGCGAAACGTTTCCGTAATTGTTAGCCGTCCCGAAAACCGAAATCGCCGCAAAAACCACTACGGCTGTTCTTATTTTCATCGGAATAAAAAACAAAAAAAGCAGTTGACGGTCGGGAAAATAATACGCATAAACCACAAGCAGCGCCATCAACGCGCCGGAAGCCCCGATTATATTGATAAACGGCGATGAAAAAAATATTGCCAAAAGCGAAAAAATTCCCGAAAACAGCGCCGCAAATATATAAAACACAAAAAACTTGCGGTTTCCCCACATATATTCAATTTCTTTTCCGAACATCCAAAGCATAAGCATATTAAACAAAATATGAAAAAACATATTCGGGTCATGCAAAAGCGCATAAGAAATTACGCGCCAAACCTGCCCGTGATAAATAACCGCTCGTGGCGACAATCCGCAGTAAGCGATAAGAAATTGTCCGGCGGTATTCGGAAAAAGCATAACGACCGCGTGGACGGCGATTGTGATTATCATTATGAAATTTACCGCGCTAAAATTTCCGGTATTTTTATCCAAAAAAATATTATTCATTTTTTTCTCCCGTTACGGATGATGAAAATATTATTTCGCCGTCGCGTTCGGAAGAAAAACGACAATTACGTTTGATTTAAGGTTAAATTACCTTATACCAAACGTAATTGACAATATGTTTATTCTCCTTGTGCGAAAAATTTTTTCACCGCTCTTCTGGCGGTTATCCGAAAGAGAAAATCCTCAATGTCAGACGGTACGTGATTTTTCGCATAGAATACTATTGCGCCGAAATAAAAAACGGAACGAAAAATAGATTTCGCCCCGTACAAAGACCAATAACGACAAAATTTCACAAATTTTCATTTTTTTTTGACTTTGTCTCGAACCCAAAATTATATTTGTTCTTGAAAAGTTTTTGGTTTGCACAAAAGGTGTAAAAACTTGGAGTTTAACAACAAAAAAAATTTAGTTGACGAGATGTTCGCATCTTTGCGTACGTCAATATTATTTTTACTCAAAAGATTTGGTTCAATCCTAGTTAAGCAAAAATTATTTTGTGTTATTACTAGGAGGATGTGTGGAAAACAAATATATAATTCGTTCAAGGATTTCCGAGTATAAATTTAGAGAAATTCTCAAGGTGTTTTGTTTAGACATTGAAGCCAAAAAATGTTCGCAATTGTGCAATATAAATCGTAATACAGCAAGCAATATTTATGACAAAATTCGTCAAAGAATATATGAAGATTGCGAGGTAAGATACCTGTTTTTGGTATGTTAAAGAGAGATGGAAAAGTATATACTCAAATTGTAAATAATTGTTCAATGAAAGAGATAATACCAATAATAGAAGA
>Ga0268262_10006684_pt1 | contig 10992 bp, 11 predicted proteins | sample TergutNc150P3_FD_190354 | JGI IMG/M metagenome (GOLD analysis project Ga0268262, IMG submission 190354) | Nasutitermes corniger P3 segment gut microbial community from laboratory colony in Florida, USA - Nc150 P3 (SPAdes) (version 2) | ecosystem: Host-associated > Arthropoda: Insects >...
CAATGAATTGGAAGTACAGCATAAAAACTTCCATGTGCAAGCCGGAGCGATAATACAGGCAAAAACGGAAGGAAAAAAAGAACAGGCTGAGCGAATGTATCAGGAACTGATGAATGATTATCGCCGGGTTGTTGCTCTGCTTGACAAACTAAAACAAGAGAAATAGAGTATTAATTTCTTTAATTTACAGTAAAACCGTCTCCGCCAGTTTCTGCGCGGCGGCTTTATCCAGTAATTTTTCAATTATCGTAACCGCAAATTCGCCCGCTGTTCCCGCGCCTCGGCTGGTGATTATATTGCCGTCCGTTACAACTCGGTCGTCCGACCATTTACCGTCTGTCACTTTTTCTTCCATGTTTGGGTAGCAGGTAAACTTTTTCCCCTTAAGCAAGCCTAGGGGGGCGAGTACAAGAGCGGGAGCGGCGCAAATGGCGCAGATTAATTTTCCGTTTGCCGCCATGTCTTTGATAAGCGCGCCTGTCTCTTTTGAAGCGGCTAAATTTGCCGTGCCGGGCATTCCGCCGGGGAGGATTATTGCGTCATAACCGGTTATTCCCTGTTTGGTAACTTCGGCAAGCGTAGAGGTTGCGGTCATTTTTATGCCGCCCCATTTGCTGGTTACGGTTAAACTGCCGGAAATTGACGCGGCGGTAACTTCTATTCCGGCGCGTTGCAGATAGTCAATGGGTGTTACCGCCTCGACATCTTCAAAACCGTCCGCCAGTAAAACAATTGTTTTTTTTGCCATGATATTAACCTATAAAATTATTAGTTTTTTGTATAATCCAAAAACAAGCTCATGCGCGCGGCATTAGCGGTTGCGCCGCTCTTCTTCGGATTTACACTCTATGCACATGAGGGCATAGGGAATCGCGATAAGGCGGTCTTGCGGGATACGTTTGCCGCATTTTATGCAGTGACCGTATTTGCCTTGCTTTATGCGCGTGATAGCCGATTCAATCAATTTAAGACGCTTTAATTCCTGTGTGCCGATGGCTTCGATCATCTTTCTGTCTATGTCATCGGAGGCTATGTCGGCAAGGTCTTTCGGCTCCTCGCCTTCCATTATTTCTTTAAATTCTTCGCTGCTGGCGACCAGAGCGTCGACAATCTCTGCTTTTAAGGCTAAAAGAGACGTTTCCATTTTTTCAAGAAATTCTTGATCAATTGGTGGGATTTTTTTCTTCTTTTTTCCTGTCGTCGCAGCCATTGTACCCTTTCTCCATTTTGTAGATATTAGCTATATAATTATCTATATGTCAATAGTTATTTTTTTTCGTTTCCCAATTTTATAAGCGGAATTACCGGAGGAGTAAGCGCCATTACTATAGGGAAATCCGCCGGTTGCAGTAAAACTGTTTCGCCGTCCATTTGCGCCAGTATTTGCTGATTGTATTTTATTTCAAGGCGGTGCGCGTTAAATAAGAGAGCGTCGCGGTTTTTAGTATGCTTGCCTTTCGCAATCTGTTTTTTAATTTTTATTTTACGGAAAAACGGTATTTTTTTTACTCCGCACACGTTGCGGTTGTCGGGTATGATATGTTGCTGAGAACCATACGTTCTGTTACCGGTTACGCCCATCGCCAATAGTAAAAGTTTTTCTCTGAAAGAGAGAAGCTCTTTATTATTGCTATCAAGCGCGCGCACGTCAAAATAATCTACTTTATATTTTTTTTCATAAGAGAGCGCCGCCATGTCTATCCAGAATTTGTATCCGTTGCCCGGCTTTCCCTTCTTGACGTTTGTCATGTGCGTAACATAGGCGTCAAGCCCGACAGAAAGAATATTAAAAGCAAGAAAATCTTGTTTTTTCCATTCCGACGGTCCGTTCTTTGCCGTTATTAACTGCACGGCGGGAGCGAATTCTATGTGAACAGGATTGAGGAGTAAATCCAAAGCGCCTGCTAGAGATGAACTGTCCGCTCCGTCATTGCCTGTTCCCATGGGAAGACGCAGTACCGTTATGCTTCTGCGGACAGGGGCGGATGCCGTAAACAGAGTATTCATAACTTCCTTATGAGTTCCGTCTCCGCCCGCGCTGATTATCAAATAGAATGGGATGGGGTCTTTTTCGGCTCTTTCTATAAAAGCTTTTGTTATTTCCGCGGCTGAACCCTTTCCTTCCGTAAGGTTTAAAATTACATTCTTATATATTTGCCTTTTTGGGTTTGCCTGAGCCTTCTGTTGGTATTTTCTTAATGTTTTTACGTGAGATTCCCATTTTTTCTTATCAATGAAACCGCCCGCTACCGGATTAAGGATAATCATACAGCGCAGAGGACTTTCCTTTGCAATAAGAGAATGTTCACAAATTTCAGAGATAGCGTTAATAAAATAATAATCCATACTGCCAATTTAACATATAATTATTTTAATGTCAATGTTATTTTATCAAAATTTATGCATACTATGGAAGAAAATTTGTATATAGATATTCTCATTCTTCGTAAAATTCCATATAATTCCTTATTATGGCAAAATATCCTTTTGAAACAATTGAGCCAAAATGGCAAAAATACTGGGATGAAAACAAAACTTTTAAAACTGAGGAAGACCCGAATTTCCCCAAAGACAAGCGTCGTTATGTGCTTGATATGTTCCCCTATCCTTCGGGGCAAGGGCTTCATGTCGGTCACCCTGAGGGTTATACGGCAACAGACATTTACTGCCGTTACCTTCGCATGAACGGTTACAATGTCCTGCACCCAATGGGTTTTGACGCGTACGGTCTGCCCGCCGAAAATTACGCCATTAAAACCGGTACTCACCCCGCTGTTACAACGGCGGCAAATGTTAACAGGTTCCGCGCGCAAATTAAAGCGCTTGGTTTTTCCTATGACTGGGATCGAGAAGTCGATACGTCCGTCGAAGACTATTACCGCTGGACTCAGTGGATTTTTTTAAAACTTTTTGAGAAGGGATTGGCTTACGAGGCGGAAAGCCCGATAAACTGGTGTCCGTCCTGTAAGACCGGTCTTGCCAACGAAGAGGTAAAAGACGGTCTTTGCGAGCGCTGCGGCGAAAAAGTTACCCGCAAAAGAATACGTCAGTGGATTCTGAAAATAACAGCATACGCCGAGCGCCTGCTCGCGGACTTGGATTTGCTGGACTGGCCTGAGCCTGTAAAACTTATGCAGCGTAACTGGATTGGACGCAGTGAGGGCGCGAACGTTGTTTTTAAAGTTGATAAATCAACATTAAAAAACAATGAAGACCTCTCCTTTGAAATTTACACAACGCGCCCCGATACTCTTTTCGGCGTAACCTACATGGTTCTCTCTCCCGAACATCCGCTGGTGGACAAACTTACAACGCCGGAACAGAAGCAGGCGGTCGCCTCTTACATTGAAGCCGCGGCAAGAAAGAGCGATCTTGAACGCACCGATCTCGCGAAAGGAAAAACCGGCGTGTTCAGCGGCGCGTACGCGGTTAATCCCGTTAACGATCAAAAAATTCCGATTTGGATAGCGGACTATGTTTTGATTTCTTACGGAACAGGCGCGATTATGGCGGTTCCGGCTCATGACGAACGCGACTGGGAGTTCGCCAAAGAATTTAAATTACCGATAATTTTGGTTGTTTCCGCCGATAAGCCGCAAGCCGGAAAAGACTATTCAGGCGAACCTGCGGAATGTACGTCCGCGGACGGCTATTCTGTAAACTCAAGTACCTTTACGGGGCTTCCCACAGAAGAAGCGAAAAAGCGCATAACGCAATGGCTTGAGGAAAAAGGCATCGGCAAGCGCGCGGTTAATTACAAATTAAGAGACTGGATTTTTTCCCGTCAGCGTTACTGGGGAGAACCCATCCCCGTTGTGCATTGCGAAAAGTGCGGCATTGTTCCGTTATCGGAAAAAGATCTGCCGTTGAAACTTCCGCAGGTTAAGTCTTACGCGCCGACAGGCACGGGCGAATCCCCGCTTGCGGGAATTACCGAGTGGGTAAATACCACTTGCCCGAAGTGCGGCGGAAAAGCAAAAAGGGAAACAAATACCATGCCGCAATGGGCGGGTTCATGCTGGTATTACATTCGCTATCTGGATCCGAAAAACGACAAGGCTTTTGCCGCGAAAGATAAAATTGATTACTGGCTTCCCGTCGATTTGTACATCGGCGGCGTTGAACACGCGGTGCTTCACCTGCTGTACAGCCGCTTCTGGCACAAAGTTTTGTACGACCTCGGTCTTGTAAACTCCGTAGAACCTTTTCAACGGTTGGTTAACCAAGGAATGATTCTGGGAGAAGACAATCAGAAGATGAGCAAGAGCCGGGGGAATGTAATAAACCCCGATGATATTATCAAAGAGTACGGGGCTGATTCTTTGCGTGTCTATGAAATGTTTATGGGTCCGCTGGAAGTGAGTAAGCCGTGGAACATGGCGGGCGTAACCGGCGTGTCCCGTTTTCTGGAACGTCTTTGGGCGATAAGCGAAAAGCCCGTAAGCGAAGCCGCTCCCGGCAGCGAACAAGCCGGCGGCGCTGAATTGCAAAAGCTCCTGCACAGGACGATTGAAAAAGTGACAAAAGACACTGCAACCCTTAACTTTAACACCGCAATCAGCGCGATGATGATCTATTCAACCGAGCTTGCCAAATTGGCTGAAATTCCGCGCGCCATGTGGGAACCGCTTGTGATAATGGCTGGAGCTTACGCTCCGCACCTTGGCGAAGAACTCTGGGAAAAACTCGGACACAAAGAATCTGTTTCTCTAAGCCAATGGGCATCTTTTGATCCTAAATTGACTGTTTTTGACGAAGTGACCATTGTAGTTCAGGTGGGCGGTAAAATCCGCGAAAAATTTACCGCCGCCGCCGGAACGGCGAAAGAGGAGCTTGAAAAAACAGCCCTTGCCCTGCCCGGAACGCAAAAATGGCTTGAGGGACAGACAATAGCGAAGGTTATTACAGTACCGGATAAATTAGTGAATATTGTTTTAAAGTAATAATTCGAAAAATAACAACTAATATCTTACAAATTTAATAACTAATGTGATATTATATTTATATAATAAATATGACTCCTAAAGAAAGTGATAATAATCCTTACTTTCGCAACGATCCGGGCGCAGGCATTGAACGTATGCCCGCTTACAAATTCAATATTGATAGAGATTTCTCCGTTTGGAAATTATGGCGTACAAATGACGGACGCGTCCTGCCTAACCCAAAAAGTCATTTTGAACTTGTAAACGACCCGTTCGAGACCGGCAGTCTTATTTTGCTTACCACTTACTTTGATCCTTCTATCGCGGGAAAAGCTTTCGGCGGATTCGGCATGAGAGCTCCTATCAATCCGCCGATAGAAATAGATAATCAAACTTATGTTGAGTTCGATCTTTATTACCCAAAAAGCGCCGCGGGAAAATATATGCGGTTTGAAATCTGGTCTACGTCTTCAAACGGCGAGGGTATTCAAAGCATTGCGGGACAACCGGGTACTGTTAAATCTCAAATGTATATAAGAACTTCGGATTTAACCGGTCTTGGAACTCTTTTACCGGACTGGATTGGTTTTTATAAAGGCGAGACTTGGTATAAAAAAGCAATTTATGTAGTAACGCCGATAACGTCCGGAATCTGGGAATATTTAAATATCGATCTTCATACGGAAAACGGCACAAAACTTGAAGGCGATTTGCTTATGCTGGGTAATATCAGAATAACGCAGATGGATACAGCCGGAGAAAAAATACCCGACATTATAAATACAAAAAGTTATTTGGAAGTTGAACCGCTTAAAAGTAAATATAATTTGAATAACGATAGTTTTCTTGTCGGCGTTACCGGAATTGGTCATGTAGAGCCCGATTCAATCAGAGAGTATCATTACGAAATTTTTGTCTGCGAAGATGAACTAAAACCGGAATGCCATATAAATCCTCCGCAGTGGCTTAAAGATGAATTTGCTTATTTTAAATTTAAAATAGACAGCTCTTTTACCGGCGGCAATGAGTCGGAATGGAAACTTCCAACAGAAGATTTTCTGAGTACAAGAGACTCGGGAAAACCAGGCGAATATAAATTGCACGGTCATTGTCTTGCGTGGATCAATCAATCTCCTCCGTGGATGAGGCAGCTTATACCGGAAAATATCGCTTCGCGCGAATGGAACAGCAACGGGATGTTTTTCTCCGGCAGTACAAATTCCACGGGACCGTATTTAAAAGTAAGCAAGTCAACCGCCCGAAGACTTTACTTTAACCACATTATTTATGTAATGCGGCATTATATGTCGGTAAACCCAAGATATGATTCTTCCGCGGAGCGCGGCGTTATACCGTTTCATTCGTTTGATGTTTTAAATGTGGAGATTCATGAAAGCAGATACAGCGAAATTATAAAAAATAATCCCGATGAATGGAAAACCGCTCTTAAAAATGTTTCATGGCTTATGGCGATGACGGATACTGATACTGATATCAGCAGTCATTATGTTTACCTGCTTTTTAAGTATTCGCATATAGCGGTTCCTAACGCGCTTATGGCTGAAAAATACAAAGCGCATTACAACGACGATAATATTGTTCCCGCGTACATGAAAATGGACAATCATGACGACAACGGCAGTATTGACGAGTACGTTATGGAAGCTCCTCCCATTCTTACTTACAATGATTACGAGATTAGTATCTTGTCAAAAGCAAAGGTTGCCTACAACATGATTAAGGAATTAAATACGGCGTGGAAAAACGATCCGCTTTATGACGGCAGAAACTTAATTGAATGTATGGGAATACAGGGGCATAATTTGGTTACTACTACTACGGCGAGTCAGAATCAGCAATCTTTGCTGTTGTTTACAAAATTGATTGATGAAGGTCATTTAGACAGCGTTTGTTATTCGGAAATTGACATTAGACAGCCTAATGAAGCTCCCGGCGGCGAAGCTCTGGCTCCCGCGGTGCTTAATCAAAAACAAGCCGACGCTGTCGGCTATCAATACGCTCTTCTTTTTAAAATGTTCGATAAATATAAAAAATATATTGATCATGTTATTTTTTGGAGTCAATACGGAGCCAGCTTTTTAAATAGTTATGTGCTTTTTGATCATAAAAGAATGGCGAGTCAGGCATATTACGCGGTAATGGATCCTGATAAATTTATTACAGGTCATTCATATCTTGAAAATTTCTTTAGCGGCGAATATCAAAAAATTAAAGACGAATAAAAAAGCCGGCATCTTAGACGCCGGCTCTTTCTTGTTTGCTTAAGTAAGATCAGGCGATTCTTTTTGTAGATGAAATAAGGGCTCCCAAAACCATAAGATGCGCGGATAACTGCACAATGTATGGTAAGAATTTTACTTTGTCTTTGTCCTGCATCGGAGCGATAATGTCTACGATTACGATAAAAGCCGCCCAAACAATTACAAAGACGAAAAGAATTAAATCGGTAACGCCGATTTGAACTCTAAAAAGCTGTAACAGCAGGAAGACACCCGCCGCAAGAGCGCAAACCGACAGGACGATAACCAATACATTGGAAAAATCGCCTTTGCCGAAAATGGTTTGAATCATTTTGCCAAATTCGCCGCTTGGTCTTCCAAAAAAATCCTTTTCTTGTGAGATACCCACAATCCCGTTTGCAAAGAGATAAAGGGCTACCGCAATGTTCAATACTAAATATCCAAGTCTATTCATTTTTTCCTCCTGCTTATAATTATATAATAAAATTGCTTCTCTGTATACAAATTTCAGCTTGTCCGCCCCGCGGCTATGGAAAATTATTTTACTTCATAGTATATTTGTCATGTGAATACCGAAAAAACTACAAATAAATTGTCCGAAGGGCAGACCACAGAGAAGCTAGATTCCTTTTTTAAAGGAATTCTTGATATAGACGGTTTTGCTTCCATTGATGATTCCCTGAACGGAATACAGGTTGATAACGACGGCGGCGTTATCCGTAAAATCGCCTTTGCCGTTGACGCGGTTATGGAGACTTTTGAACAAGCCGCCGCTGTTGGCGCAGGTATGCTTTTTGTCCACCACGGTCTTTTCTGGGGACATCCGTCCGCCGTGGCGGGAAATTTAAGGCGGCGTATTAAATTCCTTTTGGATCACAATATCTGCCTGTACGCGGTTCATCTGCCTCTGGATCAACAGCCGAAATTCGGGAACAACGCCGTTCTTACCCAGCTTTTGGGACTGGAAAATATCGAGCCTTTTGGGCTGTACCATGGACGAAAAGTAGGTTATAAAGGAACATTCCCCAAACCTGTTACGGTTGACGAGGCTGTAAAAAAAATTGATTTTATGGGGAGACCGCCGCTGGGCGTTTTTCCCTTCGGCAAAAAAGAATGTTTAACCGCGGCGGTGGTATCAGGCGGAGCGGCGGAAAACGCGCGGGAAGCGGTTAAAGAAGGCGTGGATTTATATGTAACGGGAGAAAGCTCGCATACCGTTTACCATGACTGTCTGGAAGGAAAGCTTAACATGATAGCGGGCGGTCATTACAGCACCGAAGTCTGGGGAGTGCAGGCTGTTATGCGTCATGCCATGGCGGAGCTAGCCATTGACGCTGAATTTTTGGATATACCGACAGGATTATAACCCTGCGGGTTATTTAGGAGTATAAAGATGATAAAACTGGAAAAAGAAAAGATTTTGCCGTTTTCGCTTACGGCGTTTGTTATTCTTGCGGATCAAATTGTAAAAGCGGTTATTGTAAAACTAAAACCGGAAACAGGACTGATTAAAGATGTTTTTAACAATGGTTTTTTATGGATGTGGCATGTCCGCAACAAGGCTATAGCTTTCAGTTTGGGAGAAAATCTGCCCGAATATCTTAGACCTGTAATGTTTGTTGCCGTTCCTCTTTTGGTTCTGGCTTTTCTGGTATGGTACTATTTTAAATCCGATGAATTTACCGCGGTTCAGCGCTGGGCGGCGGCGGGAATAATCGGCGGCGGTCTTGGAAACATCATCGACCGCATTTTCCGTCCCGACGGAGTTGTAGATTTTATCAGCGTAAATATTTACGGTATTTTAGGAATGTCGCGCTGGCCTACCTTTAATATCGCCGATTCATCGGTTGTAGTATGCTGTATATTACTGCTTGTCACAATGTTTTTTACTCCCGCAAAGAAAGAAGGAAACAAATGAATAAAAAAGTTAATACATTGTTATTTATTCTGGGCGCGACAGTGTTTAACGTTATTGTCGCCGTTATTAGTTTTATTATACTGATTATTCTATGCGGAAAATTCATATTGCCCAGGATACCGGAGACAGGCTACAGCTGGGCAGTTTCATTAATCCTTCTTGCCTCAATAGCGATTTCAATTTTTGTTTACCGTATTGTGTTAAAGTTTTTACTGACCAAGATAGACATAGAACAGTACTTTGACCCGCTATTTGTGAAACATAATATTAAGAAATCTTGAGTTGACTGATAAGGTTGAATTTACTACGAACTAGAAAAAATTTATTTTTTTATATTTTTCCTAAACTGAAAAATAGAGATTGAAAATAAAAATCGTGTCATCATTGAATACATACTGTGCTGTAAGTTGACTCCTTTCATAGCGGATACGACCAGAAAAAAGAAATAGTTTTGTAGTCTTTTCGTAACATTGAATTGTTTTGCCGTTTTCTAACAAACAGGTTTTTGGAATTCCGGTTTCAGGATGTTCTTCAATGCTTTTTTCCAGATGCTTAAAATATTCTTCTTTTTCGGGAGACATTTCAATACATTGTTCTTTAACCTTGAGCGTAGAAGGGCGATAAGTCAATTTCCTCACTATCCGCAATCTCCTGAAGTATTTTTTTAGCGTCGTTTTTTTCTTCGTCAGTCCAAGGACGAGAATCAGTCTCCAAAGAGTAAACAGATTCTATAGGTATAATTCCGCCCATAGGAGTATTTTCATATACCATATCATGTGTAATTTCGGATAATTTTCCGGCTTTATTTTGAATAATAAACAATGCAACGTCCCGAATTACCTCTATCGCTCTGCCTGAAAATACAGAATAATCCGGCTCGTTAATAGCATAATGCGCGCTTTTTGTAGCTCGACCTGCTTTTTCATGCAAAACTTTTATTTTATTAAATTCCATTTTATAAAGCACCGCATGGGCTTCATAATCAGGAACCGGACCATACCAATGCTTTATATAAGTAATACCGGTAAGAGTTTCTTTAAAATAAGAATGATAAAAAGCATCTATTAAAATCAACGCTTTATTAATTTGGACTTTCCCTAATCCGGGAGCGGCTTTAAGCAAAGCTAGCACAGTATTTTCCAAAATTTCTTTTTTCATGGGCATTACGATTTTCCCTCTAAAAATAATATAACATAAAATAGACGTAAAATCCAGTCTTATTCTATGGTTGTTTTTATGACGAGTGAATCTAAATATTACATTACCCCTCTAAACAGCCTAACAAATTCCTCCGGCGTTATATCCACAGCGCCCAAATCGCTCTTGTACTTTAGCGGCATACCCAAATCAAAAAATGAAAAACCGTGTTCCTGTAAATAGCGGGCGGCGAGAATGAGTTGTATGGTTCCGGCGTCGTCCTCGTCATAAAAACCGGAATAGCTGGTGTAGACTTTTCCGCAAACTACGCCGAATTCCCCGGCGGCAAATTTCCCGTCCCGGTACAGGGCGAATGAGGCAGGGTAGGCGTATGGGACAGGCGAAAGTGTCTCTTGGGCGGGGTGGTTTTCGATAGTGTTTTGGCGTATTTTTTTAATGCTGTCTACAAGCGGGACGGTCAGCCAGTCGTCGCCGTGTTTTTCCACACAGCGGTCGATTATATAGTCAAAGTCCGCGTCCGCTCTTAATTCGTAGCGGTTCAGTAACTTGCGGATGGATTTTTTTATGTGCAGATTTTCGTAAAATAACGCAGAGCGGACAAGGTGCAGTTTGGGCAGTAAAATATAGAAGGGGTCTTCTTTTGACAGGTTTAAGGACATTACCAAAAAGCCCGCTTCCATCAATTTGGCTATAAAATCAGGGGTAAAAACCTCCGCAAGACAGTATTCCT
>Ga0268262_10006685_pt1 | contig 10991 bp, 11 predicted proteins | sample TergutNc150P3_FD_190354 | JGI IMG/M metagenome (GOLD analysis project Ga0268262, IMG submission 190354) | Nasutitermes corniger P3 segment gut microbial community from laboratory colony in Florida, USA - Nc150 P3 (SPAdes) (version 2) | ecosystem: Host-associated > Arthropoda: Insects >...
CCATACCTAGCCAATCCATTGCCCCAAACCCACCCATCGCGCTTGGCGGCCATAGCCAGCATGTTCGGACTTTCATACGTGCCTCCCAAATCCGCGAAGGTGCTGGAGCTGGCCTGCGCCTCGGGCGTCAACTTGCTGGGCATGGCTCATTTTATGCCAGACGCGCAATTTGTGGGCGTTGACCTTTCTATCGTCCAAGTTCACGAAGCCCAAAGGCGCGCCAAAGCCATAAACGCAAAAAATGTGACATACCATCACATGAGCATTGACGAAATAGGCCCCGACTTTGGCCAATTTGACTACATCATTGCCCATGGCGTTTACAGTTGGGTCCCCAATGAAGTGCAAAAAGCCATCCTGCGGGTGTGCAGGGAGAACCTGAGCAATGAAGGCATTGCGTTTGTCAGCTATAACGTGCTGCCGGGATGGAGGATGAAGCAGGCCGCTAGGGATGTCTTCATGGCCCTCACTCCTCCCAACGTCCCCGCTGCCGCGCGCTGGGAATATGGCATCAACTGGATCAAGGAGATGATGGAAATCAATAAAGCGGAGGAGAAAAAGCCGCTTTTGCATCAAACGATTGCGAATGATCTAGAAAATATTTTGCTCAAAAAGGATTTTCGGTACTTGGCGCACGAGTACCTTGCAGGCCACAACGAGCCTCTATTGTTCAGAGAATTCTTGAACCATATGAATGATGCGGAGCTGACTTATTTGGGCGATGCAGAGCCTAGCTCCATGGTCCGCCACCTGACGAACCCGAAATTGCAGGAATTTTTCAAGAAGCATCCCCCTGGGGGCATGGCCGAGACAGAGCAGACCATAGACATAATCGCGGGGCGCACTTTCCGGCAGTCCCTGATGGTGAAGGGCAGTCGCAAGGCCAAGATGAACAGGGCCCTTACGCCGGAATTCTTCAAAAACCTGCACATCCAGACCCGCATGGCAAAAACCACGGAACAGGACGGCCAAGTGAAATATTTGCACCAAAAACATGGCCCTATAAACGCCTCGCCACCCTATGGCACTGGCGCTCTGGAAGTCTTGATCGAGCTTGCAGGAATGCCTGCCCCATACAAATCGCTATTTGACAAATTTGCCGAGGCCACCCAAGGGACAGAGCCCATGTTCGCAGAAATACTTTTTTCCCTTTTAGGCATGAACGTCATAGATATTTTTGCAGAACCGTATATGCCAAAGCTACCAAAGGGCGCGACGCTGCTTGCCGTCCTCGACGCAGAGAGCGGCAGGAATGTGACCACTAACGCCGTTGGCGAAGCCATCGGACTGGATCCGCTCCAAATTCTTATGCTCCCCCTCCTAAAGGGCAACTGGGATCGCGAGGAGGCAATCACCAAGTTAGTGTCCATGCACTCAAAAGGGCTGTTCAACATCAACCCAACCCCGGCGGACGATGAGCAGATGAAACAAGTGCTGGGCAGCATCCTCGACAAATCTGAGAGCTTCTTAAAAACATTTGGCGTTGTCGGGTAACTGCCCCAAGATAAAAGCCCGACAGGCACAAGTGCTTTTCCTGTGTCGGAGTTCTAGTCAAAATCCAGCTAAGATTAATTCGCGCCCAGCCGATAAATACCTTACGTGGGTACTTTTCCCATGCGCCAAAGAGGTATTATTAGATGGCCCAAGGAAAGACAATGCTAATGGTGACCCTGTTCGCTCTGCCTATGCTGGCGGGTGGGACTTTTGCGGGCTACAAGTACCTCTGGGAAAAGCCCAAGCCCGACCTGGACAAAAAATACTTGGCCTGCATGGTCAACGTGGCGGAGAAAGATGGCAAAAATGGCCTACTGGTCACAATAGAAAACTCTGGCCCGACGGCCTACAACGTGGAGTGGGAGATAACCGAACCCGTCAACGTGGCCATCAAGCGGGGAAACATAATAGTGAACAAAAAGAGTACCGAGACCTTTTTCCACATAGCGCTGGACCAAGAGAAGCCGGTGTCCGGCGAGGTGAAAATGCTCAAGTATGAAGGCACTGCGGACAAGGCACTGGCTTTCTAAAGTGCCTCTTGCAAAACTACCCGCACGTCCATCGAAGAAGCCGCGTGAAGCGCGGCGGGGTCTGGGGAGTAGCGAATCGCGGACTCGCATGCGAGGCCGTGTTGAGCGAATCCCCAGTTAGCATTTGGAAGTTTTTCCATGCTCCGGTGCTGAACGCCAAAGGCCGAAGAATCCCAATCCCGAGGTCAAGCGGCGAATGACCTCGACGCGTGTCCATTCGGCATAAAAATGGCGCGGGTGCCAGCCAGCATCAATGGTTTTTCAGCATGTTGTGGTTCACGCCTAATGCCTGTTCAAGTACACACGCGGGGGGCCAATCGGCCCCCTGCTTTTTTGTTCCTATAGCAGTTTAACTTATTGTAGTCTATAGCCGCAATGCCTGATCCAACCCTTGCAATCATCCAGCGTATATAGCAATTCGCGCTTGTATTGCTCGCTTAACGGCGGGCAAAGCCCGCCTACGAGCAATACGCGGCAAGGATTTGCATGCAAATCCTTGCATAGCAGTTCAACCTACAATAGGTTGAACTGCTATAACGAATTCGCAGAATATTCATAAACTGTTCTTGAATCAGTTGAACAAAAAGTTGTAGCACACTCGCGGGAAAAACAAAACTTCCTTGCGGCGAATTTGAAGCAATTTGTCGCAGCACCAAAAAATTTTTCAAAAAAAAATGAAACCCTCTTGACATAATTCGTTTTTTTTTCATAATGAAAGTATGAATACAGCCGACCTCACCCGCAGCCAACAGAAAGTCCTCTTGTTCGTCGAACAATTTGCCAAGACAGAGCAAAGGAGTCCAACTCTCAAAGAAATTGCCGATGGTATCGGAAACGCCGCCGTGAGCACGATCCACAAACACGTGCTGCACCTCATCGAAAAAGGCTTTTTGGAAAGGAGACACGGGCGCGGCAACAACATAGTCATCCGAGCGCGCACTGAAAATGGCGTACGCCATGGTGGCCCTAATCCCAGCCTCCCACCACAGGGCGACCCATCTATTGGTGGACTTGGCCCTAGTGACATCGATGGCACAGCCAGGGTCTTCCCTTTTTATGGGGACGTCGCGGCTGGCGCGCCCTTGACACCTGAATCGTACGCCACCCCCATAGAGCTTCCGCACTCCATCCACCGCAACAAGCAAGACTTGTTCGTTCTCAGGGTAAGGGGCGACTCCATGATGGACGACTCCATCTTGGACGGCGACCTCGTAGTGCTGCAGCGCAGGGGTGAATACCGCAATGGTGACCGCGTGGTCGCTCTCATTGACCGCGAAGAAGTCACGCTAAAGGAGCTCAGGAGGGACGGGGAAGGCGTATGGCTCATCCCGCACAATCCCAGTTTGGCCCCGCGCCACTACGACATAGACCGCATCGAAGTGCAGGGTGTCCTAGTGGGCGTGATGAGAAACTGCTGAATTCCGGTTTGTCGGAAGAGCCTCTTGCAAAACATTTCTCGCGCCCATCAAAGAAGCCGTCCGAAGGACGGTGGGGGGTCTAGGGGGTGCGACCGGGAGGCAGCACTAGCCAGCGAGCGATACCGGAAGGGAGATCCCCGGTTAACATTCAGTTTTCAGCGGCTGGTCATAGCTCATATTTGGAACCATAGATGATACTCACAACAAGTGCTTTCATTGTTCTAGTGGCGCAACAAGCAGTGCTGCCCAAATGGTGGGAGGACTGGAAACGGCTCAATGTGTTCAATAGCTCCTTTGTGCAGGAGGGCGAGAGCGCGGCGTTCGGCAAGTTGACAAAAAAGGGTTCGATAATCGCCGCGAGGGGCGGCAGGCTGCGCGTTGAATACGAAAAGGGTACACTGCTCCTCTGCGACGGCCAAACTCTTACACAGTACGACCCCAGCACCCGCACCGCCCAAAGCCACCAAATGGACAGCATCTCAGAGGAATGGCCCCTCCTGCGCCTCCTCACGGACCCTGCATCGCTGGGCCAAGTTTATAGCGTGGCCTCGCCAGATGGGGCAACAGTGATGCTGTCCCCCAAAAAGCCTGGCCTGCCAGAAGTGGCACTCCAAGGCAAGGGTGCGTTTTTGCACAAGGCAGAATGGAAAGATGGCACTGGCGCGAAGCAAGCACTGACCTTCACTTCACCAAAGTCTCCCGCCGATCCTGGCAAGGCACCATTCGTCTTCAAGCCACCGGCTGGGACTAAGTGGATTCGCTGAGACATCTAGCAAAATTATCCTCGCGCTCATCGAAGCCATCTCCATGTGTCCGCCCGTACATAGAGCAGCGGGCGAGGTGAGTACTAGGGGTCTGGGGAGTAGCGAAGTGCGGGCTCGCATGCGAGGCCGTGCTGAGCGAATCCCCAGTTAGCATCCGGGAAGCTTTTCCAATATTCGGCGGGAGACACACAAGGCCACAAGATCCCCATTCCGAGGTCAAGCGGCGAATGACCTCGCCGCGCGTTCAATCGGCGCGTTTAGATTGTCATTAAGAAATTTGTTTGATTGCAAGTCGGTATGGGGCTTCTATTTAATCTCCTCCGCCTTCAAGATCGTCACCGGCTGGACTGGTACGTCTGCATACTCGTTTATCTTTTTTGTCTGCACTTTGGATATCCTGTCAACCACGTCCATGCCGGCCACGACTTTCCCAAATGGGCAGTGGCCGTAGTCCATCAGGTTCTTTTCTTTGAAATCCAAGTTTTTGTTGTGATTCAGGTTGATGAAAAATTGGGACGACGCGCCAAATGGGTCGCCAGGCACGTAGGCCATTGATATGGTTCCGCGCGTGTTCAGAAGCCCCTTGGACTTGGCTAGGTCAGCCTCGTTTGCTCCGATGGCCTTGGACGCTTTTTTGGTCATGTCGGGTAGGTGACCGCCGCTCTGGATCATGAAGTCGGGTATCACGCGGTGGAAGATGAGGCCGTCAAAAAAGCCCTCCCTGACCAGCTTTTGAAAATTCGCCACAGTCTTTGGCGCGGCATCCGGCAATAATTCCAAGGTGATGTCGCCCATAGATGTTTTAAGCTTGATCGTGGTGCTATATGGTGTTTTGTCGGCTACAGTAACTTGTGCGGCCTCTGCCTGCGGAGCCTGTGCGTCAACGCCATTGGCCTTTTCGCCACCGCGCTGGCAGGCGAAGAATGATGCCGCCAGTGCGATTGCGGCCAGTGTTAAGATGCGGTTGTGGGTTTTCATGTCGGTGCCTCCTGAATAGAAGCAATTATAGCACTGCAAGGGATCAGAGATTAGGGGTCAGGGGCTAGGGGGCGGGGTGCTGAACGGAGTCCCTTTCTCGCCTGAATCGCCTCCTTCGGAGTCATCTCCCAAACATCTGCCCACCTATCGAAGAGCCGTCCGACAGGCGGCTGGTAGAGGGGTTCTGGGGGAAGCAGCACTAGGGCGGCTTAAAGAGGGAGGCGGCGCGAAAATGGCGGCGAACAAAGGAAAAACGCACATGGCAGCATTATAGCAATTTGCGCTTTTATTGTCCGCTTAACGGCGGGCAAAGCCCGCCTACGGACAATACGCGGCAAGGATTTACAAGCAAATCCTTGCATAGCAGTTCAACCTACAATAGGTTGAACTGCTATACCGGTCACGTGCCTCCAGAGACCAACGGAGGACGTCTCGCGTATCCAAGCGCAGCGCAGGATACCGAGAACCTGCGAGCGACGACGGTAAGGGAGACCTCCAGTTTAGCATCCAGAGGGTCCATGACCCGGCAGTGGACAAGTCAAGTTGTCAGGTCGCTGCTTCCCGTGCATGTGCGGTACTTAGCCACGCTATGAAATCTAGCGACCCAAATTGGCAGGGTTTGCAAGTACCACACTGTGATGCTTGCCTGCACCAGCACTACATCTACGCCGCATTTTTCGTCAATGTCAAGATTTCCGTTTCCATTGACTCCAAACACGCCATAGCCCACAACAAAATATACGTGATTGACAGAAACATAGTGATAATGGGCAACTTCAACTTTACAAAAGCCGCAGAAACAAACAACGTGGAAAACTTACTGATCATCGAAAGCTCAGAACTGACGCGGATATACCTATACAATCAAGAAAAGCATAGGCAACACAGCGGGAAAGCAACGAAATAGTTGCACCAACCTGATCCTGCATCGCCTTTATGGTTTCCAAGTATGACCACATTTTAGACAGGTAATCTTAACTTTTCCGCTACCGATAAAGCCTCCCAACAGACCAACGGGTCCCAGCAATAGACCGCCAACAGCGGCCTTTTCCACTCCAAACCCTTTACTGTTAGCTGTAATTTGAGCCGACTGGCATCTAGGGCATCTGACTTGTTCGGCCTCATCCTTATGCTCTTTGCTGTTCAGGGGTCAACGGTACTTTGGGTGGTGCTTTGATACCCTCATATATCCCCGAAACCACCGACCACACAAGACCAACTGCTGCAAATCCAATCAGTATGAAAAAAACAGTGCCACATCCACAGGAATCATCCATTTCTATCTCCCCGAAATTTTGGCTACTATGAACCTGGTTCCCATCTATGACCACATTTCAGACAAGTAATTTTGACTTTGCTGCCCCCGATATTCCCTGCTAACAAACCAACAGGTCCTGCCACTACTCCGCCGACCAATGCCTTGCCGACACCAAAGCCTTTGCGGTCAGAAGATATTTGTGCGGAACCACATAACGGACATCGTATCGGTTCATCGCTTCCAAGCGACCCCAAATTTGACATTTGAAGTAATTGTTCAGTGTCCCTGTTTAGTTGTTCACTTGGAGATAAAATACCAAGACTTTTATTGTGCTGTTCTTCTAGCATAACAGTTCGCCGAATTTCATCAACAGACCTATTGTCACCTCTAGCCAATCTCGCCATAATTTTTTCGTCTCGCTCCACTCGTTTCGTAATTTCATCATAACCTTTTGGCTCGTCTCTAACAAGCCTTTCTCTAAGTAGCTCTTTGCGAATTTCTTCACTTACATTGTTATGATATGCCAAATCAGTTTGATACTTTTCTGTTTGTTCACGTACAATCTGAGCCTTAAAGGTATCACTAAGATTAGAATCTTGCGAAAAGGTTGGAACATAATGTGTTGGTTCCAAAAGGTTCGCATATATCTTCTCAACTTCAACCCTAACTCTTAAAAATTCATCTTTATCTTTCATACCCAATGACTAAAAATAGGTTCTCATTTGGCCAAGTTCAGTCATATTGGCGAAGAATTCATCGTAAGGCATACCTTCTGGAAAACGCTTGCGCGCTTCGTTTTCAGCAATTTGTTTTAGACCGCCCAATTCGCTTAAGCGTTGTTCCGATTCCCGTTCATGTTCAACCATCTTTGCTGAGACTTCGTTTTTAATCCATGCCTGCTGTTCTAATTCCCTCTGTTCCGCCGATTCCTTGCTGACAGCTTTGATGATGATAGCTATCAAGCCTCCGACTAAACCAATCACGAGTGGAACTATGAAGTCAAAGTCGTCCATCTGCATCCCCCCACGTAAAACATGTATAGTCAATTGACTTGAGAATCGTAACACATTGGCATGCTTCGCCTGCGCCTTCCATTCCGCTCCCCGCCTTGTGGAGGTGCGGTTAACCCACCGCAGGACGAGGGTTTATGCATCCAGCGCAATTCCAGTGTTCCCGCTTGGCGGCTCGCTCCATTTTCGGCGCAGTCTAGCGCATTCGCGCTTTCATCGGGGCGAGCTGGTCGGCTCATGGAACGCCATCCACGGACTCATCTTGTTCTGATTTGGAAGTCAAAGGACTATAGTTTACCAAAGTGGACAATTAGGGGCAACACCACCACCCTCTTTTTTGGGAATTATCCATTTAACTTGGAAGCCTCAATGACCGCCCACGAACAATCCCTTGATTTATAAAGGATAGCGGCAAACAACCCCCGAAATTCGCCCATGCTTGAATGCTTTGAAAACCGGACGTCCCCAAGTCAACTGGATAATTCCCTCTTTTTTGTATGCAGAAAAGCCAGAGGCTGCTGTAGTCTAGCCCATATTACGGCTTCCAAGCATGCCCACATGAGGTGCTTGCAAAACTCTCCCAAATCATTTCCCGCTGCTGAATGGCAATTTCATAGCGCCGATCGAACACGCGGCGAGGTCATTCGCCGCTTGACCGCAGGGCGGGCTGCACGATGGACTTGGGCGCTCACCGCTGGGGCATGGAAAAGCCTTCCGGATGCCACACTGGGGGGCTGCTCTGTGTCCGCTCGCATACGAGCGGACCCTGCCGCGCCCCCCAGACCCCCATGCGGCGCGCGGGGGCGGGCAGATGTATGGTGGATGGCTTCAATGGGCGCGAGAATAGTTGTTCAAGTACTTCGGCCTTACGCAAATTACATAACTCCTATAGTTTGCCACACAATACCTTCCTGTATATTGCCTCATATTGCTCAACTATCGGTCCTTCCGCAAAGTCGTTGAGGGCCCTTTCTTTCGCGCTGCGCCCCATGCTTTGCATTAGTTTTGGGTCTGCGAGCAGCTTTGACACATTTTCGGCCATGTCCCCAATGTCGCCAACATCTGATAGGTAGCCGTCCACGCCCTCCCTGACCACCTCCGGAATGCCCCCTGCGCGACTGGCGACAACAGGCGTACCGTGCGACATGGCCTCCAGCGCGGCCAAGCCAAAGCTCTCGGTGGAACTAGGCAGCAAAAATATGTCCGTGCAGGATAGGACAGAATCTATGTCGAGAAGCTTGCCGGTGAAGCGCACGTCGGCCTCGATGTTCTTTTGCCTAGCATAATTTTCGGCTTCCAGTCGGTCAGGGCCGTCTCCCACCATGACCAGCTTGCAGGGGTGGCTTTGGCGCACGACCTCGAAGACCCTCAAAACGTCCATCACCCGCTTTACTGGGCGGAAATTTGATATATGCGCTAAGATGGGTTCGCCGCCGGGGGAAAGCCAGGCCCTGCCGCAGTGCGCGTTTTCGTCCTTCTTGGGGGGACAGGCAAAGTTATAGACTACGTCTATGTTGCGCGAAACGCCAAAGGTTTTCAGGGTCTGGTCTTTCAGGTAATCAGACACAACCGTGACCGCGTCGCTATCCCTGATGGCCAGCCTCACCATCGGTAGGTAGCTGGGGTCAGTGCCCACTGCGGTTATGTCCGTTCCATGCAGCGTGGTGACCACCTTTATTTTGTCGTCTAGTGCCATGCGCGCCAAAAGTGCCGCGCTGGCGTGGGGTATGGCGTAGTGCGCGTGGATTATGTCTAGGTGGTGCCTGTCTGCGGCATCGGCCATCTTTGACGCTAGGGCGATTGAAAATAAATCCGTTTCAAAGAGAGGATAGGGGCTCACCGACACCTCATGGAATGTGACATGATCCTCAAACCCCACCAGTCTTGGCGGTATGGATGGGCTGAGTATATGTACCTCGTGGCCCTTGGACGCAAGGGCCTTGCCCACCTCCGTGGCCACCACCCCTGAACCCCCGTAAGTCGAGTAGCAGGAAATCCCAATACGCATCAAAAGCACCCCTAGTAATTCAAGGATAGCTATTTTGATGGAAATGGCAAAAAGGTTGCATATCTATACTGGCCTTCGTCACCAAAATGGCCAGTTTTGCATTCGCCAACATGCCCATGTTGGTTTCATGGTTTATTGCTAAAGGACTTTTTGCAAATGCCCCTGATTGTCTATTTTGCCGACTGGCTGCTGACGATCTTTATCTATTTGATTGTTTTTGGGGCCATTCTGAGCTGGTTCCCGTCCTCTAGGGGACACGCCGTCACGAGGCTAATTGATTCCATAACTTCCCCGCTTTTGACGCCATTTCGTGCTATCCTCCCCACGCTGGGCGGGATAGACTTCAGCCCGCTTTTGGCGATGCTGCTGCTTTCTTTTCTCAGGCGGCTTTTGCACACTGGCCTAGTGTCATGAGAACCCGACAATGAAATACACGCCCCGGGACATACAGCGCCGCGAATTCGACTCCTCCTTTCGGGGGCTGAACCCCGACCAGGTGTATGAATACCTCCGTGAAATAGCCTCAGACATTGAGGAACTGCTGCAAGAGAACCAGCAAATAAACAATGAACTGGCGGAACACAGAAACCGCATCCTCCAGTACCACGAGCAAGACCGCATTTTCAAAGAAACCTTGATGCAGGCCCAAAGAACTAGGGAAGAATGGATGGAGATCGCCGAGAGGGAAGCTGACTTGATGAAGAAAGAGGCGCGCTTCCAGTCTGACGAGCTTATCAAGACCGCCCAAGAAGAGGTGGCAAAAATGGAAGTCCAACTGCGTGGCATGAAGCTGGAAAGGGTGCGCTTTCTACAGGACATGGACGCCCTGGCCGCCCGCACAAAGCGCTTCCTGAGCCAAGAGGCTCCAGAGATGTTCCCCCCTGCGGATGTCACTAGGAAGTTGGAATAGCTTGAGTACCTAGGGGTCTGGGGATTCGCTCAGCACGGCCTCACATGCGAGTCCGCACTTCGCTACTCCCCAGACCCCTGGGGTACTCGCCTCGCTTACTGCCCTATGTAGGGGCGGAAACATGAGCATGGCTTCGAGGTAGGCGATACAGGCGGGAACAACGCTCAACCCGCCATAATCATCATCGCGGCGCAGCCGCATCAATTTTTACCCTAGCCCCTGACCCCTACAACCTAACCCCTCATTTAAGCCGCTCAACCGCATATCCTCAAACTCAGATCTGCGGCTGGTGCGCTATGTGTGAGCGCGCCAACTGAGAGGAAGTCCACGCCTGTTAAGGCGACAGCCTTGGCTCTGTCTAGGCTCATGTTGCCGCTTGCCTCCAAGAAAAATGGCCTACCGTTTGTGTTTCGCATGGAGTTTCGCATGGCGACAGCGGCCTCCATTGTTTTTTCGGGCATGTTGTCGAGAAGGACTCCATCTATTTCCGATATGGACAGACATTCGGCCAATTGCTGTAGGGTCTCTACTTCGACTTCTATCCTGAGCAGGTTTGGCGAACCATGTCTGGCAGCGGCTACAGCGGGGGCTATTCCGCCAGCCGCAGCTATGTGGTTTTCT
>Ga0268262_10006686_pt1 | contig 10991 bp, 13 predicted proteins | sample TergutNc150P3_FD_190354 | JGI IMG/M metagenome (GOLD analysis project Ga0268262, IMG submission 190354) | Nasutitermes corniger P3 segment gut microbial community from laboratory colony in Florida, USA - Nc150 P3 (SPAdes) (version 2) | ecosystem: Host-associated > Arthropoda: Insects >...
GCAGGAAGATGAATTTAAGGGGGGCCTTGACCAGGCCCTCCACCATGGTCGAGACGGTCAGGAGGGCCAGGGCCCGGGGGGTGAAGGCGCTCAGGGCCTTTTCGGGTATGACCAAGACCTGGGCCGAGCCAAAGCCGCTCAGGCGGGGAGTGGTCAGGTAGGGGTTGAAAGAGGTGTCAATGAGGATCGGCCAAGGCTTGAAGCCCATCTGGCGGGCCCAGTTGTCCAGGCGCTCGGTGAGGGCCGGATCAAGTTCCCCCTCTTGCGGGGGGCGAGGCCGTTCAGGCCTTAACAGGCTGGGCCTGTAGGCGTCCAAAAACAAGAGCCCGATGCCGGCGGCCAGGGCGATCAGGGTCCAGGCCCAGAGGTCAATGACGACCAGGAGTTGAAACATAAGGACGGAAAACAGCCAGACCGCCGCCACCCAGCGGACCTGCCGGGCGGCCAAATCCTTAAGGCGCTGGCGGACCGGGCGGGGGTCCAGGCCGAAATCGGCGGCCAGGGTGGCTTCAATGGCCAGGAAAACCCAGCGGGGCAAGCCCGCGAGCAAAAGGGCCAAGGCGATGAGCGGGGCGGAATAGAGCGGGGAAGGGCGGGGGGCGGACTGATGCCCTATGAGCCAGCCGAAGCCGGCGACCAAGGCCGCCAGGGTCAGGAATTCAATCAGGCGCCGGCAGAAGGCCAGGTTGAACCTCAGCAGGTTGAATATCTCCAGGCGTTCGTTGGGGTCGGGCAGGCTGGAGAATTTTTTGAACATGGAGCCCCTCACTTTAGTGCCGATGGTGGGATGTAATTTGGGAAACACGCAGCCTTTAAGGCGAGCCGAAAACCCCATTATGCGGTATTGCCTGGGGTGAATTTTACAAATTATAGCATGGCGGAGCGGGAATGACCAGTAAAACTCTCAAGCGCCAGGACAGCCTGGAAAAGATGCTGCGCTATATATTGGGGACGGCGCCGGATGAATTCGGCCTCCATCCCGAGGCCGGGGGGTTTGTGCCGTTAAAGGCCCTGGCGGCCGCCCTGCGCGAGGAGGAAGGCTGGCGCGGGGTGCGGGAGGGCCAGATACTTATGCTGGCCAACCAGCCGGGGGATGCGGCCCCCCTGGAGACGGAGGGGGATTTGATTCGGCTCAAGCCCGCCCTGGCCGGCCCGCCCCGGGAAACGCCGGCTTTGTCGGATCTGCCCAAGGCGCTCTACGCGGCCTTCAAGCCGGCGGCCTGGGCCGTAATCAGCCAGCGGGGCCTCCGGCCCAAGCCGGGGGAGGAAGTTGTCCGGCTGTGGTCGGAGGAGGACCTGGCTTTGCGGGTCGGCCGCCGTTTTTCAGCGCCGGTGGTCCTGGTGACCGTGCGGGCCGCCCGGGCTCATCTGGCCGGGGTGGTTTTCCGGCCGTATTCCTCCCGGCTGTGGCTGGCGGACCAGGTGCCGGCGGAATTCTTGAGCGGGCCGCCCGTGCCTGAAGAGGAGCCCCGGCCCCCGGAGCCGTCGGTGCGGCCGCCGGGCTTGAGCCAGGGCAAGGTCCGGGGCAAGCGCGGCGATGCCCCGGAGTGGAAGAACCGCCTTCGCCGGGAACGCCGCCGCGGCGGCCGGGAGGACTAAGGCCCCGCGACGAGGTTGTGATGGCCGGCCTGATGTGATAAATTCGCCAGCATAGGCGCCCGTAGCCCAACCGGATAGAGCAACGGCCTTCTAAGCCGTGGGTTGCAGGTTCGAATCCTGCCGGGCGCACCAAATGGTTCCAAAATCTTCCTGAATCAGAAGCCGCTTTAAGAGCGGCGTCAGGGAATTTATACCATAAATCCCCTTTAAGTGTCTGTGGTTTTTTTGCCACAAACCTTAAAGGGGTTTTTTATTATTGGTGTGAAAAACTGGATAGGCGCGGCTGCCCGCTTTCGCTGTCGGCCGCGCCTTTTTTACTCCAATAAAGAAAGGATTTTCAGCACGGCTTAACCAGAACTCCTAAAAAGTAGAGCCTCAATGCTGGAACATTGAGGCCCCAAAAAAGATGGTTGACAACCAAACCACCACAAGTTGGAAGAAAAGTTTACCTTTTTTTGAGCCGGTTGTCAAGCATTTAAGGAGTTCTTTTTCCCAATTTCCGGGAGAAAGGATAGCGATGATTGACAATCAATCTGAGCCGGAGACCTATGTGCCCGATGATTTCAAAATGGGTTCCTGGATTTTGAAAACGGAACTGTCGTCAGGGGCCAAGCTCACTTTTTCGGTGCTGGCTGTTTGCGCCGGCGGCCGGGATCACGTTTGGCCCAGCCAGGAATATCTGGCCAAGGCGGTCTCCGCTTCCGTGCGCTCCGTTCAGCGTTACCTCAAGGAGTTGGCTGAGTTCGGGCTGATAAGAATCGGCAAAAAATGGCTCATGGGTCAGACCAGGACGATTTACAGTTTTTTGAATCATGCCTTGGTCTGTTTTGAGCCGAAGGCCTCGGGCGCGGAACAAAAACCGGAGCGTAAAAAAGCGGAGAGGACCTCGCCAGCCAGACCGACAAAAAAGGCAAAACCAGGCGACAAAAACGGCGCGTCCCCTAATAAGGAAGAATGCATTGAAAATAATAAAATTACCCCCCCTTCCCCCCCAAAGGAGTCAAGCCTGGCCGCGCCTGAATTGCTGGCGGCTGAAGTCGGCTCCGGAGAGGGGGAGGATTTTAGAACTGAAGGCCCGGAAGAGGACGAGGCCTGGCGGCAGGCAAAAGCCATCCTGGCCGAAAGGCTGAAAGAAGTTGACCTAAAAGCCTGGATTGAGCCGCTTTTTTTTGAAAAGAGCGGTTGTCAGGCCGTGTTGAGGGTGCCCAATGACTTTTTCCTCAACTATGTCAAGCAAAAGTTCGGAGTGGAACTTAGCGAGGCTTTCCGGGCCGCCGGCATTCCGGCGCTGCGGTTTGACCTTTTGACTCCAGAGCAGAGGGCCAAGCTGGATGAACGGGCTCAAGCCGCGGCCAAGGCCAAAGAAAAGGCCGAACAAGCGGCGGCGGTCACCGCAGCCGAAGCAGATCGGCGTTCTCGGGCTGAAATAGAAGATCTGCCGCCGGAAGTCAAATTTAACCTCCTGTTTTCAGCTTATCCGGTGGACAAGGCCAGGGAGGATGCTGAAAAGGTTTTCCTGAATCTCCACAAAAACGGCGAATTGCCTTCCATGAGCGAACTTTTCAGGTCCATCAATGAACACCAGAGCAAAGACCGCTGGTGGCGGGAGAAAATGCCGCCGCTTTTGAGTAACTGGCTGGTTAAGAAAAAATGGAGGGATAAGCCCTATGTGTGAAAGGAGCGGTTCGGTAAAACGTCTCAGAAAAGGTGAAGCCAAAATTCAATTCTTTGCCTGTGGCGAGCGCATTGCCGAACTTAGGGCCTCTGGATTTGACATTCGGGCGATTTACGAGCGTTTGGTTGCGGAGAAAATGGTTACTATGAGCTATACCGGGTTTTATGAAAACTTCACTCAGCGGCAAAAAAAACGGTCGCGCAAAAAAGGGTTGCGCCACGAGCAGACCGAAGCGGCGCATCAGCGGGCAAGCCTCCAGGCGGCCCCGCCTCCGGTCCAGGCATTAACTCTTGTGCCTTCATCTCAAGCCAAAGGCAAAGGCGGCTGGTCGCTGGAGGAAAGAGTAGCCGCGCTTGATGCTGAAGCCGTTCGAGGCGGCAAGAAACGGACTTCCGGTTCAGAACACGTTGTTTATCCAGCTTCGGAATTATTCTAACGGGTTGAAAGGAGAACAACCATGGCCTATGTAGATTTTATCTTGCAGAGAAAAGGCGGCGTAGGCAAATCCGTCACCGCAACGCTTCTCTATCAAGCCCTTTTGGAAGAGGGACGAACCGTCGAAGGGGTGGACACCGACCCTTCCAACAAGAGCCTGGCCGGCTACAAGGGCCTGAAGGTCACCCCGCTCCACATCCTCAACGATGAAGAAGACATCGACAAATCGCTGTTTGACGCGCTCATCGAATCAATAGGCGAACTCCCGAAAGACGCCCATGTGGTCATAGACAATGGCTCGTCTAATTTCGTGGCCCTACGCTCTTACATGAAAACCTGCGACATTACGCAGGTTTTAGCTGACATGGGCCATGAAGTGAAGTTTCACGTTGTCATCGCCGGCGGCCCGGACCTAGAAAATACCTGTTCCGGGTTTAAGGAACTGGCGGTTGACTTCCCGGAAACCAAGCTGGTGCCCTGGCTAAATCCCTATAACGGCGACATTGGCAAGGATGGTAATTCGTTTAAAACATTCAAGGTAGCCAAGGAACACGCCGGGCAGATTTTCAGCACGGTTGCGATTCCCAAGTGCTGCCAGACCTCGATGTTCAGAAAGGACTTACAGCGGCACTTCTCCCGCCAACAAACCTTTGCCGAGGCTATAAACTCCCCGCTTCCTATAGTGGAGAGACATCGTTTGAAAAGGTTTTGGGATGAGACCAAGAAGGAGATCGGCCTAGCTGGTCTTGTCTGAGGCGGGACTTTGGGCCTGTGGCCGGCCCGACCTTGGGCCGGCCTAATTTTCACATTTCGGGCTTGGTGATAAAAAGGTGTTGTATGACAAACAATTCTACTGACCTGACAGCCCGCCTCTATTTATTGATTGGAAAAATTGAAAATATCCAAAAATCGGTGCAAAAATTGAATAGCAGAAACAATGAGATTGTAAAACGTGACTGGTTTCAAGAGGACATTGAGCAGAATGTCAAACGGTTCGACATTCATTTTGGCTGGATTGTCGCCATGTTTGAAGGGGCGTTCCGTGGCTACCATGAAGGGAGTCTTTTATGACCACCATCGAAGAGATGATGAAGCTGGATGATGATTTCGCCGAGGAAGAAGCGAAACATTTTCCAAAGGGCAACGGGAAGGCCGTGCCGGCGGCGGCAGAAGAAGCCATGCCTCAACTGCCGAATGGCATCGGCCTGGATTATGACGACATTCGCGCCATGCTGGCCCAAAAAAATGGAGCGGCGGTCGGTCAGGACGATCCGCTCATGATGATTGTCACGATCTGTAATGTTTTCCTTGGCGAACAGGAGAAAGTCAACAAGCGGCATAATGAAGCTCTGACAAAAATCATGGCAGACCAAACCAGTAAATACCTTGCCGGGGTAAAGGCGACTACGGACGATTTGGGCAAGGTTTTGGCCGATAATTCGGTCGAGGCTATCAGGAATATTTTCAATTCCCACTCCCGAGCTTTGAATGCTAACAGCAACAATGCCAAGTGGTGCGCCGCCATCATGGCTATTACTGGCCTGGTAAATGTGGTTTGCCTGGCTTTATTACGTTAAGGTGATTTATGAAAAACAGCCCATCAGACTTGAACGACCGTCTCTTTGAAATGATGGATAACCTCAGGGATAAGAGCTTGAGCGATGAACAGTTGGCCAAGGAAATCAAGCGGGCTACCGCTCTAAATTCCATTGCCTCAAACATCATCAAGCACAACGCGAGTACCTTAAAAACCGCCCTGGCCGTGGCCAACAGCCTGGCTGAGGTACAGTTACCGCCCATGCTGGAGCTTACTTCTCAAAAAGGTAAAAAACTTCTGGAGGAGTAGTTTATGTCCTGGGAATGGCCCAAGGGGCAGCGGCGGTTCGTCAAAGGCCAACGCCCCAAGAATTGGCGGCCGGTCGGCTCGGAACACAAAACCGATAAAGGGATAATGGTCAAACTTGAGTCGAACAAGTGGCGGCTCAAACATATGGCCGTCTGGACAGCGGCCAATGGACCGGTGCCGAAAGGATTTCGGCTGGCCTTTCGTGACGGCGACAGGTTCAATTGTTCATTGGACAATCTCATGCTTGAGCAGCGCTTTCAGAAGTTGGGCGATGATGGCTTTCTGTATGTGAAAAAAACAGGTTCCCGAAAGTGGCACCTAAAGCACCTGGCTGTCTGGGAAGAAGCCAACGGCCGCTTGCCAAGAGGGCAGGCCTTGATATTTGCTGACGGTAATCGTCTTAACTGTGACTTGGACAACCTGGTTCTTGTTCCCCGGGATTTCGACAACCCGGACGGTCATAAATTTTTAATCCGTTTTATGATTTTAGAGAAAGTTAGAGGGACCAGTAAAGTTTTGCAAGAGACGATTCTTACCCGCCTGGCCAGTTCCTTTGGAATTTCAATCAAAGCCCGCCAGGAGGAAATATGAGCGTTGGACATCCAAGGAAACTTCCAGGCTATGAACGCAAAGCGAGAGGCTATATTTATGTCAAAGTTGATGAGTGTCATTGGCGCTTGAAACATTATCTGATTTGGGAAGCCGCCAATGGTCCTGTCCCCGAAGGTTTTGTTCTATATTTTGTAGACGGAGATAGATATAATTTGAGGTTGGAGAATATAAAGCCTATTTTAAAAAATAAAATCTATTCTTTGTCTTGCAATATAAGGAAAAAAATGATTGGAACAGAATCAATTAGGAGAAAATACATTTGGGTCAAAGTGGCTGAGCCAAATGTCTGGCGGATGAAGCACCACCTTATTTGGGAGGCGGCTTTCGGGCCGATTCCCAAAGGCTATCTGGTCATTTTTGCAGACAGAGACAAAAGTAACTTCAAACTGGATAATCTGATTATGATTTCCAGGTTGATGCTTTTTGGACAAACTAAGTTTCGTCACTATCTTAATATATCAGAATTAAAGATCGGCAGCGAATGTATCCGCCATGGATATACCTTCGTCAAAATTAGCCAGCCGAACGTCTGGCGGATGAAGCACCACCTTATTTGGGAGGCAACTTGGGGGAAAATCCCTAAAGGCCATACCGTTTGGTTTATCGATGGCGATAGAAATAATTTCCGACTGGATAACTTGGTTTTGGTATCCCACCAAGAGACGGGATATATGATTTCGCAAGGTGTTGTAGGTGTGAAAGGTGATTATCTGAAAACCGCCATCAACGTGGCCAAGTTAGGTCTGTTGCTCGGAGAAAAACGCCGAAAACTAGGAAAGGTGAAGGTATGAAACGCTTGCTGTGCTCTTTGGTGTCAATGGTTTTGGTTTTCCTGGCCGCTCCGGCCTGGTCTCTTACGGTTACATGCGTGAACTGCTCTACCGTTTGGACCCAGATGATGGATCGAATAACCAACCTGGAAGAACTTTCTAACGCTGTCAAGACATACCACGAGGCGATGGAACAAACCCAGAAGCAGATCCAAATCCTCCAGACCACCATTCAGCAATACGAAAATATGCTGAAGAACACGGCCAACTTGCCTCAGAACATCCTGGGCGAAATGAAAGGCACCTTCAGCCAACTGGCCCAGCTTACTAACAACCTCAACATCCAGAAAGGCGATTATATGGCCATGGGCCAGGTCTTTGACGATGTTTACCCGGGGCTGGGCATAATCAAGGGCCTGGCCGGCGGAGACAGCGACATGACGGTTGACGAAATCTGGGAAAAATGGTCGGCGGAGGTTGACCGGGCGGCCCTGGCCACCTTCCAGGTCACCGCGAACCAGCTCCGGGACATAGCCGAAAACTCCGAGTTATTGGATAACCAGGTCAGCCGCCTCCTCTCCACCCCGGAAGGCCAGATGCAAGCGCTTCAGTCCGGGAACTCCCTGGCCGCGATTCAGATTGATGAATTGCGCCAGCTTCGTATGCTCATGGCCACCAACATCCAGATGAGCACCCAGATGGCTATGAAGGACGAAAAGCAGGGCCAACTTTCAAAAGAGCAGCGGGACTACATCATGGACAGCAGCGGGGCGGCCGCTCTATACAAAAACCATTTCTGAAACTTGAGGCCCTTTCGCTAGGAAGTGAAAGGGCCTCATTAGGAGACAAATTATGCGAAAAATACCATCATTGATGCCTATTATCTTAGTCTCATTCTTGGTTTTGTTGATATTCACGACGATGGCCGAAGCACAGCCTATGGGTGCAGATGGGATTATGGACAGCTTTGTTGGTCGGACGTCTGGCTGGTGGAATATCATGCGAGATGCCGCCAGGCAGCTCTTTAAGGTTACCACCATAATTGAGATCTGCCTATTCGGCATCAGAATGGTTATTCAAAGATCACAGATCGAGACAATATGCGCTGAGTTTGTGATGGTACTTGTATACATGATTTTCATTTGGATGGTTATAGAAAATTATGAGGCTTGGTCAAAAATCGTGGCGCTTAATGGCTTAAAGCCTCTCGCTGCTAAGTTAGGCGGCGGCGAAACATTTGATGTCGGGCTGCCATCTGCCATGATATTCAAATTATATGAAGGTATAGCTCCGGTTATGAAAGGTGCGGGATATTCAGACTTCGGCATGATAATGCTTTATGTGGTTTGTATGGCTGCCATAGTTGTCGTCTTCGCAATCATCTGCTTAGACTACATTCTCACCATCTGTGAGTTTCATTTTTCAGCCAATGTCGGACTTATCCTGATTGGCTTGGGCGGCTCCAAGCTTTTCGAAGACTATGCGGTAAACGTCATGAAATATGTCCTGTCCTTAGGAATAAAAATTTTTGTTCTGACGTTGATATTAAATATTGGTTTCTCAATATTACAACTCAAGAATTTGGCTTCACAGGTTGGAGCTACAACAACCATAAAAGGTGTAAAAGTTTTAGATTTATTAATGCTCCTCTTCCAAGGGATAATCCTTCTGGGCCTGGCTAAGAGTCTGCCACAAACCTGCGCGGGCCTTTTAAGCGGAGCCAGTATTGGCGGCGGCAATCCCCTACAAGGTATGGCGAAGGCCGTTGGAGCGGCGGCGGTTGGCGCCGCCACAGGTGGCGCCGGGTTAGCCGTAAAAAGCGCAATTAATGCTGGTAGTGCCTATATGGCTGCCGGGGCTGATGGAACAAAAGGTTTGGCGCGAGTGAAGCAAGCGGCTAAAGACTTTGGGGGAGCCGCGGTTAGCTCCATAGCCGCTAAAATTACGAATTCCGGAAGCCCAACAAGTATGTCCAGCCAGCTTCGCTCTCTTCAAAATGCAAGAAAAACTGGCATTGATAAACCGTAATCTGGGATTCATAAGGAATTATCATGAAATTTTTTAATAAAAATTTTGGGCTGAACAACTGGTCGAAAATTCTGCCATCGTGGGCCTCCAGTTTGTCATTGATGGACAAGGAACAGCTTGAAACTTTCCTGGCCGAACTGGACGAGGCCATGAAGCGAATTGCCGCCGGCACAGCCAGCCCGGCTCAATATTTTGTGGTATTCAAGGCCTGGCCAAGGCTTTTTTACCTCAACATTTTGTATTTGGAACAAGAACTCGGATATGTCCTGCCGGGCGGCCGACCGACGGCCAGGCTTCTCCTAGTGCTTTTCTTGTTTTTTGGTATGTGGGCTTGGCCGTTCTAAGGCGGCCTATGAAAGAAAGGATGCAACAATGACCGAACACCCCTACATCACTACTTTGAACAATCTTAAGGAGGCCCTGTGCGATGAGGCCAATGCCTATCACCGCGCCGGCATCGATAAACCTAGTCCCCCCTCGGTCGACACCGCGGCCGCGCCTGAACCCTTGGCCGGAGATTCTGGACACTTCATTCAAGGCCATTTTGGCACAAACCACCTCAATACTTCGGGAAACCGGAGACATCAAAAAGGAAGGTAATACCATGAAATCCAATCATTTTCCCGTTCTGGTCGTTGTTCTCATCATCGCCTTGTCTCTCTGTCTGTCAGTTCCCGCGTCGGCGGCCGATTCCACCAGTTTTGACCCGACGAAGGTCCAGGTGAAGGCGGCGGCCGTTGGAGTCCCCATCGGCACCATCGTGGCCTGGCCGGTTGAGAAGAATCCGGCGGACTGGCATAAGTGGCTGGAATGTAACGGACAAACCATAGACCCTCAAGTTTACCCGGAACTGGCGGATTTGGTCGGGCCGACGGTGCCGGACCTGCGAGGGCTTTTCCTCCGAGGGCTGGGCGGGAAGTCTGACCAATTAAGCCGAAAACAACTGGAGGGAGTTTATATTTCAAATGCCTCTTTCAGTATAACAGGCATATATAAATCAAGTATTGAAGGGTATTCAGTGATCTCCTTTAATTGTGCTAACAGAATATGTCCGGATGTTTCAGCAATTGGCCAAACTCCAGTAGATGGTAATTTTACCCTCAATAGTGGCTCATCTGAAACTCGGCCAGAGAACATGGCGGTCAGGTATTTAATCAAGGCATTAAAATAAAATCATTTCTTCTGATTTCTAAAGCTTACCCGGAACTATTGGCTTTGGTAGGGGCCAGGGTGCCAGATTTGCGTGGGCAGTTTTTGCGGGGCTTGGGTGGTCAATCTGGAAATTTAGGGGCTAGACAAGGGGAAAGTATTTATATTGCTCCAAATACGGTCACGATGACGCACCAAGGAATGGAAATAAATTATTTTGCATCTTTTGTGGGTCAAGATGGATATAATGCAGAAGGAACTTATCAGTACGCCGGCCAAGCGTCTTTAATTAATTGCGGGAAAACCCCGTGCAATAATCAGTCCTATTTTAGATACGGAACGGCCTTAATATCACCTACCAGTTCAACAGCCAGCAGTTTTTCGGAATACGTCACCATAAATTCAGGTTCTTCTGAAACCAGGCCGTCGAACGTTGCCATCCGATACTTGATTAAGGCTTTAAAATAACTTCTAGATGCCTTCGAGCGTAGTCGCCGAGGTCTGGGACCTGGTACCGGGCAGTAACCTGGCCCCCGGGAACTGAAAAGCCCATGCCGGCGTGGAGCTGGCCGCCGGGAACTGAAGGCCCTGCTGGCCACCAGCGAGACCTGGATCCATTGGGTGCCGGGCCGTAGGCCCTTCCGGTAGCTTGGGGCTCCGCTCGTGGGGCTGGCTAGGCCCTGGCCCAGGGAGCCGGAGACCCCCGCCGGCGGCTGTGGAGGCCTGCTCGTGGGGCTGGATTCTTTTTCTGGACAACACTATTTGAGGCTTTACTCAGCTTACCCGGAACTGACGGCATTGGTGGGGCCGCAGGTGCCGGATCTGCGGGGACAGTTCTTGCGAGGCCTGGGAGGGAAATCAGCTGGCTTGGAGGTCA
>Ga0268262_10006687_pt1 | contig 10989 bp, 6 predicted proteins | sample TergutNc150P3_FD_190354 | JGI IMG/M metagenome (GOLD analysis project Ga0268262, IMG submission 190354) | Nasutitermes corniger P3 segment gut microbial community from laboratory colony in Florida, USA - Nc150 P3 (SPAdes) (version 2) | ecosystem: Host-associated > Arthropoda: Insects > Digestive...
CCATAGATAAATCGGGGGCTAAACCCCCGATTTTCAGTCAAAGTCAAAAGAAAAAAGCCTTTTTTGTGACTTTGACTTTGATTTTGATTGAACTTGTTTATCTCGGCGAAGCCAAAATGCGGGGTTTGGCTTCGCCGAGATAAACAAGTTAGCCCCGCATTTATCTATGAAGCCGAAGGCTTCGTCTAAATATGAATTTGACTTTCTTACCTCACAAACGATACCCTTGACTTGTAAACATCCGCTCCCGCGCGGTTTTTGACCACTACAAAGTAGCTGCCGGCCGGGACGCCGTTTGCGTTTAGGATCAGGCCGTCTTTGGCGGCCATGCTCTTTACGGCTTTGCCGCGCGTGTCGTAGAGCGATACGCGCGCGCCGGCCTCTACCGGGCCGCGCAGCTGCAACGCGCCGCCGGTCTTGGATATAGACCACGCTGTGCGGGCGGACAAGGCGGGGGCCGCCGGATTGAACGTTACCGGGGTGCTGCCGACGAGGTTCAATTTGACGTCGTCCAGCCACCACTCCCAAGCATCATTCGGGTGGCCGCCGCAAGCGAACAGCAACACGGCGTTGTCGTCCGATTCGGTGGCGGTAAACGTTCTTTCGAAAGGCTGCGCCGGCCATGCCGCGCCGAGCGTAACGGCCGCCGTGTCCGGCATGTAGTTTTTGTTGCGGTTGGTGTTGGTCAGCCTCGCGGTGATGTTTCTCGGCGCGCTGCCGCTTGTCTTCGCCTTAAACGAAAGCTTATATTGCTTTCCGGCCTCAATCTTTATGCCGGTCTGCTGAACCCGGTAGGTCGCGCCGCCGCCGGACGGAACCGTCGCTTTGAGTGAACCGCCGTCGGCCGGATCGCGGTCTATCGTGACGCCGTTGTAGCCCCACGAGGATAAATCGTTCGTAAAGGTGCCGTTCTTAATCATGCTGCCTTCGGCGAAATTGGCCGTAACGGAAATGTTCGAATAGAGCGGCGGTAGACTACGCGTCGCCGCTACACCGCTCACGCCGCCGCTCCAACCTTCAAACATCCACCCGCTTGCGGGGGTCGCGGTAATCGTGACGGGCGTACCGTACCTGACGGTGGTGACAGACCCGGCGGTCGATCCGGCGGGGCTGACCGTAACCGTGCCGTCGCCTTTTTTGTCGATAGTTATAGTGCGGTTCTCGGCGTACAATCTCAGCTTATTGCGGATAAACTTGCCGGAGGCCCGTAAATTGCCTTCGCTCCAATTTCCGCCCGAAGCGGCGTTACCGGCGAGCGCGGACGCGGCTTCGTTCTTATCTACAATCGACCAGTTGACCCACCCGATATACCTTTGGTCAAGATAACTGAACCACACGTTGGCTTCCGTCGTGTCTATTTTGTTCGTGTTGTTGTAGGTGCCGTTCGAGCCGTTGGGACATTCAGGGATTTTGATCCAATCGGGGCACTTTTTGGCGGTTTTATCGCCGCCGTCGGCCTCGGACAGCCCGAACTCGGTAACCAAAAGCGCGTGCCCCCTGCCCAGGGCGGTATTGCACCAGCCGCGCAAATCGTCCTGATGGTTCGTGCCGGGTTCCGCCGTATAGTAATGCACGGAGTAGGCTAAATTGGAGCCGCTGACCGGATTTACCGTCGCCAAATCCACGCGCTTGCTGTAATCCGCGCTTCCTATCACTATGATATTCTTAGTATCGGTTTTCCTTATCTCGTCAACCACCGCCTGAGCGTAAGGTCTGACTAGGGTAGCCCAATCGTCCCCGGCGCATGCCCCGCCATCTTTGGTCGGGCACGGTTCATTGTAAATCTCGTATAAGACGTTGGGCGTGTCTTTATACTTGCCCGCCTGCGTGCTGAAAAACGTCTTCGCGTCGTTTGTCTGGTTGTGGGCGTTATGGGAGTGCCAATCTATTATCACATAGATCCCCTTATCTATGGCGGCGTCGACCACTTTCTGCCAATCGCCTCTGTCGGTAGGGTTCATAGCCGCCCGCACGATATCGACTTTCCAATCGTCGGCCAGCCAGCCCACCACATTGGAGTTGTAATACTTGGCGCCCTCCCAACCGGGATTGCTCCAAAAGAAGCTCATGCCCCTAAGCGCCACCGGGTCGTTGTTCTTGTTCACTATCTGGCCGTTTTTCACGCTCAGCTGCCCGTTTTTGTCTACCGGGCTTCCGGCGGGGGGGGCGGCGGCCGCCGCCGTGCACAGCGCGCAGAGGGCCAGCGCCGCGACAGCGATTTGTTTTGCGTTTTTCATCATCTTCATCTCTCCTTAAGTTATAAAAAGAACTTTTTTATTTTCTACCGCGTCAAAACAATTTTAGACCGCAGCACCTGCGCGCCGGAGGCGTTTTTCACAACCGCGAGATAACTGCCCGCCGGAACGCCCGCCGCGTTGAGCGTCAGGCCGTCTTTCGCGGCCATGCTTCTCACCGTCTTGCCGCGCGTGTCGTAGAGCGACACCGTAGCGCCCGCCTCGGCGGGGCCGCGCAACCGCGCCGCGCCGCCGGTATTGGATATAGACCACGACGCGCGGACGGCCGGGGCCTTAGCCGCAGGAGTGAACGCGACCGGGGTCGTGCCGGTAGCGTTCAACGCGACTTCGTCCAGCCACCACACCCAAGCGTCGGAGTGGCCGCCGCAAGCGAACAGCAACACGGCGTTGTCGTCCGATTCGGTGGCGGTAAACGTTCTTTCGAAAGGCTGCGTCGGCCATGCCGCGCCGAGCGTAACGGCCGCCGTGTCAGGCATGTAGTTTTTGTTGCGGTTGGTGTTGGTCAGCCTTGCGGTTATGTTTCTCGGCGCGCTGCCGCTTGTCTTCGCCTTAAACGACAGCTTATATTGCTTTCCGGCCTCAATCTTTATGCCGGTCTGCTGAACCCGGTAGGTCGCGCCGCCGCCGGACGGAACCGTCGCTTTGAGTGAACCGCCGTCGGCCGGATCGCGGTCTATCGTGACGCCGTTGTAGCCCCACGAGGATAGATCGGCGGCGAAATAACCGTTCTTCACTAAACTGGTCGGCAAAAAGACGGCATTAGCCGACACATTCGCCCCTATAACTTTATACGTCAGCGTCGGGAGTCTGCCGGACGCGTCGCCCTCCCAGTTGCCGAACTCGTAGCCGTCGTCCGGAATCGCGTTGATCGTCACATTTACGCCGTAGGTGTAGGAGGCGTCGTTGCTGACAGCGTTATTCACCCTTTTCTCAACTCTTCCCCCAGCCCCGGCGGTCACTTCAAATTTGTATGTTTTAGCCCAAGATGAATACTTCGCTTTATTGTAATCGTAAATTTTCGGACGGACATAGTTCCCCGATTTGGTCAGACTCCACGGCCCGCCGGAAGCGGCGACCGACGAAAGGATCGAGGCGCCCTCATTTTTATGGTTGACAGACCAATAGGCCCAGCTCACTTTTTGGGTCTCCATGGCATTCACCCACTGGTCGGCCGCGCTCGGGCAAGGCTCGCTGCCGCCGTTGGCGCTCACCGAACCCCATTCCGTTGCGAACACCGCCAATCCTGCGTTAATCGTTTGGTTCATGTTTCCGCCGTATCCGCCGTTTTCGCTGTACCCGTGCGTGCACGCGTACATGTGCAGCGAATAGGCGGTATTGCTTTTGGAATCGGTAACCGTATTGTTGATAGCGCTTTGCGGCTGCGAGCTGTACTGCGTCGAGCCTACAATTACAAGGTTATCGCTGTTGGGCCTGATTCCGTCTCTGATCACCGCTTCCGAGAAACTTTTGATGGTAGACCACTGGTCGCCTATCGGCTCGTTCCAAAGCTCGAATATGACGTTGGGATACTTTCCGTAATCTTTGGATATGATATTGAAGAACTCAGTAGCCTTGGCTTGGCTGTTGGGCGGCTGGGTGTGCATGTGCCAGTCTACAATAACATATATGCCGGTATGAATAGACGCTTCAATGATCGTTCTCGCCGAGTTAAGCATGCCGCCGGCGTCGCCGTCAGCGTACCCCTTGTTGCCGGCCCCCTCGGGTTCGTCCCAAACCCCTATGGCGGCGCGCACCACCGAGGAGTACCAATCGTGGGCCAGCCAGCCGACCGTCGCGCTGTTGTAGTAAGAAGCTCCGTCGTCTAATGCGTTGGCCCAAAACAAGCTCATTCCCCTAAGCGTAACCGCATTGCCGCTCTTATCAAGCACCGCCCCCTTAGAGCCCACTTTCCCGACCTTAAGCGCTCCGTGCACGAACACCGGAGACCCCGCCGGCGCCCACCCCGCTTCGGGCAGCTTGGGGCTCACCTGCGCGAAAGCGCCGCCCGCGAACACCGCGAAAGAGGCCGAAACCGCCGCACATAACAGCTTTACTGATCTTTTCATATAACAACCGCCTTCCTTAAACAAGGTACGATATATAATTCAGGCTTTTCGGTAAGCCGTTATTTACGAGCGCGCTATGTAATTAAGTATACGTATAAGTATATATCAATATAATGATTTTCGTTACAAAAAACAACAAAAAAACCGATATTCCGCGATTTCTCAGCGTTTTTACTTGGATTTTACCGGCGCGCGCCGCCGCGACTTAACGTTTTCAATACGCCTTCAACTTACCGGTCATCGCTTCCGCGCTGTCTCCGACTTGCCGTATAACACCTACGCCGTACTTTTCCGCCTGTTCCAACACCTTTTTGCTGAAAGAAAAGCCCGCTATGCCGAGATAGACTTTGTGATCGTTGTATTCAGGGAAAAATTGCCTGAATACCGGCAGCCTGTCTTTCACCAATTTCCAAACAAACTCGGAGCGGATGCTGTTTTTCACCTCTATGATCGCGACTGACTTACAGTTCACCAAGACAATGTCAAACTCCGTCCGCAAACCCTTTTTTTTATCGGAACATTCAAAATTCGCGAACATTTTGTCATATTTCATCCCGCCGAATTCCAACTTATCATTAAAAATATTCTGAAAATACTGCTCGGCGTGGTCGCCGTCGTGATCGCTCATGGTACCAAGCTGCTTGTCGGTATTTCTAAGAATCTTCCAGATTTCTTCCTTATTCTTGCGCCACTCCTCCTCATCTCTCTTACGCGCCTCTTCATCTTTCTTGCGCGCCTCCTCATCTCTCTTGCGCGCTTCCTCGTCTCTCTTGCGCCACTCTTCCTCATCTTTCTTACGCGCTTCCTCGTCTCTCTTACGCGCTTCCTCGTCTCTCTTACGCGCTTCCTCGTCTCTCTTACGCACTTCCTCGTCTCTCTTACGCACTTCCTCATCTCTCTTACGCCACGCTTCCTCATCCTTCTTGCGCGCTTCCTCGTCTCTCTTGCGCCACTCCTCATCCCTCTTGCGCCACTCCTCATCCCTCTTGCGCCACTCCTCCGCATCCCTCTTACGCCACTCTTCATCCCTCTTGCGCATCTCTTCACTCAGCTTCGTAATCAAGCGATCCGTCTCCTTGTTTTGAACGGCAAGGCTCGCCACCAAATCTTTCAGCTCTTTATCCGTCATAATACTCCCCCCTATAACCCATTGATTTTAATGATTTTTAAAAAAACGGGCGAACATGCTCCGTTCGCCCGTGAACCGCGTGGTTTTACCGCAAAACAGGGGCGGAGGCCCGCCCCTTACGCGTTCGTTACTTCACAATGCTCAGCGCCGACTGCTGGACAATCTTCGCGCCTTTCACGTCTTTAGCGTTCATACGCACGAAGTACATACCCGTGGGGAGCGTATTCGCGCTGAGACTGGCCGTGACCTTGCTGCCGGACGCCGAAATCGGCGCGGAAGCCACAACGCGGCCCTTCGTGTTGAGCAGCTGAATCTTGCCGCTCGCGACAGGCTGCGCCGCGCTCCAGTTCACGCCCACAACGCCGCGGCTGTAGGTCGCGCGGAGACCGGAAACCTTGGCCTTGGAACCGACATGCTTGACCGCGCCCGGCTCGCCCCAATCGGAGCCGCCGTAGAAGTACACGTTGTCGATGTATATCTCTCCGCTGCCTGATCCCTTGACCTTGAACTTGAGCTGGGCGAGCTGGTAAATGTCAAGCGGTATCATGGTTCCGTCCGCCCCCGCCATACGCCTCTTGCCGCCGCGCTTCACCCAAGAAGGAAGGACGAATTTGCTGAAAGGCACCGTCGCGCTTTTCCACTCGCCGTTGGTTCCCTTCACCCTCGTGTAATACACCTCTCCGTCCAAATCGCCCAATCTGTCCTGTGTGTTGGGGGCGAACGTGACGTCCCACTTATCGGCGAGCTCCACGTCAAGCCAACTTGCGGCTGTGGTTTTGTACTCGAAATAGATGCCTGTAAACGGTCCGGCGTTCGCGTATCTGTCGTTTTGAGCCGGCCTGAACAAATTTGTTCCGACACCCACGAACGGCTCGACGGTTACTCCCGACGTGTTTTTATATGGATCACCCAAATCGTATTCAAGAGCGGCGGCGTTGCCCTGACCGGTACGCCCTCTGTTGACAACGTCCATTATCATCTCTCCAGGCACGTCCGGGTTGGGAATCAATCCGCCAACGGAAGAATTTCCGCCGCCCACTTGGTCAGTGTAGGAATACCAATACTCGTTGCGCTTATTTTTGAGATAAGGCTCGTCCTCAAAATCGGACAGCAGTTTGCTGAGCGCAGGAACATTGAACCCCGCGCCGTCGCAACCGTCGCAAATGTCGGGGCTCGTATATGAAAAGGTGCCGAGAAACTCGACGTCGTCTATCATAACATTAATATCTTTTCCCACCAAGCCCGGGTTGGCGTTGCCGTTTACATACCAAGCGATTTTTGTGGCTTGGGCCGCGTTAAACGTGTATGTTCCGGAACCCCACCCCTCTTGCTCCAAATCAGTGAACCTAACCGTATACTCCGCCCAATCGCCGGGAGTCACAGTTAAAATTTTTCTGTAGCAGTCCGACGGGTTGGCGTTACTGGCCGGCAAGCCGGACCAACCCCAAGAGTTCTGTATCATTTCCACTTTAAAACCGATCTTCACGGCGGCGCTCGCCGTGAGCTTGAGCTTGAACTTCACGGCGGTAACGCCGCCGAAAGCGTCCAACCCCACATCGTCGTCGTCAGTGAGCAAAATGCCGAAACCGAAACCGGGATAATAACCTTTTCCGCTATTTCCCGGAGGCATCTTATCCGGCTGGCCGTTGACCACGTCCTTTTCCGGGTCGAATTGGGGCAGACCTTTAATGGTCAGCGCCGCGCTCTTCCCTTTATCGCCATAACCGACAGGCCCGCCTAAATACGTAAACGGTCCGTATTCATCCGGATCCCCGATGTACCGCTGGCCGTCGTCGGCTCTCCCCTCCCACAAAACGGGTTGGTCTGCGATCTTGCAGGGCCCTTGATTCAGCGGGTGGTCCGAACACGCCGAATAGTAGTAAAAATATGTCCCGATATTGCTCACGTTCGTCCCGTCGTCAAAGTTCGTGAGCAAAAAATCCGCCATCGCGCTTCCGGCCGCCAACAGCGCCGCCGCCGTCCCGACAACAAACATTTTTGTGAAACGTCCCATAATCCCCTGCTCCTTTTTTGGTTATTGGTTATTTTGATTATTATCGCGTTATTCGCCGCATCCCCGCCCCCCGACCGCAACGGGCCGCCTGATAATGTTAGACCGCGCTTTCCGCCGATTCGTTACAATCTTAATACGCCGCCGGCGCGGGATAAATTTAGACGTCTTTATAATAATATAATAATAAAATCAACCGGCGCAAGCTTTTTTTCAGTTTTTTTGCATTTCCGACAAAAAAGGCGGGTATTTACGGGCGCTGGAGCGTTTTTACGTACGCCGCGCCGCCGTCCCCGCCCGTCCCGAGCGCCGCCGTCCGGCCGAGCGCGCCGCCCTCCGGCCGCTCCGCGCCCAGCCGCGCCCGGGGCAGATCGCGGATCCGGCACGTTACGGCCAGCTCGCAGATCACGGGCTCGTTCAGGTACGCGGACAAAATCCGGCCGGTCAGCCGGCGGCCCTCCCCGCCGGGCATGAACGATTCGTACGTCCGGCGGTCGAGCGGGCCTGCCGTAAGACGGAACTTAGCCGTCTTGTCGTAAACCCGCGTCCCGGCTAAGGCGTTTCTGCCCAGCCGCGCCGCGCCGCCGAGGGGCCTCGCGTTGGAAACCGCCGCGTAACGGCCCAAGTTCTCTTCTATATTAATAGGAATGTCCCCGAACGCCGCGTACAGCAGCTCTTTAAGCCCCTGCGCGCTCCTGTTCCTGTTGGACAGATGCCAAAAACCGGAGAGGGCGGGGCCGAACGCCTCTATCCGGTCTATCGACAGGCCGGTCATAAACTTGAAGATTTTTTCTACGGCGGGCGGAACGGCCCTTCGGCTTCGCTCAGGGTCCTTATGAACCGAAGGGTCGTCGAGCGAAGCCGAAACGCCCCTGAGCGGGCCCCGGCAGGCGTCGATCCACAGCGAATGCAGGCGGTTCTGCATTATGGAGAGGAAGCCGGCGTACGCTCCGGCGTCCGGGCCGCCCCTCGCTATGCGGTCGGAGAAGGCGATCGGCAGGGGGGAGGCGGAGCCGAGGAGGTTCATGACGGGCAGTCTGAGGGTCGCGGCGGGCGCGCCGTCGCCGATCCCGCCGGCGTCGATCTCCGCGTATCCCGCGTCGCTCGGCGGAAACGACAGATCGGGATCGACCTCGAAGAATATCCGCCCCCCGTCCTCCTCCAACAGCTCTTCGATAACCTCGACCAACTGCAGCACGTCGAAGGAGTAGTACTCGCGTTCTATAGTCTCAATCAATTCGTCCTTATTCATACTGCCCACCTCTCCCCCGACCGGCATAGCCACTCCCAGCTCTTCCCGGAGACGGGCAGGGTCATCGTCAGTTTGAGAAAGGTGTTGACCGAGGCCATGCAGGAGAGGCTTCTCGCCAGCACCGCGCCCAGCAAAAACAGGCTCTCTTCCGGCGCGGCGCTTTCGTCCGCCGTAACGTTCATTTCCGCGCCTCTGATCACCGCCCCGCCTACGGCCAAGTCGCTCGGCGTCACGGTTACGGAGCGTACGGCCTCTATCTCCGGCCGCGATCCGGGGCGTCCGCCCCAGTCGTATGCGCGGAGAAGCTCTTTCAGCCTTTCGGCGTCGCCGAACTCCGTGTAGGCGCAGGACATGTGCGAGAGGAAGGTCCATATATACGCGCCGCCGCCCGGCGGGTTGACCGGGGGGCTCGGTTTCGTTATGTTCGCGAAAGCGATGTAGTCCGGGAAGTCCGGCGCGGCTTTGCGCAGCGAACCGCCCTCCGTGAGCGTCTTTCGGGCGAGGGGGCCGTTGGTCTGCCACGTCTCCACGCGCAGCGTCTCCCGGATCAGCCGCCCGCCCTCCGTTTGGCGGCCGTTCATAGAGAGTTTGAGCCGTCTGCCGCCGTCGCGGAGGCCGCCGCCCGAAAACTCCTCCGCCCGCAGGGAGTAGAAGCGCTCTCCGCCGCCGCCGGTCCCGCCGTATCTTTCGTAACGGCGCCGCCCGCCGGCGGCGTCCGCGCCCGTAACCGAGGTCACGCTGTGTATGGCGAAGCAGTCGGGGCGCGACGCGTCGGAAACGAGGTCGTACTCGCGCCTCCCGCCGTCCGCGAATATCGGCTCCGCGTCGCGCCTAAAGACGTTCACCGCCGGGACGCAGTGCAGTTTGAAGGTCTCCCGCGAGAGCGAGACTTTGGCCGAGAATTTCCGGTCGAAGCGCACCCGCAGATAGACGGCGTCCGAGGCCGCGCCGCCGCCGCGCCGCGTCAGGGCGTCGAAGCCGTGCAGGTCTATGAACATGAAGCGCTCCGGGAAAGCGAAACAGTCGCGGATGAGGTCGAGCGCCCTGCCCGCCCGGCGCGGTTCCGGGAAGAGCTCGTCGTCCTCCCCGAACCCGCCTTCCGAGAACGCGTCGCGCGGCGGCAGCGTCACGGAGCGTCCGCAGCCGTCCGATAGGATAACCTCCTCGGCGTGGAGGAGCAGCATCTTCCTTATATGCAGCGCGGCGGGGAGATCGTCGTTGATAAAGAGCCTCAGCGGCGAGAGGGGTATAGATTCCGGGCGTATCCCCTTGTCAAACTTGAAGGAGACCGTCAGCGAGTCTTTCCCGTCGCCGTCCGCGCCGGACCGCGCCCCTTCCACGCGTACGGGAGCCACGCGCGCCTCCCGCGCGGTCTCGAAGCGGCAGCTGACGCCGGTCGCCGGGTCGGGGTCGGTGAAGAGCGGCGTCCCCCTTTTAAGCCCGCAAACCCCCTGGAGCGTCCCCGGCCGCGCCTTGAACTCCGCTATGCAGATCGCCGGGATAGGGTTGAGCAGCTGCGGCCAGACAAGCCCGGTAAGCTCCGCCGCGAGGCTCGGAAGAGTCTCGTCGATCCGCTCGCGTATCCCGGCGGCGATAAAAGCGAACCCCTCGAACAGCGCCTCGACCCTGGGATCGCGGTCTTTGGCCGATTCGAGATTAAGATACCCCGCCCGCTGCGGATACCTCCCGGCGAACCGCGCCCCTTCCTCCTTCAGGTACCGGAGCTCCTCCTCATAGTAGACGTCGCGCATAACCCGCCCGTCCCTCCCTTTTTTGATGTTGATTTTGAGTTTTAAGGCGATAACGAAACACGGCGCCGCCCGTAAAGCGGGCCGTCGCGGGAGGAACTGCCTATGAGGTAGACTTCGATAATATAATAGCCGGCGCGCGGAAAGTCAAAATATTTCAACCCCCCCGCAAAACCGCCCGCCCGTTCCGCAGAAAAAATTATTTTTTTCGGGCGGGGTTTGACATTCCAAGGGCCATATCTTATATTAATTAATATAGAAAGGCGTGCTTTTAGGATATATCCTATAGAAAGAACGCTTGCGGGACACACAACTATAGAAAAATCATGGACTGTGAATTTGACAAACAAACATATTGAATAGCGCTATAAGGCGGCGGCATGAACTCGCAAGAATCGTCTGAAAACTATTTGGAGACCATTCTGGTCCTGAGCGGCGGCGGACGCCCGATCCGGGCCGTGGATATCGCCAACGAGCTCGACTTCGCCAAACCGAGCGTGAGCGTCGCCATGAAAAAACTGCGCTCGT
>Ga0268262_10006688_pt1 | contig 10989 bp, 8 predicted proteins | sample TergutNc150P3_FD_190354 | JGI IMG/M metagenome (GOLD analysis project Ga0268262, IMG submission 190354) | Nasutitermes corniger P3 segment gut microbial community from laboratory colony in Florida, USA - Nc150 P3 (SPAdes) (version 2) | ecosystem: Host-associated > Arthropoda: Insects > Digestive...
TTTCCTCATTGATGACCATTGTCCACGCTCCTGTGTCAACTATGGCTTTAGTGGTCATCTGCCTGATTTTATCTTCTTCGATGAGTCCCCTCATGGCATCGCCGACATCCATCATGTTTTTTATGGTTATTTCCGCTGTTATTACGCTCATCTTATATTCCTTACCCATAACTATAGCATAGGACACGCCCCGGTGTCCTTCTTCCCAGCGCGTCATATTCATACACAGTTACGGTACGCTTCTTATATTACAGCAGGGACTGCAAAAAAGCAAGGAGAAAGATCATACAAAATATCTAAAAAAGCTTGACAAATGGGTATTACAGCTATATATTATTTTTATCAACCCCATTCCAATAAGTTCAAAAAAATTGCGCTTAATTCAATATAGGTAAAATACCTTTTTAATTCTTTTTTTTACGCTATTTTTCAGAATTATTGGAAAAACTTTCCCGATTATTGTATATTCCATAATTTTATCTTCTGTATGGTATTACGCCTATCATGTTAATCGCTGTTGATATATTTCTATTCTACATAAACCGCAAAACCCGTTTTTCCATTGAAAGTTTGACCGCCAATGGCAAGCCTTCCTTCTCCGGTCTGGTCAAAAATAATATATGTCTTACCCGCTTCATACTGATAATAACCGCCTGTAAGTTCACCTATAGGATAATAATCGTCCGGGTTAAATTTATACTCGTATGCCGTAATATTAAAATCCGATAATTGCGGTTTTTATAAATACAAAAAATTTCCTGAAAAACATTAATGGATTAATCTCCTTTATTTATTTAATTTCTCATAAAATTCATTTGGTAATATATCCATATATATTATATTGTGTTTTTCAAAATTCCTATGTAATGCTTCACGTCTTTTCCCAAACATAACGTTCCGGTTGTTTACAACAAACTAAGTATTTTACATTAATTTTTTATTCTAAGCGGTACATCTGGATTGTTTGGCGGCCTTCTTGTCGCTGTGCCTTTTAACATTTTAATTGCAGCGGTTTGCGACTTTATAGAAGCCTACATTTGTTCCTTTGTTGTTGCTTTTGCTTTTCCTCTTGCGGTTGCTTTTTTCGGCTTTGCCTTTGGCTTTGGCGTTTCCTTTTTGATTCTCATTGTTTACTCCTTATAAGATTTCGGTCCTTCGGCAAAACTAAAAGTTTCCACTTCCTCTACTTCAATGTAAAAGATTTTGAAAATAGGATTATCCGCAGTCTGGTAAATACCTTTGATTGGCGGATTTTCATCAAGCGCACGGGCTTTAAGCGTTTTGTCTTCCACAAAAACAGCTTTACCATTTATTGATAAAACGGGAGTAAAGTTTTGCGGATATGTGCAAAACGATACATTCGGATTAGCCTGTAATTGTTTATAAACAGGCTTTTCGGAATTGGTACAGAAGTAAACTTTTTTCCCGTCCGCAAAAAGATATTGAAATACCCTTGTCTTGACCTTGTTTTCCTCTTGCGTCGCCAATACCCCATTCGGGTTTGCCTTTAGAATTTCTGCATAGTTAATCATACTCGCCTCCAAAAATGTTATTAAGGCTTGATTTATTTCAGCCTTTAAGAGTAAAATAGAGGGACAAGCATAAAATGTCAACCAATATTCATTACAGTTGGTAGTATGTAATGAGTGCTATAGTATCTTTTAGTAACCGGAACATGTTATATGGGAAAAATTATCAGAAAGACGGAAGAAAACAATAGAAACGAAAATAATAAAATTTGCAAAAAAATGTGGTAATAAATATAATGCGCATAAAAATATCAGACATTATATATTATTTTCCATTTGTAAAATGCTTCATCAAAAAACCTTAAAAAATGAAAATCCTATAAGTACTGATAATAAGTATTGGCTGGACAAAAAATGGATTAAAAATAAAAATTGATATGGAACCCGCTCACGTCCATGTGGGCGGCAAATTATATTATGGCGGAATTTTCATTATCAATATAATAGTAACTGTTTGCTGTCTTTTGGCAGTGCGCTGGCTGCGTAACACAAAGCCAAAACCGCCGCTTAAATTTTTTGTGCCTTTTATTTTGCTGTTTGTTTCCTTCACTCTTATAGTTCTTTTTTGGTGGGAAGATATTGCGTCGGTAACGTCTATGTCTTTTTTATCTTCCTTCTTTACGGTAAAAACCCACTTAAAACATATATATCAGCCCGCCAGCCCCATTCCCAATCTTAATTTTTTTCTCTTTTCTCTCTTCATTCTTCTCTAATAATATAGTATACTAAGAATTCAATAAATCCGCAAAAGGAGCGCCTTATGGCAAAAATTCGGGTAAAACTGGCTGTTTTGGAGAAAAAAAGCACGCGGGAAGGCGGGGTTAACAAGGCGCGGGCGGCGCGTCAGTCCCTGACGCGGCATAAAAGCCCAACAATGGAATTCCACATAGACCGGGAAGTCCGCCGCGAATATGGGCTAAAAGACAGCCTGTTCGCGATTACGGGGAATGTAATCCTTGCGGATATGCGGCAAACGCGGGAACTGGCGGCGAAATTCAACGCGAAACAGGACCCAAAGACAGGACAGTTTATCCGGGCCGGGCAGTTATACGCCATGGGGTTGATAGATGAAATCCTGCACTATGTTGTTTCCCTGTACCGCAAACAGGTACAGCCGGACGCTTTTGATCTTTGCCTGCAAAGGCTGGGAACCAGGCTGGGAGAAGACAAGACTGACGGGCTGCTCGTCGCTTTTTCAGAACAGTTCCCTCCAAAACCGGTGTATACAGGGCAAAAGGTAGTTCCCGAATATCTGCAAAGCAAGGAAGAAGGTACAAGCTGCCGTTCTCTTTCTATAGAAGAAACCATGATGCTCTCACTCGCCAATTTAAATCCCGCCTTTGTGCCTTTTAAGTTCCTTTTTGATGACAAGGATCTGGTTCATAACACGGTATACCCCGACGCCATTGAAGAAATAAAAGCTCATTTTAAGACTTTGCCCCCGTTTGGCCCATTCGGGCAGAATCTTTGGGATATGCTCCGCTCCCCCGCCCTTGCCTCCGACACCCTCAGCGGTCAGCTGGATTATATGCGCAAGCATTGGGGAATGATATTGGGTAAATTCGCGTCAAGACTGCTTTTCGGGCTGGATATTATCAGCGAGGAAGAAAAACCGAGTTTCATGGGCCCCGGCCCAAGCGAGGTGATGAGTTTTGCCGGGCTTGACGAATACGAGCGTTTCAGCCCGGATCAGGAATGGATGCCCAATACGGTGCTGATGGCAAAAAGCACATTGGTATGGCTGTTCCAGATGTCGCAGAAATACGGCAGGGAAATTACCCAGCTGGATCAGGTTCCCGACGAAGAGCTGGACGAAATTTCCCGCCGCGGTTTTACCGGGCTTTGGCTCATCGGCCTGTGGGAAAGGAGCAAGGCGAGCAGGACGATCAAACAGTGGATGGGCAACCCCGAAGCCGCGGCTTCCGCCTACAGCCTGCACGACTATGACATTGCCGGAGAATTGGGCGGCTGGGGCGCCCTGGCCAACCTCAGGGAACGCTGCATGAAAAGGGGAATAAGACTTGGCTCCGACATGGTGCCAAACCATACCGGCATAGACAGCCGCTGGATGATAGAACACCCGGACCGGTTTTTGCAGCTTCCGTATCCGCCCTTCCCCACCTACAATTACAACTGCGGAAACCTGTCGGGCAGGGACGATATAACCGTTCAAATCGAAGAGCATTATTTTAACCACAGCGACGCGGCGGTTGTTTTTAAAAGGATTGACAACAGTACCGGCCATACACGCTACATCTACCACGGCAACGACGGCACTTCCATGCCCTGGAACGATACCGCCCAGATAGACTTCCTTAACCCTGAGGCGCGCGAAGCTGTAATCCGCACGATTATCGGCGTGTGCCAGCAATTCTCGATTGTGCGCTTTGACGCGGCGATGACGCTGGCGAAGCGGCACATTCAACGCCTGTGGTTCCCGGTGCCGGGGACAGGCGGCGCTATAGCCAGCCGCGCGGAACATTCAATCTCCAATGACGAATTTAACCGCCGCATTCCCAATGAATTCTGGCGCGAGGTAGTGGACCGCTGCGCCGCCGAGGCTCCCCACACCCTGCTCCTCGCCGAGGCCTTCTGGATGATGGAGGGCTATTTTGTCCGCACGCTCGGGATGCACCGCGTGTACAACTCGGCGTTTATGAACATGCTGAAAAACGAGGACAACGCGAAATACAGGGCGACTATTAAAAATACCATGGAATTCGATCCTGAAATCCTTAAACGTTTTGTCAATTTTATGAACAACCCCGACGAAGAAACCGCCGTGGCGCAGTTCGGAAAAGGCGACAAGTACTTCGGCATCTGCACCCTGCTTGTCACCATGCCGGGACTGCCCATGTTCGGACACGGCCAGATTGAGGGCTTTGAAGAAAAATACGGCATGGAGTACCGCCGCGCCTACCGCGACGAGAAACCCGACAGTTATCTTGTTGACAGGCATGAGCGGGAAATTTTCCCGTTGATGAAGCGGCGCGCCATGTTTTCCGGCAGCAGCGAGTTCAGGCTCTACGATTTATTTACCGAAGGCGGATCGGTTAACGAAAATGTTTTCGCGTATTCCAACCGCGCGTGGATCTTCGGTCATGAGGAAAGAGCCCTTATCTTCTATAATAACTCCTATTACGAGACTGCGGGCTGGATAAAGATGAGCGATCCGGCTGTTCCCTGCGACGGCGGCAAACGGCGCGACAGCCTGCATGAGGGCCTTGGCCTGCACCATGGGGATAAATGGTTTACCCTGTTCAGGGATCAGAGATCGAACCTGTGGTACATAAGGTCGTCAAAGGCGATAAGCGAGAACGGGTTCTTTGTCGCGCTTAAAGGCTATGAGGCGCAGGTCTTCATTGACATATACGAGGTTGAAGATGACGCAAAAGGCCGCTGGGCGCGCCTGCACCACGACTTGCAGGGCCGCGGAGTGGTCGATCCCCAATCGGCCATTATGGATATTTATCTTGGCGACCTGTATTACCGTTTCTCAAAACCGCTCAAACCGGAGACTGTCAGCCAGCTGCACAGCTTCTTTGTTTCCGGCACCGCCAGCAAGCAGAAGGCTCAAAGCTTTGTTAATTCGCTTAAAGAAACGGCGGAGAAATATTTTGATACGGCAGCCTGGTTTATCAAGGGAGCAGACGGGAAGTATGAACCGTGGACAGGTAACAGTGAGCAGGGAGCAGGGAGCAGCGACAGCAAGAAAAGCGTTAAACGTCAGGCTGCGCCAGCTAAGAAAGCTCAGAAAACTGTGAGTAAAGAACAGGTCTGGGAGGAATTCAAGGGGTATGTTGAAAGATTGATTGGGCTGGCGGGCTATCTTAACTCTTCCGGGAAAACTCCAAGCGAACGTCTGTTAAAAGAGCTTGCGCTGCGGATTAAGGAAAGGCAGCTTGTCGCCGCCGCGGCCCTGGGTTACGGGCTCTTGTCGGTATTGCGCTCAATAATCGGCAGAGCCGACGGTAGTCTTGCGGCTAATCTCGCTTTTGATCATTGGGATTTGGACCGCAAACTTAAGGAGCAGTTCAGGACTTTCGGCGCGAACGACGACGAGGTCTGGCGTCTTGGGGAAATTTGCAAGGCCGTTTTACGGAGAACCGGCGCGGACAATCCTGATGTAATAAGTGACAGGACTATTAACAAAAAATCCGCGGCGTTTGACGCGGGACTTTTTGCCGCTTCAATAATGGTTAAGAACCATCCGCGTGAGGATTTCCGCACGCTTATAGGCGTTAATGTTTTTAACGATGTATTATGGTTCAACAAGGAGGCTTTTGAAAGCGCCCTGTTCTACGGGAAACTGTTCTTCGTTCTGGAAACAGATTCGGCAATGTCCCGGCCTGACGGGACACAGCATCCGAGCGCTGACAGAACACGTCTTGAAAAGACGACGCGTATTGCCGAAGTTACCGAAGCTATGAAAAAGGCGGAAATTGACTGCGGCTATCAACTGGACAAATTTATACAACTGCTTTCCGGGGAGGAAGAACCCCAAGTCCAGGAACCCCTAGAGTCGGCGCCGCAAGCGGCGAAGCGAAAAAAGACAACCGCGGTGAAGAAAGCAGCTGCAGCAAAAAAGCCCCTGGAGTCGCAACAGAAAAAGGCAGCTGTAACAAAGAAACCTGCTCCCGCGAAGAAAGCTGCTGTAACAAAGAAACCAGTTCCCGCGAAGAAAGCTGCTGTAACAAAGAAACCTGCTCCCGCAAAAAAAGCTGCTGTAATAAAGAAACCCCCGGAGTCTGCACCCCTAGAGTCGAAGCAGAAAAAGCCTGCTGTGGTAAAAAAAACCCAATCGGCGAAGCAGAAAAAGGCGACAGTAACAAAAAAACCAACAAAAGGAAAAAAAAGGAATGAAACTTAATGTTAAATTATTGGTTTTTGGGACTTGCCTGCTGATGACACGGCCGTTATTCGCGCAGAATATTTTTCTGGAGCTTAACCTGAACAGCCAGAGAGGGCAGAACATAACGCGATCAATGCGTCAAAATTCCTCTCTGGAACTATTCAGGGTAATAGAACAGGCCGGTAATGACAGGAAGATCGCGGGGATTATCCTTAATATTTCAGCGTGCCGGGAGGGGAGGGAAACCCTTTGGGAACTCAGGAATGCCCTGGAGAAATTTAAGGCGAAAGGAAAAAAGGTATGCTCCTTTATCAGCAACGCAGACCTTGACCTGTACTGCCTTGCGTCCATAGGCGATAAAGTCGTTATGGACGATCAGGGCGTTCTGATGCTGACAGGTTACGTCTGGGGACGCGGTTATGTGAAACAAAGCCTTGAAAAACTTGGGATCGGGGCGCGCGAGATGCGTTATTTTAAATTTAAGTCCGCCGCCGAAACATACACGCGGGATTCGATGTCGGAAGCCGACCGCGCGCAATACGGCGAAATACTGGATGACATGATGCAGCTTGCCCGCGATACGATGTACACGGCGCGCTCGTGGAATACGGGTGAATTTGACAGAATCATTGACAATGAATTTATGTTCTCCGCAAAAAGCGCGCTGGCGAGGGGCCTGGTTGACAGAGCCGGCAGGAAAGAGGCCGTGCTTGAGGCTGTCAGGGAAATTTCAGACGGTAAGGCCGCCGGTTTATTTTTACTGTACGGGGACGCGGAATCAAGCCTGACAGGAAGTAAATTTCCCTATAAACCGGGCAATGCTGGGGGCCTGTTCTCCAGGCCGCCTGTAATAGCCGTAATAAACGCCAACGGAGTAACCGATATGGAACAGGGCATAGCCGCGTGGACCTTATCTAAAACGATCAGGGAACTGTCCGAAAAAAAGCGCGTCAAGGCTATTGTGCTGCGGATTAACTCATCCGGCGGAAGCGCGGAGGCCGCCGATTATGTAGCCGAAGCGATAAAGGCCGCCAAAGAACGGGTCCCGGTGGTGGTGTCCATGGGCGCCGTCGCAGCTTCCGGCGGCTACTGGGCAAGCATGAGCGCAAACCGCATTGTCGCCACACCTGTGACGCTTACAGGTTCCATCGGCGTTATCGCAAGCTGGTTCTACGACAATGGCCTGAACAGCAAACTGGGGCTGTCGGTCGACACCATGCAGAGGGGGGCCCATGCCGATATGACCAGCGGAGTGATCCTGCCGCGCCGTGATCTTAAGCCTGAAGAGGAAGCCCGTTACAAAGAGTACGTTCTTGATATGTACGGAGATTTTACATCCAGAGTCGCGGTTAACCGGAATATGGACATTGAGCGCGTGGAAGAGCTTGCCCAGGGCCGGGTTTATTCGGGGTTCGGCGCGTTAAAAACCGGCCTTATCGACAGTATCGGGGGCATTGACGACGCCATTAACATCGCCAGAGAGCTTGCAAATATACCGGAAGGAAGAAGAGTCGCCATCATGGAATATCCCAAACCTAAATTTTTCGACAAGATACTGGATTATTTATTCTCGTCAAGGGTTAACAGTTTGGCAAAAACATCCGTTATCGATTCGGCGGCCGAGCTTTTTTTCACAGCGTTGTCAGGCGGCGCGCCGCTTATGCTTGAAGACCTGCGCTTCAGGATAGCGCATAACGGCAGTGTAATGCCCATACTGCCTTTGGATTAAGGCCTTGGCTTGTCTTCCTGCGTTATTTTTAAGTAGGTAAATTCAAGCCATCCGGTTCCGCCGCCGGCTTCTACAAGAAACTTCGCCTCGTACATTTTGCCAAGCACTAAACCCATGCTTTCCCATTGCTTAAAATGTTCGGTGATGGAAATTGTCCCGCTCCGGCGCGGCGTTTGGCGTATGCTGAAATACTGGACGAATGTTTTAGTCCCGTCGATTGAAGGCTTTTGGGTTCTTATATTTTTAACAACATTATAAACCGCGCCGTCCATTGTAAAGCTGCCCAATACGGAGCCTCCTGTTGTATTGGTAGTAATGGGAGAGGCGTCTGACTGCCATTGATTCCCGAACCAGTCGTCCACAATATAGTATTCAACCAATTTGTCTTCCGTATTGTTGGCATCAGGATTTCTTGCCCAGCCGTAAATGCCTATATAGGAATAATTGCCGCCGGTTCCGCGCTCCGACCTTGTGTAGTTGAAATCAGCGTACATATTTTTGTATTGGGTATATTGCCCTCCGTTACCCCACCAGAAACCCACCCGGCCCAGGAAATCGTCAGGATTGTTCCATTCGGCCCTGAAAGCCGCCCCGCCCCCCTGATCCGGCCCGAACCATATAAGCTTGTTGTTATTCCCGCCCTGAGTCCACATTTCGTAGCCATAAGGCGATCCTGGCAGGGGTTGATTCCCACGGCTGTTAGCTGTAAATACCGTATGCTGTGTCAATGCCTCATTTTGCGTTCCTGGATCCACCTTTTTTCCCTCTTGTTTTTTTACAATTGAACATGCCGTCAAAAGACAGCCTGCAAATAATAGTATAATACCCATTCCCGTCCAATTCTTCATGCCTGCGGCTCCTTGTTTATATTATATCATTTTAACTGAGCAATAAGCAATGCAGGCGGTATTTGTATTGGTTACAGTATCTCCCAGCCTACGGAAGAAACATGTTTCTCTTCGCGTATTTTTTCGATCAGGGTTTCGGCGGTTTCTTCCCTGTGTTTGCCGTAAACGTGCATCTTTGCCACGATTTTAACCTTGTCATCGGAGACATTCTTGCACTCCAAATCAGTAAGAACCAATTTAGACGAGGAAATATAGTCCGTAATTATGGAACGTATAAGCTTTTTTTTATCATCCGCGCAGACAGCCGTTATCTGATAACATTTACCCGTTTCATCAAACAGGGGGCTGATTTTGTTTGAAATGGGTCTGAGAACAACATTGGCGGCAATCAGCAATAAAGTTGCCACGAACGCGTACAGGATAAAACCGGAGCTTGCCAAAACGCCTATAGCCGCCGTACACCATATTGTAGCCGCCGTATTTAAACCGCGGACATTCACGCCGTCCTTAAAAATGATACCGCTGCACAAAAACCCAAGGCCGGTTACGATTTGCCCGGCAATCCTTGTCCGGTCGGGCGTGTCCAGAATAAAGGATAATATGACAAATATACACGAACCTAAACTGACAAGCACGTTGGTGCGGATGCCTGCGGGATGGCCTGTCAACTGTCTTTCAAACCCGATTAGAAATCCAAATAACGCCGATGCCGCGATCCTGATTACAAATTCCAATAATGTCATGTGAACCTTCCTTTATTAATATTATAGTCCCAGACGCGTTTATTTACCAAGTTTCATAAGACAAACTCCTGTTTACATGTTCTGCCTGCCCCCTTGCCATTTTCCTTTCAAAAGAGTATACTATAAGTAAAAATGGAGGGTTTAGAATGGCTGACAATGCAGTTTATATTGATTTTGCCGATGGTTTAAAACGTGTGGTGAACAATACAAAATTATACGTTAAGCTCCTTGATAAATTTAAGAATGAGAACAAACTTGACGGCCTTGAAGCGGCCATCAAGGCGGGAGATATGGATAAAGCCAGAAACGCGGCGCATACGTTAAAAGGCGTCGCCGCGAACCTGTCGCTTACGGAACTGTACAAACAAAGCCTCGCGCTGGAAACCCAGATAAAGGGAGGGGCGGCGGATCCCGCCCAGCTTAATACGGTAAAAACCGTTTTTACCAGAACATTACAGGAAATTGACAAGGTCATAGCTGAGAATGGCTAACACTACCCCTGTCGTCATGATCGTCGATGACGTTGATATCAATGTCATGATGCTTCAGGAAATACTAACTGATGATTATGAAATAATCACGGCGAGCAACGGTAAAGAAGCCCTTGATCTCCTTCGTACCGCTGTTATTATGCCAAAGCTCATCCTTCTCGACGTTATGATGCCGATAATGAACGGGCGCCAAATGTTCGAGGTCATGAAGGAAGACAGCGCGTTTAGAAGGATTCCCGTAATATTTATTACGGCGGAAAACGATTCTGAAAGCGAGCTTTTGGCGGCCGGAGCCGTGGATTTTATCAACAAACCATTCCTGCCGGAAATTGTCCGGCTTAGAGTCCGCAACCAAATCGAACTTAAGAACTACAGCGACAGCCTTGAGGAAATGGTCGCCGAGAAAACGGCCGAGGCTACCAAAACACTGGAAAACGCCCTGCAGGGCCTTGCCAACATCATTGAGCACAGGGATCTGGAATCAGGCGAGCATGTCAAACGGACCCAGTTGTACGTGCAGGCGCTCTGCAATTACATCATATTAAACGGTTCCGTGTACGCCGAACAGGTATTTAACCTTAAGCCGGACATTATTATGAAATCTATGGCCCTGCACGACGTCGGCAAGATTGCCATTCCGGATCGGATACTGCTTAAGCCGGGAAGGCTCGACCCTGATGAATATGAAATAATGAAAACCCACACCACGAGGGGCAAGGAAATAATCGCCGAATTGGGAGACGTGAAAAGTTCCCTGTACCTGAAACATTGCGAGGATATTTGTTGGGGGCACCACG
>Ga0268262_10006689_pt1 | contig 10989 bp, 5 predicted proteins | sample TergutNc150P3_FD_190354 | JGI IMG/M metagenome (GOLD analysis project Ga0268262, IMG submission 190354) | Nasutitermes corniger P3 segment gut microbial community from laboratory colony in Florida, USA - Nc150 P3 (SPAdes) (version 2) | ecosystem: Host-associated > Arthropoda: Insects > Digestive...
TTAAAGAAAAATGAAAACCCAGATTTTGTGAATAGCGAGATGAAAAGAGTAGAAGGCTTTGGCTTGCAAGCCGCCGTATTCGGGGCAAAGGCAGGAAACCCTTTTATAAAAGATTGCATGGATTGGTACGAAAAAAATAATTTTGTATTTGACAATAGCAAAAAAAAGCAAATGGTAGCTCCTGATATATATGCGGCAATAGCGCAAAAATACGGTTTTAAATATGTCTGCGGTTTTCAGCAATTGAAAAGTAATATGGTGATAATGCCAGCCGATTTTTTCCCTAACCACCTGCATAAGACGAATAATGCTTATGCGGTTCATCTCTGCGATAATAGCTGGAGCGATTTGCACAGATATAGCAAAACACGCACTGGCAATATTTTTGGCAAAATTACGCAGTTGCTATTTGGCAAACGCTAAATTAATGTATAAAATTTTATTATTTCTATATTCTGTATGTGGTTTTGCTGGAAACTGCTATAAGTTCGTGTTTGTTTCGCTTTTATGAGCTAACTGGTTCTTATGGCATTTCGCTTATTCTGTTGTCTTTTGCGGTTAGCCTTTGCCTTGCCCCCTTTTATTATTTAACCGGAATTTTGGAAAAAAAAGAGCGGACAATCAAGCAAAGGTTAGAACCTTTTATACAGAAAATAAGCTCGGTGAAAAATTCCAACGCTAGGCACGCTTTGTTAAAAGAGCTTTACTGGTCTTTTTCCTATTATCCATTTTATTCGCTACGCTCGCTTGGCAGCCTATTCATACAAATTCCCATGCTGTTTGCAGCTTATGAAGTTTTAACAAAAAATCCGCTCAGTGGCGAGCAGTTTTTGTTCATAAGCGATCTTGGCAAGCCAGATTTCTTGCTCTATGGAGTAAATTTGTTCCCTATGGTGATGACAGCCATAAATGCAGCTTCCGTTTTTATTTCAACCGAGGCTAAAAGCAGGGAACGCAGGCAAGGCATTTTTATAGCGATGATATTCTTTGTTCTGCTCTACACGCAAAATTCCGCGCTTTTAATATACTGGACTTTTAATCAGCTCTTCAATTTTATAAGATATGCTTTTATTTTCAAAACCAAAAATTTGAGAATGCCAAAAATTGTTTTAGCAACCCTGAGAAGCTTGGTAATTCCAAAGCCACAGCTATTGAATTTTGCACTATCTTTTACCGCGATGGCATTCCCCGCCGTTTTAATTTACAAGCAAAATTCTGTTTATTTTGTAGGCTCTGATTTACAGGTATATATAGCGGTTTTGTCTGCTCTTGCGCTCGCAATGACTTTGCTATTCAAAGATTGGCTCGCTGCTTCTATAATTCTTTCTCTGATGTTTTTCCCTATGTTCAGGGAACTTGCTCATGCAATGTACAGTTATGTAATTACCAGGTTTTTGTGTATATTTTTATTTCTCTATTTTGTGCATTTTTTTTCCAAGCAAAAACTTGCTCTAATAACATTCTTTACGCTTGCAACCATATATTGCGCGGTTTTTGTAAAAGAAAAAGACTCAGCAATTTCCTTGCCTCCAATAAAAATACCGCAGGAATTGGCAGAGCTGGAACTAAAAGACAGTGCCAGCGTTTACCTTTTTATGCACGATGCCTTTCCGCACAAAGAATACGCCAATCACTTGAAACTTCCTAACTATAACGAATTACTCGATTTTTTTGAAAAAAATGATTTTGATGTTTATAATGTGTACTCACTTGCAGACTACACGTTCGGAACCATGTTCAGCGTTTTTCAACTTACAACAGATATTCTTCCAAAATCAGAGAATGGTGTAAGCACCTCTGTGACTTTAGATGCCACAGCAGGAGTTTCCGGCAGTTATTACAGATATTTTTTAAGCGGGAATAATATCACAAATCTTCTGTTCCAAAACAAAGGTTATAAAACCGGTGTATCAAATATATCCAATAGGTGGTTTTTCTCAAGAAATAATTATGCCTACGATTTTTATGTCAATGACAAAATAGGCAGCAACCTTGTGCTCAAAGCAGTGCTTGAAAGAGGAAGGCTAAACATAATGCTCGTAGATGATTCTGTTGATTTTAACGTTGACTTTGCGAAATTTGCCGCAAAAAACAGAGACAGAACCTTTGCCTGGACTGCCGCTGGTCCTGGACATTCCAGCGGTAGCCTAAATTCGGGGGAAGCAGAATTGAAAAGATGGCTGCCTGACTATAACGATGCGGTTCGTGAAATGCAAATAGAGATAGATGCAGTGGTTAAAGGCAATCCAAATGCCATAATTATATTTATGAGCGACCACGGTCCCTGCTTGATAGATGTGCAGTGCATCCCCAAACATTACGATTTCGATAAAACCAACTACATAAAATTCCGTGACGTATTCGGAGCATTTATGGCTGTTCGATGGCCCGATAAAGAGAAATCCGCAAAATACGATAAGGAATTCAATGTCACTCAAGATATATTTCCCATAGTTTTTGCCTATCTATTTGATAGCGACATTCCTTTGAAATACAAGACTAAAAATACAGAGTTGCAATTAGGTCCTCATAAATTTGACAAGAGCATTTTTTATAAAGATTTTTATAAGGAATAAACATTATGACTCGCTATGCAAAAGTCGCTACTGCCGCTAGAACTCTATTCCCTATCATGCTCGCTTTTTGGGTGGTTCATGTAGCACTTAGAGTTTTACTATTGTTCAGAAACAACCCTTACGGGATGCCTTTTGTAAACAAACCAGATTGGTATATTTTTCATGCACTCGCTTGGGATTATATGTGGATTGCGGCTTCTTTTGCGATATGGGTACTTTCGGCGATTGTTGTGGGTAAAAGTAAATACACATTCATAATTTTCCATTCCATAATCCTTTTATTGACTTACACAGACCACGAAACTCAGCGTTTTTTGGGTTCGCATATTTCATTTGCACTTATAGATACCTACAAAGACCCGGCAAGCCTTAAAATGTTTTGGGATTATTTTGCTTACGACCTAAGCGTACCGTTTTTGCAAATAGCGGTGCTTTTGCTGATGTTCCCTGCTTCTTATTTTTCGAGTAAATTTTTCTCCCGCTACTTTAGCAAAAAAACATCGCTTCGCAAATTCTTTATAGGTGGAGCAGTATTTTATCTGTGCTGCTGGCTGTTTTTGAATGTCATTTGGACGGGGAAGTTTCGTATGATAAAATTAACCCCTGTTGTCAGTTTGCTCTATCAAGAAATTAAATACTCTAACAATAAACAGAATTTATCGGAAGAGGAAATTCTGGAATATCATGAATTTTGGAAAGAAATAGATATGGGCAATTCCAACGTCTCTTTTTCAAAAGAATATCCGTTATGGAAAAGCATCCCTCGCTCTTCGGATTCGCTACAGCCAGCAAACTTTATAGTGGTCTTTTTGGAATCTCATCGCTATATAGATGTGGAAAAATCCTCTCCGTTTTTATGCTCTCTGATGACCGCAGGTTTGAATTTCAATAGAATGCATGTAAGTGGAGTGCCCACTGTTGGCGGGCTTCTTTCGTCCCATACGGGAATACAAACACATTCCACAAAAGGACAGGTAACGAATTTGCCTTTTATAAAGATACCAAGTTTTGCCTCTTACTTGCGCGATGCCGGATGGCGAGCGGATTTTTTTTCTGCGGCAGACCCGGCGTGGGATAATTTGGGCGTGTGGTTCTCGAAGTGGTATAACAAGATAAATTACAGCCGCGAACGGGAAGACGATTCGCTTTTTTGGGACTGGGCAAGTACATTCATAAAAGATTCCCTTGCAAATAAAGATAAGCCGTTTTTAACAACATTCATAACCAGAAGCAATCACTACCCCTTTAACTTTGCGGCAAATATGCCAAACGCAGAAAAAGAAAAAGCCATACAAGAGAGAATTATTTACACGATGAATTACGCAGACCGGCAGCTTGCTAGGTTTGTGCATTCCATTCAAAACGAACCCTGGTTTGAAAACACATATTTAATAGTTATGGCAGACCACGGTTTTCCGCTTGGTGAAAACGGGAATGCCACGATGAGCGGCGGTGCTTATTATTCAACAACCCATATCCCATTTGTGATAACAGGGAAAAATATTCCGCAAAAAACGGATACTATTTCAGCGAGTCAAATAGATATAGCGCCAACTATTTTAGACCTCGCAGGCATAAAAGAGCCTACACCTTTTATTGGGCATAGTTTACTGAAAGAACGCAAAAACTTCGCTTTTGGCACTCACTTTGGTTATAAAACCTTGAATTACGGCAATTTCCGCCTTATATATAAAAATGGCGAAGAATCATTGCTTTTTGAAAATTCCGATTCCTTGCAGACAAAAGATGTTTCTAAAGAAAACAGAGAGACGGTTCTGAAAATGGAAAACCTAGCAAACATGCTGGCTAAAGTTGCTGATTTCGCATTAGAGCGTGATAAAATCATGCCGTAACTATTTTATATATTTAGACCATACTTGCTCTTATAAGAGATAATTATGGCAATTTTAGAATCGGCAATAAATTTGTGTTTAACTTGTTTTTATGAACATACGAGTTCTTACGGCATTTCGTTAATTTTGCTATCCTTTGCTGTTAGCGTGTGCCTTGCTCCGTTTTACTATTTAACCGGGATTTTAGAAAACAAAGAACGTGCAATAAAACAAAGGCTGGAACCTTTCATTCAAAAAATAAACTCAATAAGAGACCCAAAAATCAGACATTCTCAGCTAAGGGAGCTTTACCAATCATTCTCCTATTACCCGTTTTATGTGCTCCGCTCGCTTGGCAGTTTATTCATACAAATTCCCATGCTGTTCGCTGCCTACGGAGTTCTAACAAAAAATCCGTTGAACGGAGAGCGATTTTTGTTCATAAGCGATCTTGGCAAGCCAGACTTTTTTCTTTTTGGAATAAATTTGTTGCCTATGGTGATGACTGCAATAAATATAGCCTCTGTTTTGCTCTCGGCAAAAGCTGGCAGCCCTGAACGCCGGCAGGGTATTTTTATAGCGATGCTGTTTTTCATTTTGCTATATAGTCAAAATTCTGCTCTTTTGATATATTGGAGCTTTAATCAGTTTTTTAACTTTGTTAGATATGTCTTTGTTTTTAAAACATCCAATCTGACAATGCCAAAAATATCCTTAGCTGAAATACGAAGCCAGTTCATTCCCAAACCATTGCTTTTTAATTTTATTTTGGCTTTTGCTGCAATGGCATTTCCAGCTACTTTAATTTATAAGCAAAATGCTGTTTATTTTGTTGGTATGGATTTACCAACATATATTGCGGTTTTCTTTGTTATTTCGTTGATAATAGCTTTGTTATTTGAATATTGGATTGCAGTAGCTTTAATTCTCTCTTATATGTTTTTTCCAATTATCAGGGAGGTTGGCAATATTGTTAACAGTTATGGCTATGTGCTCTCTCGAATTTTGTGTGCGGCTGTATTTCTTTATTTTATTCATTTTTTTGCCAAGCAAAAGCTGCTTCTAATGATATTTTTTATGAGTGCCATCATGTATTGCCTAATTTTTGTGAAAGAAGAACCCAAGCTGGCTGAAGTGCCATCAATAGAGATACCGCAAGATTTAGCAAACTTGGAACTAAAAGACAGTTCAAGTATATATCTATTTATGCACGATGCTTTTCCGCACAAAGATATAGCCAATCATTTTGAGCTTCAATATTATGATGAATTGATGGCTATTTTGAAAGAAAACGGGTTTAACATTTATGATGTATATTCTTTAGCTAGCAGCACTTTATCAACAATGTACAAGGTTTTTCAAATAACCGACAGCCTTCCAAAATCAGAAAATAATACCCTAAGCCATTATTTAAGATATTTTTTAAGCGGGAACAACATTACAAATTTACTGCTTAAAAACAAAGGTTATGAAACAGGCATATCAAATATATCCAACAGATGGTTTTTTCAAAAAGAGAATAACGCTTACGATTTTTGGGTTAAAGACACAATTAACGGCAATCTTTTGCTTAAAGAGGTTTTGAAGGGTGAAAGTTTTCATAGAGTTCTAAGTAATTTTATTGATTTGAATCTTGATTTTGCTAAGTATGTTGCCCAAAACGGCAATAAAAGCAAAATTTTCGCGTGGACAACTGCTGGTCCTGGACATATACGCCAATCTCTTAATACTACAAGAGAAGCAGAACATGAAAATTGGATGCCAAAGTATAAAGAGGCTATTCGCGATATGAAAATAGAAATAGATTCTCTTGTGAAAAATAATTCCATAATCATATTTATGAGTGATCACGGTCCTTTTTTAGTAGATGTGCCATCCTTTCCAAAAAATTACGATTTTAACAAAACCGACTACCTAAAATTCCGCGATGTATTCGGTGCTTTTATGGCGGTGCGCTGGCCCGATAAAGAGAAAGTAGCAAAATACGATAAAGAATTCAATGTCACTCAAGATTTATTTCCTATCATTTTTGCATATCTATTCGATAGCGAAATTCCATTGAAATATAAAATCCAAAATACACACTTGCAATTAGGTCCCCATAAATTTGACAAGGGAATTTTTTATAAAAATTTTTACGAGGAAAAGACATTATGACACTTTTGGAATCTTTATTGGTTTTTGTTTTAGAATTTTTCTATGGTTTAACGCACAGTTACGAGTTATCCCTAATTTTGCTCTCTGCTTTTGTAAGTTTATCTCTTGCACCACTTTATCATTTAACAGGGATTTTAGAAAAAAAAGAAAGACTCATAAAGCAACGGTTGGCGATGTATAAGCCGAGTTCGCATAGGAATTTAAATGAACTTTACGAGCAGTTCGGCTACTGGCCCTTTTATTCAATACGTTCCCTCGCCTCGCTTTTTATTCAAATCCCGATTTTAATAGCGGCTTATGAAGCTTTAAGCCATTACGCACCTTTGAAAAATACATGGTTAGGCTATCCAGACAATCTCATAGCAGGGTTGAACATATTCCCTTTTATAATGACTTTCATAAACTTATGCGCAGTTTTTATCTCTTCAGAACCGCAAAGCAAAGAGAGAAAACAGGGAATATTCATAGCGATGGTATTTTTTGGACTTCTATACACAAGTCCTGTTGCTCTCTTAATTTATTGGACATTTAACCAGTTATTCACATTTCTTAGATATTTAATGGTTTATCCGTTTCCAAAAATTAAGCAAGTGAATTTTAATTTTGGTTTTGCATGGCAATTTTTATTGGTACTCATAATTCATTCAATACTCATTGCTTTTGTAGGGAAAAAAATATCCGATGCGTATTGGATTTTTGCTCTTTTTATAGCGTTGAGCATTTACAAATTTGTTGCAAAAGCAAAAATTCCCTTTTTCCTCCCAAACTTGAAAACAATAGCTTTGAATATAAGCGTAATGGCTTTCCCTGCAATTTTACTTTTTAGATCCAATGAGATTTATTTCAACGAAATTGAGTTGATTATCTACGCTGCGGCTCTTCTGCTTTTTTCCGGTTTGCTCTCATTCATTCTTTCTCCAAAATTCTCTATTTCATTGATTTTATCACTCATGTTCTTGCCGATGGCTAGAGAAATAACATATCATTCAGCCGATTTAAGAACATCGTTTTTGGCTCTGTTCGTTGTTGTTTTAATATTTATCGGTTCAGTTATAAAGCAAAAGGGTGCGATTATAGCTTTCTCCCTGATTGCATCTATTTATCTTTTATGTTTTACGGGGAACGAAAATTCAAACTTCAGAAAAGCTGGCACAGGGGGAGGTAAAATTCCCAAAGAACTGATGGAACTTGAATTAAAAGATTCCGCAAGCATTTATCTTTTTATGCATGATGCTTTTCCACATAAGGATTATGCCTATTATTTCAACTTGCCGAGTTATGATAATTTGATGGCTCTTTTTGAACAGAGAGATTTTAAAATATATGATGTTTATTCAATGGGCTATACCACGTATGTAACGATGAGCAGCCTTTTTGATATGGATACGAATTTATTGCTTAAATATAAGGGAACCGTGACTGCTAAATATGATGATATTGCCAAAAGCCCGTATTTTTCAAATGACTTTCATCCAAACTATTTCAAAACTATTTTTAATGGGAACAATTTAACCAATACGCTGCTGCAAAAAAAAGGATATGGCACAGCTCTTCTAGCCCCACACGGTTACGACCCCGCATACAAAGGAAATAAATCTTACGATTTTGTATTCTATGGTAAAACTGGTTCTATTAAGGATAATAAAATTGAAAATCAAGTGTTAAAAAATATATTAAACGGAATTTTGAATTCCGATCTATTGCAAGGTTCCTTATTCGCTTCGCACCTGATTAACATTGCTGAATTTGCACAGAGCAATCCTAAAAAAACAAAATTTTTCATGTGGGGAGCCGGATGTCCGGGACATTCTTCATTTGGAGCTTTGGGAACAACAGAAAAAGAAATGGAGCGGTTTATTCCAAACTATAACAAATGCCTTGAAGCTATGAAAGAGGAAATTGAAATGATAAAAGCAAACCCAAACGCAATAATAATTTTTATGAGTGACCACGGCGGATACTTTATGGACAATGGATTAGGATATAAATTCCCGAAAAACTATGATTTTAGTAAGACCGATTATATGAAATTCCGCGATGTATTTGGGGCATTTATGGCGATACGCTGGCCAAATAGGGAAAAAGCAGAGAAATACGACAATGATTTCAACATAACGCAGGATTTGTTCCCGATTATTTTTTCCTATCTTTTTGATAGCGAAATCCCTTTACAATATAAAATGAAAAATACCGAATTGCGATTAGGACCTCATAAATTCGACAATGGCGTATTTTACAAGGATTTTTATAAGGATATGTAGATATAGGTGGCTAACCTAAGGAGCAGTTCATGTTAAACTTATTTAATAAAATGCGAATCGGTGTTTTGTTTTCTTTGGTTCCATTTTTGATTTTGTTTGCGATTTACGTAGAGCTTTCAGAGGTGAAAATATTTTCACCAATTTCCCTTGCCCTAAATATGCTCGTGCCTTCGTTAATAAGCGGTGTGGTATTTTTTGTTATGCAAAAAGACTTGAAAAAAACTTTTTGGTTCTTTTTATTGTTCTTTGTACTTGTAAATCTTATTCCTCATATTTTTCTTCTCTCAAAAGATTTAATCACAGAACATACAGGATATTTGATTTTCTACAACGTGGTAGTGGAGAAAATGAATAAAATAAACATTGCCACAGTGATTTTTTTTGCAATTTCCATAGCGACAGCAATTCTCATTCACAAATTTTTGCCTAGTTTGAAAAATTATTTGCAAAATTTAAAAAATCCGTTAACCGGAGTTCAGGCGTTCATGGTATTTCTATCTATTTATTCTTCCTCGGTTATATTTTTCTTTTTTGGCTGGCTTAGATATTTTTTTGAAATTCCATTGAAAGTTTTGGTTGAACGCATAATAATGCCGTTAGAAGATACGCATTTAGACAAATCGTTTCTTCTTTCGTTTACCTATGAAGTTGTGTTTTGCGCTTTGATTTTTTCTATTATTGTGTATTTTGCACTTTGTGTTTTTGCGAAAAAAATTGTAATCATTATTGTTTCAAGTTTTTCATTTTTGTTTTCTCTATTTTATTTAGGATATGACTCCAGTATTTATGAAATTTTGCATAAAACAGCTGAACCACCTAGTAATTTTTACGAACTGAATTACAAAAATCCGCAGAACGAAAAATTTATTTTCCCTGCAAAAAAAAGAAACTTGATAATAATTCAGGTGGAAAGTTTAGAAAACGGATTTTTATTGGATGATTACGAAAATTTTATGCCAGGTTTAACTTCCCTATTAAAACAAAACCCTCTTTGTCAAAAAGGCAAAATTTGCGTCATAGAGCAAATGAATGGAGCGGAATATTCGAAAGCCGCAACAGTTGCCTATATAACGGGGCTTCCATATTTAGTTCTTACAAAAAACAAAAATCCTGCGGACTTTGCAAAACACATAGCTTTGAGTGATATTTTAAACGAAGCGGGTTATAAAAATTATGTGTTGTTCAGCTTGGACAAAAACTTTTCAAACTTGGGTAGATTTTTTGAAAAGCACGGGGATTTTGAAGTTTACGATTATTACTATTTCAGAGAAAATAATTATCTCCCGCATAAAGATTATAAATTACGTTGGGGTTTTGAAGATTCGTTGCTCTACAATGTTGCGAGGATAAAGCTAAATCAAATTGCAAAAACAGATACACCGTTTTTATTTTATATGCAAACAATAGATACCCATATGCCTCTTTATCTCTCAAAAGGCAAACCTATAAAGTACGGAAGCAAATTTAAGAGCGTTTTAGAACAAATGAGCATTGAATTATACGATTTTGTGCTCTGGCTAAAGGAACAGGAGTGGTTTGAGAATACCAGCGTGGCAATTTTTGGTGACCATGCGTTTATGGAATCAATGCGGGAGTTTACCGGGGAATATGGGTCTCCACTTTACACCTTTTTGAATCTGCCTTTGGCAGAGGAATTGAATTTGAGAGAAAAGAAAATCACGCACTTTGATATTTTTCCCACGCTTTTGCACTCCATAGGGGTAAGTTGGGGCAGCTCCGCGCTCGGACTTGGAGTTTCACTTATGAGCGATGATTCAACGCTTTTGGAAAAATATGGCAAAGATTCCTTGAATAAAGCATTTACACGAAACAATATTTTATATAATTCCTTATTTCAACCTTAGTTCGGTCTATGTTTTGTATATTTACAACTCGGAGAAATTATGAAAATGAAATTCAAAATCAGTTTTGGAAGTAGAGACGGCTACTTAGACCCTGGCACGGGCAATGCCTTGTTTGCGGCATTGTTCGGTATTCTAGGTAGCATAGCGTTCTTCGCTAAAAATATTTTCTACTCCATAAAAGAATTGCTCACCGGCAAAAAACGGGAGGTGTTTAAATCCGACCTTGCGATTTTCAGCGAGGGCAAAATTTACTGGATTTATTTTAAGGATGTTGTGGAGGAACTGATAAAGAGAAAAA
>Ga0268262_10006690_pt1 | contig 10988 bp, 3 predicted proteins | sample TergutNc150P3_FD_190354 | JGI IMG/M metagenome (GOLD analysis project Ga0268262, IMG submission 190354) | Nasutitermes corniger P3 segment gut microbial community from laboratory colony in Florida, USA - Nc150 P3 (SPAdes) (version 2) | ecosystem: Host-associated > Arthropoda: Insects > Digestive...
AATATTTGCTTTTCAGGTATATCTTTAATGTAAATTACGTCATCATCCTTTTTTTGTGTATCATCATTATCCCCGCCACTCTTTATTATATCACCCACAGTTATTGTTTTGGTCTTGGATAGTACGCATCCGTCATTACCAACTGAAAGTTTTACGCTGTATTCTCCCTCATTCCAAAAAGCGTAACTGAATATTGGCTTGTCTATACGAAAACCGGAACTTATTTCCCAGTTCCATGTTGTTGGATCTGGATAGGAAAGGTCAATGAACACAAGCGAATCTCCAACGTATGATTGACTTGCAACCAAAAAATCAACTGTTAATGGTGTAACAATACCGCCAAAACGTATGCGGTCGGTTGTTGAACAGCCGTTTGCAAGTGTCACGCGCAGGTTGTATGAGCCAGTGTCGCTCACTGCAAAACTTCTGTCATTATATATCTTCCCGCCATCTTTCCACCATTCAACTGAGGTAGCATAATAGTAATCGTCCATTGTGAGAATAGTTTCCTGACCGAGACAAATATTGCGGTCACGCCCAAGTTCAATCACCGGAGAGACAAGCCCTGCAACATACAATGAATCTGATGCGGTACATAGACTTGAACTGTTGGTGGCTTTCACTTGATACCAACCTCCACCTGTTATTGTGATTGACGGCGTAATTTCACCAGTATTCCACCTGTAAACTGTGTTAGTTTTAGGTTCAGTGAAAAGCGTTGCCGTAGAGCCTGAACACAAAGTTGAATTGCAGTTTATCTTTACTTCCGGTTTCTGTTTTATAACAATTTGCACTTCCTTACTGCCTGTGCATCCGTTGGATTGTTTTACTTCAACACGATAAGTACCGCTTTTTTCCACAACAAGCGTGCGTGTTGTTTCTCCTGTGTTCCACTTATATTCGCTATTTTTCGGGTTACCTGCATCTAAGATGATGCCGCCACACGATTGTGCATCATTGATGGTTGGGACTACGCCGGAATTAAGTGTGATTTTCACACTCTCGAAGGAGGTGCAGCCGTTGATACCAGTCAATTTGAGCGAATATTCCCCACTTTGGGTAACATCAATAAATTCAGAAGTTGAGCCATTGCTCCATAAATAAGTGTAACCTTCCTCTTCGGGTTGTAGTACAAAGTGGTTGGCGCAGGTTGAAATGGCGCCGCCCCAATTAATTTTCGGCGGTCGTTGTATAGTGATGTCACGGGTGATGGATGAGTTCCAGCCTGTGACTGGATCCATGGCATGAAGGGTAACAGTATAAACGGTTTCATCGCCGTTGTATGTTTTTATTGGAGAATCTGAATTACTGGTGGTACAGTCGCCGAAATCCCAATTATAGACAAGTTCTCCCCATAGACATTCTGATTCATTAATGAATTGCAATTCATCGCCGCTACATGTAGATGCAATGCTGAAGCCCAGAGAACCTTTTGCTGTAACATTTATACTACTAAGAAGGGTTGCTGAACAAAGTTCGCCTGTCACTTTAAGTTTAATCGGATATTCCCCGAAATCAGGAAATTTATAAACTATGCTATCTTCTTTATAATGAATGGTATCAAGTATCTCCCATTCAGACAATTTGGTGTTTGAGAAGGAAAAAGTTTGTGACTTATCAATAAATTTTATTAACTTCTCAGCCATTATTACCGTTTTAAAATTTGGTTTTGGAATAGTATCCATTTTAATATCAATAAATGTAGAATCGGAACAGCCGAATTGATTTTTAACACTGAGAAGCACTTGATATTTTCTGCCAGAAGTGTATTTTTTTGTTACACTATCTCCTATTGCGGTGGTATTATCGCCAAGATTCCAGTTGTATTCAGGCGTGAATTTTGCAAATGTTGTATCTGCTTTGAAAATCCACGTATCAGAGATGCAGCGATAATAAGTTTCTAAGGGAACTATCTTTGCTTTTGTAACTGGAAATGGATTTATAATCAGCGTGTCGTGTGCAGTGCATCCATTTATCATTATTACTTTAATAGTGATAGTAACAGTATCCTTATCAAGTAAAAATTCTTTAGAGGTATCGGTTTTAATAGTGTCTTCTTCATTATTCCAAAAATATGAACAACTAACAATAGGACGTCCCATAGTCCAAACTGGTTTAACATTTATCTTGCTATTAGCACACAATGACTGAGTTGAATCAACTACAAGTTTTAGCCCGGGCTGTTCGCAAGATGCCGCTACTGTATAACGAAAAATAGTATCTGTTTCGATTTCCACGTTACCCGTAGATGTAACTCTCTCATTTATACTTTTTGAATCAATCAATTTGTACGAATCACCATCATTTTGTGAAAAAAACAGACGCAACGATTGCAGATTGTTGTGTTCAGTTAAACGGTCGTGAGTAAAATGATTGATGGAAAGTGTATCAAAGCCAATACCTTTATTCTTGATTGAATAATATTTTTTAATACTGCCCATCGCTGCATTTTTTTCTTTAATATGATAACGTTTTACGATGATTTCGTAACTATCATATTCATCCGGTATTATATCCAATCCCATGCTTGCCAATGCAGGCATCCCGAATGATGATGTATCACGTTCCTTCTGCATCTTGATTATGCCAATCGTATCAGAAGTAATATAATGAGTTTCGTCCTCACCTTCAATAATACCACCATAGGTTTTTTCCTTAAAATTATTATCTTTTTCATACATTTTTAGTGTATGTGTTCCTAATAATAACAGACTTGGCTTGCTACACTGGTTTAATTTGAGCGTATCAAGTACATGAATGTCACTGTGCAATTCTACTGTATCGCAAATGGTTAGTTTAGCGAAAAGAATACTTTTACCACGTATAATTTGTTTTTTCGTTCCTGCAAAAACCACATTTCCTTTTATATTCACAATTTTTTTAAGACTATCAAAACTATGAGTAGATAAACTAAACAATTCGCCTGCGTGGTTTATCAAATTACCTTTAAGAATAATGGTTCCTTGATTATTGATATTAAGTCTTTCGTCATTATTATTCTCCAAATTGCCATCAATATATAAGGTGTCGTTCTCGCCGATAGTTATAGAACCAGGTGCTCCATTGAAGATGCCTGTAAAACCTGTTTGAGCATGAATTTTTACTGCATTTATTAGCAAGAGCAATAGAAGGGTATATGTGCGCATTTGGAACATAAGTTATCAATTTATTTTACTCTCATAATGAAAGCAAGAACATAATAAGGAGGGCGATTTTCGTGAGGCACATCATTTCCTTCAAAACTCGTATAATAATTCGTACTATCATAAGTATTATCTGTATATTGCCCTAAGGAACTATCATTTCCAGATCCTGTGTCTAAAGTACCATGGTTAATCCTTCTGGAATAGTGTTGATGTCTTGGCATCTCAGATTTTATTAAAGTGTGCTTCATTTCACCACCAGTAGTACCTTTTTTTGTGCCTTTTGAACTTAAATCTCCAGGGTTTGTATAATAATCCCATACATTAGAGGGCAAATTCGTACCATTATCACCATATCCAACAATAAATCTACCCCTTAAATCAGGGGTTGTATATCCATTTGATGTTATCCTACCATCACACAAAGCCCATCCATCAGGAATTTTTGTGCCACTCCACATTATAATACCACCAATGGGCGTTATGCCAAATCCATCTGTAGCATTTATTGTTTTTGCATTGATAGTATCACTCGCTGTAAATTTACGGGCTTTTACATTTACCGTCATTGCATTAATGGTATTGTTTTTCGCATTGATAGTGTCATTTACGGTCAATGTACCATTGATTATCACCGACTTTTGCAGAGTAGTATTACCAATTATAACATCGTTATCAAAAGTAATGGTCGAACCGTTGGATAACTTTAATGTACTCAAATTCCCATCAGATGCCTGTAATGGGTTCATGGCTATCCAATTTTCTCCATCAGAGACAAAAAACACTGGTATCGAATTTACTATTGTTGTATCGCAAACGATCAAACCTTTTGCCGGATTTTTTACAGCATACCTCTGTGATTCTACCATTACAGGTATTAATAACCCTTTGACTGTACCGCCATCAATATGCAAAGCGGCTGAGTTATGAGGCAACGTTGTGTTGATACCAACTTGTGCGTTTAAAAACACTGTTGAACAAACAAACAATAACAATGAGATAAGAAATACTTTCATATTGGTTTTGAAATTTAAACTATTATGGCTATTTTCGGTTTTATTATACGAAAATTTAAAATGAATGTTTCGTAAAAAAGCATTTTTAAGCATTTCTTTTATTTTTTTAAGTTTCTTTTACTTAATTCTCATAATAAATGCAAGAACATAATACGGAGGACGATTTTCGTGAGATTCACCACCGCCGGTAGAATTAACTTTACCTGCCATTGTTGGTTTAGGTGAACCATTGCTGGGCGTTTGTGACAGATTGTTCCCTCCAGCATTATCATTCGAAGACGAGTGTGTACTGAGTGTATGTGTATGACTTGGCATTTGTTGTTCTGTCAAGGTAACTTCTTTTTGACCACCTGTACCACCAATTGTATCATATTCCCCACCATACCCAACAATAAAACGTTCACTCAAGTTAGGCGTGTCATTTTGACCATTACATAATGCCCATCCATCAGGTGCTGTGGTGCCACGCCACATGATAATGCCGCCTATTGGCGTTACGCCAAAACCTTCTAATGTGGTGGTTTTTACTTTATCGGATGTTATTTCAGTATTTGTACCGACCTTTACCGAAGATACGGCACTTACATTGTTAGCACTTACCGTCCCTGCATTAATTATATTGTTTTTCGCATTGATAGCGCCATTTATGGTCATAGTATTATTAATCTCCACCGATTCTTGCAAAGTTGTCTTGCCATTGACGGTCAAAACGTCATTAATTACTACTGAACTATTCAAAGTACTCTTACCAATTACAACAATATTATTGGCAAAGTTAATAGTTGTTTTGGTACTATTTGATAATTTCAATGTATCCAAACTATTTTCAGATGCCTGTAACGGGTTCAGAGCTATCCATTTTTTTCCATTGCAAATATAAAACATAGGTATAGCATATCCTGTTGTATCGCAAACTATCAAACCTTTAGGATTTTTTAAAGCCTTCCTCTGTGAGGCAGTCATTACAGGGATTAACAAACCTTTGGTTTCATTGCCGTTAATATGCAATGCGGCTGAACTATGGGGCAACGGAGTATTAATCCCCACCTGAGCCTGAGATACCAACATTGGTGCAAACAATAATACTAAAAGGAAAAAACGTTTCATGGTCAAATGTTTAAAACTCTCAAAAATAATATCATTAAATACATATACGAAAATTTTTAATAAATGTTTCAAAAATTAACAATTCTTTCAAAAAATGAAACATTTTTACATAAAAAAACGTATATAAAATAAATATCAATATAATATGACTTGTACTTTTCGCAAAACATTTAGTCTTGCCGTATTTCTGCTGACTTTAGTTCCTGTTTGGGGGCAACTTAAATATCCTGTTACAGTAAGCGGCTTTCATGTTCGTCCGAGTCTTTATCTCGACGACTACACTCTTGCAGGCACATACAACATGTCGGCTGTTATCATGCTCAACGACCTGTCGGAGACGGGTGGACGTCAGGTATTCCTGAGATTTTCCATTGAAAGCGCTGCCGTACGGATACGTCCGGCACAAGGCTGGATAGCAAAGGAAACTTTTACACTGTATGCCGACGATATAAAAAGCATGAACGATTACGATTTCTTCCCATGGTTTAACAATAAAGTGTGGGCATTGCAGGGTATTTCGAGCACAGACCTTGAAAACGGCGTAAGGTTGCCAGATGGTTTTTACAAATTCACGCTCGAAGTGTGCGATGCGCGTAGCGGACAGCAAATATCAAATCGTGCAATATTTGAAACTCGTATCGAACAGTACTCCCCGCCGATAATTTTCTATCCCAATCCTAAACCTAATCCTCTCAAACAATCGGAAATTCTGATAAGACCACAGACCGGCAATATTATGTTTCAGTGGCAGATGAACTCACCCGAATTAAACGCTTCCAACACCGACTATCGTCTTGAACTTTACGAAGTGCCAACATTTGAAAAGTATCCTTATGCTTCAATAGAAAATCATACTGCGCGAATGATTTTCGAGTCAGATGCCGTTTCGTTTCTCAATTATAATTACACTCTCAGCGACTACCCGCTTGATATTGGCAAACGTTATGCGTTCAGGGTAATTGCCAGAAACAAGCAGGGGCGCGATGTGTTTCGCAATCAAGGCATAAGTGAAACAGCCTTCTTTTATTACGGTTATCCTGAAGGAGGTAAAGTGCCGTTGACATATCCTGCCGACAGTGCTTCGTTTACCTACCTTTCGTCAAAACAATTAAAATGGGGTGCTGCCGACAATCTTATAGACGACGAACCGGTACGCTACAATCTTCGTGTGGCTTCTCTTAGCGACGAACAAAAGCCGGAAGACGCGCTACAAGTTAAAACGTGGATTGATTACAATACAGAAGAGGCTGTATTAAAGTCCGGAAAAAATTATAATATCAACGAACCTCTTGGCAACTCTGCACGTTTTGCATGGCAGGTTACAGCATATTCAGGCGAACAAACAATTGCACAAAGTGAAGTTCGCACATTTTCAGGACCACCGGTTATACCATTCTTTTATGCAGGGACGCAGGAAGTAACCGTTATCAAAACCTTCAATTCCGACCTGAAATGCCTATCTGGAGAAGGCGAGATAGAAATAACGGCATCACATCAAAAACAGCGCGTAAAATTCAGTAATATTCATATACTGAACACAGGCACTCCGGTACTATACAGTGGTAGTATTGTAAACAAATTAGAAAACTTCGCAAATATAGATTTGAAGCCTACGACTAAAGAAAACGGTAAAGCAGTATTTATAGCCGACAGTTTCCGGCTCGACCGTAATGGGCTTTATTTGAAAGGCGTAATAGAATGGACTTTTCCGTTTGCAGTTGATTCGGAAGAGAAACCTGTGGTACGCACTAATCCTCAATGGTACAATTATAATCATTACGTTATCAGCGGTACGGGTTTTGTGAACAGTCGTAGCGATTTCAAATTGTTAGACCCTGTTAATTTCAGAATGAAAATACAGGAAACATCGAAAGTTATGTTATACGAAACTAATTATACCTTCGAGTTAAACGGATACGTTGAGACACCAACACCTGTGCATGGAACAAAAGAAGAACGATACAGTCTGCATTTCAGCAAACTTGAACAACTTTTCTACAACGAAATTAGTGATTATCAATATGCAAACCTTGTACATCTTATTCCCAAATATACCGAAATGTATCTTGCGCCCAGCACATGGACACTCGACCTTAGTGATACGCAGTCGTGCGGAAAAATGAGCGCCCAGCCCGAATGGAAAGGAATTTACATAAACGAATTTGATGTACAGTATGCTCCCCAGGTTGATGCTTTCAGGCAAATACGAATGGCGCAGCTTGCATCTACACATCGCAGTACAGATGAAGATTCTACGGTTTGCATGATTGACAGTCGAGGACTCCAGATGCGCTACGGCACAGGGTTTGCCGCAACCGATACCGCATTCTACAATACTTTTCCGTCTTCGCTCTCACGCTTGAAGTTAGATATTAAAAACAGCGTTGTTCGCGAAGGTTATATAAAAGGCGGTATATATATTCCTGTCATTAGCCAAACCCGTGTATTTCCATGGACGGTATCAATAACGCCGGCAGGTTTCCAGACCGGTTTTCTGGATGAAGACCTTAGCGGTTTGCGGTTTGCGTATAACGAGGAAGGCGGCGAACAACTGATGTATATCACAATCCGCAGAGCGATATTTGAACAGCGCGAGCGAATAAACATGGATGTGGACATTGAGTGGCAATACATTGGCGTTAAATTTACAGGATTACAATATTTTCGCACTTGGGGTGATTACAGTATAGGTTTTATTGAAAAGGGCGGAACTGTTTCGCTTACAACACAAAAAACAGGGAAGGTAAGCGGTTTTGAAATAAATATTGAAAGCATAGGTTGCGGTCGTCAGGCAAATCTGTATGCCATTGGCGTATCGTCTTTTATGGTGATGGGCGAAGACGTGACCGGACCCGACGGACCGGCTCGAAGCAATTTTTACAGTATATCTGAAAATAAACTCCTTTCAGGAACATGGGCAGCGTCGGGAACAAAATATGAGAACACGCTACGCAAGGAAGGCGGTGAATCGGGAATAACAGGCGGTAACCTCGGTGAACAACCTGATACTGCCGCAGAAGACGCATACTACGCACAACTCAATGAATATTACGGCTCAATAGAACAGACTTATGCCGGAATAGACGGTGTACTCGCTGCTCGTGATACAACTGCGTTGAAACAAGAGCCTGCAACTGAACTGGTTGTACAATGGCAGATAACTCCGCCTGAAGACATGCCCGAAATGCTCGACATTCGCTCGGTTAATGCTAATGATATTATAAAGTTTATAGATGCGCTGAGCAGTTTTCTTAATGAAGAATGGCAGCAAAGGTATCTTCAGATAAAGGAATCAATAAGTCTGGCGCAACAACAAGGCAATACTACCACCCATATGGTAAAGCAATTACTTGAAGTCAAACAGACTGCGCTCAATGCTGTATATGGATACTACGAAAGTGAAAAAATACGATTATTATCGCCTGTTAGAGAAGAAACATCCAAAATGAAAACAGCAGTTCGCTCAGGAATGGGACAGATTACAGGTAAAACAGATAAACTTATAGACGAATTAATAGATAACAGTCTTAATGCTATAAAAAGGGAAGCGTTAAAAACTGCGGAAAAGGCTCCTCCACAATTAGATGCAGTAACGGTATTAAATAATGCGGTTGAAACAGCCCGAAAAGAAATAAAAGAAGGCATTAAATCATCTATTCAGAACTCTATTGATGACAATATACTTAAACAGTTAGATTACCTTTGCGATACAATAATAGTTGAAACGCTAAGCCAAACCATAGACATTGCTTTACGCAGCCAGATTGAAAAACTTGCTGCCGGCGAAATGTCTTCCATATCGCTATCTGCTTCAGGCAGCGATATACGCGAATTGATGGATAGCAGGGTTGGCGAATTGAAGATAATGTTTAGCATCGAAAACCTGACTGCTACATTGAGCAATACTGCAAAGGGCGCTGTGTCAGGCATTGATTGGGGAAGAATAGGCGCAAAAATTGTCGAAGGAATACTCGGCGATTCTTTCAATGCTTACGTGGACAAAAAGGCAGAAGAAGCCTATAATAATTTCGTAAACAATGTTCTTGGCGAAGAAACCTTAGCAGGACAGATAGCAGCCTCACTTCCTATTAACTTTAACAATATTGCGGATAACCTTAAAAATGGACGTATAGATAAAATAATAGCATTTGCGCCTGTATATATTACTGTAAGTTCGACTGTAGCAGACTTTGCTGGATATGTTAATTTCCAGAAAGACCTGCCTGAATGGGGAGACGTGTGGAGCGCAACATTAGAAGCAAAAGTAAAAATCAGCCCGACATTTTCAGTAAATGCTACGTATATAAATGGTACGACTACGGAAAGTTACAAATACTGGTTTCTTGATGTAGGCGTTCGCGGTCTGGCGTTACCAATCGCTTCAATAGGTCTGTCATTCGATGGCGCTTCCGGACGTGTATATCACCATATATCGCGCCCTCCCGATAAAAGTTTTGAATTTACCAACAAAATAGATGTCAGCAAAATTCCGTACCGCCCCGACGTTAATAACAAATTTGGTATTGGATTGACCGCTTATTTCTTCGACACAAGTAGCAGTGGCGACATGATTCTGTTTGATTGCGGTCTTGAAGCGGCTTTTTTTGATAATGGCTTTACAATGACCATGAACGGGAACATGTATATTGCAAATAAAATACAGAACGGCAAGGCTGAGAGCAGCATGATTGTTGCTACAGGTTACATGCAGTATAGTTCCATAGAAAAATCGTTTGTCGGAAAATTCCGTGCCGATGTTAACGTATCAAAGGTAATATGCGCCGGAGGCGAGATGGGGGTTGCATTCAGTCCGGGAAAATGGGAGGTATATTTCGGAAAACGTGCAACGCCTGTTTTCGTAAGCCTGTTATGTGCGGATAAGCCGCAATTTCAGGGATGGTTTCATGTAAACCAGTCGGCTGTGGATTTAGGACTGATTGCTGATTTGGGATTAGACTTAAAATCGCCATGGATAGGGGTGTCTGCGTTTAAGGCGAGAGCCTGGGCGAAGTTCCAATTCCAGTTCGGAGCCGATGCAAAAGTGTCGTGGAAGCCAGTACGTGTGAACAGAGCGCATATATTCGCAGAAATATATGCAGGGGTTGGAATTGATTATGATGCAACGTTAACAAGCGGCAGTTTTACCGTCGCTGCGGTACAACTTGGAGGCGACCTGCTTTTCGTTTCAGAACCATTCGACATACCGACTGAAAACATCAAGGCAGGAAGCAGTGTATCGGGTAAACTTTACGGAAAAGTAACCGTACTTGGTTGTGGTTTTGGCTTCAATTTAGAAATGGACAGGAAAGTGTGATATAATTAGAAAATAGGAAATATGCTTCGGTTATTCAATCTTTCAGTTATTAGGTTAGTGAAAATAATCACTCTTTTGTTCTTTCTTAATTCTTCACTCTTAATTATTAACTCCTTCGGTCAGGAGTGGAATTTACAGGCAGAACTTGACAGTGCAGAAGTACATAAAAAACGTACAATGCAAAAATTTGTTGATGAATTTGACAAATTTCTGATTAACGACTTTCTACGTGAAGGACTGAAACTAAACAAACTGATAAGTACTGCACCGTTTCTGCAATACCCAGCCCTGAATCCTGATTTGGGCGCTTACCTTGCCGATTTTGAAAATGAAACCGGCACAACTGTTATCATTCGCGCTTATATTGACATAACGTACTTTAACCCATGGGTAGTAGCGCTTCGAGCC
>Ga0268262_10006691_pt1 | contig 10986 bp, 7 predicted proteins | sample TergutNc150P3_FD_190354 | JGI IMG/M metagenome (GOLD analysis project Ga0268262, IMG submission 190354) | Nasutitermes corniger P3 segment gut microbial community from laboratory colony in Florida, USA - Nc150 P3 (SPAdes) (version 2) | ecosystem: Host-associated > Arthropoda: Insects > Digestive...
TTGCTGATGTTTAGCTCAATCGTGTAGGGAGTTTCCGCAGTATTTGGGGCGAGTGTATCCAAAACGTCCGCCAATTCAGTACTTAAAGCGATTTTTTGCGGAATGGGGCGTGTCTCATTAGTAGCCCCACAGGAACAAGTTTGTATCTCTGTGCCTGTTTCCGTATAAGTTGCAGGTTTTGTTACAGTCCATACCCATTGGTGGACGTGGGCAGGCGGATCATCTTCTTTACAAGCGATAATTGCGATTGCGGTAATGGCGATTGCGCAAATCATGCTGATTTGCGTTGCCATTGCGATAAATTGTTTTTTGGTTTTCATTTTAATTTCTCCTATAATTTTGATTTAAGGTACGCTACGCCTACCTTTTTCATTTGTTATTCCTTAATAGTAACCTGGCAAATTGCAAAAATTTTGGGTCATCTTTTTTATAGTACCGCAGTGTTACTCCGTCTATTCCTTCATCTTCTTTTAATGTTGAATCTATAAAATAAATATTTTCATTATCTATTTTGATAAATATACTCATGTGTGTCGGGTATTTTGTATTTGTACCCATAAAAATTAAATCGCCAGGCATTGGATTAACCACAGGAATAGTAAAATAAGAATAAAAACTTGATACATTTGTATCCTCGAATAAAAGAGAATACTTGGTATCTTTCACGGCATACTGGAAAACCCTTACTATTAATCCCGAACAATCCACTTCCAGTATGCCTTCTTTTTCCAGTAAATCCCTTGCGCCCCATTCAAAAAAATTTTCTCTTTTTGCATATTCATTCGCATAAAAAACAACTCGTTCCCCTATATCACTTGGACATTCAAAAACAGAATAAAGTGCATTGGAATTGTTAGTTGCACAGGAACAGGCAAGTAATGTTATAATTAATAATGAAAAAATATTTTTATTCATTTTCAGCCACTCCTGTAAAAAAAAACTAACGTCGTACAACACGGAAACCATGATGTACCCAACTAAATGGAGGATCAAATCCCCTTCTTGATGATCGTATACCCCTGCTTGAATTACCATATCCGCCGCCGCGATTAATTCGTTCTTCCCCAAAATCAGGACCATGAGGATTAGTCTGCGCTTTATTTGTATACGCTCCATACCAGTCCCAACACCATTCAGATACATTCCCGCTCATATCATATATCCCAAGGCTGTTAGGCGCTTTTTGTCCAACCGGACGCTCACCTGATGGCCAACCTGTAACATAACAATCATCACCTTTAAAATGAATAGCGTACCATGCTACCGCTCCGGGATTATTACTGCCTGAATATAAATAAATAATATAATCCTTGTTTCCGCCTTTTGCGGCATATTCCCATTCAGCTTCAGTAGGCAAACGATAACCGTTGACGTTCCAATCACAAGTAATATTATCACCGCTTCCTCGGTAACAAGGTGTTAAACCTTCTTTAATACTCCGTTTATTACAGTATTCTATCGCGTCATTCCAATTACACATAACAGGCAAGTATTCTCCCGTTTTATTAAAATTCACCTTTCCCATTACGTCTTGATATTCTTTTTGTGTTACCTCGAATTTACTCATATAGAATGAACTTACCGTTACCTGATGCTGAGGCCCTTCATATTCCATACGCCCATATTCACTTGCGGGGCTTCCCATTATATATGGTCCGCCTTGTACGAATACAAAATTATCAGGTATTTGAGAACCGCTTGCGTTTGTCAGACGTGTAGCTAAAACTGACATTTTTTCATAACCTTGCGATAAGCTGGTGTATGTTTCTTCATGTCCGTCTATCAGACTGCCGTCCGCTATATTTAAGATGTCAACGGCAAATTTGTTTATTGTTCCCAGTTTTTGCACATAACCTGAAAGAACAAACTGGGCGTTACGGCCCGCGCCAAGTTTTTTTACACGTTCCTGATCCGTTATCCCGCTTCTTTGTCTTTTATGTTCCTCTAAAACGCTATCAAGACTGTCCGTGCGGGGAAGGACGGCATATTTCCCTGAGTTTGCAAGATCACAGGCGAGAATTTGCGCCAGTACCATCGCGTCTGTTTTGTTGCTTACGGCCGTATCAATATTAAATGACGGTACGGATAATCCGGGCAGTTTGCTGGTATCACGTTTTATTGCAATAGATAATTTTTGGGCTATATCGGGTATCAGGGTATCTATTTCTTCAATTGTTCCGTAAGTTCTGTAATCTCCGGCTATCTGCTGAAGACTTTCAACATCCATTATGCTTATTAATACCAAATTTCGATTTCCGAATTTTGTTATATAACCTGCGATAACATACTGCGCATTTAACGCCTTTCCAAGTTCAAAAATGGTATCAGCGTCCGTCAGCCCTGAATTCCGCTGGAAACGTTGTTCAAAATTCATTGTCGCAATCGTATTCTGAGTTACCAATGTAACCTTATTAAATGAATCTCTTAGAGTTCTTTGCCGCGCGAGACTTGAAACTATCGCGGTTCCGTCAGAAACATTTCCCCCTGTGAAAGGAAATAACGCGAGGCTTTCCCTTTTTTGCGCAAAGAGCGTTACCGGCGACAGCAGTATAATAAAAATTACCGCCGTTAATAAATTTGTTCTTTTCATTTTTTATTTCTCCTTATAATGTTAATCCCAATGCTTTATTCATTGCTCATACTTCATTCCTCTTTATTTAGGAGTGTAGGGGTGTACCAGCCTGAAACCACGATTTTTACTTTTGTTCAGCGGGGTATCGCTTCCTCGAAATGCGGAACGCAAATGTTGACCTTCACTGTTCCAAGCTCCGCCACGGTATATGCGGGAAGACCCGGTTAATGGGCCTTTAGGGTTTTTTTGCGTGTCTTTCGAGTAATTTCCAAACCAGTCCCAGCACCACTCATACACGTTACCGTGCATATCGTATAAGCCCCAGGGATTAGGGGCGAAACTGCCCACAATAGTTGTTTTTTCCAGGAATTTTCCTTGTGCGTTTTTATTATATGGAATAGTACCATTGTAATTGGCATTGCCGGTAGTAATGTTATTTCCAAAATAAAATGGCGTAGTTGTTCCGGCACGGCACGCATACTCCCATTCCGCTTCTGTGGGCAAACGGTAACCGTTTGCTTTCTGATTCCACGTTACAAGCCATCTGACGGTATCACTGTCGCTTTTGTTGTTTGGATCACTTCGGCTTTTATCAATTGTATATGCAGGCGTAAGTCCTTCCCTCTGACTCAACTTGTTACAATACTCTACGGCATCATACCAACTTACATTTTCCACAGGAAGATTCGCACCTTTAAAATTGCTTGGATTTGTTCCCATAACGGATTCATACTCGGCTTGAGTTACTTCAAATTTTCCTATGTAGTAGGCACTTAACTTTACTTTATGTTGTTCTTCATTAGTCCCGCGTAATGGTTCTTTTTTATGACTGCCCATTTTAAAAGTACCCTTTACTATTCGTATAAAATTAGCTGATATGGAAGATGTCAAAACTTGTCCCGACAATTTTGCAGCTAACATAGGTATCAATTCAAAGCCTTGCGCGAAATCTATGTACTTTTCTTCATGACCGTCTATGTAACCGCCGTCTTCAATATCCAATATGTCGGCGGCAAATTTGTTCAAAGTCCCAAGTTTTTCCACCGATCCTGCCAGTACATATTTTGCGTTACGCCCCACCCCCAGCCGTTTTATTCTTTCATGGTCGGTTGCGCCGTCCCTCTGCCGCTTATGTTCTTCCATTACTATATCAAGGCCGTCAGTACGGGGAAGAACGGCGTATTTTCCGGAATTGGCAAGGTCGCAGGAAAGAATTTGTGCAAGCGTCATTGCATCATTTTGATTTACTTCCGGTGATATGACAAAGGGCGGTACGGAAAGTCCGAGTAAATCTTTAGTGTTGCGACTTACAGCTTTTGCAAGTTGAGAAGCCATATCAGGTATTAATGCGTTTATTTCCTCTATTGTGCCGTAAGAGCGGTAATCTCCCGCTATTTGCTGGAGACTTTCCACGTCCATTATGCTGACAATGACAAGATTACGGTCGCCAAATTTAGTTATGTATCCCGCGATAACATGAGACGCTTTAAGTTCTTTCCCCAGTTCAAAAATAGTGTCCGCGTCCGTAAGACCTGAGTTACGTTGGAAGCGTTGCTCAAAGTTCATGGTGGCGATAATTGCCCGCGTTATCAGCCTTGTGTTGTTAAAACAGTTACGCAGTACCACTTGCCGCGTAAGGCTATTGGCGATAGACTCGCCGTCAGAAGCCGCGCCGCCAGTGAAGGCAAAAACCGCAAGGCTGTCTTTTTTTTGCGCAAAAAGCGCGGTGGGCAATGCCAACAACCACGCTATTAACAACAGTAAGACTGCATTTGGTTTGATAATTTTCATTTTTGTTCTCCTTTATTGTTACTCCTAACTCTCTACGTAGAACTCAGGGGCGCACCAGTCGGAAACCGATGTCGTTTCTCCATTTAGATGGGGTGTAGTTAAACCGAACGGCTGAACGGACGTTCACAGACCAATTGTTCCAACTACCGCCGCGCAATACACGGCCAGGGCCAGAGACCGCCCCCCTAGGATCAGTCTGAGAACTACTTGTATAATCTCCATACCAATCCCAACACCATTCCCACACGTTACCGCTCATGTCATATATTCCTAAATTGTTTGCCGCTTTCGTCCCAACCGGATGCGAACTATTGTTGCTATTATCGTAATACCATGCCACCGCTCCTACACTGTTGCTCCCCGAATACTCGGTTGTTATATATTCTTTTGTTCCACCTTTTGCCGCATACTCCCATTCCGCTTCTGTAGGTAATCTGTAACCGTTCTTGCTCCAATCGCATATTATGTTATTGCCGGAACCGCGATAAACGGGTTCAAGACCTTCCTTTATACTTCGTCTGTTACAGTATTCCACCACTTCATACCAGTTCACATAGTACATCGGATAATTATCTCCTTCACCGTAAATGGAAGCAGACTTATCCGCCATATCTCTTTGTTGACGTATCGTCGTACCCATTATTTCGTACCATTCCTTTTGTGTTACCTGATATTTGCTTATGTTGAAACTTTTTACAGTTACCGTATGCACAGGTCTTTCAATGTTTTCTCCGCCGCTGGCTGTACCCATTTGGAATGTTCCGCCTTCCACTCGGATAAAATTGGCGGATACTGGAGTTGACAAGACTTGACCTGATAACAGCGCCGCCAATTCCGGTATTACCTTAAAGCCGTCTGTAAGGGTTTTGTATTCTTTTGCGAAGCCGTCTATGTAACTGCCGTCTTCAATATCTAAAATGTCGGCGGCAAAGTTATTTATAGTTCCCCCAAGGCTTTCTACAGAGCCGGATAACACATACTTTGCGTTACGCCCAGCACCAAGCCGTTTAATTCGCTCTTGATCCGTTGTTCCGTCCCTTTGCCTGCGTTGTTCCTCTAATACTTTATCAAGGCTGTCTGTTCGGGGAAGAACCGCATATTTTCCCAAATTGGCAAGGTCGCATGAAAGTATTTGCGCCAGCGTCATTGCGGCAGTCTGGTCTACGCCTCTCGACATAACAAACGGCGGCACGGAAAGTCCGGGAAGATTTTTTGTATCCCGCGTTACAGCTTTTGCCAGTTGGCTTGCCATTTCAGGTATTAGTTTATTAATTTCTTCTATGGTACTGTATCGTTTGTAATAACCGGCTATCTGCTGTAAGCTTTCAACGTCCATTATGCTGACAAGCACTAATTTTTGGTCGTCTAACTTTGTTATATATCCCGCGATAACGTGGGATGCGTTAAGGGCCTTGCCAAGTTCAAAAATAGTGTCCGCGTCCGTAAGACCTGAGTTTCGTTGAAAACGCTGTTCAAAATTCATCGTGGCGATAGTAGCCCTCGTTAGCAGTATTGTTTTGTTAAAGCCGTTACGCAACACCGGTTGCCTTGTTAAGTTTGACGCGATAAATTCGCCGTCAGAAACTTCACCGCCCGTGAAAGGAAAGATGGCAAGGTATTCTTTCTTCTGCGCGAAAAGCGTGGTGGGTAATAAAAACCCTGTTATAAATAACAATAAGATTGCCTGTGCCTTAATCGTTCTCATTCTTTTTCTCCTTTGCCTTTTTAACTTTAATTTACAAACTCATTTATTTTGTTAAAAAACGCCTGATCAGCGCGTAAACGCTCTGAAATACGGCGTGCTATCAATGTTTCGGTTGTTTCAGTTATATAATACGGATTGGTTTGCCATAAAACTCTGCCATTGTTGGAAAAAGTTATTGTAACTTCCGCTTGTAATAAACCGGATGGAAGATTGGTTATGTAAATTATTACATTAAAATTGTATGGCATTTCTTCTTTTGCATTATCAATAAGGTTAAGATTTACTTTATTATTTTGCATTGCAGTTCGCAGTCCTGAAGTAATTGTTTGTTTGTCCCGCGTCACAAGAGTATCGCCTGTAAAGTTGACGGTTACACTGCGACTGTTTTTATTTGAATATCCTGACTGTCCGCCTTGCGTTTGTGTTGTTCCTGTCGGTGTTTGAGGTTTCCCTGTAATAAAAATAAAATCGCCTTTATCAAGGTTTGTATTATTAAGTTTGCCAACTCTTGGGTTTTGTTTGCCTTTCATGTAGTTTGACACTTTGTCGTACAGATAAAGACCTAATTCAGTACCGCTTACATATCCGTCGCCGTTTAAGTCAGCCGCGGCATTACGAATCGCGTGTTCAAGTTCTTTGCGGAATATACTTTCATCAGGAACTTCTTCGTTTGCGTCCCCCGAAGTAATAAACTGCCGAACCGGATAATTTATAAGGCGGTTAATTGCCGGAGGTTCCGCGCCCTGTGATCTGAAAACCGAACCTGCAAAACAACTGTCAAAAATAAAAAGGATATGCCGGCTTCTGTACTGTACCGCCCATGCTTCAAATTGCGTCATTGGTATGGCTTTTTGTAAAAAATCATTGTTTATTTGATTACGGTTAATCATGGAAGAAGGCGCGTCAATCGGAACTATGTACCCCATTCTTCGACCGTCTAAATCTACAGTTTCCCCATGCCCTGCATAATACACTATAAGCCGTGAATCTTCCTTGTAACCGTACTTGTCAAGAAAGTTTATTATTCCGTTTCTGAGGTTAAGGCCGTTTGCATTATCCAATGTTTCTACATTAAATCCCTGTTCTTCAAATAATTTTTTTACTGCCGCCGCGTCTTCCTTTACTCCGGGAAGTTTACGCCAACTGCTTATGTTGATGTAATCGCTTTCGCCGATAATTAGCGCATGGGCTTCTTTAAATTGACCGACAACAGTGCCACTCGCGTCCACGATTTCTACCGCGCCGCCTCCGTCATCACTGCCACGTTTTCCCGCCGTTGTCTGCGCGGTTAAAGGCGGTAAAACACACCACAAAACCAATAACGCAATGCAAATCTTTTTCATAATTTTACCTCACTCCAAAAAAATTCTTTATTTCGTTTTCAATTAACGAATTGGGTATTACAAGTGGTTTTTCCTGAATCGTAACATTTACCATATTTGATACTTTGTACTGTCCTGTTATTCCGTTAGCCTTAAAATTTCCCTGCTGTTCATCACCGTTGAATGTTCCGCCTTTGTTTTCAATACCGCTCCGCACCGTCTCTATCGCCTCTCTTATATTTTGCGGTTTTGCGAAAGAAAAATTAAAAGGTGTACTCCTTGTTTTTTTTCCCCTGTTTGCAACGCCGTTATAAGTATCAAGATAATAAGTTGTAAATTGGATTTTATCAGGCGAACTACTGGAAACAAGATAGCTTCCGCGAATATTATTGATGATATAATAACCGCTTGTTTCATTACCTGTAAAAATACCGCGCTGTTTGATCGTATCATTTTTTATTCCCTGAACCATTTCTGTCATATTTTGCGGTCTTGTGAATTCGTATTCTTCGTGAGGTTTTATTATGTCAATTGCATAACGCGCTTCACCGTTACCTGCAATTGCTTTTTTTATCGTTTCTTCCGTGGCGGCCTTCCACGGTTGGTTGTATTCCTGTTCTATATTTGGAAATTGAACATGAGAAGCGACAATAACAAGCGTTTCCGCTCCATAAGGTCCGCAAAGTACGCGTGTATTTTTCGTATCAGGGTCATTGTTCGATTTATTGCTTGGATCATAAAATACGGTTCTTCTTACATTTGCGCTAAGTGAATTATTGTCATTTTTATTTCTTGGATAAATCATCTTAAAATTATTGTCTACGTCTATGTGAATAATTTTAAAATAACAGTCAGATTCCGCTAATATTCTAAGTTGTAAATATTCCCCATGTTTATAAGTGTGTGTGGGTGAATTCAGCAGGGTATCTATATTTATGGTTGCCAAAGTCGTATTACTATCACTTGGAACAAACATTTTATTAAAATTTTCAGGTTCTACCGCTATGGGTATTTGTTCCAGTACTGCGAGGGATATTGAAAATATTTGTGAGCCGTCCGCTTCTTTGTCAGGCGTTGACAGTTCAACGGTAACATTTACACGGTCGTTTAATTTTCTAAAAAATCCGCTAATTACTGTTTTATCTTTTGTTTCCCCTTCAATGATTTTAAATTTTTTCCCCTGATTATTTTTCGCGTAATGGGTGATTTTCTCCGTTAAGAAAAGAGATAATTCAGAAGGTACGTTTGTTCCTGTCAATGTAAAAGAGCCGATAACCGTTTCCGTTTGTGTTTTTAACTTTGACGCTAAAGAATCTACGGCTTTTTTAATACCGGCTTCCAATGCGTCCTGTGTGGTAAATAAAACATTTAAAGGCGTAACGGTAAAAGTAAAATTACTTGTAATATTTTTTGCGATACCGCCCGTTAAATCGGATAACAGTATTTCTATTGTCATGTTGTATGTGCCGGGTTTTATATTGTGATTTTCCATTTTATAGGGATTATCGCTTGAACTGTTAAAAGGATAGGGTATCCCGTCTTTGCCCACTCCAAAAAGAATAGCCCTACAGTCCAATAATCCTGTTGATTGTATAATTGAAGAATGAAGTTTTATCAGAGTTGTAAGGGTTTCAGTTTCCTGAATTGACCTTGTTGGTATCGGTTCAATACTTACACTGCCCGCCAATTCATTGATTTGTACTTTTGCGTATTCATAAAGCCCAGCCTTTCCTTTTGGAGTTTCGTAATAAGCCATTATGCGGTGTAGGGGGTTTCTTTCAAGGGATTTAACTACAAGAGTATACCCTTCCAAAGCGGCTTTAAGCGTTTTCCATTGCGAAAAAGCGGCTGTATAACGAGTAGATATATTTTTTGCATAGCCTGAAATTTCACTTTCCGCTTTTTGTCGGTTTATCTGATGAAGGGTATAAACTATGTATTCTTCTTTGTTATTACTGTTAAGATACTTTTCGGTGTAGTATTCTTTTGTCGCAACTTCCGAAACTACATTTTGTGCAAAGGATTTAATTTCTTCTTCACTGACAACATAAGCTGCTAGAGTGTCCCTTGTACTTCCAACTATGGCTGATGAAGAAATTGCCTGTTTTTCGATAACCTGACCGTAATACTCCAAAACCTGAATACGCGCATTTTCCCTTGCATCATTTCTGGCGTTTGCCGGAGTACTGAAAATCTGTGAAGTTCCGACAAAAAATATTTCGGTATCAGTTTTTGGAACGACATCTATCCATGAAGGTTTTACGGAAGGTTCTGCCGATACAAGAATTCTTGACTCCGCTTTTGGCTGTTGCTGTTCTTTATTTCCGTTTGCAAAAACCGAAGCGGAAGCCAAACACAAATAAATTGTCGTTAATAACAGGAGCGCCAAGGCACCCTGGGGCGCCAAAGCGCCCCTGTCGTTGGTCAGGTTAATTTTCATTTTAGAAATCCAAAGAACTGCTGAGGTTTCCACCAAAGAATTCGGCGGCGGCCTGTAACTGTTTTTTACGCGCCGCGTCCTGTTCTGCGGCGGCTTTCTTAGCGAAGTCGGCGGCTTGATCCTTGCCATAATTGTCTATTACCCTGCGAACCATAGCCTTGTCCACTTGCATTAATACATAGACCTCATAAGCTTCACGGTTTGTGCTATCTAGGTATATAAGGGTGTAGTATTCACGGGGCGCAAGGGCCTGAGAAACATTTTGCGCGATTCGTTCATTCAATTGTTGTCCTACAATTTGAGGAGCAAGCACTTCGCTTGAAATCCCATGAGTAGCGGCATAAGTTCTAGCCTTGTTCGCCATTACAGTACCGTAGTAATCTACCAGTTGGGTACGACCGTTTTCTTCCGCATAATACCTTGCCCCTGTATTACCTGTTGCTGTGGCGTATTTACCTGCCGACCCTACAAAACTGAGGGTACTAGGGGAATCAGGTACGCTGTCTACCCATACCGGACGTTGTGCCGGTTCCGTGCGTATCGGCGTAGACTGTTCAATAGCCGCTTGCCGCGCTGATTTTGCCTGTGCTTTTGGATTGCCTGCACAACCAACCAATACCGCGACTGCCAATGCCGCCGCCAAACCAATAACCAATTTTCCTGTTTTCATCTTCTTTCTCCTTCTATCAAATTTTGATCACCGCATACGCGGTAATTTTTACCACTAATATATAGACAACTGCCAACGGCAGTTTTCCACCTGAAAATTAACGAAGGGTGAACGCTCCGCGCTCCCCGCCCGCTTTGGCAGGCAAGCCTGCCGTAGCGGTCGGCGGCGCTGCGCTTTCACCCTTCGAGCCCGCAGAACTCAGGAACGCACCAGCCGGAAACCAATGAAGTTGTACCGGTAGTACGGGTAGTAGCTGAACCGACACGCAGAACGCAAGTACTGACCGATGCTGTCCCAGTACCCGCCGCGTAACACCCGGTAAGACCCGGTAACCGCTCCCTTTGGATCAGTCTGTGAACTGCTTGAATAATCGCCATACCAGTCCCAACACCATTCAGACACATTTCCGTGCATATCATATAAACCCCATGGGTTAGGCGCAAAACTCCCTACAGGAGTTGTTTTTTGGCGGAATGTACCTTTGGC
>Ga0268262_10006692_pt1 | contig 10985 bp, 9 predicted proteins | sample TergutNc150P3_FD_190354 | JGI IMG/M metagenome (GOLD analysis project Ga0268262, IMG submission 190354) | Nasutitermes corniger P3 segment gut microbial community from laboratory colony in Florida, USA - Nc150 P3 (SPAdes) (version 2) | ecosystem: Host-associated > Arthropoda: Insects > Digestive...
CCGCTGACGACCGTACCCAGACTGTTACCGGCAATGATGTTTTCCAACGCGCCGTTTGCCGTGTGGATGATAATAATGGGATGATTTGCGTTATGGGCGTTGCGGATGATTTGCTCGCACAGGCGCAAACGCTCACCCTGCCCGCCGCCGGAATCGTTGTTTGACATTGTTCCGCTACTCCAGTCACCAAATACAGGGAACGTTGTACGCGGACATGCGTGTGTCGGCGGTAATAATCGCCAGTTTTTCCGACATGGCTGCGGCGACAAGAAGTCTGTCGAATGGGTCGCGATGGTGAAACGGCAACGATTCTACCAACATGATATATTCCGGTTTTACAGGCAGTATGGAAAATCCATTTGTGCCGATTATATTCAAGAACTCAGCCGCACCACCGACCAGCCGCATCTTACCCAGACTGGTTTTGATCGCGATTTCCCATGCCGACACGATACACACATATTTTTTCCGATCCACGTCAAATATCGCTTCTTTTGCCGCAGTTGACAATTCCGACGAATTTCCGGCAAGCCAGAGTACGGTATGGGTATCAAGCAAGGTGTTCATTCCATGTACTCCTTAAAATCTTCCAATGGTTCGTCGAAATCGTCAGACATCCAGATTTTTCCCTCCCATCCGCCAAGCCGTGGACTATTCACGTTTTTCTTGTGATTCATCGGCAGGATTTCAAAGGGCAGCGTGTTTTTGCTGATTGCCTGGCGCAAGAAGATGTTCACCGCCGTCGTCATATCCATGCCTAAACTCTCAAACAGCGACTGCGCGGCCTGTTTCACCGTTTCATCCGTGCGGATGTTGATGTTCACGGTTGCCATGATATTTGCCTCCAAAAATGAATTATGCGCATATTGCAACACATGATGCGTAGATTGTCAATCTGTTGTACGATGTGGGAAGGAAAGTGTTCATTGTCCCCATACATCAATTTTTTAACCACAAAAAGTTCAGGGTCAGATAGCCGCCGATTTTAACGCGGCTATCCGATCACGCCTTTTTCTCCATAAGCTCCACCGTTAGTCCATCAGGACCTTTAAGATAAGAGACTCCCCAGGTTCCGGTTCCACCGGGTCCCAGACCCCATTCCGGCGGGTTAATAAATTTAATTCCTCTTGCGGACATGTCTTTGTACATTTTATTAATGTCGTCCACCTGAAAGGCGATATGCGCCGCGCCCGGATTACATGTCGTGGAATCGACGATGCTTCCTTCGGGACGTACATATTGAATCAGTTCAATCCTGTTGCCGCCGGGAATCAACACCATTGAAATTCGCAGGCAGGCGTCCGGAAATCCCACTATTTTGCGGACATTTTCATCGGAAACATCTTCGATGGGAGACGCCTCCAGTCCCAGAGCGCCGCAAAAGAAATCAAGCGCCGCCTCCATATTGCTTACGGAAAAGCTGAAATGATCGGTACCGGTTATCATGATACGTTACCTCGCTGAATTGGATTTTTACCTCAACGCGCTAAAAAAGATATGGATTGGAGCGCGGCCTGAAGAACGGCGAAAATCGCGTAAATGCCGCCCAGCCAAATGGCCGCAGTCGAAGTTTTCAGTTTTTTTGAAACGGCGGAAAATCCTATCGACAGCAGCGCGATCGTCCAGATGACGAAAATATCCACGGTTTGCGCCAGATTCATAATGAATTTCGGCAAAGCGTCTTCTTCGGCGACCACTTCGATAATGGCGCCGAGATTGGACGCGATATGGGGAGTTTCGTACACTAACTCGCTTCCCGGCGCTTTTATTTGCAGAATGGCCACCGTAAGGATCGTGGAAACGATGCTTGTCGCGAGCATTGCGTAGATCGATACTTCCCAAAGACTTATATAGTTATTCTCCGCGCCGGTAATCATGCTGAATATTTTTCCGTATGCCGCGATAAGCAGACATAAAATCAGCGTTCCAATACCGCCCGTAACGACGGCAAAAATCAACATTAAAGATTTCGGCGCCTGTCCCATCGCCGCGGCCTGTTGCGCGGCCTGTTCCTCCGTTATCCGTCCGTCCGCAATCGCTTTTTCAGTTTGCGCGGCCATAAGCGCTGAAACATCGACCTTGGTGGTAATATACCAGGCGCTTAACGAACCGATCAGAATGAGCGCAATGATGGGAAGCAGGATTCGCGGCGCGAGACCGATTTCATGAAAGGCTTCGCGCGGCGCGAAATAAACGCCTCCCAATCGCGCGGAAAAACTCTTAGGCGCTGGAACTTCTACAGGCGCGTGAGCTTCTACATTCGGAGCGTGATCTTCTACGTTTTTTATGTATGCCTTGTATCGGTCCGAAACATTTTGAGTCAAAGTCATTTTTCCGGGAACCAACTCGACGTTGAAAACAGATTTACATTTAGCGCACATAACCACGTTATCGGTTATTCCGCATTCCTTTGCCAAACCTGCTCCTGATTCAAATTTAATCACTGCGCCGCATTTTTCGCAATTTGCCTGCTGATTCATCAGCATATCCGCCAAAGCGTCTCCGCCGCCTACAAAAAGTCCCATTTTTCTTCTTCCTCAGATTTATTTGTTTAATAAGTTCAGAAATTGTTTGTATTTAATCAATTGCGTTACTTTGCGTGTGGTATCGCCGTTACCCTCTTTATTACCCTCTTTTAAGGACATTACCCTTTTTCTGCCACACGGCGCCGGGACCGCGCCCCAGACATTCAACCACGCCCTGTTTTTGAAGATTGCGAAGCGTGTGGCGGACCATGTCGCGGCTCACTCCTCGACACGCGCGCTCAAGCCGGTTCATGGAAAACGGCTCACGAAATTCATGTATCGCTGATTCGACCATTTGTGTTTTGGCTCCACAGGAATCTTTAATTTGAGCGAGCCGGTTTTCAAGCTCCTTATATGCTGATTTTATTATGAAAAGAACGTAATTTATGTATGGCCACGGGTCATGTTTCGCTTCATGCCAGCCGGCTGAACTTTGTTCGAGGGTTTCGTAATATCGCTCTTTGTTTTCCTCAATCAGCCTCTCAAGACTGATATACCGGCCCACATCATATCCGAGCTGATATAGCTGCAACAGCAACAACAAACGGGAAACCCGTCCGTTTCCGTCCCTGAATGGATGGATACAAAGAAAATCAAGATTGAACGCGGCCAGGGTTATCACAGGGTGAACAGTTTTTTCGTCAACGCTCCGGCTGTAAAGGGAAACCAGCTCTTTAATGAAAGGTTCTGTATGTTTCGGCGCAACAGTCTTGAAACGAACCCGTATCCGTCCATCCGGATATTTTTCAATAATATCCCCTTCTTTTTCCTTCAGACGTCCCGCGTCACCGGCGCCGAGCAGACATTTTTCGTGAAAGTCGAGAATCGTTTTCAAAGAAACTGGTAAAGCGGAAGCATTTTCGTGAATTTCACGCAGAACGTCACGATACCCTCGTATTTCCTCTTCGTTTCGGTCACGGAGAAGCGATCTTCCAAAAATAACCGTTCCCACCCTGCGTTGGTCGATTTCTATTCCTTCTATCCTGTTTGAGGAAACGGCGCTTTCAACCAGGGCATGTTCCCGCAATGCCTGCAATTTTTGCGGAGTCCGGTGGAGAAACATTTCCTGTTTTCCGCGAAATTCACCCAGGTCAGCCAGATACCACGCAGTTGCCGACGGAATTGAAGCAATGCCATTATGGAAATTCTTCAGGGTATTCACTCGTTATAAACCCGCAATCGTAACGGTTTTATCTACAGTCTTTTTCATGCGGCTTACCATGAACAATATTCTTTGAGTTTTCCACTTGAATTGTCAGCACAAAAAATATCCTTTCATGCGGTAAGGTAAGCACGGTTATTTTTTCCCATCGGTCTGAATTATGTCTTCATTACGGATAGGATGGATAATTTGCGTTTTCTGTCCTGCCCATTGGTTTTCAATTTCTCATAGTCAGGTGTTATGTTAACTTCCCTGGGGCCGGACTCTCAGGAAGCGTCGAAAGTTGCTCCGTTCACACAACGGATTATAAACCCTACACTGGAATTCCGGACTGTCAAGGATTTTTTTAACGAAATTGAACGAATGGGCAAGTCTATCGCCCGTCGATCGCTTATCTGCCGTCTCGCGGGTTTAATTGGGTTCGCTCAGTCGTACCGTTTTATACCCGTGTACCCCGCCTTTTTTTGTTCATTTTGCTTTCTTTCATGCCGAATTCTCTTAAAATGTATATCCGTACAGATGAAGACGTTATTAATATTTCCTATGCAATGCCTTGCCGCAAGGCATTTCGTATCGCGTTGATTGGAGGCGCTTATGACACATGAAAACAGTCCGGAAAAATTTTTGAAACTTGCGCAGGCTTTTATGGAAAGCCGGATTCTGCTTTCCGCCGCGGAATTGAACCTGTTCACGCTTCTGCAAAAAACTCCCCTTTCCGCGCGGGAGATTACGGATCAGGTAAAGGGAGACGCGCGTGGCGTGTCCGCCCTGCTGGACGCTGCGGCGGCGCTGGGTTTTTTGCGTAAGCAGGATGAAACTTATTTCTGCGAACCGGATGTCGCGCGGTTTCTCGCGGATGATTCTCCTGTTACCGTTCGTCCGATGGTACTGCACATGGCGTCCATCTGGCAGCAATGGTCGCGGTTGACCGACATCGCGGAAGGTTTGCCGGGACCGAGCCAACAACTGGAATTCGCGAACGCGCCCAAAAACCTTGAAGCCTTCATCGGCGCGATGCACGTGGTCGGCGCGCCGTTAGCCGCAGAGGTTGCGGCGGACATCGATATCGAAAACGCGGAAACTTTTCTCGACATCGGCGGCGGATCGGGAACCTATACAATGGCGTTCCTGCGCAAAGCGCCCGCGATGAAAGCCACTCTTTTTGATTTGCCGGAAGTGGTTGAAATGGCGCGAACGCGGCTCGCGCGGGAAGGTTTTCTTGATCGGGCAACTCTGGTCGCCGGCAGTTTCTATAGCGATGAACTTCCCGGCGGACAGGATTTGGCGTTGCTTTCGGCAATCATTCACTCAAACAGCCTGGAAGAAAATCTGGAACTTTATCGGAAGGCATTTCGCGCGCTGCGTCCCGGAGGACGCCTTATCATACGCGATCACGTCATGACGCCGGATCGCGTTCATCCCGTCGCCGGCGCGGTCTTCGCGATTAACATGCTTGTGGAAACGCCGGGCGGGAGCTGTTACACATACGCGGAAATCGAAACCGGTTTGCGCGAAGCGGGATTCGCTGAAATCCGTCTGCTGCGCCAGGGCGAGCGTATGGACGCCGTCGTCGAAGCCCGTAAACCACGATCTTAGTGTGGAGTAGCGTCTTGTCAGTGACGCGCCGGTTTAAGCTTTAAGGAAAGTCTAATCAATTGATTATTCCGCGTTTTCCACGGCGTCGTTCGCCGCTGCGCGCTTTGTTCGGCGGTACATCCAGGAGATGCCTGCGCTGAAGACGAGCACGCCGAGAATCTTCGCCCAGGTATCGAAGCCGTCTTCGATAATCGCGAGCGGCTCATTATTGCCTGTGGCGGCGACGATGCCGGCGAAAAACACGCCGTACAGACTTTCTCCGACAATCATGCCCGTGGCCAGCAGTACGCCCATCCGCTTACGCCGCTCGACCTGCTTTCCCGCCGACCGTTCGGACCAACGATCATAGACATGCCCAAGCGCCGCTCCGATGGGTATGATCAGCGTGAGCGCCATAGGCAGGTACATCCCCATCCCGACGGCAAGCGGCGGCAGCCGGTATTTACTTGTGGTCATCCTTAAGACTTCATCGACGATTACCACGCCGACGCCGATTGCGGCGCCGAGACCGAGCAGTCCCCAGTCGAGCGATACGCCAAATACTCCGGTCGCCAGAGACGACAGCAGCGCCGCCTGAGGCGCCGCAAGCGCGTTGACCGATGCGCCGGGCGCGCCGGCAAAACCGAATGCGGTTTGCATCAGGTCGAGCACCGGCGGGATGATCGCCGCGCCGAAGAGCACGCCTATCACCAGCGCAACCTGCTGCTTCCACGGCGTCGCTCCGACCAGTTGTCCGGTTTTGAGGTCCTGCAAGTTGTCATTGGAGATCGTCGCGATGCCGAAAACGACTGCCGCAGTGAACAGCGTGTAGGCGATCAGGGCAAGGCTTTGTTCCGCGTCGGCGGAACCGAAGGCAAGTTTGAGCAGCAGCGCCGCGCAAATAACGACCAGGATGCCCACTCCGGAGATCGGGCTGTTCGACGATCCGATGAGTCCTGCCATGTATCCGCACACCGCTGCGACCAGCAGCCCGACCGTGAAGACGTAGATGATGCTCGTAACAACGATCCCCATATTGCCATGCAGCGCCGTCCCATGCGCAAAGTTCCACAACAGCAAGGCGATCGGAAGTATCGTGAGCGCCACGACGAGCGTAACCAGGGTGATCGGAATGTCTCGCTCGGTGACATCGACGGACTCGCCTTTCCGTCGCGCGCGCGCCGACTTAAAAGCTCCCCGGATGCCGTTGATTACCGGCATGGCGATTTTCAGGAGCGTCCAGATCGCGGCGACCGCAATCGCGCCGGCGCCGACGAAACGTACATCGGAGGCAAAAACCTGACTGACGCTGTCCATCAGCGGCTGTCCGGCAAGCAGCTTCCCGACCGAGCGCATAGGCAGCAACGCGCCGTAAGAGATGGCGAGGCCGATCAGCATGGCAATCCCGACGGTCAAGCCGACCAGATGCCCCACTCCGATCAGAGCTATCGACAGGCTCGCGCCGAACATTGTGCCGCCGCCGCCGATACGGATTGCGCCGGCTATAGAACTGCCGATCAACTTGATTGAAGCCAGCAGTGAGTAACCGGTTGAAACGGCCGCGCCGTGAAGGATCACACGGATACCTTCGCGATTGGCTTTGTCCTCACCGCCGCCGTCGCCGACCTTGAGCACTTCGGCTGCTGCCAAGCCTTCGGGATACGGCAGATCAGACCCGGTTACCAGGGCGCGGCGGAGCGGAATCGAATACATAACGCCGAGAATGCCGCCGAGCGCGCAGACGATGGATGTCGTCCAATATGGGAACCCCTGCCACCATCCGATCATCACCAACCCCGGCAGGACGAAGATAATCGCGGAGAGCGTGCCCGCTGCCGACGCGACCGTCTGTACGATGTTGTTCTCGACGACGGAGCCGTTTCTGAAATACCGCAGTACGCTCATTGAGATCACCGCAGCCGGTATCGCGGTCGCGAAGGTGAGTCCGACCTTTAGTCCCAGATAGACGTTTGCCGCGGTAAACACCAATGTAATGAGTCCGCCGAGGACGATGCCTCTAATCGTCAGTTCGCGCGCCGCCGCCGGCACAGAAGAAGTCGAAACGCTCATACCACACTCCTCTCGCTATAACTTCATTTTGACATGTAAGCGCCGCAGGCGCGTAACGTAAGTAACCGTCGGTGGAGCGAAGCGGAACCGGCGGAAGGACATAACGCCAAGACACAGCTCTGCAAGAGCTGAACAGCAGACTTTGTTCAGCCCTTGCAGGGCTGCCTGACTGAGTATTCCCATCCGCCGGTTCCGCTTCGCTCCACCGACGGTTACTCACGTTACGCGCTTCCAGCGCTTTCGTACTATCTTCAACCAAAGTTACCTCACGGATGGTTCACGTCGCCCCGTGAGGTAACTCGCCATTACTTCAAAATGCTTTGAATAGGATTCAACAATGGGAAGGGAAAACTTTCAAGTAAAAACTGGCAGGCGCGGCGTCTTTAGGATATTATGCGTTCCGTTTGGCAAAATTCCAATCCGGGAGAGATTTATGAAAAGTACGAAACTGATTATCGGGTTATTGTCTTTGGTATTGGCGGGAGTGATCGCCGTTTTGGCGCAGCAGCCGAAAGGACCACAAGCCAGTCTTGACGCTTCAGTTATGCAGCGCATAGGCACGGATACCGACATCACCATCAGCTACAGCCGTCCGGGAGTCAAGGGACGCAAAATCTGGGGAGATTTGGTTCCCTACGGCATGGCTCCGGCCAATAATTACGCCAAAAATCCTTTCCCCTGGAGAGGCGGCGCGAATAAAACCACGACTATTGAATTCAGCAAGGCCGTCAAAATAAACGACAAGCCGGTGCCTGCGGGGAAATACGGGATGCACTTCATTCCATCGGAAAAAGACTGGACGATCATCTTCAGCAAAAATTCACAGGGATGGGGCAGTTTCGCCTATAACCAGGATGAAGATTTTCTGAGGATTACCGTTACGCCGGTCAAAGCGCCTTTCCAGGAATGGCTGGCATACGGATTTGACAATCTGTCCGGTTCCAAAGCAACAGCGTATCTGCACTGGGAAGAACTTAAAGTCCCCTTTGAGATCGCCTGCCAATAGTTTGATTTTGGATATTTCAGGGAACCTCTGAAAACGCCAAAATCAAGGCGCGCGACCGAGACAAAAGCGGAGTTTACATAAGGTAAATGAGCATTTTGTCGATGGAGCGCAACGCAGGGTCTGGCGTTTTTAGAGGTTCCCTTTAGATTAAACTTTCCCCGGTCATTTCCTTTGGCTGAGAAATTCCCGCCATTTTAAGCAACGTGGGGGCGATGTCGCACAGGCGTCCGCCACTGCGCGGAACAACCTTTTCCCGTTCCGGATCGCACAGTATCACCGGCACGGGATTGGTTGTATGCGCGGTAAACGGGCTGCCGTCTTTGGGATCGATCATCTGTTCGGCGTTGCCGTGATCGGCCGTCACGACGCACCGTCCGCCGCCGCGCAAGATCGCTTCCACCACCCTTCCCGTCTGGGCATCGACCTCCCGTACCGCTTTGATCGCGGCCGGGATTTTGCCGGTATGCCCAACCATATCGCAGTTGGCGAAATTCAGAATCATGAAATCGTAAGCGCACGACTCAATGCGGGCGATGGCTTCGTCCGCTATCCCGGCGGCGCTCATCTCAGGCTTCATATCGAACGTCGCGACCTTCAATGAAGGGATCAATACACGATCTTCTCCCGCGTTTGGAGCTTCGACCCCGCCGTTAAAAAAGAAGGTTACATGCGCGTATTTCTGTGTTTCCGCGATGCGGAGCTGCGTCTTGCCGAGATTGCTCAGGTATTCGCCTAAAGTGTTCGACAGAGTCGCCGGTTCGTTCACGACGCGCAGACCGGTGAAAGTTTCGTCGTACTGAGTCATGGTAACGTAACGTAGCGGGAAGAATCCGTTTTGCCGTGTGAAGCCGTTGAAATCCTCTGAAATGAAAGCGCGGGTCAGTTGACGCGCGCGGTCGGGGCGGAAGTTGAAAAAAATCACGCTGTCGCCCGGACGGACGCATGCGACCGGATTGCCGTCTTTACGTATTACGGTCGGCTGGACGAATTCGTCGGTTTCGTTTCTGGAATAAGACTGCTCCACCGCTTCTTCCGCGCTTTCCGCCGAGAGTCCCTCTCCTAAGACGATGGCGTTATATGCGCGCTGAACTCTGTCCCAGATATTATCGCGGTCCATTGCCCAGTAGCGTCCCATAACCGTCGCAATTCGTCCGACGCCTATGCGGTTCATTTCCGCTTCAAGCTCTTTCACATAACCGAGACCGCTGGAGGGCGGCACGTCGCGTCCGTCCAGGAAACAATGTATATAGACGCGGGAAACGCCATGCGCCTTCGCCATTTCGAGCAGGGCGTAAAGATGCGTGTTATGGCTGTGGACGCCGCCGTCGGAGACAAGCCCCATCAGGTGCAGCCCCGCGCCCGGCGATTTAGCGCCTTCCATCGCCCAGAGAAGAGCGTCTTTCCTGAAAAATTCGCCGTCGCGGATGTCCTTGTCGATGCGGGTCAATTCCTGATAGACGACGCGCCCGGCGCCCAGATTCAGATGTCCTACTTCGCTGTTGCCCATCTGTCCGTCGGGCAGACCGACGTTTAGACCGCTCGCGCCGATCGTCGTGTACGGAAAACGCGCTTTCAGCGCGTCCAGCTGCGGCGTTCCCGCCATGAGAACGGCATTGCCGTATTTGTCGCCGGTAATCCCGAATCCGTCCATGATGATCAATGCCGTCAGCTTCTTTTTCATTGCGCGGGTCTCCTGAAATAAGTCTTTTTTTCAGGTTAAATATATACCATAGAGCCTCATAAAATGCGCTCAAACACATGCCAATCAATCATCTCATTCATCTCATTTGAGCGCGTGTGAATTTATGCCACCGCGTGGTTATTGGGCGAAATCAAATTGTTCCATTCTGTTTCGGACAAGAGTGATTTCGGAGCGTCTTTTCTTCAGTTCCAGCGCGAAATTGCGCACGCAATCTATGCGACCGGCGACGCGCATTTTCGGTCATTAACTCTTGCCCTTGTCGAAAGCGCGCACCGCGCGTCGAGCGCTTCCAGGGATTCTTTTTCGCCCATAACAGGGCAATTAATCCTTGCCCAGCCGTCCCTTGGCGGCCATGCCGTCGGCCACGTGTTTCATGCCGAAGCCTTCAAGCGTCTTGCGCGTAGGCCAGCCGTTTTCCTTGTCCCAGCCCTCAAGCGCGTAGTAATTCGTCTTGAAGTCGTCCACGCCCTTGCGGTCGAGATACATGTCCAGCGCCATGTCCTGACGCCATTTGCCGTTTTCGTAAACCGGTATTCCGCCGGTGAATGGAATTCCCGTGGCGCCGGGCTTGTACATGAACGGAGCGAAATCTTCGGTCTTACGGCTTCTGCCGTGCATGGCGCGAATCGCGCGTTCAAGCGTCCATATCTTCCGACCAATGCGCATCGTATCGGCAAAAGAATGTTTTTTACCCGTCGCGGCCGTGTAGTAATTCATCTCCATTTCCGGCGTGAGCGATCCAATCGACGGCAGGAACATTTCGCAGAATGCCATGGACTCGTTCCAGAACGAAGCGTAGTGCCGCGTCCATGCCACCAGCTTGGCTTTGTGCGGCGAGTAGATGCCCGTTTTCCAGGCTTCGTCGCCCTTCCATGCGTAGTTGAACATCATGATGTCGTCGGTGTACGGAATCATCTTTTTCGACAACGCCGTAAACGCTTCTTC
>Ga0268262_10006693_pt1 | contig 10984 bp, 11 predicted proteins | sample TergutNc150P3_FD_190354 | JGI IMG/M metagenome (GOLD analysis project Ga0268262, IMG submission 190354) | Nasutitermes corniger P3 segment gut microbial community from laboratory colony in Florida, USA - Nc150 P3 (SPAdes) (version 2) | ecosystem: Host-associated > Arthropoda: Insects >...
ACCTTACTGCAATAAATGTTGACGTTTTAAACACAGCGTACAGCTCTCAGAACGGCGTACTTTATAATAAAGCCAAAACAACCTTAGTTAAATGTCCAGGAGGAAAGACAGGTACATTTACCATACCTAACAGCGTTACCAGCATTGGGAATTACGCTTTTCATGGCTGCACCAGTCTTACAAGCATAACCATACCCAACAGCATTACCAGCATTGGAGAAGGCGCTTTTTGGGGTTGTGTAGGCCTTACAAATGTAACCATACCTGGCAGTGTTACCAAGATCGAGGAAAATGCTTTTCACAGTTGTACCGGTTTTACAAACGTAATTATACCGAATAGCGTTACCAACATTGGGAGTTTTGCTTTTCTCCTCTGTACCGGTCTTACAAGCGTAACTATACCGAACAACGTTATTACAATTGGGATCGGCGCTTTCTCCAACTGTACAAATCTTGCAAGCGTAACATTTCAAGGCACAATACCTTCAAGCAGTTTTAGCGCTTCATCTCCATTCCTCGGCGATTTGCGCGCCAAGTTTTATGCGACAAATCCAGCCAACGGCACGCCGGGAACTTATATAACAACCACGCCTGTGAGCAGTAATTCGGTGTGGACAAAACAGCCGTAAAAAATTTTGTGCAATATGTTTGTGCGGTTAGTGTTGGTTTATGGTAAAATAATATAATGTTCCAAGCGCAAAAAACAGCGGATCCAAAAGAAAATTATTGCCTCATGGTTGAAACGGCAAAGGCCTTCATCGATGACGAAAGCGATCCTGTTGCCCTGCTTGCGAATTTGTCCGCCCTCATCAAAGTGTACGTGGAAGACATAAATTGGGCGGGCTTTTATCTCTTAAAGGGAAACGAGCTGGTGCTTGGCCCTTTTCAGGGGAACCCCGCCTGTACGCGTATAGCGGAAGGAAAGGGGGTCTGCGGGAAAGCCGCCATTGAAGGCAAGCCTGTCATCGTTCACGACGTGCGTCAATTCCCTGGCCACATCGCCTGCGATTCGGCATCCGCCTCGGAACTTGTTATCCCGTTTTTTAAAGGCAGCAAGGTTTTCGGCGTGCTTGACCTGGACAGCCCTACTCCCGCCCGCTTCTCCGGCGTGGAAGCTGAATACCTGGGCCAGATTGCCGCTCTGCTGACAGCCTGGCTTGATTCTTGAGCTGTGGTTCGTGGTAAATTTATAAACCGCTCACCCACCGAAGTGTTTCAGATACCTCGAAGCCGAACGGTTCATCTCCTTCGCGAAATCGCTTGAATACTTGCGTTTGTAAAAAGCTCTGATGTATTCCTCGAAATCTTCTTCCCGCTTTATTTCGCCTTTTTCAAGGAACATCTGCCTATGCTCCTTTTCGCTCAGGCGGTGGTAGCGGTTTTCCTGTACTATGTAGGCGAGCGGTGGCCGTCTCGGTTTTACGCGCTCTGTTTGTCCTTTTGTGGGATAGCCGTATACCACAAAAGCTGCGGGGAACACATACTCGTCAAGACCCAGCGCCTCGCGGACTTTCTCTTCCTGTTCCAGAATGTCGCCGATATAACAGGAACCTATTCCCAAAGACTCGGCAGCCACCACCGTGTTTTGCGCAGCGATAACGGCGTCCACCACTGCCAAAAGTAGATCCCCTTTTTCCGGAGGGCGCGCCTCAATTCCGGCTGCGATGTAACTGTCGTACCACCTGCGGCAATCTGCCAAAAACAGCAGGGCAAGCGGTGCAGACGCGATAAAGGGCTGGTTATCGCAATACACCGAAAGTGAACGCTTCAGGCTCTCGTCGGTAATATCCAGAATTGTGTAAAGGTTCTGGTTCCCGGCAGTTGGGGCATGCAGGGCCGACTCCAGAATCAGTTTTTTTTCTTCCGGAGAAATCGGACGCTCCTCAAACTGCCTTACGGATTTACGCTTTAATAAGGATTGGATTATTTCATTCATACCCGCTGTACCACCTTTAAAAAATAATTGATTTTATACTTTATTGCATAATAATGCCTAATATGCTACGCTTTTTTACCATGAGTAATTCAGGAGATTCCATCGCCCTTCTGGGGGATGAGGCTGTAGCCCTTGGGGCCATTCACGCGGGCCTTTCCGCCGCCTATGGGTATCCCGGAACTCCCTCAACAGAAATACTTGAATATTTAATTGAAAAGTCAAAGGAAAGCGGCCTAATAGCAAAATGGTGCTCAAACGAGAAAACCGCCATGGAGGCGGCTTTGGGTGTTTCCTTTGCCGGAAAGCGGGCAATTGTAACCATGAAGCACGTCGGCCTTAACGTCGCCGCAGATCCGTTCATGAACAGCGCCCTTTTGGGCATAAACGGCGGCGTGGTAATTGCCGTGGCCGACGATCCGGGGATGCACAGTTCCCAGGGGGAACAGGATTCGCGCTACTATTCAGCCTTTGCCATGACGCCCTGCCTTGAGCCAAGGAGCCAGCAGGAAGCCTACGACCTGTGCCGCGAGGCATTTGAAGTTTCCGAGCGCTACCACCTGCCGGTTATGCTGCGCCTTTCTACCAGGCTTTCCCACGCCAGGGCTGCCGTGAAACCCGCCCCTGCCATCAAGCAGAACGCCCTTTCAAAAATGAAGGACAAAACATACTGGACTTTGCTTCCTGCTTACGCCCGACGGAATTACCAGGAGCTTATCGAAAAGCAGGAAAAACTTGCCTCGTGGTCAAACACCCACAGCGTAAACAAGCTTGAAATGGGAGATACCGGCTTTGCCGTGATAACGTCAGGCCTGGGCGGCAACTATTACGAAGAAAACCTTGAAGACCTGATCTCTTCCAGGGGCGGAAAAGCCCCGTCGCGGCTGCACATCGGGGCATATCCCATTCCTATAGAATCAATCAGAAAGCTCTGCGAAAAGGCTGAAAAAGTCTTGTTAATAGAGGAAGGCCAGCCGTTTATCGAAGAGCGAATTAAGGGCATCCTTCCCCAAAAAATAAAAGTTTCAGGCAAACTGGACGGAACGCTCAGCCGCACAGGGGAGCTCGATCCCGACAATGTGAGGAAAGGCCTCGGCCTTACGCCCCGGCCCAGCGTGCTTGATTCCGGCTTAAAGATACCGGAACTGCCTGGCCGCCCGCCGCAGCTTTGCCAGGGCTGCCCACACGGCGACAGCTTCGCCGCCATTAACAAGGCTTTAGCGGAACTTGGCAGCGGCCAGGGATGCCCGGATTCGGCTATAACTTCCGACATTGGCTGTTACACCCTGGGCGCTGCCCCGCCCTATTCCAGCATTGAAAGCTGCGTCTGCATGGGGGCCTCGGTATCCATGTCCCGCGGCGCGGCGGATGCCGGTATAAAATACTCAGTCGGTGTTATCGGGGACTCCACCTTCCTCCATTCGGGAATTACCTGCCTGGTGGACGCGGTTCAATCGGATACCCCCATGACGCTAATTATCCTTGACAATTCCATTGTTGCCATGACAGGCTGCCAGGAAACCATAATCCCGTCCGCAAAACTTAAGTACCTGATACTGGGCTTGGGCGTAAATCCGGAACATCTGGCAGAGCTTGAAGCAAAGGGCCAGTTCCTCGAAGAAAACGTCGCAAGGCTAAAAAAAGAATTCGAGTACAGGGGGCTTTCGGTTGTGATCTTCCGCCGGGAATGTCTTGAGGCTTTCAGGAAGCGGAACAGGAAGTAACGCATGAAGTGTGATGTCATATTAGCCGGAGTCGGCGGCCAGGGAGTGTTGTCAGTCGCGGCGATTATCGCAAAGGCCGCGGTTGAAGAAGGCCTTGCGGTACGCCAGTCGGAAGTGCACGGCATGGCGCAAAGGGGCGGCGCGGTTTTAGCCCACCTCCGACTGGCGGATAACGCTATCGCCTCCGACCTGGTTCCACGGGGCGGCGCGGATCTGATTATTTCGATGGAACCGCTGGAGAGCCTGCGCTACGCCGCGTGGCTTTCGCCAAAAGGCGCCCTGGTAAGCGCAGCGGAATCCCTTGTGAATATTCCCAATTACCCTGACCTGTCGGGAATCATCAACACAATAAATAGCTTCCCCTTAAGCAGGGTGGTGGAAGCGGCAGCCCTTGCCAAAGAGGCGGGTCTGGCAAAAGCTGTAAACATGGTCATGGTGGGAGCGGCCTCAGCTTTTCTTCCTATTAAATCGGAGACCATGGAAAAAACCATTGAAAAGATGTTTGCCCATAAAGCCGCGGCGGCTGTGGAAGCAAACAAAAAAGCATATGTCCTTGGAAAGAACGCCGCAAAATGAAAAGTTTGGAAGGGGGAGACAATGACTTTTAGTGAAGCCATAAAAATACTGGACGGGCAAATTTTTTGCGGTAAGGAAAATGCTGATTTGGATCTTTTATCAGCCTGCGGGGCGGATTTAATGAGCGATGTCATGGCATTCGTTAAGGAAAAGGTGCTGCTTATGACCGGCCTTGTGAATCCCCAGGTAATAAGAACAGCGGAATTGCTTGACATAAGGGCAATCATATTTGTCAGGGGCAAGGTTCCCGGAAGGGACGTGATAGATATGGCGGAAGAGTCTGATATTATCCTTGGGGGGACAAAACTCCCGATGTTCCTCGCCTGCGGAAAACTGTACGAAGCGGGGCTGAGATCAGGCGGAACCAGGGCAATCAACTAAGGGCTTACGCAAAAGGCAAAAACCAATGGGAAAAATAAAAAGCGCCCTGGAAATCGCCCTTGAAAAAACCGAATCGGTAAAAAGCGACAAGGGCAGCATAGGGCAGTTTGAGGCAAAGCAGAAAGGCAAAAAGCTCGCCAACCAATTTCTTGAAGGCGCGGTAAAATCCCTGCAAGACGAAATAAAAAAGAGCCCTGCCGGTGAAAAGGAAAGCCTTAAGCAGGGCATTTTCGATGTTTTAATTTCCCAGATTACCCTGCCTACGCTAAAAGATGATATAAAACGGATCGAAATCGCAGGCCAGGGGCTTAGCGCAATTATAGAAAGCAAACGCTTCGCGGAAATTTCCAAGCAGTTCGTCCAGATTATGAACCAGTTTCTTGATGAAGCGAGCCATTTCGAGGAAGCCATTAAAAAGCAATACGCTCCAAAACTGCGCCAAAAAGAAGAAGAACTCTCCCGCCGCATGGGACGGAAAATTAAACTTGATCCGTTCCAGGACCCTGAATTCGCCTCCTATTTTAACCAGAGCATCCAGGCACTTAAGGCAAATTACCAGGCCGCCGCCGACCAGGTAAGGGAAGAAGCGCAAAACCTTTTCAAAGCCACTGAAGAAAGAAGCAATGCTAGCCATTGACAAATTCCCAGCATTTTGATAACTTATTCCCTGTATTCCCCTGTAGCTCAGCTGGCAGAGCAAGTGGCTGTTAACCACTGGGTCCGTGGTTCGAACCCGCGCGGGGGAGCTTGAAAGCCCGTCTGAAAACGGGCTTTTTGTTTTCTCAGAAAGCGCAGAGCGCTTTCTGCACACTGAGTAATACGGGTTCGAAGGGTTTTTGTGACCGGTTTAAGGTAAGAAATCGCTGCCTTAAACCGGTAAACCGGCAAGGATGCCGGTTTAACAAAAACCCCGGCCTGTAGCCCCGAAGCAGGATGTTGAGGGGCGGAAGGCGAACCCGCGCGGGGGAGCTAGAAACGCACCCCGTAAGGGGCGTGGGTAAGAAAACGCGGTACGCTCCGGCGCAAGTAATGTCCGGTACGTTTGTTAGGTCGGCTGGATTTATCCAGCCATGTGCGCCGCGGGAGCTAAAGCCTGTCTTCGGACAGGCTTTTTTGTTGCTTTACTATGTTTCACTTCGTTGTGTAATTCCTTACAGGATAAGGAATTAGGACAACGCTATGCTACACATGTCCTGCTTTTTCTACCAGACAGGGAATTACTATCAGTTCTGTTGACAGTACCTTCGATATTATTTATCTTCTATTATCAATATCAAGCAAAGGTATCTATCAAAGGAAAATACGTATGTCTGTTGAGCAAGTCCGCGCTTATTTAGACCGCTGGGGCAGGGGAAAAGATGTCGTTGAGATGGATCTCTCCACCGCTACGGTTGAGCTGGCGGCAACCGCCCTTGGTGTGATACCCGCAAGGATCGCGAAAAGCATTTCCCTCAGGGATTCAGACGACAGCGCCATGATCGTTGTTGCCGCCGGGGACATGAAAGTGGACAACCGCAAGTTTCGCGATCGCTTTGGGTTTAAGCCCAGGATGTTAAGCTCCGAGGAAGCGCTGAAATTTACCGGCCATGCAATCGGAGGCGTATGCCCCTTTGCGCTTCCCCCAGCCATTACTGTCTATCTGGACGATTCAATGAAAAGATTCGCAACAGTTTTTCCTGCCTGCGGAAGCGGCAACTCCCTTATCGAACTTACAATGGCTGAACTTGAGGAATACTCCAAATGTTCCGGCTGGGTCGATGTTTGCGCTGAAAGAAGTTAAATTTGCCAAAGCATGAATAAAAAAAGGCTTGCCATGTTTCTCATATTGCTTGCTCTGGTATTTTTTCCAGTAAGCGCCGAGAACCCATCAACGCAAACAGTAAGGATCATGTCGTTTAACATTCAGACATTTGGCGCAACAAAAATGTCAAGGCCGGAAGTCGTTGAAATACTGGTTGGCCTTGTGTCGCAAGCCGACATCATTGCCGTTCAGGAAGTACGCAGCATTCGTATCGACCCGGTACAGCGGTTCATGGACTTGCTGCCTCAAAAATACAGTTACGTAATCGGCCCTCGCGAGGGGAGGTCAAGTTCAAAAGAGCAGTACTGGGTAATTTACGATACGGAAAAATTCACCGTACTGGAACAGGACAGTTGGCCCGATACGGAAGATGTTTTTGAGCGCAGCCCCTTTTCGGTTTATTTTAAAACTTCAGGCGCTTTTGATTTTACCCTGATCGACAACCATATCCGGCCTTCCGACGCGGAAAATGAAATACGCGCCCTTCCGTCAGTCGTTACCTATTACATTGATTTGTGGAACGACCCTGATGTACTTGTTTTGGGTGATTTTAACGCCGACGGGCGTTACTTTGACAAAACCCTGCTCAATTCAATATTTCCCAAAGACAAATACCAAATAATTTTTACCGAAGAAGACACAACTGTTGCTGCGAGCCACAACACCTATGACCGCTTTATCATAACTTCTTCCGCATCTGATTACTTTACCGGCAATTTCGGCGTTATAAGGTTTGACGAGGTTTACGACTTCAGCGGCTATAGCATCAGGCCGTCGCAGGTCAGCGATCATTACCCAATCTGGGCGGAGTTTTATATTGATCATTTTCAGTGACATTGTATAATGAAGCTGTTTAATATCAAAGGATTTACAGGATATTTTTATGCAATATCATAAGATAATACCTCCACAAAAAATAAAATTAACAGAGTCTTTGGTTTTAGAGGCTGATTCCTTGGATGCGCTCCGTTTATTGCCTTCAAATTCAGTACAGTGTGCTATAACTTCGCCACCATATTGGGGTTTACGTGATTATAATATAAATGGTCAAATAGGGTTAGAATCCACATTACATGAATTTATTAATCATTTAGTAGCAATATTTAATGAGTTGAAACGGGTATTGCGTGAAGATGGTACATTATGGTTAAATATAGGTGATGGCTATACCAGCGGTAACCGTGGGTACAGGGCAACAGATAAAAAAAACCCCGCAAGGGCAATGAATTTACGCCCTGATACTCCTGAGGGGCTAAAACCAAAAGATTTACAGGGAGTACCTTGGCGATTAGCATTTGCCTTGCAGAATGACGGATGGTATTTGCGGAGCGATATTATCTGGAACAAGCCCAATGCGATGCCTGAAAGCGTAAAAGACCGGCCTACAAAATCCCATGAATATTTATTCATGCTTACAAAATCTGAACAATATTATTATAACTATGAAGCTTCAAAAGAAATTGGCTTGAATGGTGAATATCGCAATCGCAGAACTGTATGGAACATAAACACTCAATCATTACAGGAAGCACATTTTGCAACATTCCCTCAAAAACTGATAGAACCATGTGTGCTTATTTCTTCAAAACCAGATGATTTCATATTGGATCCATTTTTTGGATCCGGCACTGTTGGTGTTGTTTGTATCCAAAACAAAAGACGCTATATTGGCATAGAATTAAATCCTGAATATATTGAAATAGCAGCTAACAGATTGGGCATTGAAGAAACTGCCATTCTGAAGGTGGCAGTATAATGGCAATTATTACTATTCCCGCGCCAGAATTACAAATAAATTTTTCAAAAACAATACAGAAAATACGAGAAACATATTTGCAAGAAGCATTAAGCAAAACAATGGATAAAATAAATTTGGCAAAACTGGATAAAGAACTTAATGAGTATGTTCCAGAATATTATTTAAAATCATTAGCAAAACTTGGTCTGCGTGGTGAAATAATGTATCCGGTTCCATACTTGCTTGAAACAAATCCGTTCCTATTAGGGTATTATCGTTTATTGCTTGGGTTCAGTCAAAAAGAATTTTACAGTACTGCTTTTGGAGTATCTGTTTTTAAAACAATGGAGACAAAAGGGATATTTCTTGAACGAACCAAAAACAAATTTTCTACCTTATGCAAAGCATTAATAAATAGCGCTATCGCTCTTAGTGATGGAATAGGCATTGAAAATATAAGTTCGAAGCTCCTTGACGATCTCACTCTATTGACCATTGGACCACAATTGCGTGGTGGTGCAAACGTAGAAAAGGGGACGGCGGGGATATTTGATGTTTTTAAAATTATTTATAACATCGTGGAAAAATCAATAACATTTTCTAATTCTAACAAAATTGAACTGGTAAATGCTGCCGGAAGAAAAGTACTTATTGAATTTGCATCTGACCCTGACATTGTAATTAGAGAGGAAATAGGGGAAAACCGTTATAGGAATATAGTTGCAATTGAAGTAAAAGGAGGCAAAGATTTTTCAAATATTCATAATCGCGTCGGTGAAGCTGAAAAGAGCCACCAAAAAGCAAAACAATCAGGATATGTTGAATGCTGGACTGTTGTTAATGTTGATCGTATTGATATAGAAATAGCAAAAAAAGAATCGCCATCAACAAATTGCTTTTTTATTATATCTCATTTAAATTCCGAAAATAGCAATGAATATCAGAATTTTAAAGAACATATCATTTCTTTAACTGGAATAAAAATTTAAAGACAATAGATTACTTCATCATAAAAAACATGGCTCTTTAGCAGTCTGTGATATTATAAAACTCTTTCTTAAGAAGATCATCTCACAGAGGCACAGAGCTCATGGAGAACACAAAGAAAAAACGAAAAATTCTGCGTCTTCCTCCGTTTCTTTATGAACTCCGTGTCTCTGTGTGAAATTTTCTTCTTACTTAGCTTCCCTGCTTGGGGGGAAAATGAGGTTTAAAATTATTCCCACCAAAGTAGCAAACGCGACTCCGGCTAGCTGGAACTCAAGCCCTCCGGTAATGACAAAGGCAAGCCTTCCGCCCCCGATACCGATAACCAGGATCACCGAAGAAATAGTCAGGTTCCGCTTGTCCTTGTAATCGACTCCGCTTTCCGCCAGAGTCCTTAGCCCGGAAGAAGCGATTATTCCGAACAGGAGCATCGAGATGCCTCCCAAAACCGGAGTGGGGATGGTCTGAATCAGCGCGCCGAACTTTCTGAAAAACGACAGCAACACTGCAATTACCGCAGCCCCGCCGATCACCCAAACGGAAAAAACCCTGGTAATGGCCATGACGCCGATGTTTTCACCATAGGTGGTGTTCGGAGGCCCGCCCCATAGCGCCGCCCAGGCGGTTGCAAGCCCGTCCCCCGCCAGAGTCCTGTGGAGCCCAGGGTTCTTGTAAAAATCCTGGCCCACAACTTTGCTTGTTACAAGCGTGTCCCCCAGGTGCTCGCAGATGGTCGCCAGGGACACAATTATAAAAGTAAGGACCGCGACCATGTTAAACTTTGGAAGCCGGAATGAGGGAAGCCCGAACCACGGGGCGTCCTTGACAACCTGGAAATTGATAATGGAATAAGCCGGAGAGAAAAAGCCCATTATAAGGGTAAAAAGGTATCCCACAACCAGGCCGATTAGGATGGGTATCACGTTGAAAAATCCCTTAAAGAAAATGCTTACGATCACCGTAACCAACAGCGTAACCGCGGCGATTGAAAGGGATACCAGGCTGTAATCCCCGGCAGCGTTGTTCATCGCCATCCCCATCGCCGTAGGAGCCAGATTAAGGCCGATTACAATGATAACAGAGCCAATCACAACCGGGGGCAGGGCCTTATCCAGCCAGCCTGTTCCGGCAAATCTTATAATTTGACCTACCAAGCAGTAAAAAATCCCGGCGGCTATCGCCCCGCCCATCGCGTACTGTACCCCGTAAACAGCGGAAATACTGATAAGCGGCGCGATAAAGGCAAACGAAGAACCTAGAAAGGCCGGAACCTTCGCCTCGGTAAGAAGAATGTAGAGGAGAGTCCCCGTCCCGGCCGTAAAAAGCGCGGTTGCCGGATCAAGGCCCGTAAGGATGGGGACAAGTATGGTAGCCCCAAACATCGCGAAAACGTGCTGAAAACTTAAAGGTATCCATTGACCAAGGGGCGGCCTGCTCCGGGGCCCCAAACTTACCTGTTGATTCATAAAGCCTCCAAAAATAATTTCCCCATTGTATACATAAAAAAGGGTGTCTGGAAAGCCTTACTGGGATGAACTTGGCTTAACCGCTCTTCCCTCCCCCAACCCGGATTGGGAATACCTTAATCCCTTCTTTCGGAAAATTCTTCTTTACGCCATTCACGGCTTGTACTATCTTGCGCGCTTCATCTTCCTCGCACCAGATAACCAGGGCAAAGTTTTCTTCCGGCCAGATAGCATCCCCCATGCGGGGGCCGGAAGTACCGACCCCGTAGATTGTGGGGTATTTTGTGTAGTACTTAGCTACGCCTTCTTTCTTAAACGCTTCCATAATGTTTTCTTCTACCGAATGGTTCGCGACAATTTCAAGCCGTAACATATCAG
>Ga0268262_10006694_pt1 | contig 10984 bp, 13 predicted proteins | sample TergutNc150P3_FD_190354 | JGI IMG/M metagenome (GOLD analysis project Ga0268262, IMG submission 190354) | Nasutitermes corniger P3 segment gut microbial community from laboratory colony in Florida, USA - Nc150 P3 (SPAdes) (version 2) | ecosystem: Host-associated > Arthropoda: Insects >...
TCTCAACTACCAGCTTTTCAACTTCTGGGCTTGGCTCAGGCTTTGAGGTTTTAGATTCGTCAATAATTTCTCTGAACAAATCAGCGGCTTTCATATCTATGATGTCTCGCAAGCCGGCTATGTCTTTGGATTCGCCCGTGAAGGAATCTATCAAATTGCCTTTTTTGCTATCGTAGAGTTCCACTTTGATAGTCAAATTATTGTTGAAACGCCCTATCCGCCCTTGTGCCACATAATCCGCATTCACCCTTCTGCCCAGCACCGCAAGGCAGCTAGATTCATTGCACGCCTTTACAGCTTCCTCTTGCGAACCCAAGAAAGCGATTATGCTCTCCGTTGTCATAACGCCGTATTGCTTTTTGGGCAAAACTTTAACCGCCGTCTCGCGCAGCTTGTCGGTTAGGTAAGCCAAATCTTGAAAGCCTATGGAATCGTTGTTATCCAGTGTTTGGATTATAGCCACTCTCTCCTGCATTTGCCCGTAGGCGGCAAGGGCGAAAAATAGCAAAATGAAAAGGAAAATCTTTGAATCGGGGTTAGGAAACATAATTAAGTATAATGTAGCAAAAAATTTCCGTGCCTGTCCAAAATTTTTGCCAAGAAAAACAGGCATTGTTAGGAAATTTTTAATGTCCGCAGGACAGCCCGAAGGGCGAACCCTGCCCACGAAGTGAAGTTGGCAGGGTGAGTAAAATTTTTTTAATCCAGCACACAACGCACCGAAAATAAGTTGTTTTTATCACTGCTAAATTTATACACACCTGCATCGTCAATGTTTATGTTCCAAATATAGGCACCTTTAGCATAGTCTGTGGCACTCCACCAGTTGCCGCGGTAGCCAGCGGCGCGAAAATTGTAATGACCTTTAACCAAAACTCCAAGACCACCCGGCACGGCAAAAAAACCATCGTTTGATTTGAGAACGGTTCCCGCTGTTTTTGCGTTGCCAGTGGAATTCGTCAACTTTACCCACTCGGCTTCGGTTGGCAAATGCCAGCCACCCGGGCAAGCTGTTTTAGCCATTATCCAATTATAAAGTCGGCCATATTTTTGGCAGTAACTTTCGCTGTCGTAATAACACTTGCTATCTTTTGAATCATAATTTAAATTCTCCGATAGCCATGTTTGAGTTCCCATTTTAATGGTTTTATATGTTTTGCCATCACGAAAATCAAAGGCACTTTTGATGATTTTTATTTCCGTTGCGGGTATTCTTCTCTCTACCTTACTGATGGTTTTATACGCATTGGCAACGCGAGGATTGATATATGTGCTATCTTTGACTTTTGCTATTGCTATTGGTGCTATTGGTACTATTGGTACTATTTGTGCTACAGGTTTTACTTCTGTTTCAACAACTTTAGCGGTATCTTCAACCCTCTCTTTTACGTTTCTGATCGCTTTATTCAGTTCTGCCACCGAACTTTTTTTTGTTCCATTTCCTTCAGTGTACCCATTATCAATGTACATATCATACTCACCATTCTCTATATAAACTCTAAAGAACTTTTCAGAATTATTTTCACTCAAGGTATAAAGACTATACTCATTAACATCATTTTTTTTCCATTCTACAATGCGGTATTTATATTTTAACGTTGTGCGAGAATTATAATTTATAGCAAACACATTAATGGAATCTTTATTTATTTCGAAAAATGCGTTTTGATATTTTTTTGTAGTTCCGTTGCCAACTCGGTTGTAAAACCAAATCCCATAAAAATCATTTTGTTCAGCAGCATAAACCAAATTTAAAGTTCCCATAAATGCTAATAAAAGCACCGTAAAGATTGATGTTTTATGTGCCATTCTAAACTTCAAAATTCCACCTCAGATGATCATATATAAAATCATTCCCGTTGAATTTTAAACCAAAAAATTTCTCTATTTTTTTCAAAGAGAATAAAAATGGATCGCTACCCCAGCCTTTGTCCTCTTCTTCAATGGTGGATTTTGTGCCAGGGCGCATTACAATGGCTTGTTCGGCTATGCTTTTCCAGCTTATCCATTCTGTGCCAAGACCAAAAAATACCTCCTCATTTAAATCGCTTTTAAGAACTGCGGAATATAGCATTGCAAGCTGCGAGGCGTGGATAAATTGTGTACCATCGTGTTTGGTTAAATGGATAACTTGGTTTTCTTTTACCGCCTTTGTTATGTTGAAAAATCTGCGGTCGGGTTGGGTCACTCCGTCTGGGAAAGCTAATTGCCCAAATGTGTAGCCTGGACGGATTATATTGCGTTTCATTTTTGAGTTTGCCCCAAGAACATAAGCCTCACCTGCCGCTTTTGTTGCACCGTATAAATCCACAGGTTTGCAAACCATTTCCTCATTTGAATCGTGGCGAATTTTGCCAAGTGCCGCCGTGCTTGAAGTGTAAATGAATTTTTCGCAACCTGCATTTGCAGCAAATTCCAAAAGCTGAACGGTTGCTGTGGTATCTTTTGCGAGCATTTCAAGAGGAGTTTCGCCCCAGCCAAGTGCAATATGAACGCAGGCATCGCAGCCTTCCAGCCCTTTTTTTATAGCTTCTGAGTCCAGCAAACCTGCGTTAATCATTTTAACATTTTCGTGCTTTGCAAGGCTTGGGATTTTGTTTGGATTTCTCGCTAAAATTTTTAATGAGTGCCCATGTTCCAAAAATTCTTTTGCAACAAAATGCCCTATAAAGCCTGTGCCACCCGTCAAAAAGATTTTCATTTCAAGCCTCTTTATTTGTTATGCAGTTTTCCATCCATTCAAAGTAAGGGGCATAAGCTCCCACGCCCTTGAAAAACAGGATTTCGGGAAGGTCGTAAGGGTGCCTTTCCAAAATGGCTTTTTCCAAAGCCTCGTGGTGATAGGTTGGTGCTTTGCAAATTAGCAACACCTCGTTTTCGTCTTCTATTTTGCCCTTCCATCTGTAAATGGAATTTATCGGCATAAGCTGAACGCAGGCTGCAAAGCGGCTTTCTACAAGCTCTTTTGCCATTTTCTTTGCGCTTTCCATATTCGGCATTGTGGTTGTGCACATCATCGGGTGAGACATATTTTTCTCCTGATAAAGCAAATATAGTAAGGTTTTAGCATTACTATATTATCTTTATGCCAAACGAAGAACGTTTAGACATTGACCCGCTAAAAAACGCCGTTAATGCGCTTGAAGGAGCAAAACTATGATTGCCATTTCCGAAGATTCTTTGAGTATGATTAAAGATATTTTAAACAAAACTATTCCGCATTGCGAGGTTAGGGCTTTTGGTAGTAGAGTTAATGGAACAAATAGGGAATATTCAGATTTGGATTTGGCGATTGTTGGAGAAAAAAGGCTTGGAATTTCAGTTCTTGGAGATGTGCAAGAAGCTTTTATGGAATCTACAATTCCTTTTAGAGTTGATGTTTTGGACTACAACGCTGTTTCTGAAAAATTCCAGAAAATTATTGATGCGAAATATGAGTTAATAATGCGTTAGTAGTATAAGATAGGAATGTAGTGTTTACTATATTATGCAAAATGAGGATTTATTTAGACAATTGCAGCTTCAATCGTCCATTTGACGAGCAAAACCAACCATTTGATTACACAAAATGGAGACAAAATTTTGTGGAAAAATTTGAAGATATGTCTGTCGAAGATGTTAGTAAATTAGCAATGCAAGGTTATACCAAAATCCAGTAGCTCTTACCTAACTAATCCCAAGGATTCCAAATTGACAAATTTTCAATACTTTTGAAATCTGCAATATTTCTGGTTGCTAAGGTCAAGTTATGAACAATTGCAGTGGAAGCAATTATAATGTCTGGTAATTTCTTTTTATGTTTACGCCTTAATTCTATAGTTTTATTTACAACTTCATCATTTAATGCAAGCACATTGGCACAAGAAACAAAATCTTCCAAATTTTGCTCTATATTGGAAAAACCAAGTAGTTCTATCTTTGTTATTAAAGATATATTTATTTCTTCGTCTATGATTTTAGCAATAGCACTCGTTCCCACTCATTCCTCATATCGCTTAGTTCTTTTTGCATTTTGCTTACATTTTCTTTTGAGAGAGAGCCTGCAAATTTTTCTGAGAGTTTTTGACCTGCAATAGCAGGCTTGGATTGCAATAAATCGAGAGCAATGCTATTCTTAATCTCAATAGTGGCTGTAGTCATATATGTAATATAGTAAACGCAATAAAATGCCATTGCAAAAGCTGCGAATTTAACTTATATTTGCGGTTTTAATGTGTCCAAAAAGTGTTTTGGGCGGTTGGCTAATGAATATATGTGACTAATTTGAGCAAAACCCTTTTTGTTAACCAAATAGTCAACAACTCTAGTAATGGCTTCTGTTTTTCCAACAGATGGCGCTCCACCAAATAACAGAAAATTCATAATAAACTCCTTTCTCTCCGCTTGTTTGTTTACCCTTGCCAAATCTCCGCAGAGAAATGAGATTTAACAAGATCCGCACCACTCGGTGCAAATTCTTTTTGGCTACGCACTAATCCTGCAAACAACGAACACTGTACAGGCAGCTCTTATAGAAGTAGTAGTAGAGGGCGTCTACGCTGTCGTAGCCCATATCCCGGTGGTAGGCGAAGTTGCTACTGTACTCGCTAGCACTCCACCAGTAGCCGCGGAGGCCGACATTGAGGAAACTGCCATCGGAACTGCCGAAGCCGCCAGGCAGAGCCGAAAACCCATAGGCATCTGTGCCATTGCCATTGCTGATCCAGCCACTCGTAGCCTTTAGCTCAGTCCCAGCACCAGCACAATGACTATTGTCTGAACAGCTCGGATTGACGAATTTCATCAAAACATTCCATTCCGCATCGCTCGGCAAATGCCAACTTTTGGGGCAAGCCGTTTTAGCAGTGTTCCAATTATAGAGCCGTCCGTATTTCTGGCAGTTGCTTTCCTTATTGTCATAGCATTTACTGCCGCTTGCGTTGTAATTCAAATTCTCAGCCATCCAAGTCTGTGTGCCTATCTTTACCACTTTGTACTTTTTGCCATCGCGCGAATCGGTAAGATAGCCGCCACTCACGCCGCCGCTGCCCTTCACAGTATGCTCCACCTTCTCGTTGGGTTTTAACTTCACATCAACCTTCTCGCGGCTCTTGCCAAGCTCTATATCCGCGCACACAGGCACAGAACCGCTGAAAGGCGTTTCACCTGCTTGCTTGCCGTTCACAAAAACTGGTTCGCTCACAGGTTCGCCGTTTCTTTCTGCGTTCAAAACCAAGCCGCCCTTTTTCAATTTTATATAAGAAGCAATATCAAAAACCTCGCGCTTGTCTTTGTTTATTCCAGCATCAAAACTTAAAGCCTCATAGCACCTATGGCTCAGTTCCACCTTGTATTTTCCCGGTGAAAGCCTGTTTTCCCAAGAGGAAACTGCCTTATCGTTTATTGCTAAACTCCATTGCTCGTTTTTGCCTATGCCATCCAAGAAAGCGGGCTTTATCTCCAATATGCCGAAATTCGCTTTTAACCTAATGCTTATGCTCTGGTTGTTCTGTTTTATGAAAATTGTGGTGTCTGCCCTTTCGTATTGCTCCAACGCTGCGATAATACGAACATTGCCCTCGCCAAGAATCAATTTGCAGGGCGTTTTAGCGCAGCGAGAATCTGGCACTCCATTAAAACTTACAATCGCTCCTGCTGGTTCTGTGGCTATGCTTGCCAAATAACTTTTACCTCCTTCAAATTCGTAATCTCTGCCTGTGGATTGTACGCCGCTTATGCCACCCTCAAAAGAAGCAGATGGAGCTTTTGAACCGCCAGATGTACCAAGCATTTTTTGGAACAAAGTCGGTGACTTCTCATCTATTATAGATAGCAAGCCTACTATGTTTTTGGAATAACCTGCAAAAGAACCTATCAAATTTCCGCTTGTTACGTTGTAAAGGTCAAAATTTATGGACAATTGTTTATCAAAACGCCCTATATGCGCTTGTGCCACATAGTCTGCACTCACTTTTCTGCCTAGCTCCGCTAAACAACTTGCCGCCTTGCATTCTTTCTGTGCTTTCTCCTGAGAACTAAAAAAAGCTACTATGCTTTCCGTAGTCATTACCCCGTAGCGTTCTTTAGGCAAAACATTGACCGCCGTCTCGCGTAACTTGTTGGTTAAAAAAGCCAAATCAGAAGTGCCAATGGAATCGCGGTCATCTACCGTGTTGATTATGGCTACTCTTGCTGGTTGCTGCCCATAAGCGGTAAGTGCAAGGAATAGCAAAATAAAAAGAGCGATTAAACGCATTTGTGAAATGTAGAAAAAATAAACTTACTATATTTACATAATGGATAACAGCAACGACACAAACAATTCAAATATAGGGCGGCGCGATTTCATTAAATTGGTGGGCGCAGGTGCTGCACTTGCTGCTTTGAGCGGTTGCGGCTCAAAAGATTCTTCTTCTGCAAAGCAGGGTGGTGAACCTATAGGTGAAATGACCTACAGAATTGACCCAAAAAATGGGAATCACGTTTCTCTTTTAGGTTATGGCTGCATGAGATACCCCCGTTTGCCAAAATCGCAGGATTTAGCCACAGAAAACAACCTTGACCAAGAAGCAATCAACAGGTCAATAGACTACGCCATTGAACACGGAGTGAATTATTTTGACACATCTCCGCTTTACTGCAAAGGTTTTTCCGAAAAAGCCACAGGCATTGCACTTAGCCGCCACCCACGCGATAAATATTTTATAGCAACCAAAATGTCTAACCGCAACCAGCACAGCGGCCGCGAAGCATCGCTTGCTATGTATAAACGCTCCTTTGAGGATTTGAAAACAGATTATATAGATTATTACCTAGTTCACAATGTTGGCACTTTTGAAGCGTTGAAAGAACGTTATATAGATAATGGCATTATGGATTTTTTGCTAAAAGAGCGTGAGTCTGGGCGAATACGCAGCCTAGGTTGGTCTTTTCACGGTGATGGCGAATTTTTTGATTACATGGCACTCAAATATCCTTGGGATTTTGTGATGATACAGCTCAATTATTTTGACTGGGACATAATTGACTGGGACAAGAACGCTGGTGCAAGACGCACCAATGTGAGTGCAAAGCACCAGTACGATTTGCTCACCGAAAACAACATTCCAATTGTGATAATGGAACCTCTTTTGGGTGGTCGCTTGGCAAAACCGCATTACAAAGCACGTGCAGCTATGACTCAATTAAATCCAGATGCAAGTGCGGCTTCTTGGGCATTTCGCTTTGCGGGAAGTTTCCCCAATGTGATTACGGTGCTCAGCGGCATGACTTTTATGGAACACTTGCAAGACAATTTGCGTACCTATTCTCCGCTTGTGCCACTAAACGAAAGCGAAAGGGATATGCTGCTAAAAGTTTCGCAAGTTATGCTTGAATACAGAAACATAAATTGTACGCAGTGTCAGTATTGTATGCCCTGCCCTTATGGTCTTGATATTCCCGAAATAATCGCGCACTACAACCGCTGCCTAAACGAAGGCAATTTCCCAGACGACAAGCAGAGCGAAGATTACAAAAGAGCGCGCCGTGCCTTCCTCGTTGGGCTAGACCGCAAAATAGATTCTGTGCGCCAAGCGAGTAGATGCACATCTTGCAGAAAATGCGTTCCCAACTGCCCGCAAAATATACAAATTCCGCAAGAGATGCAACGCATAGATAGATTTGTGGAAAACTTGAAAATGGATATCGTTTAGGGGCAATTTATGATACAACTATTTTGCTTTATCTCCATAACCTTGCTTTTCTTGGATTTTACGGGAAGCGTGCACGCCTATTTGGGCTGGGTTGCAAAGATGCAATTTGTTCCGGCAATTTTTGCCTCTCACATTGTTATTGCGCTTGCCATAATATTTTTAACACTCCTTTTTGGGCGCTTTTATTGCGCTATGTTCTGCCCGCTTGGGATTTTCCAAGATATGGTTTCTTTTAAAACCAAATTTTCTTACAGCAAACCGCGCAAGGGGTTTGTGATTTTGCGTTACGCTTTGCTCGCAGGTTTTATAGCAACCGCATTTGCTGGTGGCGGTCTTATTTCTATGCTTGAACCTTATGCTGCTTTTGGGAGAATTGTCTCGCAAATTTTTGGACCCATTTACAAATTCGGAAACAACATATTAGCTTATTTTTCTGAACGTGCAGGCAGTTATGCTTTTTATTCTGTGGACGTGTGGGTGAAAAGTGTGGCATCTTTGGTTCTTGCCATTTTAACTCTTGCAGGGGTGTCTATTTTTGCATACAAAAGCGGGCGCGGATATTGCAACACAATTTGCCCCGTTGGTACCTTTCTCGGTTTGCTATCCAAATATTCCTTTATGAAACTCCGCATAGACCTCTCCAAATGCAAGCATTGCGATTTATGTTCTAAAAAATGCAAATCATCTTGCATAGATACAGAAGAGGGAAAAATAGATTACACCCGTTGCATAGCTTGTTTGGACTGCGTAAAAACTTGCCCTGCAAAAGCCATTTCATACTCCAAGCCTTCAAAAAAAGTTGTGCAAAAAGAAGAGGAAATTTTAAGCGAAAGTGGTACCCAGCGGCGCAATCTCTTTGTAGGCATTGCAGTATTGAGTTGTGCCACCAAATTGCAAGCCAGCCACGGAGATGGAGGCTTAACCGAATTAAAAGACAAAAAAGTTCCAAACCGCAAAAAGCCGATAGTTCCGGCGGGTGCAGGCAGCTATAAACATTTCCACGACCATTGCTTAGGTTGCCAGTTGTGCGCTTCTGTTTGCCCAAACGATGTGTTATCCAACAAGGCTCACGGAACCACAAAGCCCAATATGTCTTATGAACGCGGTTATTGCAGACCGGAATGTGTTAAATGCACCGAAGTTTGCCCAACCGGAGCATTAAAGCCAATCACAAGAGCCGAAAAATCTTCTATACAAATAGGCTGTGCGGTGTGGAACAAAGAACTTTGCATTGTAAATACCGATAAAGTTGCTTGCGATTTATGTTCACGCAAATGTCCAAATGCGGCAATAGCTATGATACCCCCAAGCGCAGATGCCCCCCCAGACGCTCCCAAAATCCCGATGATAGACACAAACCGTTGCATCGGTTGCGGTGCCTGCGAGCATTTATGCCCCGCCCGCCCATATAGTGCGATTGTTGTGGAAGGCGTTGAGGTTCATAGAACGATTTAACTAAAATAACACACCACGTGTTTTTCTAAAATCCAGTCTAGGTTTTCTAGAATTTGGGGTAGCAATAATATATCGCTTTTTTTCAAACGCTCGGTTAGGTTTTTGGGCGTGAAATTCTCTTCAACTTTTTTGGCTTCGGGTACGTAGCTCAGATGCCAAGGCTCTTGTTGCACCCTGCCTATGTCCGGCAAAAAAACCCGCCTAAACCCAAAGGAATTTCCGCTTTCAATTTGAGAATCCAGCCATTTGTGAAATTTTCCAAAAACCCCAAAAGATTCTTCCACAGTTAGCTCTGCCTCATAGCCTTCGGGAACCGCAGCCGCATCTATAACATCAATATCTGTACCCCATTCGTGCCTGCTGGTACCGGGTAAAGCACTCCAAAGCAAAATCGCTTTCATACATTCCAAATCGGAAAGTTCATCTCTGCTTAGCGGTTTTCCATTTTCGTCTAAAATTTTTCTTTTTCCCAAAGCCTTTTCATTCCAAATCAAGAGCTGCCTCTCAAAGCTGCGCCAGCCGCTTTCAATTTTAGGCTCAAAGCCCTGCTTTTTTGCTTCTGCGCAAAAATTTTCAAAAGCGTTCAATGTTTCGGATTTTAGCACTGCTACCTGGAAATTGGAACAGGCGAGAGTTTAGGGGCTGTTTTGCCTTCTGCTACGCGCATAGTTTCTTTTATCGCAGTACGGAGCGCAAAATTTTCTCCGGCGTTTTCCCATTTTCCCGTTTTGTTGTTAAGCCATAAAACAGTTTCTCCGTTTTGGCTTGTGAAAATTGAAGCAACCGTGCCGTAGCGAAAAAATTTGCCTGCGATTATTTTGCCATCTAAATTCAAATTCCCATTCCAAGTTTCGGCGGTGTAGCCAAGCCGAACCCTATCAAGCATAACTTCCCAAACCCTGCCAAAAGCCGCCTCGGAACTTATGAGGGATTTTTTGAGCTGCGAAGAAATTTCGCGCAAGGCATCTGCGGCTTCGTTGTTTTTATATGGAAAACCGCTTTCCACAAACAAAGCCAAAGTATCTATTGTTTTTGCCAAATCTTCGCTGTATTTTGCCTTGCGTGTTTCAAAATATCGAGTGGCACCGAGTGCTTTTTGCCTTGCCCCTTTGAGTTTTTCTATTTCCGCTTTGAGCGAATCTATTTGCCCAAGTAATTCCTTTTCTTGATTTTCCAAAGCCGCGGTTTTTTGCCTTGCATTTGCAACAAAATCTGTGTGCCGTTTTGCCTCTGCCTGCGTTAAATTCTTTTCCCTTTCCGTTTCTCCATTCACAGTTTTTATATTACGGCGAATTTCTGCAATGCTGTTATCTTGCGCAAACAGCATTGTGTTTGCGAGGGCAAGGGTGAGGAAAAGGACGTAGCGCATAGGGGTAATGTAGAAAACCAAATGGCAGGGTGAGTAAAAAATTTCTGTGCCTGTCCAAAAGCTTTGCCAAGCAAACAGGCATTGAACCCTGCCCACGAAGTGAAAATGGCAGGGTGAGTAAAAATTCCTTTTGTCAGAACCCCGATTACCCGAATATATAATAACGCCTATCTATAAATGCCTTACCAAATGTCGGTTATACATATATATTTCATAAAGCGGACTTTCTTTTATCTTTGCATAATTGTATGCGGTCTTGCAGTGAAAGGGAAAGACTATGATTTCAATATTCCCAAACTCTATTCCATCAGCTTCTTGGAATTTGAACTTGACTTTGGGGAGGGCTGCACGGAGGTAATCCAGTATTTGTCTCTTAGGAACGACAAGCACCCTGAAATCAGCTACGATATTCTGCAAATGATCTATGTAATTTTGCCTAGATTCAAGAAGAAAGAGAGCGAGTGCAAAACGATTATGGATAAGATTC
>Ga0268262_10006695_pt1 | contig 10984 bp, 9 predicted proteins | sample TergutNc150P3_FD_190354 | JGI IMG/M metagenome (GOLD analysis project Ga0268262, IMG submission 190354) | Nasutitermes corniger P3 segment gut microbial community from laboratory colony in Florida, USA - Nc150 P3 (SPAdes) (version 2) | ecosystem: Host-associated > Arthropoda: Insects > Digestive...
AAAGCCCGTGCGCGGGCTTGACGGCGTAAAGTCCGCCGAGATTGATTTTGGCGCGCCGATTCCGAACGGAGCCGGAACAAAAATCCGCATAGCAGTCGCCCATCAGATGGGAAATATCGCCGCGGTGCTGGATCAAATCCGTGAAGCCAGACAAGCCGGCAAAGAGCCGCCGTATCACTTTATAGAGGTTATGGCCTGCAGGGGCGGATGCGTAGCAGGGGGCGGCCAGCCTTACGGCGCTACTGATGAAGTCCGCGGCAAGCGCGCCAAAGGCCTTTATCTTGACGATCAAAAATCCCAGTTCCGCTGTTCGCACCAAAACCCGTTCATCAACCAGGTGTACAAGGAATTCCTTGATGAGCCTAACGGCCATAAAGCGCATCAACTCCTGCACACCAAATACAAGGAACGGGAGCTGTACATCAGGTAAGAGATGAATGGTTGACAGTGAAATATTAAGCCGCGTTGATCATACTTTGTTAAAGATGACCGCCTCATGGGCAGAGATAAAGACCCTCTGCGATGAGGCGGTTCGTTATAAAACGGCGTCCGTATGCATCCCTCCGGCGTATGTAAAACCTGTATTCAGGGAATATGGAAATTCTCTTGTGATCTGCACAGTGATTGGTTTCCCCCTGGGGTATACATATACGTCTGTTAAAGCGAGTGAAACAGGCATCGCCCTGGAAAGCGGCGCAAGTGAAATTGACATGGTAATAAACGTGGGCGATGTGAAAAATGGCAATTACGATTTGGTTCTTGATGAAATAAAATCAATAAAGAAAGTATGCGGTAAAAAAGTCCTCAAGGTTATTATCGAGACCTGTTACCTGAATGAAGAAGAAAAAATTCGTCTTTGCGGCATTGTCACAGAGGCGGGCGCCGACTTTATCAAAACCTCGACGGGTTTCGGAACATCAGGCGCGACCATTGCCGATGTAAAACTTTTCAGAAAGCATATCGGGCCGGGCGTTAAGGTTAAGGCCTCAGGCGGCATAAAAACACGCGAAGACCTTGAAGCGTTTATTCAGGCGGGGGCCGACCGTATCGGCACAAGCTCCGCCGTAAAATTGCTTTCCGGCGGAGCCGCGGCCGGTTATTAGCGTAAATTCTTATTGTTATGCGTAATTTATCATCACGATTCGGACCTATGTCCTTTTACCGTGAGGCGCTCGCGATTGCCCTTCCGGTCATGCTCCAGCAGCTTATTATGAGCATGGTCTCCCTTATCGACAACTTTATGGTCGCGGGTCTCGGCGATATAAGCATGGCTTCGGTTAATGTGACAAACCAGCTTAACTTTATTTATTTCGTTATCCTTAATACCATCTGTCAGGCGGGGGGCATATATGTCGCCCAGTTCAAGGGCGCGAATGACGCGGAAGGGATGCAGCAGGCTTTTCGTTTTAAAATAATTTTTGCTATTGCAGCAGCCGCCCTGTATTTCACGCTCTGCTGGACCATACCCCACAGAATGATAGGCATGATGGTTTTGGGCAATGCCCAGCGAAATGAAATTATCAGCAAGGGAAGCGAATATATAAAGCTGATCTCATGGGGGCTTGTCCCTATGGCAATTTCATTTTCCATCGGAACCAGCTTTCGCGAGATTGCCCGCCCAAAGGCGCCTCTGTTTATTTCCGCCGCGGCAACTATTGTAAACACCGTGGGGAACTGGCTCCTGATATACGGCAACCTCGGCGCCCCGCGCCTGGAAGTTCAGGGCGCGGCTTACGCGACAATCATTGCGCGTGTTTTTGAAGTTGTTGTTTTTCTGATTTACACGGCTTATATTAAAGCTCCGTTCTATATCAGAATCACGAGGTTTTTTAATATACATTGGAAATTTTTTGTTGAGGTATTGTATAAGTCAGGAATGATATTTGTCTCCGAATTGTCATGGATCAGTTCGGAAACAATAATGACCGCCATGTATAACAGGCGCGGAGGCGCGGAAGTTGTCGCCGGTATGGCGGCGGGTTTTACAATCGCGAATATTTTCTTTTTGCTTTTCGGCGGAATATGGACCGCTTCGGGAGTCCTTGTAGGGGGAGCGTTAGGCGCCGGTAAACTTGAGGAAGCCCGCAGCCGCGCCGCCTGGTTAAAATCAGGTTCTATTGCCGTGGGCGTTATTCTCGCACTTTTCGGGGCGGTCTTTTCGGCTCTGCTTGTTCCGCTTGTTTTTTCCAACCTCAGCGCGGCGGCGCGGTTTAACTGCATCGGCCTTGTTTATGTGATACTTGCCTATCTTCCCTTATGGGGTTTTCTCAATTTGCAGTTCGCCATATCCCGCGCCGGAGGCGACGCCGCGACGGGAATGTACACCGATCTGTCGGTCAATACCCTGCTGGTTGTCCCCGGAGCGGTGCTCCTTTCGTATTTCACGTCATTGCCGCCCGTGCCGATGTTTGCCCTGATAAAACTTTCAGACTTTGCCAAAATGTTCATTGCCAGGCATTTTTTGAAGAAAGAACGATGGGTGAGGAATCTGACAAAGAGATAAATACTAATTTATCGTCGGCGCCTTCGGCGCGGCTCTTCGGCTATTTTTCTCGCAAAGGACGCAAAGGAACGCCAAGGACGCAAAGGGAAGAAAAGGGGTTTTTATAGGGTAGTTTAGCGTTTTTCTTTCGAGATTTATCTTGTTTACTATAATCTGGCTTATAATAACCCTTCCTCCCTCCCTTCTTCCTCTTCCCTTGGCGCTCTTTGCGTCCTTTGCGCCTTGGCGAGATAAATAGCGAGTAAATGCTAAATTAGGGTTTAGCTTTGTTCTCTGCCTATGTCCAGGCGAAAGCCCATACCGTCAAAGGTGATCGCCTCAAGGCCTTTGTAGGCGCGGTTGTAGGCTTCGTCGGCGTTTTGCCCGAAAGCGGAAACTGTCAGCACCCTGCCGCCGGATGTAAGCAGGGATGGGGTGGCCGGAGCGCCTGTACTCGTGCTGCCGGTCTTGCTGCCGGCAAGGCCCATAAAAGCTCCGCTTATAAACACCTTTGCACCGGTTTTTTCTATGGCGGCAGCGTTAATGGAGATAGCGTCGCCCTTAAGGTAGGGGCCGGGGTAGCCTTCGGCGACGGCGACAGGGGCGCAGACCGCTCCCTGTTTCCATGTTAGGTGAAATTCATTGCCGTTAATCATGGCTTCGCAAAGATCCACAAGATCAAAATCCATAAGCGGCAGCACCGCCTGCGTTTCAGGGTCTCCAAGGCGCACATTGTATTCAAGCAGATAACAGCGGTTGTTATTTATCATTAAACCAAAAAAGATAAAACCCCTGTAATCAAAGTGTTCAACCTTAAGGCCGTTAAGCGTCGGTTTCAGAATAGATTGGATAAAATCTTCCTGCGCTTCATTTGAAAAATCAGGAACCGGGGCTATTGCCCCCATACCGCCGGTGTTAGGTCCCTTCGCCCCCTCAAAACGGCGCTTGTGATCCCGCGCGGAAATAAAGGGCAGGATATAACCGCCTCCTTTGGAGGCGCCTCCTCCTGTAACGCTTACCGCCGCCAGTACGGAAACTTCTTTTCCCTCAAGGAATTCTTCCAGCAGAACCGAAGAGCCGGCGTCGCCCAGGCTTTTCTGCTTCATGAAGGCGGCAAGCGTCTCTTCCGTTTCAGTCATGTTATTCGCAATCACAACGCCTTTTCCCGCGGCAAGGCCGTCGGCTTTTATTACAAGGGGCGCGTTTGAATAAGCGCCGCCCGTGCCTCCGGCGTTGAAATGCCTGGACGCGAAATCAAGGGCATCCTGGGGGTCGGTAAAGCTGCTGCCGGAAGCGGCGCGGACGCCGTATTTTGCCATAAAAGCCTTGGAGTAGATTTTGCTAGCCTCAAGCTGCGCCGCCTGTCTGCCGGGGCCGATAACGTTCAGTTCCGCGCCGCGGAATGTGTCCGCAATGCCGTTGGCAAGCGGCGTTTCAGGGCCAATGACGGTTATATCAATTTTTTCTTTCAGGGCGAATTGTATAAGCTCTTCCTGCCCTTTGACCGAGGAAGGGTCCGCTTTCATTGCGACATTTTCGCATTTGGCTTCAGCCACGGTCCCTCCGTTTCCGGGCGCTACAAAGACTTTTTCCGCTTTTGGGGATTGGGCAAATTTCCAGGCAAGGGCGTGTTCCCTGCCGCCGGAGCCAACTACAAGTATTTTCATACGGCTTCTTCCTTATTTCTTAAATTAAGCGCTATGAATGTTTTATTATATATGGAATAATATTTTGGTACAATAGAGATACAATGCCATACCGCGGCTCTTTTTCTTTGCCCTCTTTTGTGCTACAATAAACCCAAGAGGTGTGAAATGAAAAAACAGGTTCTCTTAATAATAATCGCGTTGGCGGTTTTTTGCGCGGGTTCTGCCTTTGCCCAGCAGTCCGCGAATCCAACGGGCGTTATTACGGGCCATTATGCCACAAACGCTTTTATTGCCGGGGCCATTCCAAAAGCGGATTTGGATCAGATTATACGGGCTGCCGTGCGCGCCCCAAGCGCGAGAAACGCCCAGCCCTGGCATTTTACCGTGGTACAGAACCTTACCTTGGCAAAGAAAATGGTAGCGCAGACAGTAGACGGAAATGTGATTATTGTCGTATCCGCCCCCGGCGACGGGAGAACTAACGGTACGGAAATACTTGACTGCGCCCTTGCCGTCCAGAGCGTCTATCTGGCTGCCCAGGCGCTTGGCTATGGTTCAAGGATATATACCGGCCCCATGAACGAACTTAACAAGAACCTGAAAACTGAACTCGGGCTTCCAAGCGGCCACAGCGCCGTAGCCCTTGTCCGTATCGGTAAGGTTGAAAAACTGGATGCCGTCAGCGGGGCTTCAAGCCGCAAATCCGCCGACAGTCTTGTAACATATAAGTAGGTTTACTGGTAATGAGGTTCCGTTCCACTAATTCAAAAAATGCGGCTCAGGAAAATCTGGTTTCATTCAGGGACGCGGTCCTTGACTGCCTGCCCGAAGATGGGGGACTCTATGTCCCTGACAAAGTGATGGATATAAGGCAGTTTTTCCTGTACATGGACGAGCAGACTACTTTCCCGGAGCTTGTAGCGGCTGTCGCGCCAAGCTTTTTGGAAGACGAGCTTAACCCTGTTTCCGCGTCAATCGTCGCCGAGAGCGCCTTTAGCTTCGCGCCTGAACTGATACAGCTTGACGATGATTACTCAATATTGAATTTGTACAACGGGCCTACTGGGTCTTATAAAGATTTTGGAATCGCTTTTCTTTCCGCGCTGCTGGAACAACTGAGGAAAGACGCGGGATACTCGCTGGTGCTTGCGGCTGTCCGTGGGACCACAGGAGCCTCGATTGCCCATGCCTTTAGCAGGAGAAAGGGAATCGGAGCGGTACTGATATATCCGTCCGGCCCAATCAGGGGCCTTGATCCGGCGGCCTTTGTTCCAAACGGGGGCAACATCATCCCAATCCAGGTAAAGGGAACATTTGACGACTGCCAGCGCCTTGTCAACGAGACAATCAGTGACCGCAAGTTTTCCGCCCGTTATAGCATTACAAGCTCGAACGCCATAAACCCCGGCCGTCTTCTGCCGCAGACCTTTTATTACCTCTATGCCTTTGTCAAAATCAAGAAGCGCCTTTCCGGCGGCCTTGTTTTCAGCGCCCCCTGCGGGAACTTCGGCAATTTAATGGCGGGTCTTTACGCCTGGAAATTCGGTATGCCGGTCAACGGTTTTGTCGCCGCGATGAATTCCAATAACAGCCTGGGCGAATTTATCAAGGGCGGCTCCTTTACCCCGGGCCAGCTTGTCATCACCAATTCTCCGGCGCTTGACGTGCGTATCCCCTCAAACCTCAGCCGGCTGGGTTCGTTTTACAGGGAAGCCCCGGCTGTTATGCGTAACATGGTCTGCCCCGCCTCTGTCAGCGACGAGCTTACCGTAGAGACCATCGCGCATGTCAGGTCCAAATACGGCGAATACATAGACCCCCATACCGCCGTCGCCTTTGCCGCCGCGCGGAAGTTTGCGGAACGGGAGGACTGGAAGGGTAATGTCCATACTGTAGTCCTTTCCACCGGGCATTATTCCAAGGCCGCCGGCCTGATCCGCGAAGCGACAGGGGAGGGTGTTGCCATACCCGAAGACATTTTATCCCTTCAAAAAATGACCGACCCCATTGCCATTATTCCCCCGAATCTGGACGCGTTTGAGAATGTGATAGCAAGCTGTTTTTAGGCAGCGCGCGTACTATCAATTCCATGATTGTAGTGTTATACTTATATAGTAAAATTTTATTTATTTTAAAAGGAGCGTAATATGAAAGTAGGAACAGTCAAGGAAATCAAGAAACACGAATACCGTGTAGGCTTGACCCCAAATGCGGTGGGGGCGTACAAAAACGCCGGAAACACCGTCTTTGTAGAAAAAGGCGCCGGGGAAGGATCCGGCTATACCGACGATCAGTACGTCGCCGCCGGAGCAAAGATTCTGCCGTCAGCCAGGGATGTATGGGCGGAAGCTGATATGGTGGTGAAGGTTAAGGAACCGCTCGAAGCCGAATACAGCCTTATCCGCGAAAACCAGATTTTGTACACCTACCTGCACCTTGCGCCGGATAGGCCGCAGACCGAAGCGCTCATAAAGGCGAAGTGTATAGCCGTTGCCTACGAGACCATTAAGGACAAAAAAGGGCAGCTTCCCTGTCTTAAGCCCATGAGCCAGATTGCCGGCCGCCTGGCTATACAGGAAGGGGCAAAATACCTTGAAAAGCCGATGGGCGGCAGGGGCGTATTGCTCTCCGGCGTTCCGGGCGTTCCTCACGCGGAAATCGTGGTGCTGGGCGCCGGTGTTGTCGGCGCAAACGCGGTAAAAATCGCGGTAGGCTCAGGCGCTCATGTTACTGTTGTTGACATTAACCTTGACAAGCTGGAATATCTCGAAGACATCTACGGCTCAAAAATTTCCACGCTTTTTTCAACGCCCGAAAATATTGATGAAATTCTGCCCAAAGCGGATTTGGTTATCGGCGCGGTTTTAATTCCCGGTTCCTCGACGCCCAAGCTCATCCGCAACAAGCACTTGCCCACGATGAAAAAAGGTTCGGTTATCGTAGACGTTGCCATTGATCAGGGCGGATGCACCGAAGCGAGCCGTGTTACTTATCACAACGATCCTGTCTATGTGCAGGATGGCGTAGTGTTTTATTGCGTAGGCAACATGCCCGGCGCGGTATCCTACACTTCGACAAACGCCCTGGGCAATGAGACGCTTCCCTTCGGTCTTTCCATATCGAAGCTGGGTGTCGAAGCGGCGCTGAAAAAGGACGCGGGTCTTTTGGAAGGTTTAAACGTGTATAAGGGCCTTGTTACCTATCAGGGCGTCGCGGAAGCGCATGGGTTGAAATACACCCCGGCCTCTGACGTGATTAAATAAAAATTTTGTGAAAGAAAGCGGGCTGTGTCCCGCTTTCTTTCATAACGTCATCAACAGCGCCCCGACAAGGGGCGTTGATTTAAAAAAATACGACACGTTACCGCAGAAACTTGTTTTTTTTGGGGCGAATTTTAGTATAATATAATTATTTAATAAATTAATTCAACCGAAATGTGTTTATTTTTTTATAGCATAGTATCTTTATAGTTATAAACCAACATGAGGAGAAGATTTATGAACATTAACAAATGTCTGATCAAAGCGTATGAAAAAACGCCCCTAAAAGAGCTGGTCAACGCTCCTGTTTACGCCCTTCAGGGAATTAGCGAACACGGCGCTAAGCTGCTCAATGAAGCCTTGCCGAATGTGAGTATTAAAACCATCGGCGATTTGGCTAATCTTAAGTATGTTAAATGGGCGCAAAGTATCTGTACGCTTGCCGAAGGTGAGGAATAAACACTTAGGTTCGTAAAGGGCAAACACGGGGCTTTCTGCTCCGGTTTGCCCGGTATTAAGCGGCGCAAGGTGACAGCCGCTAAATCAAGCCGTGACATGTACAATTTTTACTCAAACATCTTCAGTATCTTTTTCTGGTCTTCTTTTCGCTTTTCTTCGGGAATTTTTTCCAGAAGGTATTTTATGGAGCGGCCGCCGATGATCTTTCCGTCCTGAATGTACATCCAGTCGGTGATTTTTGCTGTATCAATAATTATTGAGCTGCCCTTTCTGCTTTCCATGAGTTTTGTCGTGTTGGCGAGTCTTCCGAAATAAACCCCGCCGTTTAAATGAATGCTGCCAAGCCAAACCTGTTCTATACCGCCGTCATCGGCGATTAAAGGGTACTTTATGTAAAAATTGCCCGCGCCTTCCTCCGGCCTGGCCAGATTCCTGAAAAAGGTCGGCAGGGCGCGCCTTGCGTTTTCCGCTATCCTTTCGATTTCTTTGTCGTTTTGTCCAACCTCAATTTCCGGCGAGGGCGGCTGTGAAGCGTTTTTATCGCAGGATGTATAACAAATAGCAAATAACAAATAACAAAGAGCAGAGTTAAGATATAACCCTCTTCTTTTCTTTTGCTCATTGCTCATTGCTATTTGCTCTTTATTCAGTATACTGCGCCTGATAAAGCTCGTAATAGCGGCCCTTTATCGCCATCAACTCGTCATGTGAACCATGCTCAACAATCTGCCCGTCGCTGATAAACATTATCCGGGTGCAGTTGCGAATCGTGGAAAGCCGGTGGGCTATGATAAACGAGGTGCGGCCCTTCATCAGCGTCTGAATGCCTTCCTGCACCAACTGTTCCGTGCCGGTGTCTATGCTGCTTGTGGCTTCGTCAAGAATTAAAATTCGCGGATTGGAAATGAGCGTGCGGGTAAAGGCCAGAAGCTGACGCTCACCCTGGGAAATGCCGCCGCCCCGCTCGGTAACGGGGGTGTTGTAACCCTGGGGGAGTTTTTCTATAAAACGCTGCGCTCCGATAAGTTCCGCGGCGGCGCGTATTTCTTCGTCTGTGGCGTCCAGCTTTCCGTAGCGGATGTTGTCGGCTATGGTTCCGGTAAACAGAAAACTGTCCTGAAGCATGATGCCCATTTGGCTGCGCAGGGAACTCAATGTTACGTGCATAACGTCCTGGCCGTCAATTAATACCTGGCCTTCTTCTATATTGTAGAATCTTGAAAGAAGATTCACAATAGTCGTCTTGCCCGCGCCGGTCGGCCCGACAATGGCTATGCTCTCGCCGGGGTGGCCGTCAAAGCTGACATTGTTCAAAACACGGTGAACGCCGTCGTAACTGAAACTGACATTTTTAAATTCAACATGGCCGCGGACAAAGGGAAACACCGTCGCGTTGGGAGCGTCCTGAATCGTTACCGGCTCCGCGATGGTGTCAAAAATCCGGTCAAGATAAGACATCGCGGTGACAAAAGTGTTATATATATTCGCCAGGTTGATAATAGGCTGCCAGAAACGCCACGCGTAATTGCCCATAACCAGGAGCATTCCGAAAGTCGCCATTGGATTCATCCAGTAAACGCCGGTGATATATAAAAATGAATAAACCAGCTGGGCGACGGTTTCAACGGAAAACCACACGGTATTGGAGATGCGAATCGCCTTCATCCATTCATGGTTGCGCTCGGCGGTAAGCTGGTTCATCACGTCCATGTTTTTTTCCTGCCTGTCAAAAGCCTGTGTAACCCTAATCCCGTCAATGGACTCCTGTATATACGCGTTAAGGTTGGAGTTCTTGTTGGAAACCCTCTGCCAGGCGCGGCGCTGTTCCGGCTTGATGGTAAACATAAAGGCAAACAGGGGGGGCAGGCCCAAAAGGGCGATAACCGCCAGATGGGGGTTGACCTTGAACATAAAAAAGATAATAAGAATAATATTGAGAACTTCAATAACAAAGTTGATGATGCCGTTGGAAAGGGCGTCTGAAACATTGTTTACATAAGGCACCACCCGCACGAATATTTTTCCGTGGGGCCTTGAGTCATAAAAACTAAATGCCAGTTTTTGCAGATGGGAAAATAAATCGTAGCGTATATCGTGAATTATGCCGGCTCCGGCGCGGGCAATAAGAACGCTGCGAATCGTCGCCAGGGTGATGCTGATGAGAATAGTTCCGCCAAGACAGGCCGCCAATATAAGCAGCAGGCGGAAGTCCTTGTTGGGAATCGCGACATCCAGCGCGCGCATGATGAAGAGAGGCCCGGAAAGGCCGGCTATGTTTTCAATGACGCTTAACAGCAGGGCAAGCTTCAGATGGCCCTGGGCCTTTGCGATATATCCAAGGCAGCGTTTTACGTTAAAGAGGCTGACTTTCTCGTCCAGATATTCGTCGACGTCGTACCGGTTGCGTCCTTTTGCGGTTTTTTGTTCCGCTTGTTTCTTCCGTGCCATTATTGTCCCTCAACATTATTCTGCAGACTCCAAATGTGGTGATAAAATCCCCGCATCGCAAGCAGTTCACTGTGGGTTCCCCGTTCAATGATACTGCCTTTGTCCATAACAAGGATTAAATCAGCGCCCCTGAACGACGAAATCCTCTGGGCTATTATAATTTTAGTGCAGGCAAAATCAAGATCGCTCAGATGTTTTTGAATATACTGTTCGGTCTCGCTGTCCACCGACGAGGTGGTATCGTCTAAAATCAAAACAGCGGGTTTGATTGCCAGGGCGCGGGCCAGGGCGATCCTTTGCCTCTGTCCGCCGGAAAGCCCTACGCCGCGCTCGCCGACCAGGGTTTCGTAACCTTCGTTCATGCCGCTTATAAAGCCGTCGGCATCCGACTGAACCGCCCGCCTGCGTATTTCTTCATTGTCAAGTTCCGGCCTGCCGTAAGCGATATTCCCCCTTACCGAATCTGAAAACAGAAATACGTCCTGCATGGCGATTCCTATGTGCTGCCTGAGCGAGGATAGCGTATAACGCCTTACGTCAAGACCGTCCAGCAGGGTTTCACCCGAGTCAGGTTCAAGGAACCGGGGCAAAAGGCTTATAAGGGATGTTTTTCCCGAGCCGGTGGTGCCGAGTATCCCGACGGTTGATCCCGCTTCGGCTGTGAAGCTGATATGCGAAAGAACGGG
>Ga0268262_10006696_pt1 | contig 10983 bp, 15 predicted proteins | sample TergutNc150P3_FD_190354 | JGI IMG/M metagenome (GOLD analysis project Ga0268262, IMG submission 190354) | Nasutitermes corniger P3 segment gut microbial community from laboratory colony in Florida, USA - Nc150 P3 (SPAdes) (version 2) | ecosystem: Host-associated > Arthropoda: Insects >...
ATGAATGGGTAAGGCAATATAACTATGAGCGGACGCACAGCGGTAAATACTGTTATGGGAAAACACCGTTTCAGACGTTTAAGGATTCCATTCCGTTAGCCAAAGAAAAACTTTTTGGCTATGATGTATCTGACGGACTGTCGGCATGAATCTTCATGTGTCAGATCAAGTTTTGGCGATCACAATTTATCTGAATCAAATAATATTTTTGCCTCTAACGTCTCCGGAATATTATTCCCTCTGAATCTATGTGTTGAAATGCAATTTTTTATATGATCCGCATTCTTTTCAGACCAGCCGTTTCTTAATAAAAATTCTTTAGCCATTATTCCGCCTATTTCGGCATGACATATATTTTGATTTTTATATTGTTCCTCTCTTCCAATATCATGCAATAAACATGAAGCAATCAATATGTCAAAATTTATATCCTCATTTATTTTTGAAGCAATATTTAACGACAGATATAATACTCTAAAAATATGTTCCGGATCATGTGCGGTATCTTTCATACATTCATACATATAATTTTCTATTATTTTATACATAGATTTATTCATATCTTTACCACTACTATTAATGCTTTTATCATCATTTAATGATAACAGGCTTTATGCTTTTTTGCCATTATAAATGATGTTTCTTCAGGGATTTCATCGGCATAACCAACCGGAAGTAAAAACAAGTATATAATGCTATCCGGTAAATTCGGTATAACCAACCGTTAGTATTTCATTTATCCAAAATAATCCAGGTATTCACTTGTCTTTATCCCATTTTCTCTGAATATTGCTTCGCAATGTCCGACATGATACATTATATGTCTTATTTGACCCGCTATATTGTCAAAATTGTTTATTTTAAATACTGCAAAAGGCATTTTTAGCCAATTATCGTCTCTTCCTTTAAACCATTTTTCAATGGTTTCCTTTGTTTCATTACACAATTGAATAACATCTGTTTTTGTTAACATTATTTCAGGATCATTTTCAAATTCTGAATATATTTTTTTACCGTTAAAAATTGAAAACGGAGGCATAATTTCCAATTTATTCTCCCTTAACCAACCATGTGTTCCAGCAAAAGCATGAACTAATTGCTGCCCAAAAACATAACCGGAAACTTTTCTATTCCATAATTCATCGGGACAAATTTCAATTATTTTTTCCAACATTGAAAATGAAATTAAAAGTTGGGTCTTTAATGAATTAACCAATACATTATTTTCCATAGTTCATTCCTCCGATAAAATTATACTTCTATGTTTTTAAACTATTATTTTGTTTTTGTCAATTCTTTTTCTTTATATTCCCTTAATATTTAAAACAATTTCAATTCATCTGCGCATAACGTACCATATCACCAATATGTAAAATTATAAATAATTTCTTCATCCTTATTATTTGTTACTATCACCCTTAATGCGCCGATATCTGTAATTTCCAATTCTTTTATTAATAGTCCGGTATTTCTGCTTCTTAAAGGATGTTCGCCGTAAAATAATGTATTTCCTATTTCTGTTAATTCTTCCCCGCCGTTTCCAACAGCATCATAAAATACATCGGAGTCTATATCAAATAAATCTCCAAAAAATTCAAATATTAAGCTGAGTTGGTAATAATAATCCACTCCGTCCTGCATTTCTCCTATGGAGTATTCATTTCATAATTATATCCATTACTATCTTTTGTTATTATTAATTCGATAACAATATTCGTAATTTCCCTATCATTAATATAATGACCTTCAACATTTTTTATTTCTATATCAACAGCGCTTTTTCCCATTTCCTTGGAAAAACAACAAATACTCGCGGCGCATATCGACGGAGCGAAATGACTAGAAACGTAATGAAAAAAATTCGTATAACGTTGATTGCAAATGACGTTTAAGCCGATGATGGGAGAAGCGTTACGGTACTATATGAGAAACAGGGCAACCCTTTTTATTCATGCTTTGTCAGTTTCTTTCAACGCAAACATCGACCCAACCGGAACATTGGGAGTATTCCTCCAGTTCGACCAGTGTAAGTTCGATGAGGGAGTTGCCGCTGCCGCAGGCAGGAAAAACGGTTGTGAATCTTTTCATGGAGTTGTCCAGATAGACAGCAATAGCGGGGGGAAGCGCAAACGGGCAGACACCGCCAATCGCGTGGCCGGTAAATTCCAGCGCTTCTTCTGAGCTTAACATTCTGGGCTTAAAGCCAAAGCGCTCGCGAAACTTACGGTTGTCAACTTTCATGTCTCCGGCAACAACGACAATCATGGCGCTGTCGCCTGAATTTCTGAGGGAGATACTCTTCGCGATCTTTGCGGGTATAACCCCAAGGGCCGCCGCCGCCAGTTCAACCGTGGCGGTGGAGAGATCCATCTCAACGACATCCTTTCCCCTGCTCCAGCGATCTAAATAGGCGCGGACTTCCTCAACAGACATAATTATTTTCCTTTGCTAGATACCTTTGTTTGGTAATAGAGGATAAATAAAATTGAAGATACTGTCAACAGAATAAAACACAAAGAACGATGCAGGATTTGTCTTTGATAGCTGTCCATGATTAAGAAAAAATAGAAGCATTCCTTTGAATTGGGCGGTGTCCTTAAACGTCTCGTCTATAATTTTGCGTTTGCCGCCTGTCAGTTTTGGTTTGATTTTTTCGATAACCAACTTGCCGTCATGCTTTCCGTGTATTAGGGAATTGAAATCTTGCTTTCATATCGGTTGGTTCTTCGATTTCACTGTGGCGGCAGAAAAAGGTAGATAATGCGCGGCGAAAATTGTTTCGGCGGTGTCTACTCGGCGTTTGGCAGCTTACGGACGGAAGCGTAAAATTCGAATGCGTCCGTGTAGGCAATGTCGGATGATTGTATCGTTTGGAAACGGAATAGAAGTTATTAACGCCGGTTGGAAATTAACTATGAATGATGATGAAGACGAAGATTTGCCGGAAGATTATTCAGGACTTGAACAGGGCAAAGAATATAAAGTTGATTCTGCCGAATATCTTGATAAAAAAACAAAACCAAAAAAACATTATACCTTTGCCTCTTTATTACAGCTCATGGAAAATCCCCGCGGCGATGACGGCAAACACCTTACAGGGCTTGGAACACCGGCAACGCGCGGCGCGATACTTCAGAAACTGGTTGACCGCAAATATGTTTTACTGAAGTGAAAGAACGTTCTTATTTCAGATGACGGAAATTTCCTTATCGAAAACATTTTTAAAAATGACGATTTAGCAGCGTTTATTTCCGTTCCAGAAACTATCCGCTGGGAAGAGCAGTTCCATGACAACACCGCCGCCTTCATTGAGGGCATTAAGGAATTTGTTCATGTCGCGGTAAAAAACACCGGCATAGACACATACCGGCGCGAGAAAAAATCTCTTGGTAAATGCCCCTTATGCGGCGGTGATGTATACTAGGCAATAAAAACAATTATTACTGCGGTAATTATAAGGCGGAAACCCCATGCAGATTTGTAATTTGGAAGAATATTTGTCAGGCTTCCGTTACCCATTCAGACGTTTAAGCCCTCCTCGCCGGTAAGCAAACCAAAGTTAAAAAAAGCTTAAGTTCTAAAACAGGCAAGGAATTTTACGCTAAATTCGAACTTGTTGCCGGTAAAATTGAATTCCGTTTTGAGGAGAAAAAATAATTATATTAAACCTCTTATGTGTCGATAATTATTATATGTGTTGCTAATCTTTTCTTCATTATTTAACCTCCGGCCAGTATGTATTATCATACTGGCTATTTTTTTGCCTTTTTTGGCTTCAAATTTATCCGCATATCTTTTTTAAACCGCTCAGCCCCGCGCTCAAATCACCCACCTCGACATTAATTTTCGCAAAACTGTTGTTTTTTGTTTTTTCGCTCTCTTTTGTGTTGTGTCGCGGGGGCTGCACCCCCGCCGCCCCTGCGGCCGTGAGGGCATACCCTCACGGCTTTGTGTTAAAAAATACAGTCATCAAGTATTGAAAATACCTGTTTCGCTTTCTTTACCATTCTGCTTCTGCCTTGTTTATCCTTGTGGTTATATAACTTTGCTACATTTGCGACAACTTTATGCCCCATAAAAATTTCCTCTATATCCTCTCCCAATCCTTCCGCGCTCATCAACGTTTTCCAAAAATGTCTGCCGCTGTAAAAAGTTATGTTTTCTCTCTCCAGTTCTTCGTCACTCACCTTTAGCCGTCTTGCCAGCTCGTTATTTGCCCTGTTAAATTTTTCGTTATGAATGTCAAAAAGCGGATTTTCCCCAGCCTTGTTTTTTATCCCCCATATCTTTATTTTTTCGTACAACGATTTGTGTAAAGGAACCAGCCGTATTCCGTTAGCGGTTTTGCTTTTTTCAATCCTAATAAATCGGCATCCGTCTATAAGCTCTATGTCGTTTAATTTTATCCTTTTTATCTCGCTGTTTCGCATTCCCGTTGTGTAAATCAACGAGCATAAAAGATATGAAAGCTCATCTTTCCATTTTCTGCGAAAAACACCCTTTATTTTCTCCAACTCATAACATCCACGCGGTTTTTTGTTTTCTTCCTTTACAGGCAATCCTTTCACAAATTCACAAGGATTATTTTCAACTATATTTTGTCTTGCTAGTTTCTCAAATAGTTTCCTTATTGCCTTCATGTTGTTGTTTACGCTCTGCGGTCGTATGCCGGTTTTTAATAACGTATCTTGAAATTTAACTAATGTGCTTTTTGTTATCCTGCTGAATTCTGTTATTTTCTCCTGTTGCAGAAACGGTATGAATTTATTTTTTATTACAGTTCCGTATTCTTTCCTGCATCTGTCTGACAGATTATCCTGTTTAGAATCATCATAAAAACTTTCAAGTTTTTTATACATCCTTCCGTCTTTTCTCGACAAATACCCTTCTATGAGGCGTTCTTTATTCTTCAATACATATATTTCTGCTTCTCTTTCGTTGTCGGTAAATGTGTTGAATTTTGTAGGAAGCGTTTTTCCGTTGTGCGAAAGCCGTGCGTATATCCGGCGTCCATGCAGTTTAGTTTCTTTTATTATCAAATTAAAGCCCTTCCTTCTCTTAGGGCGTAAATATTCTGTGTCAATTTGCCCTAACGCTTTAATCATGTCCGGAAAATTGTTTTTTACATAAATCCGCAAAGAAGTTATGTCTTCAAGCTGATTTTTTCTTATTTGTGAAATAGCTTCAACTAGTCCGCTCATGCCGCACCCCCTTCAAGTTCCTTAAAATACTTTATTATCACGTTCCATTCGAATTGGGGTCTGCGGTTTACAAAAGTACATGGAATTTCTCTGTCTTTTGCCAGCTTTTTAACAGTTAGTTCACTTATATTCAGTATAAGCGACATTTGTCCCGCATTTAAAATCAGCGGATTTTTCTTTTCTTGCATGGTATCCTCCTTGAGTTTTTCCCCTCCCAAAGATTCCTCTCCTGATTACTTGTTTTTTCTCAATTTTTCCTCCTCTTTTTTTGATTTTGCTATTTTAATAAACATTTTCAGTAGTTTATTAAGTTTTTCTTCTTTCATTCCTGATGTCAATTTTCTAAGTTGTTTTACAAATTCTGTAAAATTTAGTTTTACAGGTTGTTTTTCTTCTTTTCGTTTTACCCAGACTATTGTCTGTTTAAAACCCGCTTTATACATACGAGCCTTATATTCCCTTTGTCTTTCAGTCGTATTGTCCAAGATAATCTCCTTAATTACTAGTAACTATATCATTTTTATTATTTTTTGTCAATTTTTAGTAAAATTATTAAAATCTTCTAATTTTTTTGAGGTCACTAATAGATTATTGCCTATTTATATGTTTTTTTTCAGTTTTTGCATATTTTTGATAATTTTTATTGACAAATATTTCTTTTTAATGTATTATTTTAATTAGATGGGTTGATTGTTACGTCGGTATATGACGTTTTTTTGCGCCCGATAAGGAAAAATGCGTAGCATTTTTACGGGCGCAAAAAAATGTGGCGGAGCAAACCACTACAAAGGGCGTTCTAGCGCTTAGCGCACGCCCGACTAGTGGTTTGCGTAGCCCGAGCCGCCGAAGGCGGCGAAGCATATACCGACCTGTTATATGCAGTACGCCCGTACTTTATATATTTTCAAATAATTTTATTATCTTTCTCCTAAAAATTAATAATAATAAAGATATAATTAATATAATTATTTTTTTTATCATTGTTGAAATAATAAAACTATAATTAATATTAAAATATTTATATTCATCTGAATCATTTGTTCTATAAAATAATAACATTATTATATTTTCAAATAATTCAGGTAAATTATTAATTAATAAATATAATCCAAATACTATTATAATTATCGATATTATTTCATTATAATTTATTTTTTCTAAATTTATATCATTATTACCAATTATTATTTTACTTATTTTGTTACTGAATAAAAATAATAAACTCCATAATAAAATAAATAATATAAAAGGTAATAAAAAATTTAAAGTAAGAAAATAATTTATATTTATTATATAATTTGCTTCATTAGAAGCTAAAGCAAAACGAAGATAATAAAAGAGATTATCTATCAATGTAAAAATCAACATAATTTTTATTGATAAATTTAAAATTTTCTTCATATATTCCTCTATAATTTTGATAATATATTATTTTTTAATCTATGTCAATATTTATTATATTATTTTCGTACCAATTTAGGGCGTATTGCATATAACGTTCCGGCGGTATATGACGTTTTTTTGCGCCCGATAAGGAAAAATGCGGAGCATTTTTACGGGCGCAAAAAAATGTGGCGGAGAAAAACCGTGCAGAGGGTGTTCTAGCGCTTAGCACACACCCGAACACGGTTTTTCGTAGCCCGAGCCGCCGAAGGCGGCGAAGCATATACAGACCTGTTATGTGCCGTTGTGCCGTACTCAATTATTTAATTACTATATGGATTATATGGTGCATTATCATTTACTTTAAATCCTTTTTCTCTCCATTTTGGCAATTCATTTATATGTGAAAATGCACTAAATTTATCATTTGTAAATCCAGAATGGGATGTAATAACTTTTTCAATATTATTAAAATCTATCAAATTTTTTAATTTCTCCAGTGATCTCATATTCATTATGCTGTCTACATTCCATTGATTATAAAAGGAGTAACCTTCTCCTTTTACTAAAATAATACTATCACCGGTAAATAGAAATTTATCATCTATAAAATAGCATAAATGACCAAGTGTATGACCGGGTATTAAAAAGGCCTGTATTTTTATATTACCAATATTTTTAATTTCCATATCTTCTAGAGTATTGTATCCATCTAATAATGAAATTGGCGTTTTTAATCCAATAAATCCTATCTGTTTTCTGTTTAATTTATTTTTCAAATATTTTTCTTCAATTTTTCCTATATGTGTCTTTGCATTTGGAAAAACTATTTTACATTTACTATCCATTCCACCAGCATGATCTAAATCCAAATGGGTAATGAATACATCTAAAATATCATTTTCATTAATACCTATTTTTCTTAATTCCGCAATAATTTTATTCGAATTTTTATATCCAGAATCAATTGCTATTATATTATTTTCTTTTTTATACAAAAATACATTTACGTCTTTATCTCTTTATTGCATATATATTTTCATTGATTTTTTCGTTTTCAATGGGGAAAAACATATATTTGCCCTTTGTCAGCAACGGTTTAATAACAATTCCAAAAAATTCAATCAAATTCATAATATTTCCTTAATAATTTATTATAGCTGTTCATTATATTTTGTCAATATGTCATACAAAATTTTCGAACATTTTTAGGCACAATGGCACATAACGTTCCGGCGGTATATGACGTTTTTTTGTGCCCGATAAGGAAAAATGCGGAGCATTTTTACGGGCACAAAAAAATGTGGCGGAGCAAACCACCACAAAGGGCGTTCTAGCGCTTAGCGCACACCCGACTGGTGGTTTGCGTAGCCCGAGCCGCCGAAGGCGGCGAAGCATATACCGACCTGTTAGGCGAAGTTAAAATTGTTTTATATAATTTATTAAATATTTCTTTCTATTACTTTAATTGCTCCTTTTATATGTATTCTCATTACTTTATTTTTATCATTTAATTTTCCTTTTAATTTTTCTAATGATTGTTTTACAAGTTCTGGACTATATTTTCCTATAACCCTAAATATTTCAGGAATTTCTTTTTTTACATATTTTTCATCAACATCATCTAACATTTCTTCAAATATTTTTATATAAGGCTCAAATAAATCTGCCCTACTATTTGCTATATTTTCACAAGCCCATATCATAGACATTCTAACTTTTGCATTATCGTCTTTGTATAAATTTATAATTTCAATTATCCGATCCTTTACTAAATTTATATCTGCCCTTCCAGTTCTGCCTAATGCAAATAAGGCATTTTCCCTTATTGCCGGACATTCATTTTGCAAATCCTCAAAGGCATAATTGACTAAATTTTTTACAATTTCAGGTCTATGTATTCCAATTTGACCAATAGCCCAATATATTTTTTCCACAAGTTTATTATCCGTTGATTTTATATTTTGCATCAAAAAACCAATATCGTCACTATTTATTGTTTCAATATTATGAAACCCATTTCTTGATATTGTTTTTACTCTTTGAATTAATGCCTTATTTTCTTTATTTCTTTTCAAATTTTTTCCCTATTTTGTTGTTTTACATATTTATACAATATTTTCAGAAAATGTCAAGCGCAATTTCACATAACGTTCCGGCGGTATATGACATTTTTTGCGCCCGATAAGGAAAAATGCGGAGCATTTTTACGGGCGCAAAAAAATGTGGCGGAGAAAAACCGTGCAGAGGGCGAAGCCCGAACACGGTTTTTCGTAGCCCGAGCCGCCCAACGGGCGGCGAAGCTGTTACTGACCTGTTATGCGCCGTTGGTTTTGCTTTTTTATTACAAAAAATAATATTCATTATTATTTAAAATATTTTAATTCACTAACGGTTCATTGTAAACATATCGGATAATTGCGCCAGACTTCCCTGTTTTGCTCCGGTTAGGCGTTCAATAGTATAAATAAAAGCGGTAATACGCTGTATCTGTTCTTCCTGTGTCCAATGGAAGTAGGCGGTATCGAAAATAACCAAACCGGCAGACAAAAGTATCTCGGTAATTTCTTTGGGATAGGGAGTATTAAAAACTTTTTTGGCGATCCCCTCTTGAATAATCCCGGTTAAAATGGGACTAAGTCTAAGGACATATTCGGAAAGAATTTTCTGGTGAAGCAATGCGTTGGCAGGTTTATGGATAACCGGCAAAACTTTTTTCTTTACTGTTTTTTTCGGTTTTTGCGCCAAAATCACCGATAACAATTTTTCCTCAACGCCCAACTTTGGATCGGCGGCAATGGCTTGCGCCTTTTCCAACCCTGCGTCAATCTGGCGTTTGACAATTCCGTCTAAAACATCTTCTTTTGATTTGAAATAATAATAGAATGTTCCTTTCGCAATTTGTACCGTTTCAAGAATATCGTTTATTGTCGCCGCTTCATAGCCTTTTACGGTAAAAAGTTTTTCCGCAGTATCAAGAATTTCGCTTTTCCGTATTTCCGGCTCTTTTACTGTTCTCATACTTGAATCTCATTATATCACTTTTTGGAGTATATCGGAATCATGCCTTGAATAGAAACATACCACCCTTTAGCGGAACTGCCGCATTGTTTTCCGTCAATTAGATAATCACTGTTAAATATCCAACCCCCTTGTATCTTTAGGATTGAAAGATCGACAGATGCAAAAACCGATGTCTGTTGTAGTTCAAACGTTGTTGTATTATGAGACAGAACAAAATCTGTCGTATCATGTTTAATACCTGCCCCAATTCCCGCAAAATCCCCCAATTTATGATCTGCGCTAAAAAGGCGATACCAAAGCGTATATTCGTAGATGAAGTCATTAATATTTCGATACTTGTCCATACGCATATCAGCGGTAAAGCGAATTTTCTCTTTAGGCGCAATGGTAAAAGAAAAATTGGGACCGGTAAGAAAATCAAAAGACGAGACAAACCATTGTGTGTCAATACCAAAACGTATAAGAGGTAGAGGAAGTATTGGCAATGAGGCGCCCGAAGGAAGCGTAATGCCAAAATCACTTACTCCCAAAGCTCCGCCGATTATGAGCGATACTTGCCGATTACGGATTACTTCATAACCCCAACCAATTCCCGCTTGAAAGGTACTTAGTCCTCCGGCTACAGGCTTATCGGCGGCTGATTTGAAAATAATCAAGAGTTGATGACGGCTAATTCGTCCGTCAAAAAGGGCGTCAACTTGATGAAATTGTTTGGGAACACCTGACAGCGGTTCTTCTGTGAAAAAGAAAGGCTGATAAAGTACAAGCCCAAAGAACCGCTGTTCTACTTCGGTAAACGCTATATCCTGTTCGCCTGACAAAAAACCCGCACCAGCGGCAAAACTGTGAATGGACTGTTTGTCAAAATGAATATAATCATAACCTGTTGGAAGGAAAAAAATGAAAGGCGGTTTTGATTGTTCCTCTTCTTCTTTTTCTTGTCCAAAAGCGTTAGCCGTAAAAAAACAACACAAAATAATTGAAAAAATAATCTGATGTGACAGATTTTGCCTATTGTCCAAGTATTACTCCTGCTCAAATGTCTTATCAAAGAAAAACTTGCGATCTTTAATCACAATAACCGTGCTGATAATTATAAGTATAATAGTATGTATTACCTTGCTATCAGGGTGGGTACGAAACAGTTCCATAGAATAACCAAATACAAGATGTTGGCATACCTGCAAAAACATATTTCGTTTAGTCTTATAATAAGTCCAGTTATCAATGATTAGGTAAGGAATAAGGCTGACAAGAAAATTAATTGAATAGATGATGCCCGTTTCCATGACAACGTTTTGATAATAACCTTTGATCGTGGAAAGGGGCATATGCCACATTCCCCATATAATTCCAAAAATAAAGCAAGTGGTAA
>Ga0268262_10006697_pt1 | contig 10983 bp, 8 predicted proteins | sample TergutNc150P3_FD_190354 | JGI IMG/M metagenome (GOLD analysis project Ga0268262, IMG submission 190354) | Nasutitermes corniger P3 segment gut microbial community from laboratory colony in Florida, USA - Nc150 P3 (SPAdes) (version 2) | ecosystem: Host-associated > Arthropoda: Insects > Digestive...
CTTGCCGCATATTGCTCGTAGGCGGGCTTTGCCCGCCGTTAAGCGAGCAATAAATGCGCGAGTTGCTATATACGCTGGATGATTGCAAAGGTTGGAGCAGGCATTGCGGCTATGGACTACCAAAAGTTGAATTGCTATATTGATTGCAGCAGCAATCAAAAACGGCATAAAAAATACTGACAGCAAACGGTGCGCTGGCTTTTCGCCTATTTTGATTTACGACCTACTGCTTGCTTCCATCATCCCGCTGACTTCGCCCGAGGCCAGAAGCACCATGCCACTTTGTGTCTGGACGGCCAGCCGTCCGTCGTCTTGCCACCCCTGACAGACACCGCTGCCTTCTTCCCACTGAATGTAATCGCCATGAACAGGCCAGCGAAAGACCACCTGGCGCGGCGTTTCCAAGTCCTGCCACACTGACAGAATGCTCTGAGCCAGTTCGACAATGCTTGGGATAGAGGCAGCCCCCAAGGAAACGAGCGATGCGGGCGGTATGGCCCTCTCCGGCATTTCTGGGGCACTGTGTATGTTCAGGCCAAGGCCAAGGATGACACAGTCTATTTTTTGCTCGCCTATGATCCCGCCTATTTTTACCAGAACCCCATCTTGTCTGTGCGCGACTAAATCGTTGGGCCACTTGATGCCAAGATTCACACCACATGGCACCAATATTTCGGCAACGGCTTCCATGGCCGATAGCAGCAGGACACTGGCCTGTGGCACAATGGGCAATCGGGCTGACAGCCAAAGCCCCGCGCCGGGCGCACTCTCCCAAGAATTGTCTCCCCTTCCCCTGCCTGTGGTCTGTGCGTCCGCCAAAACGCCGCAAAAACCAAGCTCAGGGTGACGCACCAAAAAAGACTGGGTGCTGTCAACAACGCCAAGGTGTATTAATGGGACGGCCACCAAATCAATTCCCCCGATTCAGGCACCAGAGCGAGCGCAGGCCGTTTAGAGTCAGGTCGGGTTCCACGCGCTGGATAAATTTGCTTTCCCTGCCTATTGTCTTTGCCAGCCCCCCCGTCGCCACCACCGCAGCGTTGGAGAACTGCTGGCACAAGCGCTCCAGCATCCCATCTATCTGGCCCACGCAACCATAGAAGAGGCCGGATTGCATGGCCTGCACCGTGTTGCGGCCAATCAATTTGTCCGGCTTGACTATCTCCACCCTCGGCAGCTTTGCCGCCCTTTGGAATAGCGCCTCGGCTGCTATCTTGACACCCGGCAGTATCATGCCTCCTATGTATTCTTGCCTCTCGTTCACCACGTCGAATGTGGTGGCCGTCCCTAAGTCAACCGCTATGGCCGGCGCGCCGCACATTTCCAGCGCACCAACGCAGTTGGCTATGCGATCCGCGCCTATTTCGCTAGGGTTGTCAATTGCCAGCTTGAGGCCGGTATGGATACCAGGCTCTATCCACAGTGGCGCAGCATCGAAGTATCTGTTGCAGCAAGCCTCAAACACTGGGTGTAACGGGGGTACGACACTTCCGATGACTATCTCTTTCACCATCGAAAGCTCCATCCCTTGGTGCCTCAATAGCTCTTGGACCATAAGCCCATATTCGTCCGCTGTGCGCTCGCGGGTGGTGGCGATGCGCCAGCTGCGCTGCAGCACTGATTTTTGGCCGTCTTGTAAATTGTCCAAGCCAAAAGCCCCAATGACAATATTCGTGTTGCCAACGTCAATTGCCAATAGCAAACTCATTGTACCCTCTGCGAAAACCTACTGCTGTTGCTTGCTGATGACAAGCGCAGCCACCACTTTCAATATGTCCATTATCAATTGAGCCTCTTGCAAAACCATTCTAGCGCTCATCAAAGCCATCTCCCAAGCATCCGCTCGCCCATCGAAGAAACCGCCCGAAGGACAGCGGGGGGCGCGTCAGCGACCAACATCGTAAGGGAGACCCCACAGTGAGCATCCAGAAAGGTTCCATGCTCCGGCACTGGGCGAACCAAGTTGCCGGGACATAGCTCCTAGCGAAAAAAGATAAGGCTATGGAGCCTCACGGTTCGCTTTTTGCAAAGGGCACATGCTATTTAACCACCCTCCAGACCCTTGGCTTGGGAAAGCCCTCCGCAGGCTTCGCCGTCGTGGTCTTCAGCTCTATCCCGCCGCCAGAGCCGCCAAGGGCAGTCCCACCTTGAAGGACACCTCTAGTACCCATTTGGATGAAATCGGAACCCACGCCTCCCCACTCGCCTATCAAGCCGCTGGCGAACCTCTCGCCCTCGGTACTGCCTCTGCTGTCTTGTTTCAGCGGATTTGTGACATCGGCGATGACATAGCTCCTGGACACTCCAAGGCCCCCCGAACAAGGATCCGCAGATTCGGTAAAGAAAATCGTGTAGTACAGGCTATCGGACACCACCATCGGTGGGTTGATGCCCTTTGGGGTGAAGCCTCCGTCCTTGGCGGGGAAATTTATATAATAGCCAAAACTCGGACTCCCCTGCTTTGGCGCCAAGTAGAAATCATCGCAGCCCGGCGTGATATATTTGAAAATTGAATCCGCGCAGAAATTTGCTGGCGTTGCGCTGACCTCGTTGTTTGTGAAATTTCGCAGTGCGCCGTCTGTTATCACGCCATCTTGTATCCCCGCAGAACTTAGCCAAGCGTTGCTGTCCTGGCGGTCAAAAACAACTGTCAATCTATGGTTATTGGGTTGAGGACCCGGTGAGTATTCGCCGCCGTATCTGTCCAGCGGGTTGTTGCGGTCGCCGCTCACCATAGCTATCCCCACTGCGGGGGGCTTGGCGGATCCATCCATGCCCTCGCCAGGGAAATTTGACACCCTAAATGGGGCGGCAGAAACTGTATATTTCCTATTCGCAACGGCACTTGTGTCTTGATAGACCTTCCGCAGCTTCCATTGATTGATTTCGGATGTGTCAATGCGGAAATTCCGGTATGGGTCCGATCTTTCCGTGTCCAGCGAACCCCAAGCCCACAGCCCGCCGCTGTAATCGAGGAAGTACGCCCGTTGAGCGGTGCCAGAATTTATGATGAATTCAAAGGGTATGAGGCCAGATCCAATCGGGCCGACTGAACTGCCAAAAATAGGGTCGGCCGACAGATCAACAGCGGCAATTACCTTCCCTGTATAAACGTCCAAGGCCATTATAGAACGCCCCAATGGGCCGATTGGCTTGCCATAGCTGTCCACAAATTTTGCCTCCACCTCTGGCACGCTGAAACCGCCGCTGAAAAATACCGCGTCCTTTAGCTGTTTGCCGCTGGACCCGTTGAAGATGACCCTCCCAAAGGCCGGGGCGGCTGTAGAGAAGCCCCACTTGCCAAGCATTTTCCGCACATTGGCGGCAGTTACATCGGCTCCCACTTCTATGCGGGAATCGGGGAATGCTTTGACATCGCCGGCCTCATCTGGTATCAGTGTCCACTGTATCTTGGGTTCAAATGGATTTTCAATGTTTAGGGCATAGTAGCTGCGCCCTCCCTTGCCGAGGCCGAACACAGCCAAGACCCGCTCAACGTGGCCATTGCTGTCTAGATTGACTATACCATCGCCTATGCCGTCTGCCTTGGACGGTATGTCCAGATGGTAAATCACTGGGGTCCCATTGACCATGAAGCGGTGGATGTTGCCTGGGCGCGTGATGTAGTCCAAGTTTTCCAAAAAGTCCGTCGGCATGAAGCTCCACAGCTCTGCGACATTTCCAGTCACATATTCCTTGCCGTCGGCACTCGTGGCCTTGGTGGACACCTCCCCAAAGGCGTGCAGCCAGCCTTGGTTGGTGCCGACAAGGATCAAGCGGAATTGGAGGTTGCTCCCGCTGACGGCCATCAAATCTGGGTATTTCGCAAGGTCGTTTTTGACAAGGTCCCAATGATACTCAATGGCCTCAGGCGCAGAATCAATGATGTCGCCCATGATGGTGCTTCTGTTCGTCGTTGGGCGACCGTTGCCGTCTAGAACCCCCCTGAGTGTGTCGCCTCCAGCCGCGAATTGTACGATTTTTGCCTTGGTCTTGTCTGGCTCCGGTATAGTGGGGTCTGGCAATTTAATATAGTTTTTTAGGCCCGTAGTGGCGTTGGCGAAGTGATCCCCAACATCGGTAAATGGCTTAAGGGGGTCATAGTCGTTGGCCTTTGGCAGCCTTGTGTAAAGCTTACGCTCTTTCCAATTTTTGATGACCGACGATGCCGACCAAATAGCAGTGGTGGAATCTAGATTCTGCGTCGGAACGCCATTTTTGCCTAATATTTTTGCCTGACCGTTCTCTTCTCGCAAGCCAAACATGAATAGGTCTCCAGTCCATACTGCATTGCCGCCATCGGGGACGTCGAAGTTGCCCATGTACACCTGGCCGCCGAAACTAGCACCGACGAAAGGGATGCTTGGCGTTGAAGTGGCATTGTTGCTCCCCGCAGATATTGCCGCCTGAAATGCCGTTTCCAGCGAGTTCGCCAAAGAATTCGGGTCGGTGGCGTCAAAAAAATAGGCCGCGCCAGTTGCCCTCTTTCCAACGGTAGGATAGCTCTCTGGATTGCTTGGGTCTTCCAGCCAGTCGTTGTAATTTTCGACCGTCTTCCCATCCGACTTGAAGGTCGGCGGCGTGAATGGGCGGAAAGTATTGAGTGCACCGCTGGACACACCAACGTCGCCCATGACCGCAGCCAAGAATAGGCCTCGCTTAGGATTGACCGCAGTAGAAAAGTCGGTGGTCCTGCCGCCAAGGCTTACACCCACCGTCATTGTTGTCACGCGGCGGGGTACACGATAAGTGACATTCTGTCTCCCCTTGATGGCAAAGGGTAAAAAATCCCGGATGTTTTTTCTGGTGCTGCCGGTAGTCTGGGCAAGGGCGTCTGGTATATAGTCAATGTTTTTTATCCCTAGGGACGCATCCGTCATATGCGCACCAAGCGCAGCGTATGTTTGCACATTGAACCAAGTGGTTTCGATGCCGGCTTTGTTGTTTATAACTGCTCTGTTGCCTAGCACAGCGTTAAAGGCGGCTTTGTCGAAATCTGGATTTGGGGAATCTATGTACGGCGTAGCCGCAGTGGGACTCCCCACGTTGTCCACGCCGTCCGTGAAGAGGATCAGGAAAGTCTGCGAACATTGCGAAACTTCGTTGGGTTTGTACAGATCATTGAATGGATTTTCACCATCGTTGAGTTGGGCCAATGTCCCCGCCATCGCGTAAGTCAGCGGCGTGCTTGTTACGGCAAACGTCGCCGCCAAGCGCTTCATGCCAGTCACAGAGTTGCCATTCGTGCTATTTATGCCTTGATTGTTCGTATTGTTAAGCACCTGCCAGCCGTGGTCCATGCCTGTCACCCATTCGGCGGGGGAAGTAGAAGTCATTAGTGTTGAAACATTAAAGGACGTTTTGCCGGTTTGCGTCGAACCGTGCATGGTCTTGTTTAGGTACTGGTTAGTGTTAGAGTTAGCGATTGCGCGGTCAAGGTAACGGAATGCCCAAAACACGTCGGCCTGGTGCTTTATCCACGTCTGGATGGCAGCCATTTTGTTTGCCTGTACGCGCGTGAGGGCGGGCGTGGCGTATCTATAGGCATAATCCTCAATGATTTTGTCTAGTTTGCCATTCAGTTTGTACTTGGGGACTCTTATTTTGACGTCTCGCATGGCGGGGTTTTCTATTTGCCCCCGAAACCCCTTGCCCCAATCTGCGCTTGTCTGCCCTGCGGCCAATAAAGCACTGCCGCTGGGCGCGGCGGCGTCAAACGCGATAAACTTGCCTGCCATACCTGTATCATTTGTGTAATACTGCCCATTAGCAGCAATGTGATAATTATCTTTGGACGCGTTTGGTGTCGGGCCGTCCACGCTATTTTGCCACCTTCCGGCAAATAGCCAATGCAGATACGAAGTCTTATAGCCAATGGGATATCCACTGGTATTACAGACAATAGCGATGCTCCCGCCGCCAGTGCTGGACGTATATGAAAATTTTCCTATATAGTTAGCGCTGGAAGTGAGTGTGCCAGCGGATGACCTAAAAGCATAGGGTATCCTATAAGTAGTGTCGAATTCGATGTCCAGCCCACTGCCATAAGTTGTGGTTACATCTTTGCCATTCTGGTCCTTAGTCGTCTTTATCTGTACGTCTTTTATCGTTTTGGATTTGAGCGGGTTGCCGGTGGAATTGTAGTCCATTACCTTCCACGGCAGGGGGATATCTATCGTCCTGCCTACAACTTTACTGCGATCTGGAATTCCGGTTTCTGCGGCGGTGCATTCAAACCTGACATGGCTGGCCGCCATCAACCAGTGCCTCACATCCCTGCCAGAAGTGGACGTCCCGGAGTACATGCCTTTTGATGAAGCAGGAACAATCGTCGTGCCATTCTCTGATTTCAGCCCTGCTGTGCAGGCTTCTGCATCTTCGTATGTGACGGGATCTCCATTCGGCTTTACCAAACCCCTAAACGCAAGTGTAAGCTGTGTCGTAGTATCGTAAGCCGTTGTGCTGCCGCTGCGCAGCAACGATAGTGTAACCGTATCCGATGATGTTGATGACCCTGCCTTAATTAGGTTATCCCAAGGCTGTTTTGTTTTATCCCAAGAACCGCTGGCTTTAAGCCAAATATAAATAGTGGTCGTAATGGACGAGTTGGTGTCATCCTCCGCGTCAAGGTTTTGGTACAGCGGGTGGAACATAAGCGCGTCCATTGACCCTGAAAAATCAAACACAGTGACAATTTCGGGTTTTGGCTTGATGGTGGTGGACTGCTGGTAGAGGTCGAGGAAACTCGTCTTGTCGGCCTGAAGCCTGGGGTCCAGTTGGGCGCAAAGATGGCCGCAAAACAATAGCGAGGCGGCAAAAACCAATCGTGGAATGGCAGAAACCAGTTTTTGCATTCTTCCCCCCCTACCTGACCGGAGTCGAGACCCACGCTTCCCTGGCGTGGATAAACGTCAGGCCGCTGCCCTTTGGGCGCACTTGTGCGTCTGAGCGTATTGCCCACAAGTCCGGCGCCTGGAGCATGGCACCGCCCGCTGCCGGGGTGTACCTGCCGCCCTGACTCATGCCCGCGACGGGCAGCTTGCCCATCCTTGTCAGGCCGATGGTAAAGCCCAGCTCAAAATCGGGTTCAAGGCCAGCCTGGAAACTTGGATTGGAGGATGGGGGAGGCAGCACCTGGCCATAGATGGACGCAGGGCCGCCAGGCCTGTAAAGATTGCCCTTTAGGTTCCAAGACTGCCCCGATCTCGCATTGTCCTGCACAAGCGCATGTTTGAGGGCAATAAAATTGGATGCGGCCTCATCGCTGGAGCCTCCGAGGTCAATCCAATAAATGGACCATTCGATGCCCGAATCGGCGACATTCCTCGCCATAGTACCCTGCCTCAGAAAGGCCGTCGTCTGTATCTCCTTTAGGGAATTTTTTGACATTCCCATCGCCAGCACCGATAGCAGAACCAATAGGGTCAGCACCACAAGAATCGTCGTCCCACCATCGCAACTAGTGCCGAATATGCCTCTTGAAAAACCTCGCCAATTTTGGGCTGCAAAATTCTTTGGCACGGCAAGCGGTTGGGGGCAATTCGCAAAAGAGTGTGATCCCTTGCCCCTGACACATATCTTTCGTGCTCGGGATAGCTGCCCGGCAACTTGCTTCGTTAATCGCCGGTTCATGGAACCCGCCCTGATGCTAAACTGGGGGACTCCCTTACCGTCGTCGCTCGCAACTTCTCGGTATCCTGCACTGCGCTCAGGATACGCGAGACGTCCTTCGTTGGTCTTTGGTGGCGCATTGGTCGGCAATCCCGCCATAGCCGCTTCCCTTGGTTCGGCGCCATTATCGCGCCGCCCCGGTCGTCCCCCAGACCCCCGCCGTCCTGTCGGACGGCTCTTCGATGGGCGGGCAGATGCTTGGGAGATGACTTCGATAAACGCGAAAAGAGATTTTGCAAGCGCATCTCTTGTAGCTTGTACCTTGTAATTCATAAATCATCCCTTTCTTAGTTCATCGGCAAACCAAAATGCCTTGGCACAAATATCAGCGTCTGGGTAAGCAATTTGTACGCAGCCTCAGGCTTTTCGGCGGAATAATTGGCGGAATACTCGGACCTCTTTGTGGCGGTTCTAGTCGTGACGTCAACCCTCACTAAAATTGGTATTGACCGAAACCAGTGTTCGCTGCCCCTAGTCGAATGCTGCCCAGGGCGGCCGACTACCGACAGTTGTTTGTCAATTTGTCCGCGTATCCCAGAGGCCCAGTCCCAGCCCTCGTCGAAACCAGAAGCAGCGGAGCCTATACCCGCCCACTCCCTGCCCCCATTCGCGCTGAGGTACACCTTGAAGCCAGTGACATTTTCAGTGATTATCTGCCTTGGCCCGACAGCCGACGCGACATACGCGCCCCCAGAGTACGAATAGTCACCCTGGCGCCTCACCAAGCAAGGTATTCCTTCTGGCTTTGCCGGGTCTAGTTGCGCCATCTCAATTAGATAAACAACCACTTGCGCCGGCCTAACAAATAGCACCCCCGATTCTGGCCGGTGGTTCACCCTTGAAGGCAGGCCCTGCGAACCCATCCCTGTTATCCCGGCACTTGGCGACGCACCAACGCCGAAGGTGACATTGCGCCCGCTTACAGATGTCGCAGCGACATAAACCGCCTCCCAAAAATCTTTAAAGATCGCGACCTGCCCAGCCTTCACCTGGTTTGCGTAATCATTGCTTTGGCAGTCCACTGTATAGCCGCCCGCCGCTTGGCCAATTATTGCGCCGTGCAGCACCGCATCCGCTGCGGTGGCTTGGGCGGGAGATGCTTTCAGTGTGCCTTCGAATGGCAGCGGTTCATCCAAATAAAAATATAGCTCGTCAGTCTTTTTGGGGTCCCCTGCGTCTTGGCCAGGGTTTTCTATGTCGGAGTTTGGGATGACGCAAAATGGGGGTCTCTTGGGCAGCGTGAATGGAGGCAGGACCATGTCCACCAAATACATGCCCGCCATATTTATGTCTTCGCCGAGTAATTGGATTGAAAGCCTATTCCTGCGGGCGTTGGAAACGCTCTCGCCCGTAGCCGCAAAAGAAGAAACGCTGGACTTGAACACTGTGGCCAGCCCCGCCATGAGGAAAAGCGTAAACAGGAGGGCCACCAATAATTCCACAAGGGAAAAACCTCCCGCCTTTGCTCTTGATGCCTCCCTAGCCATGAATGATTCTCCTTGAGAGATTAAAAGTGCGAGTGATCACCTGCTTGTCAGCCCCAACCACGTCTGCAAATGTGACCCTGACTTTGAAATCAGAAATGGCCCCCACTGGGTTTGGCGCGCCCAATGGGTCAATTTTTTCCCTCCTAGTGGCAACAGTAAAAAACACCACGCTGGCCATAGAGTCTTCAGGGGCTTCGCCATCCTTGACAACCAAGTCACCTTTGACGTTGTACTCCTCAACAAGCTCTTTGCCGACCTCTAGGACAATGTACTTGAGCTGAAACCCGGCTAGATCGCCAAGATTGGGCGCGGTCCTGTTTCCATCTGTTATATTCAGCCAGCTAAGGCGGCCTTCCATCTCCGCTTGGTCAATGACCTGCTCCGCGATCCTGGCCGCCGTACTCATGTTGCTGGTCCCTTTTGTAGCCCTTATAGCCATCATTTGCAGTGTGAGGATGCCCAAGATTCCAATTGCCATTATGAATGCAGCCGCAAGCATTTCGACTAGGCTGAAGCCGCTTTGCCTGTGCCTGAACCTTTGCATGATCAAATCCTTCGCCATTTTCCATCCCCGCCTTCCGAGCCTGGATTGTAAAACTTAAAAATGGATGCCCCATTTTGCATTAGGACTATCAGCCCCATCGGGCCATTTGGAAGGGCCTGGCCCCCATTGCCAGTGGTCACCACCTTTATGAAAACTGTTCGGCTAAAGCGTTTGGTGTAGCCACTGACCAGCACCTGTGAAATAGAATTGCTTTCCCCCTTGCAAAATTCATTTTCGCTCGCCAGCACGTCTTTCATTTCTGTAGTGAAGGGGACGACAGAACCGATGTCTTGGTTTTTGTCGCCCTTGGCCTTTTCCCACTTGTCATTGTCGCCCACGCCGGCCGTCACGAGGCAGGCTTTCCTCTGTACGCCGTCGCTCGCCGAATAATGGTAGCCGACCACAACTGTTTGCTGGATCTCTTTTGGAAATACAGTTTCACTGATGAAGGGCAGGGGGTCGCCTTTTAGCAGTTTTTCGCCAATTGTTATGAAGTAAGGCTCGTCGCCGCTGTCGCCGTCAAGTGCCAGCGTGGCATCTCCATAGGCAATTCGCAGTCCCTCCCATGGTCCCCAGCTCACCAACGCTACATCGCGCCCCATCGCCATCGCCGCTTGCTGGGCGTTGGATATGACACCTTCTAACTCATCGAGCGTGGCCCTGACGGCACCGGACTGCCTATTCCCCATCAGCAAAGAACTGGCAACCGCTAAGATCGCCACGATGGCCAGAACCGTGAGCAGCTCCAAAAGCGAAAACCCCGTGCGCCCGTCGGATCTACGGCCATCGGCCCTTCGCGGGCAAAACACAGTCGGGGCCAAAGAAGACATTGGCGTTGGAATTTGCTTGGCGTTGATGGGCAGTCTTTTCAAACATCACCTGTAAAGCAATGCCGGGGCGAAAGCCCAGCTAATAAAAACATAAGCCCATGCCAAAAAAGTATCAATGAAAATATAAATATTCACAATTATCTATATTAATTTGGTTTAAGTTGGACAGCAAGTGGCTTTGCCCTTTTGGTGTGTCGGTGTCAGCGCGGAAATGGATAGAAAGTATTCAAGTTAAGCACTTGCAAAACATCGAACCTTTTGCAAGAGGGTAGTTGGTGGCGACTTGGTATAATTCCGTTCAAGGGTTGACTGACTATGGCTGCTGACAAGAAAAAACCACTTTGGCACTCTAGCACATTCTGGATTTTCCTCGGCCTCTTTTTGGGGGTAATCGTTGGAGGCTTTTTCCCCAAGGACGAGTTCCCTTTTGTCTATAACCTGTTGCGGTTCA
>Ga0268262_10006698_pt1 | contig 10980 bp, 17 predicted proteins | sample TergutNc150P3_FD_190354 | JGI IMG/M metagenome (GOLD analysis project Ga0268262, IMG submission 190354) | Nasutitermes corniger P3 segment gut microbial community from laboratory colony in Florida, USA - Nc150 P3 (SPAdes) (version 2) | ecosystem: Host-associated > Arthropoda: Insects >...
ATACTCGCAGGGGAAATCCACCTTTTCCCATTTTCAATATCACTCAGGAAGTTTATTGAAATATCCAGCTTTTCGGCAAGCTCGGCTTGTGTCCATTTTCGGTAATTTCTATACCGCTTGATATTGGTTCGGACTATATTTTTTAGTTGATTTTCAGTCATTTATCCCCCTTCTAGGGAAATTTTTATTATGCTGATGGCTTGATATACTTGACAAACAACTAGTAGCGTGATATGTTTTTCTCTAGTTGTATGATACGGCTAATAAATCATTTTCCCTTTCTTTAATAAAGGGTAAGGAGAAGATTATGAAGAACTTGACTATTTTAGTGGTTTTGGTTGCTGTTGTTTTTGCAGGTTGTATGAGTACAAATGAAAATAGGGCTATGAGTGCCTTATATTCAATTGATACTCAAACAGGACAAGACATTCGTGGAACAATAACAGTTGACTCTTTGTTATTGTGGAAAAATGTTGGTATGAGTGGAAATAAAATATTAACACTTGAAAAAGCATCAATGGGTTCAGTAAGTCAATATTTTTTTGTTGTTGACTGTTTAATGCAAAAATGGATATTTGTTGATTCTTTGATGATAAAAATTGATAATAGTAATGTTGTTACATTAAAAGATAATTCTCCTATAAGAGAAACAGATAGAAGAAATAATGTTTATGTTCATGAAGTTGGTAAATTTGCAATTTCTGACGAAATTATTGAACAATTAAAAAATTGTAATAGTTTAATATTACAATTTGAACAACCTCCTATTACTATCCCTGCTGAAGGTATCAAGGCTATAAAAGCATTTTTAAATAAATAATTCTCTTACATATAAGTACATTTTTTATGTATTTATATGTAAGAAGATTGGAATTGCAAAAATGAGGCAAAATGTACTGAACTAAGTGAAAAAGCTCATTTGTTAACTATTTCGCTTCCTAATAATAAACAGGGGGAACTAAATGTCCATATATGACAAAAGTACAACGGAACTAATGAAAGACTTTTTTATGAGTATAAATTTACAAGGCGAAAAAACATTTAAAAGACAGGAATTATATAATTGGTTTAGTACTTACTACCCTAACCTTAAAAAGAATACTTTATATTTACATCTTGTAAAATTATCTGTAAATGCTCCCAGTCGTAAATTTTTTAACCCTCGTACAGATGGCTCGGACGATATTTTATTTCAAATAGATACAGATACATTTAGAAAATATGATGATATAATAGACAGAAATAAAATATTACCAGATGAACCTGATGAAGAAAAGGGGCAAGAATTCGTATATGAAAAAGACTTGCAGAATTTTTTAGCAAAAAATATATCAATTGTCGAACCTGGTCTAAGATTATATGAAAGTGGATTGGAGTATCCTGCTGATAAAAAACGTATTGATATTTTAGCTTTGGATAAGAATGATAATTTCGTTGTCATCGAACTTAAAGTTTCAAAAGGTTATGAAAAAGTTATTGGTCAACTTTTGTGGTATAAAAACTGGATAAAGAAAAATAAGGCTAAAAACAGTCAGAATATAAGAGGAATAATTATTTGTAAAGAAATAACTGATGATTTATTACTTGCTTGTTATGGCTTAGAGGATATAGAATTATTTGAATATGAATTACATATAAAATTACATAAAAGGGAGATTGAAAAATGATTGCCAATGTTCTGGAAAAAGTATATATAATAAAAGCATGATTAAGATGTTATGGGTTCCATAATATATAGTATAGGGAGAAATTGATAAACTAGAGGGGATTTATTAAATTGATTTTAAGTATTTTATATATTATATATACTATTATAATTATTAAAATTATGATATGTCTATATAAAGAGTTGAAAAAATGAATAAGGAAATAATTATGTTGATGAGAACAAATATATCTATAGAGCAAGGTAAAAATCTATTGATACAAGGTGATGCCGGATAATCTGATTACAAAAGGGAGTTTCCAGACCTCTTTTTTTTTCTTAATTTCCAGTTGTTAAATCACATTCTGTAAAATAATTATTTTTCTTCTACCATTATATAGTGTCTTATTTAATACAAAAAATGTGGGGTTAAGTAATCTGTTATGTTATTTTTTGCATTATTGAACATTAACTGAAACAGGCAATTTCGCCCCTTCTATAATATATGGGGAAGGGAAAGCGAAACAATCAGTTTTGCGCCTTCTATAATATACATAGAGGGACAAAGTGAAACAATCAGTTTTCGCACCTTCTATAATAAGGATTAGGAGGATAGAAAATGACAATTTCTTCTGAACTATTTGACCGGAAAGAAGCGGCTATGTATCTACGCATATGCCGCACCACATTGGACAAGCTTTCAATACCACGCATTAAAATCAGACGGCGGATTTTTTACCGGAGAGCAGAATTGGAGCAATGGCTTATTCAAAACTCACAAATTAAGGAGGCTTAAAATGAACATAAATCAGAAAGAACAAAAAGTAATTAACATTGCTGGACGGCTTTGTGAAAATGCCACAAAAATTCGTTATGGTTCAGTCAGTGCAACCTTGACAATTCATGATGGTAGGGTTGTTGATGTTACTCATTCAACAACAGAAAGCACACGGGAACAACAGGAGAAACAAAAATGAAACCAGATGTGGTATATAAATTTAATCGTATAGAGCAGAGCTTATTTATTACTCTTAACAAGCTCCTCAATTCCCCAATTTTTGATAATATAGGAGGCTTAAAATGTTTGATAATGTAAGGCTACGAGTAGATAACTTACCTGAAAGTTACAACCTGTCTGACTATGTTAAGATTAAATATATCAGAAATGACGGAAGCAACTATATGTGCCAACTTGAAAATTTGGAAATATGGCAAAATCGTAATTACTTAACTATTCTTGGCTCATTGGCAAAATATCTGCATGGTGAAAATATAACTCCATTGAAAAGGAAAGATGTCAAGCAAGCCATAAAAAAACTGGAAAAAGATATTGGTCTCAGCTTAAAAAATGCTGTTGTTTGCTCTGTAGAATTTGGTACAAGCGTTAAAGTCAAAGAAGAGACTTTTGAATATATGAATTTGTTCGGGTATACAAATAGGCTTGGTCGGCATGAGATTGCACTTGGGAATATAAATAGAAGAATCAGACGTGAGGTTTCAAATACAAGAGGTGTTGTGACCGTGTTTTATACTTCTCTAGAAGGTTCATTTGAATTTATCGGGTATGATAAAATTAAGGAAATGAAAAAAAAGAAACAAGATATACCTCCTTTGTTTGATGAGACAAATGTACTTCGCTTAGAGTACAAAATACGGAAAAGAAGGGGAATACAGTCAAAATTTAATGGTGATTTAACAGCCCATAGCCTTTTTGATGAAAATGTTTACAGGAGGTTTCAAGAGTTATTTTTTAATAAATATAAAAGCATAGCTAAAATGGGGAGGGTGGTATATGTCGATAAGTCAGAAAATATAACTCCGGCAAAATTAAAAAAAATAATGGCTGAACTATTCCGCCAGAGCCACCCTAAAGAATATCAAAATCATTTTCAGCGATTTATTGAGGCTGGAAAATTATCTCCAATAAGCATTGAACGAATACTGACAGAAAATAATAAATTGGGAAATGATTTTTCTATTTTCGACACAAATATTTTGATAAAAGAACTTGATGACCTTGTATATAATAGCGTGATGCTCGGGGATTAACTATGCCAAGCTTTTATTGTCTTATATTCGATGATTAACTATGCCTTCCTTTCGGAAGAAAGAAGGCATAAAATCATTAGTTATATGAGATATAACCCCCTCTCATAACAGGCAAAATCGCTATAAAAACAGGGGTCATAAATTATATATAGATGATTGTTACTGAAAAGCCACTACAAAACATCAGATTTTACAAGGGTTATATTTCATGCCATATTCACGAAAACGGTTAACCTATGATATGGTTGTAAAATGACAGATAAGGAAAAAGAGCTTATAAAAAAATACCCGGAAGCACCGCTAATCGTTGCTATGGCTGAAAGCGCATGGGCTGGAAACCGTAAAACGGTAAAAATTGAATTCTCTCTATCAGACAATCTAAAAACAAAACTTTATGAACTTTTGGGGAAGGAAATACATAAAATCTTCATAACCGATAGCGATGCCCGGCATATTAAAAAACATCATGGACAAAATGAAGGCAAGAGAGGACAGGTGGACATAACCCCATCGGACTTTGCGCTTATTCCTGCTGTCTTGAATGAATATGACACCGCAGAGCATACAGGGCAAGACAAAGTAGACAATAAAAAACTTTTATTTACCAAAAAAGTGAACGGAACTGTTTACACCGCAAGTATTGAGCGAGGAAATAATCAGATAGGAGTTATAACCTTATGGAAAAAGGAAAAATAAAAGCCCGACTGGGTGTCTAATGTTTGGCAAAATACCGTAAAGTATCCACCCCCCTAGACCGAACGTCCAAAACGACCCCAGCCAGCACTTAAACTATATATATAAAAATCTGCCCTGTCAAGCGACAGTTTATTTGCTAATCTTGCAAAATTAGTTTAGAACCCCATTAAAAACCCCCTCAAAATCGCTCCATAACGGGGTCAGGACGAGCCAGATGCCCATTACCCCTGTAACTTTTACCTTTTTTGGATTTCACCCCCCTTAAAAGCCCTATTTTTTACGATTATAGCTCCCCCCAAAAGTGGCACATAAAAGAGGCACAAAACTGCTGGTTCTCCATGATACATGATACTCCCCAACAGGCTGTAATAATCCAGAAACACTTACAACTCCTTATCCAGTAAAGATATAATACGCCTAGATAGTATGAGATGGTTTTTGGCAGGTCGAGTTAGAGAAAACTCATAACCCGGAGGTCGCAGGTTCGAGTCCTGCCCTTGCTAAAGCATAATTCGTTATGTCATAACGAATTAGCTACGGACTGACCGACAACGGAAGTCCTTAATCATCGCATATAGCGAAAAGTGGCACATAAAGTGGCTCAGAAATCCACTCTAAGCCTATGCGCTTTTTTGTTCCAGTTTCATTTGCAGACCTAAAATATCAAGCAGCTTGTATACTGTCTTGAAAGAAGGGTTTCCGTCAGGGGCAAGCGATTTATACAGCCCCTTGCGGTCAAGGTTCAGTCCTTTGGCAATCTGTGTCATACCTTTGGAGCGGGCAATGTCGCCGATAACAGAGAGTAGAAAATCAGGATCGTTTTCCTCAAGGGAAACTTCAAGAAGGCTTATAACGTCCTCTTTGGTTTCAATGTCATCAGCGGGGTCCCAGTCTGAAAATGTAACCTTTGTCTTTGTCGGCTTTACTGCCTTCGTAACCCTTGCCGTTTTCACTGGCTTCCTTGTCTTTGTTACAGTTCCCATACTCTTATTCCTCCTCATATAGCTTGGCTATTTTCTTGGCATTGATAATATCCGCTTGCTGGGTGGTTTTGTCGCCGCCGCAGAGCAGAATAATAATTTCCCTGCCGGTGTCTTTGAAATAGACCCGATAACCGGGACCGTAGTCGATACGCATTTCCGAGATACCTTCCCCGACAGGTTTAACATCGCCGGGGTTTCCTTCGGCAAGCCGTTTTGTTCTTTTGAAGATAAGAGAGCGAGCCCGTTGGTCTCTCAGGTTTTTAAGCCATTTGATATAGACGCTCGACCTGCGTATTTTCTTCATAATTTAATTGTGGACTATATTCCCCAATTTGTCAAGAGTAAAGATATGTCGGTTTTCCCAGCTGATACCATACGGTTCTGGATATGGTCATGCCGGTAATTACTTTTTGCGCCGTTCAAAATATTTTGTAAAAATAGATGTTGCAACAATCGTAAAAAGATAAGTAAGCGCTGTTCCTGCATCATTACTAATTCGAGAAAAAAGCGTAGAAGAATGATTAATTTCCAAATACCTGAATGTAAGAAATACAATAAGAACAAAGATAAGAACCAACACTATCATAAAAGGATGGGATATTCGTTCATACCAGTGATCAAAATTAGAAATCCAGTTGCGGTGTTTTTTGTTTGAATCTTCAAACTGTTGGTCAAGATCTTCATAATCGGATTGCGACCTCGAATCCTCGGTTTTGACTTTAGTGTTGAGACTTGCAATAATGCTAGCAATTGTATTGTTGAATTCCATTTCTCATTTCCTGAAAATATTTTTTCATATCGTCATTTCCTGAAAATATTTCTTCATATCGTCATTTCCTGAAAATATTTCTTCATATCGTTTTTGTCAATAACGCTATTCATCAAGCCACTTCCTTTTTCTAAAGCCATCTCCCATGGACTGCCGGGACCGTGAGACCAGTTTGATAATTTACTAGCCGACCATAATCCAAAACCACCAATAACAGCATCAATCAGAGGAATAATCTCTTTAATTTCTGACGAAGTTTCGGAAACGTCTTCGTAACTTTTTGTAAAAGCGTCCGGATCTTTTTTAAGCCAGTTACTGACCCGCGGGTATACCGGTCCATAATTCCACGCTTTTGGTTTTTCGCCGATGAGATTTCTATTCGTCGTTAAAAGAAGGCCATCACATATATATATAAGTTTATGGAGTTTGGTCTCACCGAGGGTAATTTTATCTTTCTTGGTTTTCCTTTCTTTGTTCAAGGCATGGGTTCGATTGATGATATGTTTGGCGAATTCTACACTATCTACCATATTTGTCTCTGTCACAATTTTCCCCTTCCAATACCTGATTCTCTAATAAATAATAATACATTTTACCCATACTGTTCCTGTTCGAATAGTACTATTTTATTATCATTATGATATGATTGCAAGCCGGGTTTTGAGGGCTTAAATTAAATGAATTTGTTGTATACATTAACTACTTCTTTGCCCGGAGAGCCTTGAGTTCGCGCTGGTATACACGGTCAAAAGCCCTAGCTTCCTGCTCATCGTAAAAGCGGTAAATTCTTGCGTATTCGTTCCGCTGGAAGGGCCTCAGCCCCTTCCATGAGCAAGCTCTCGAAGTACCGGCGGTCCATAGGCGAAATCCCATCAGAGAAAGATACTATAGGGGATGATCCGGCGAATACTCGGTTTCCTTTTATTTTGACACTTTTGTGTTTTTTGTCATTTTAAATAACCTTGCCCCGAGACTCCCCCACCGTGAATGTATGGCCGCAATGCTGGCACGTTATCTCCATCAATTCTTTCGGAGGACTAAAATCACCGAAATGAGAAAAATAATGAGTAATTGTTATTAGATTTTATTAACATCCATTGACACAGTGTCCAAGATAGTGATACTAAATAATAGTAAATACTAACGGAATAAAGTGCTGAGGGTGCCCTCATAACCCGGAGGTCGCAGGTTCGAGTCCTGCCCTTGCTAAAAAAAAAATTCGTTTTATCACACCGAATGCAACATCGCCTCCCGCAAAATAGCATTCATACGGGTCTGGTAACCTCTTCCGGCACTCTGCAGCCATTCAATTACATCGGCATCAAGACGAACATTTACCGTCTTCTTGATTGGCTTATAGTTTGCCATGTTTCGTAAATGGGAAGGCTTGAATTCCTTCATCTGCTCTTCTGTCAACGGCGGGCAATCTGTAAAGTCCGTGTTTTTGAAAGCCTTAATTTCCGCTGCTATCCGTGCTTTTTCTGTATTGGTCATAATACAACCTCTCTTCATGTGGTAAAGCTTCCCGTGCTGTGATAAGGTGAATGTCGTCTCCTTGTTCAGTAAAGACAACAAATAAAACCACATCTTGGAAAACACCCAAACCAATATAACGGTCTTCATTCAAAGATGAATGTACCGTATCATACCAGTCTATCAAATGTGGATCACAAAAAACATCCACAATATCTGACAGAAAAAAACCATGCTTTTTCTTGTTGAGTTTGTTCTTTTCTTCAGTCCATGTAAACACTGGTTACCTTCTGTCTATACATAATTGTATATTAAAATTACGAACTCGTCAAGTATAATTTAACACGAAGTGTCTCCGAAATCTCCCAAATGACACATAAAACGACATAGAGAATTGGAGAACTGGAAGGTCTTGAGAAGTCCCGGAAAAGAGCTTTTTAATCTTTAAGCCGTTTAGATCGCTTAGTTCGTGTTTTTGCTTTAGGAAGGTAGTAGCCCCGGATTTGATTGAGAGTTTGAGTAACGGCTACTACCGCCTCATCAAAGCATTTATTAAGGATAAGGGGCACATCAGGAGGTAACGCCTCCGCTGGTTTAAACAGTTCGTATGGTTCGATATTCAGGGCGGTGGCAAACTTGACCAATGTTTGGGGAGAAATCCAGCGGTTGCCATTTTCGATATTGCAGAGGAAGTTCACGGAGATGTCCAGTTTTTCGGCTAAGTCAGCTTGTGAGAGGTTACGGCTCTGGCGATGCCGCTTGATATTGGCGCTAAAAATGCCCCTTAGTTCCTTATCAGTCATGGTTTCCCTATTGGAGAATAACTAATCCTATTATTGGATAAATTGATTGACAAACACCTAATGGAGACAATATAATTCTCTAATGGAAATCGCTTTTTCGGAAGAAAGTCCGGGAAAACGAAAAATGAGGAGGATTTTATGGCAGATTATTTAATTATATGTAAGGCATGTGGTCAACAAATTGCCAAAAGTGCAAAAATATGTCCCCATTGTGGCAAGCGTCTAAAAATGGCGTTATGGCTCAAAATTGTTATAGGAATACTGGTAATTGCGATCGCCCCACAAGCAATATCCGGTTTCTTGGAAGGATTCCAGCGTTCAACACCTGGAATTACGGATGCTGTCAATGAATTAAGCCAGACATCGAATACTTTAAAACAAACAGTAATAGCTGATTCTCGTCCCGAAAAACAAAAACAATTTGAATCTGTTATTGCTACATTTTCTCAACAATTCGATAGAGCACAAAATGAACTCCAAGAATCTTCATACAGAAGAGATCGAATGAATGCCATCAAAGAACTAAAAATTGATACGCAGATTAACGGTTGGATAGGAACTTTAAATCAGTTGAAAACAAATACCGAAGGTAAAGCCTATATCACTATAAGGCTCAATAATAACTTAACCATAGGTACATGGAATAATGCTTTCTCAGATATTATGGACAATACATTAATATCTATAGACTCTGCTCTTTATAAAACGTTAATCAATATGAAAACAGGACAAAAAGTAAAATTTTTCGGTAGCTTTATAAACTCCGATCTTGATTACTTTAAAGAAAAAAGTATGACTATTCGAGGAGCAATGAAAACACCTGAGTATCTAATGCGATTTTCAAATGTTGAGGCTATAAATTGAAGTGAATAGGAGGCTACAAATGAAAAAGGTATTATTAGTTGTAATGTTCTTATTGCTGGTAGGAGTTGCATTTGCAGGTGGCGTTAGCGAACAATACGTTCGTGATGAATATGGGAAAGCAGGAGGGTTTCCTAATCGAGATGCTTGGTTATACGAATTTAACTCTATAGCCAATGAACTTATTAAGGATAGTGCAAAAATATTAGAAGGTAAAGCAAGTATTTATAAAGATTCTTTTGATAATAACTGTGTTAGATATCAGGTTCTCTTGGATATTGGTGTCGAATTGAAATATATTACTGATGCCGTCCGAAAACAGCAGATATCAAAGGCAGAGACAGAGAGAAAAAAGGTTGCACGATATCTTGCATCTCAATCTTCCGGTTTGGGGTTAGAGTGAAAATTATTATGAGTTTGTTAAACTAAATCAAACTTCACGGAGAAATTATGGGAAACTTCGACAGATTTATTGAAGTAGTCAAAAAATACGCAGAAGCATACAAAGATTTTGAGAAAATACAGAAATGCCCGGACTTTGATTTTGTTCCAAAAATCGGAGACCAAAAAACCGGAATAATCGGGGAAGCCTTCATATTTGAGTATTTGAAACGGCAGGGACACCCTAATTTGGAGTTTGGTAATCATTCACAAAAGAGCTGGGATATAAAATATCCATCTGGGCTGGCTGCTAATGATGTTGTATTGGTTCAGGTCAAAACCGTTTCGGCGTTTTCAAAGACAAAGAGGATTTCTCCCATTCATTTTGCCCCGGATTATTGCGAATTATACCTTGTTTCACTGAATAAAGACCTAATACCGGACAACATTTGGAAACCGAGAGGGTATGATAAAGCCAAAGTAAAAAACAGAAACGGTGAAAAGGTCGTCATCGGAACGAGAATGCCTAAAAAAGCAGATGATACCGCAAGTGGATTTTCCGAGTTGGAAAACATATTCGAGGATTTTAAGAGGTCATTCCCGGAGCTGTACTGAAACCCCACTCAGAAACACAGACAAGAGAAAAAGAATATTCGGTCTGAAAAATCGCCGTAAAACAATTGGTTTTCTATCAAATACAAAATACTCTATAACAAGATTCAATGCGCCTTACACTTTAGTAATTCCTTGCAGAATAAAGATATAATAAACTTAGATAGCATGAGATAGTTTTTGACAGGTCGAGTTAGAGAAAGCCCATAACCCGAAGATCGCAGGTTAGAGTCATGCCCTTGCTAATCAGAAAAAGCCTTGAGAAGCCTCAAAAAAGGGCTTTTTTGTCTTTCTGAACGCCTAAAGAGGCTTATTGAACTATTCCGGCGCTCTTTTCGGACACTTGACGTATTTTGGTTTTTTTGGTATGGTGATCCATACTGATGCGGGAATAGCTCAGTGGTAGAGCGCGACCTTGCCAAGGTCGATGTCGCGGGTCCGACTCCCGTTTCCCGCTAGATAAAAGCACGGCGTCAAGCCGTGCAGATGAATAATGCGGCACAGCGTAGCGCTCAATAAGCTCCCGGTATGCCAAAAAAGCGCGACGGCTTTAGCCGGAGCAGCGCGCGCCGCTTTTGCGACGCATTTTCCCCTGAGGAACCACCGGCGGACTTTAGTCCAACATCAAGCAACCTGCGGTTCCTGCCCATTGACATTGTTTTCATAACATGTTAGTATGGGTATTGACAGTATAGCTTCCAGGGTAAA
>Ga0268262_10006699_pt1 | contig 10980 bp, 7 predicted proteins | sample TergutNc150P3_FD_190354 | JGI IMG/M metagenome (GOLD analysis project Ga0268262, IMG submission 190354) | Nasutitermes corniger P3 segment gut microbial community from laboratory colony in Florida, USA - Nc150 P3 (SPAdes) (version 2) | ecosystem: Host-associated > Arthropoda: Insects > Digestive...
CTCGCCTTCAAGTTGTCCGCCGCAGGTAACAAGAGCGGACATAATAACGGCAAGTAACAATATTATTAATACCTGATTTTTCATATTCTCTCCTTAACGGTTTTTAAAAACCGCTTTTTGTCCGTCCGTTACGCAATATACTTTTGAATTGTTTTTGGCGGAATCGGCTGCCCATTGAAAATTTACAATCCCATTATTTTGAACATAGACCTTTGTTACATTAAAGCTATAAACTGAAAACGGAGAGGTTCTCTCTTTTTCTTCATTTTCTTTACTGGTTTTATAAGGAGCGGCTAAAGTTATTTGAATTGTGAATGATGATTTATTGTCAAAAGTATATTCAAGGGGTATATCTCCCATACCACACGAATATAAGACAAGACATAATACGCATAATACAAAAGCATTTTTTTTTAATGTCATGACTGATACCCTCCAATTTTTTCAGGCTAAAGCAAGCTTTAGCCTGAAAAATGTTTTTTACACTACGGCGACGGTGTCGTTGAGGATGTACTAAACGCAATCTGGTATGTGCCGCTGTAGCCTGAATAAGGTGTTACCTTTATATAGTATGTCTGCCCGCTTGTTACCGACCGTGAGGTGTATTTGGTACTGCTACTATAAAATTCTGTTTGAGAACCGACCGTACTACCGTTTGAGTCATACACCTGTACATAAAAATCATTCAGTGTGCCAATATTTACGTGTATGTAATGTGTATTTAAGGTTGCGATGAACTTGAACCATTGCTCGCCGTATGATGAAACAGTACCGTCTGCCCATGCACCAGCATTTAGCGTAATGGTGGTGGACGGCACCGTTGAGGATGTACTAAACGCAATTTTGTATGTGCCGGTGTAGCTTGAATAAGGTGTTACCTTTATATAGTATGTTTGTCCGCTCGTCACCGACAGCGAGGTAGAGTTGTTACTTAAAGTTGTCTGGGGTCCAACCGTAGCGCCACTTGAGTTATACATCTGTACATTCACGCCATTCGGAGAATTCAGCCCGCCAATACTTACGTGTATATAATTCGTACTTGCTGTCGCGGTAAACTTATACCACTGCTCGCCAGTTGAGGAAATAGTACCGTCTGCCCAAACACCGGCAATAAGCGTAATGGTGGGGGACGGCGTAGCACCGGACGAATTAAACGCAATCTGGTATGTGCCGCTGTAGCTGGAACTGTAAGGTGTTACCTTTATATAGTATGTTTGCCCGCTTGTTAACGTCCGTGAGGTGGATAAGTTACTGCTATATAAACGTGTCTGGTCTCCAACTGTACTGCCGCTTGAGTTATACATCTGTACATTCACTCCGTTCGAAGAACTCAGCGTGCCAAAACTTGCGTGTATATAATTCGTACTTGCAGTTGCGGTAAACTTATACCACTGCTCGCCACTTGATGAAACAGTGCCGTCTGCCCAGAGACCAGCATTTAGCGTAATGGTGGCGGGAGGTGGAGTACTGGACGTATTAAATGTAATCTGGTACGTGCCAGTGTAGCTGGAATTGTAAGGCGTTACTTTTATATAGTACGTTTGCCCACTTGTTAGTGATGACAGGTAGGTGTATCTGTTGCTGTTATATAAAGTTGTCAGGCTTCCGACTGTATTGAAGCTTGAGTTGTATACCTGAGCGTTCAAACCATACGAGGAATTCAACGTACCAAAAGTGACATGTATATAATGTGTACTTGCGGTTGCGGTAAACTTATACCACTGCTCACCAGTTGAAGAAACAGTGCCGTCTGCCCAGACACCGGCATTTAGCGTAATGGTGGGGGACGGCGTAGTACCGGATGTATTAAACGCAATTTGGTATGTGCCGGTGTAAGCGGAATAGTTCGGCGTCACCTTTATATAATACGTTTGCCCACTTGTTAGAGACCGTGAGATGTAATTGTTACTACTACTTAAACTTGCCTGGTTTCCGACAACAGTACCGGTTGAATCATATAACTGTACGGACAGACCAATTAACGTACCAAAACTTGCGTATATATAATTCGTACTTGCAGTTGCGGTAAACTTGAACCATTGCTCATCACCAGTTGATGAGAAATTGCCGCTTGCCCAGACGCCTGATATAAGTGTTTCTATAGAGTTGGGAAATGAAACAACAAAATCATCATTAGTAAAATCTTTTTTGTATTCAGTAAGAGTTGATGGATAGATATGTATTGCTTCACTTTTTCCCGCTTTTTTTATTCCATTACTAATAGTGACTGTCAGCATATAAGAACCTGTATCCAAATTCAGTGTTTGTGATAAGTAGCCGGGATTTAATGTAATATTGCTTCCCTGCCATTTTTGCAGGGTTATTGTCGCTGTAGCGCCTTGCGGACAGGTAATGGTGTAACGGAATTGTCCTTGAGTTCCGGTAGTAACACTGGAAAGACGGACTACCACTTTAGTATTGTTTCCCTGTTCTACGCTAAACTGTGAAGATGTTCCCGTTGCCGCTAAAGTATAACCAGCAGTGCCGATGTAGGCATCTACCGTGACTGTGTAACTGCCAAGTTCCAGATTAAAATATCCTTTGTCAGGGGTTTTCACAGTTCCGCTTGTTGAACCCGATTTATAAAAGAAATACACATATCTGGTAAAAGCAGTCGTCGAAGGCAGAACTGTCCGTATAGATTCCTGCACGGTAACATCTCCCGTTAAACTGATGCTTACTTTCCCATAACCATTTTCAATTTGCGTGTTATTTTCCGGCGTATCACAAGCGTTAAACAGCATCATTCCAACAAGCGTAATCACTAACAAGACGCTATATTTCATGTTTTTCATAACTTTTTCTCCATTTCTCATTCTTATATCCTCCTTAGTATGGTCTTATATTATTGGTGCTGTAAACAATAGCGAAAGTTCCGGTAGCTCTGCTGCAATATGGTGATACTTTTAGTTTTACCGTACCGGTTTGTGTCGCTATAAATGTTTTCGGGTTGTTATATGCCGAATCTTCCCATGTAAAAATTGATGTACCATTTGAATAAGCGGCATCAACCTTTATATCCAAAGTTTTCGTTGAATTTCCGGCATCGCTGTCATTCCACCATAAATTGTATGTATATCCGCTTGTCACGCTGAATGAGTACCATACGGCACTACTACTTGAAGTGGAAGTAATACTACCGCTATTCCAAGTACTGTTACTTAATGGGAATGGATTTGCTTCGCTACCGTTAGAGCTTGAGCCGGAACCACCGCCGGAATCGGATGTTTTAGGAGGTGTCGAGGATGTGTTGAACGCTATCTTATATGTGCCATAATAGTTTGATCTTGTATATATATAGTATGTATGTCCTTTAATTAAAGACCGGGAGAAATAATATTCTTTGCCATAAGAGTATAAATATTCCTCGGATCCAATTTCATTAAAATCTGAATCACCTATTTGAACAATTAAACTATCAAGTGTAACGAAATTGATATGTATGTACTGCTTACTTGCAGTTGCTGTAAATTCAAACAATTGGAAACGAGTTGATGAGGTGATATTGCCGTCTGCCCATGTATTGGCAGTAAGCGTGTTTTCGTTAGAGTTGGAGCCAGAATCGGAACCGGAGTTTACAGGAGGTGTCGAGGATGTGTTGAAAGCTATCTGATATGTACCGGTGTAACTACTGTTATATGGCGTTACCTTTATATAGTATAATGCCCCGCTTGTTACTGAATACATGTAAGTGCTTGCATTACTACCGTTTAAATTTGTATAGGACAAGTCTACCGTACCGCCGCTTGAGTTATACACCTGAACGTATATGCCATACGAGGAACTCAAATTGCCAAAACTTGCGTGTATATACTGAGAGGAACTTGTGGTTGCATAAAATTTAAACCACTGCTCGCCGGTTGATGCGGTAATATTGCCATCTGCCCATATATTGGCAGTAAGCGTAGTTGCCGTAGCGCTGTTACTTGGAAGCGGCCGATTACCAGACGTATTAAATGTAATCTGATATGTACCGGTGTAACTGGAACCGGAACTGTAAGGCGTTACCTTTATATAGTACGTTTGCCCAATTAATGCTGATTGTGAGAAGGATGTGCCACTACCACTGTATAATCTCAGGCTTGTGATAGGACTGCTTAAGTTATTTGAATTATATATAAAAACGTTCAAACCATTCGAAGCACTAAGTGTGCCAAAACTTGCATATATGTAGTGGTTCGAGTTTGAAATTGCATCGAATTTGAACCATTGCTCATCGGTTGATGAAGTAATATTGCCATCAGCCCAGGTATTAGCGGTTAATAAATTATCTTTTACTGTAATGGTTATACTGGTATTGTAAAGCTTACTGTTCTTTTCTAAAAACAAGTCCACCGTATGCTTTCCGATTGCTGTAATTGAGAATGTATATGTACTTCCGCTCTGTCCTGTATCAACGCCATTCACATACCACTTCTTAACAGCATAACCTTCGCCCTGTGGGAGTTGTGGGGTAATAGTCAATTTTGAACCTGTGGTTATGCTGGTTATACCACCGCTTGAGGTTACAAGGGAATCATGTTGATCCACCCAGTAGTACTCAATCCTGTCAGTCGGTGTTAAAAGTGGAAATGTTACGGTAATAACACCCGAGTTGGCGGAATTCCTCGCTTTTGATGTTCCCGCAACATTAAAGAAATTTGCCTTTACCCCTTTCAAAACATAACCTTCTTTAGGCTTGAGGGTAATATTTGCCATGTACTGGGTAGATGCGGCAAAGGTTCCTGATGTTGGTATCTCCGGAAACCATTCTACGGTTCCGCTGTACTGATCAGTTTCGGTAATTGTCCTTGCCGGCTTCACACCGGCTGCCGGGGCTGCAACGCCCTGTATATCGGCTATATTTACCGCATTTGACGCCATTATCTTGAGCGTATCAATATCTTCTCCCAATATACAGGCGGTCATTGAAATTACCAGACCGATTAAAACGGCTAATACAATGAATAAATTTTTTCGCATAATAAAACTCCTATATTTCTAACGAGAAATTAAACGAAGCGACGCAAGCTGATCGTTATATTCTAAACCAATAGGTGAACCCTTAAAGGGTAACCATTTAGCAACCTTTGCGGCTAATTTGGCCGCTCCTCTAAGAGGCCCTGCCGCGGGACCAAGCGGTATTCCAATCTGTTGAAAAAGATCAATAACTTCTTCAACGGCTCCTGACCATACATTAGTTGCCTTTAACGTCAAATTATATCCATTGGCATTTTTTTCTAATATACAGTCGCCGGACAAAAAGTTTTGCCCATTAATTTTTGCCGTCCAATTATCACCGCTAAAATCAAATTTTAAATTCTTTCCTCCTATAGGCACCGCAGGTAAAAGATTCAGCGCTGCTTGGAGTATGGTCATATCATTAATTTTTGCAACGGCAGGTGTTTCATTTGCCGGTTGGCTGGGTGGTATAGCGGCAGGTGTTACATTTGTTTGTTGGCTAGGTGGTATAACAGCAGGTGTTTCATTTGTTTGTTGGCCAGGTGGTATAACGGCAGGTGTTTCATTTGCCGGTTTACTGGGTCTTGAATCGGCGGATGTCTCAATAAACCTATGCACATAACCAATCGACAGCTTGTTATCTGCCGATTTGAAGTCCGTTCGCACGGTATATGAAATATCAAGCCCACCAAATAAGTTAATACCTACAACCAGGTTCACGGCAACGGTGTTATCCCAAATCGGATTTTTGACTTTTTCAAACTTGTAGTTCGCAAACATCGCGCCAATCCCAGCACCCGCGTACAAGCCCCCTCCTTTTCCGCTAGCTTCACGCGCAAAAGGCGTAAACAGGGCAAAATTGGCGAATGGGTAAATGGAAAAATATTCAACATCTTTAACATTAATTCCATAACCCGCGTCAACGCCCAGATCCAAGAATATATTATCGAAGGGCGCGATTGTTCCGTGAACCGTGCCTATAATCAGCGGCGCGGCAAACGAAGAACCCACCGAAACGCCAATCGTCTTATACCTCTTGTCTCCGGAATAAACAAACTTTTCTTCTTTTGTTGGCTCAAATACCGCCGTAATAACGCCTGAGTCGGCGTTGTTGCTTGCCGAAACGGCCCCCGCAACTTTAAAAAAGTTGGCCTTTACTCCCTTTGGCGTGAAGCCGGCTTTTGGAACCAGCGTAATAGTCGCCGTGTATTGGGTGGTCTCGGCGAATGTCCCCTCTACCTCAGGGGACCATGTTACAGTTCCGCCGTATTGCGCGGTTTCGGCGATTGTCGTTGTAGGAATATCTCCGACTGCCGGGGCGAAAACGCCCTTTATGGCGGGTATAGTTATCGTCACCGACGGGGGAAATACCGCCGTAATAGCGCCGGTATTGGCCGCATTACGTACCGACATCGCTCCTGCAACGGTAAAGTAATTGGCGGCTACCCCTTGAAAGCCGTAACCTTTTTTGGGAGTCAGCGTAATAATCGCGGTGTATTCGGTATCCGCGGCAAAAGTATCTGATACAACAGGAGACCATGCTACGGTTCCGACGTATTGTTCCGTTTCCGTAATTTCCGTTACCGGTTTATCGCCAGCGACAGGGGCGGTTATGCCCTTTATGGCGGCTATGTTGACGGCAGAACCGCTTGTCATTGGGAATACCGCGGTAACAACGCCGGAATTGGCATTGTTGCGTACCGATGTCGCACCTGCAACAATGAAGAAATTGGCGGCTACCCCTGAAAACGTATAGCCGGTTTTCGCGGTCAGAGTAATAGTAGCGGTGTACTCGGTAGTTTTTTCAAAGGTTCCCAATACCTCCGGAGACCAAGTAATTGCTCCGCTGTATTGGGCGTTTTCGATAATTACCCTTGAAGGGGTTCTGCCGTTTACGGGAGCCGAAATGCCCATTATATGGTCGAGGGTTACTGTCTCGCTACGTGTTTGCGCGTAAAGAACGGTACTGAATACCGCAATCCACAAAAGTCCAATAAGTTTCTTGTTCAATTTAATATCCTTCATTTAAAGCCGCATAATCGGCCGATTTAATTACAATCTCCTTTTTTTTACCGTATATACCTAATGGCGGTACCACACATTGCGTATACGGTTGCGTGGAAAAACAAAATTATTCCACGTAATCGCACACATCATTTTCCGCCGGAATAACTACGCAGTTGCGTAATCGTAAGGTAACCCCCGGCAAGACCGGGGATTACCTATGGGTTTTTCTTCTTGGAGTTATTTAACAGTTCCTTCAAGAGTAAATTTATTCGGAATTAAATTACCGACATTAGCACCGCTTGATGACGAACTTCCTCCCGATGATGAACCTCCTCCCGATGACAAACTTCCTGCCGGCACAATAGCATCAGCGCCATTACGGTACTTAATTGCAATAGCGCTTCCCGTTCTGGTTACTGTTTTTGTATTAATTGTTTTTTCAGAACCGCCTTCTTTTCTTTTTTCTTGAGAAGTAACGGCGTTCTCCGCCCATCTATAATTTATAATGTCATTACCACCAAGCTTTTGCGCTTCTTTTAAAAGAAGGATAATTACGTCTTCCTCGTTGGCTATTTCACGCCCATTCTCTAATTTCGTCGTTGAAGATGCAAATACCAAACCTAATGTTTCATATTGCCTGTCTCCAGGTGCCGCCCTAACGCTATCAACCCTATTTCCTCCTGAAGATAAGTTAACTTCAGTACTGGTGTCAATAACTGCCGGAGTAGTTGTTGACGACGTACTGCCGATTGCCAGAAAAGCAAAAAACACAATTGCCATAATTGCCGCTAAATGCAGCGCTAAACGATTTTTTCCCATTTTTCTCTCCTTATAATGGTAAAATAATAATTTATAAAATGCTCTAACAGAGCAAAGAATGCCATTGTAAATATGTCAAATATATCGAATGTGCCGGGAACAAATTTTGTCAGTTGTAACAATTCCAGTAATAACGCCATTCCAATGAAAAAATTGACGTAATAGCCGCCTATAACGGGGCTGTTTAACCAAATAAATCTTAAAAATAAAATACCGGAAAGTAACCATAAACCGTCGCAAAGATTGTATTTTATAAATATTGTAAAAAAGTTATCTGAAAAGGAATGTATATTGGCATAAGGAACTTTTATTTTAAGTATTTGAAAAAATATCATATTAAAATCCCGAAAAATGTAATAACAGAAAACTCCGGCGGATAGGGCAATAGCAGAAGATATTAAATAGGTTAACCTTTGTTTATTAATTGCCATGAATACCAAATCTTATACAAAAAATTATGTATTAGTCAGTATAATAATTAAAATATAGTCATGTCAATTAAAAAAATCCCAATATCAGATTTTTTGTCTTTTTTTTGTTAAAATTCACAGGACGCTCAAAATTATATTCAAAATATATGATTATTCCGCCAATTTCTCTTTTATAGAATTGGCAAATGCCCGAATAAAGCGTAATAATGATAAATTTCCGCTAAAATTCGCTATTTTATGCCTAAAAATAGCACGATAATAATAATATGAGCTCAATATATAAACAGCGTCCCTTAAATAGGGTTCGGTTTTCCATTGGCGCAAAGTTAATTGTCATTATTTTGGTTATTTTGGTTGTTTCACTCGGTTCCATTACCGGGCTTGCAGTATGGCTGGGTTATACGGATTTAAAGAGAACTGCGGAAGGGAATAATCTTGAAATAAACCGCCGGTCGGCGATTGAAGCGGAAACTCTACTGGCTAATATACAATCAAATTCACGGGTACTAATTCAAAACATCAGCATTTTGGGTTCTCAAGCCCCCGCCATAAAGGAATCGATGGATTTCTTTTTTACTGAAAATCAACAGATTGGGTCTGTTTTCTTTGTCATTCCCGGCAAGCAGGAGCAACTTTTAATAAACAAGTCATTTTTTACTTCGCGTCAGATTGATGAAGGAACGGTTCCTTCGTTCTTTGACGGCAATAAGGCGGCGTTGGGACGTGCAGTCCGGGGGGAGACTGTTCTTCAGAACGGGGCTCCCCATTTTTCAAAGCCTGTTTTGGGGGTGTTTTTCCCGTGGCAAGGCGGCGGAGTTGTCGCGGTTCTTTTTTCCGGCGAAGAGCTGAATAAGAGCTTCGGTTACAAGGCAAATAACTCCTATATGGTTAACACCGACGGTGATATTCTTAACTTTCCCGATTTTGACACCGTTAAGGAAAAAACAAACATTAAGAATATGGATTTTTTCCGCGCCATTCTTGAAAGCACCGAACGCGACAAACAGGAGAGCATGGAAACTGACTTTGGGGTTACGCAGCCTTCGTCCAACAATGTAAATAATGAAAGTCTTGGCGTTTTTGGGCCTGTTTTGGAAATAGTAAAACCCAAAATGAAACTGGTTATTGATAAATTGGTGGAAACATTAATGAGATACGACATCTTAAAAGACGGAGTAAAAGACAGGGTAAAAATAAAAGAAAAAAAGCCCCGTCAATTTGTGGCATATACAAAATTAAATTCCGCAAAAGCGGTTGTAATAACAAGCGTTGAATACGACAAAGTATTTGAAGGTTTTAACGCCGCCATAATGAGTAATATTTGTCTTGCAACCGCCGTATTAATCATATCAATTATTTTTATTTGGTTTTTCTCCAGAACAATTTCCCTCCCGCTTAGATCATTGGCATTTGCGGCAAACAAAATTGAATACGGAAATTTTGATCAACAATTGCATTCCAAAGCCCTTGATGAAATTGGCATGTTAACTTTTAATTTTGGAAAAATGTGTTCGGCTTTGAAAATTTTTGGCAATTTTTCAAATAAGGAAATTGCCGTAAAAGCGATAAGCGGCGAAATAAAACCGGGCGGTTTGGCAAAACACGGCACCATTTTATTTACTGACATTTCTGATTTTACGGTAAGGTATGAAAACTTTATAAGATTTTTTGGCGCGGAAGCTTCCGATAAAATTGTTTTGTGGCTCAATGAATATTTTACGCAAATGATTGACTGCGTAAAAAAAACCGGCGGTACTGTAGATAAATTGATCGGACCTGCGGTAATGGCCCATTGGGGTACGGCATCCTCATCAGGCAGTCCGCGCAAAGACGCTTTTAACTCTATAAAAGCCGCTCTTATGATGCGTAAGGTTCTTTACTATATAAATAAGGAACGCAAAGCGGGAGACGTTTCCAATCCGTTAATGCGTATCGGATGCGGAATCAGTTCGGGCGTTGTTACGGCGGGACAGCTTGGCAGCGATACTCGGATGAATTATACGGTTTTGGGCGATCCCGTCAATATGGCTTTACACGTTAAAGCTTTTACCAGACCTTTTGGCGCGGATATTCTTGTCTGTGAAGACACATGGAAACTTGTCGGAGATAAATTCATCACCGAAGAAATGCCTTCCGTGGCAGTTAAGGGAAAAGCAAAATCGGTGCGGACTTTCGCCATTGTCAATTTTGCCGGTGATACTAAAGGACCTCAGTCGCTGGAAGAAGTGCGCACCCTTTTGGGAATTGAGCCTCCCGAGCTTGATAAAGCGGACGTTAGCACTTTTGAATCTATTATAAATTTTTAGGGTATTAATCAACCAATGCGTTAATAACATAAATTGAAATATTATAAAAGGCATGGGCGATGGCGATACCGTGAAGTGAATAGTAACGTAAAAAAACAAAGCCAAGAATCGTACCGGAAATTACGGCGTTCATAAAACCCCAAGGGCCCTCGTAAATATGGCAAATAGAAAACATAACCACGGAAAGCCCCAATGCCGACACCGCGTTTAAATTTAATTCTTCCTTTTTGGTCAGGAGATAATAGCGAAAATAACTTTCCTCAAGGTAAGCGGAAAGGAGGCAGGTAATGGATAGAAAAACCCATTCAGTGACGCTTGAAGGGGATTTAAGTGTTATTTGAGAGGAATATCCGCCAATATATACGCCTGTAAAAGTAACGATTATACCGGTAATTAAAAGGCTCGGTAAAGTGATAAAAAAGGATAGAATATCTTTTTTCCCCGGCTTTACGGCCCATAATTCTATCTTCCGCGCT
>Ga0268262_10006700_pt1 | contig 10980 bp, 6 predicted proteins | sample TergutNc150P3_FD_190354 | JGI IMG/M metagenome (GOLD analysis project Ga0268262, IMG submission 190354) | Nasutitermes corniger P3 segment gut microbial community from laboratory colony in Florida, USA - Nc150 P3 (SPAdes) (version 2) | ecosystem: Host-associated > Arthropoda: Insects > Digestive...
TTGATCAATGGATACCAAATATTTTCAATATAGATATACAGGTGTCTCAGGAAACCCCAATACCCTATAAATTAGATATTTCCGGGCTGCTTGCAAGCGGCCTGGCTTCGGGAAAGGTTGTTTTGTCAATGGAAGACATGATCCTTTCAATTGATGGCGATTTAACCGCCCATGACACGGAAATCAGTTTTAATGCAGGTGAAATGACGGCTATGGAAGACCGTAGCGACTTCGATTCAATTGACAAAAAAGTTTCCACAATTACCAATCTTAATATCAGAACAGGACGGCGGGTTGAATTTTTCTGGCCTAGCGTGGATTTCCCAATAATTCAGGCCAACGCAGACATGGGAACGGGAATAAATGTTACAAGCGACTCAATGGCAAGGCGCTATACACTGAACGGGGACGTGAAACTAAGGAGCGGGGAGATTTTCTACCTGGAGCGGAATTTTTATATCCGGGAAGGCACTTTGTTCTTCAGGGAAAATGAACTTGGTTTTGATCCAAAAATATCCGCAAGGGCTGAGATTCGGGATTTGGCTGAAATAGGCCCGGTAACAATCTCGATGATTATAGATAACGCCCCTTTAAGGTCATTCTCGCCAAGGTTTGTATCGACGCCGCCCCTTTCGCAGCTGGAAATCTACTCCCTTTTGGGCCAGGTTCCCCAGGGAGAGGGAGAGCAGCGGAACTTGGTTGCTTCGGTGGCAATGGACAGCCTGGCCCAGTTTACGGTTATCAACCGGCTCCAGAGGCAGGTACGGGATTTCCTGGGTCTGGATATGCTTTCCATGCGTACCCAGTTGCTGCAAAATGTGGTTGTCCAGGCAGCAGGGGCAGCAGGAAGCCAATTTTCCGACAGTACTTCTTCAGACAAGCCTTTCAGGCTTGGTAACTATTTTGACAATACCACTGTTTTTATAGGTAAATTCATCGGGACGGATCTGTTTGGCGAAGCCATGCTTTCTTTTAAGTACGATGAAAATAAAATTAACTGGGGAGGTTTGGTTTTGGAACCTGAATTGGGCTTTGAATTGCGTAATCCGCTGTTCGACATCCAGTTTAACATGGCTCCCCTGCATCCGGAAAACTTTTTTATTGATGATATATCCTTATCCCTGGTCTGGCGCAGATCGTTTTAAAGTCCAATGAGAGTACTGATTAACTTGATTAAGAAAAAAATAACCACTGAGTACTGCTATTCGGTAATACCGAATAGCTTGGAGTACCCCGGAGTTTTAGGATGGTTTTGGTATTTTCCTCCGTGAAACTCCAAGCTTGTCCAACGGACAGCAGTCCTCCGTGGTAAAAGCTTTGGGTAAGGGCTTTCTTTTTTTTCATTTTTTTGCGATAGTTCTTTTGGGTAGATCCTGAGTGCGAGGAGTCTGAATGCGTTTTATTTTGTCGATTATCCTTATTTTGGCGGTTGCTTTTTCCGCCTTTGCCCAACAAGCGGATGAATGGTATCAGGGAAAGCCCATAAGGAGAATCGTTTTCGATGGATTGCTTCATGTTAGCTCTATGGAGCTTGAGGGAATCACGGAACAATACATAAACAAGCCCTTCAACGATGCGATTTACTGGGATATTTTGGGCCGCCTCTACGCGCTGGAATACTTTGAGAGCATCACCCCTACGGCGGTTAAGGCAGATTCCGCGGGAAACGAAATGATCTTGCGTTTTACCGTGATTGAAAGGCCCACTGTATCCAGAATCACTTTTTCGGGCAATTCGGGCATCAAGCGCAACGATTTGATGGACACGATTTCCCTTAAAATTAATGATGTGTTCACCCAGGTAAAGCTCAGGATTGACGAGCAGGCAATTATCAATAAATACCTGGAAAAGGGCTATCCTGACGCTAAAGTCAGAACCGACGTCCAAAACACAGGCAAATCCAATATTACCGTTGTTTTTAATATTGATGAAGGGGAGAAGATAGTCATCGAAAGTTTCCATTTTGAAGGCAATTCTGTCTTTTCTTCAAGAACTCTTCAAAGGCAGCTCAGCCTTAAAACCAGGGGAATCATCGTTGACGGCGCGTTTCAGGAATCGAAATTAATAGCAGACAAACAGGCTTTGGCCCAGTATTACAACGATCGGGGTTACATTGACGCAGTGGTAATTGATGATGTGCGGGAAGTCCGCAAGAATGACAAAGGCCAAAATTTAATGAGCATCACTTTCCGGCTAAATGAAGGCAGGCTGTACACTTTTGATGGAATAACCTTCGAAGGGAACCAGATTTTTACCGATGCCCAGCTTTCCGCGTTGGTTAATTCAAAGAAGGGGGAAACGGTTAACGCGGGGAGACTGCAGGCAGATCTTATGAGGATTGCGGATCTTTACTACGAAAACGGGTATATTTTTAACCGCATTGAACCTGTTCCAATAAAAGATGCGGAAAACGGGAAACTTTCCTATAATGTGGTCATTGTTGAACGCGGCCGGGCTCATATCGAAAATATTATTATCAAAGGCAATGTAAAAACCAAGGATGCGGTTATTTTGAGGGAAATACCTCTTGAAAGCGGGGATGTATTTTCAAAAGCCAAAGTTATGGATGGGCTAAGAAACCTGTATAATCTGCAGTATTTTTCCAGTGTTAGCCCTGATACCCCTCCCGGCAGCGCCGAGGCGCTCATGGATCTTGTATTTTCTGTGGAAGAACAGCCTACCACTGATGTGCAATTTGGTTTTACTTTTTCCGGCTCTTCGGATCCTGATACCTTTCCGGCATCGCTGACTGGAAGATGGAACGACAGGAATTTTATGGGCTCAGGCAATGTTGTCGGAGCGGAAGCGAATATTTCGCCGGATACCCAGTCTCTCTCGCTGCAATTTACCCAAAGGTGGATATTCGGGCTTCCGCTTTCCGGAAATTTCGATCTTACCCTCCAGCACATAGCCAGGAAGGGCGCTATGCAGAATTTCGCGCCTTATTTTTATGGGGACGAGCCTTTCGCTTATCCGGACGGATTTAGTTCATATCAGGATTATGAGGATGCGTATAAGGTGCCGCCGGCTCAATACCAGATGCCTTACGATCAGTGGAGGGTCTCCCTGGGCGCCGGTACCGGTTACCGCTGGCTGACACCCTATGGAAACCTGGGCCTGGGAGGAGGGTTCAGAGTTGGAATGGTGCTTAACAAATACGACGCCAATCTTTACCGTCCCTTCGATCCCATCTTAAGGGAAGAAAACAATAGCTGGTCTCCTTCATTATCGCTTTGGACCAGTCTTTCACTGGATCAGCGGGATATCTATTACGATCCTTCATCCGGTTATTATGGCATTCAACGTTTGGGATATTATGGAATTTTGCCCTTTGAAAAAGAGCATTACATCAGAACTGACACAAAACTTGAATGGTTTTATACCTTGTTAAACCTGCCTGTTACGGATAGCTGGAACCTAAAAGCCGTATTTGGCATACATACCGGTTTGTCTTTTATTTTACCCCAGCCTCAATTTGACAGGCCCTTTGTTGAAGAAGCTAATTCCCTGGCAGTGGACGGGATGTTCACAGGCCGCGGCTGGATAACCGAGTACCGGCGCAAGGGTTTTGCCTTATGGGAAAACTGGGCGGAAATACGCATACCTTTGGCGCCCGGCATTATTGCGTGGGATTTCTTCTTCGACGCCGCCGGGGTTAAAAAAACGCCGCAGGCCCTGTTTACCGAATTCTTTGATGATGACGGAAGCATGGCTGACGCAGAAACATTTTTCATGCGGTTTAGCATAGGCGGCGGATTCCGGTTTACCATCCCCCAATTTCCGTTCAGGTTTAGCATTGCAAGAAAGTTTTTAATCAGGAACGGGAATGTAAGCTGGGTTTCCGGCGGCATCGGAGGCTCAGGATGGGATTTTGTGGTTTCTTTTGCGATTCCTATATATTAGCTGGAGGGTAATTCTATGAAAAAGTTTTTTCTGTTTTTTATAGCGGTTTTTTTTCTGAACCTTGCAGTTGAGGCGCAGCAACTCACCCGTTTCGCGGTTGTGGATCTTCCAAGGGTTTATATGGCTTTTATGTCTGAATCCAGGGCGGTAAGGGATTTTGAGGAGCGGAGCGCCAGGGTGCAGGCGGAAATCGACAGAATGACCGCGGAAATCAACAACCTGAATGTAAGCAGGGCTAACGCGCAGGCCCAGGGAAATATTGAGCAGGCGTTAAGGTACGAAGCTGACGCCAATAGAAGGACAGATATCTTAAAAGAATACTACAAAACAAAAACCGCGGAATTGGACAGTATAAAAAAAAGCCTAACCCAATCGGGCGCCTTTCTTGAACAGGTATACGATGAAATTCGCTATGTCGCCGAAAGCGAAGGGTACAGCATGGTTTTAAACCTTAAGGAAAACAACGGAATAGTCTGGTACAACCCGACAGTTGACATAACTGACAAGATCATAAAAAACCTTATGGACAAAGCAAGGCGCTAAGGGAGAGGGAGTACGGCTTCCGCTGATCTAACCCCCCTAATGGAACAATACCGACGGATAAAGCGGGAGCATCAGGGAGAGGTTCTTTTTTTCCGGCTCGGGGATTTCTATGAAATGTTCTTTGAGGATGCCCTGGAAGTCTCTTCGCTTCTTAATTTAACCCTTACAAGCCGCCAGGGCCAGCCAATGTGCGGCATTCCTTACCACGCTTACCGTTCATACATTTCCCGCCTTCTTAAAGCCGGTAAAAAAATTGCTGTCTGCGAGCAATTAACCGAGCCGGGCAAAGGGCTTATCGAGCGCCAGGTTGTGGAAATTATCACCCCGGGAACGACCATAGACGAGGATTTTCTTGACAAAGGAAGCTCCAATTACCTTGCCTGCTTTGCTTCCGCAGGGGTTGATTTTTCTCTTTCCTACATAGACCTTTCCACCGGCGATTTTTACGCCACTTCTTTCCCTGCGGAGGGAGCGGTCGAAAAGCTCAGGCAGGAGCTGCAGCGTATAAAGCCCAGGGAAATAATTGTCCAGGAGTCGCTGCTTAACGAATACCCTGTTCTGGCCCAGGCGGTGGAAGAACGAGGGGGCCTGGTTAACCGCTGGGCTGACTGGCTTTTCGATCCCGCAAGGAGCAGGGAAAAACTGGAAGATCAATTTGGGGCGCAAAGCCTTAAGGGCTTTGGGCTTAGCCAGGCTTCGCCTGAAATTGTTTCTTCAGGCGCCCTTCTGGACTATTTAAGCGATACCTCAAGGAGCCTTATTCCCCATGTGCGCTTTTTAAAAGTTTACGGCGACTGTGAATTTGTCGGCCTTGATGAGTCAACGCAGAGGAACCTGGAGCTTGTAGCTAACTTAACGAACGGTGAAAGCCGTTTTTCCCTTTTGGAAGTTATGGATGAAACCAAAACGGCCATGGGAAGGCGGCTTTTAAAAAGCAGAATACTCCATCCTTTAAGAAACATCGATCTGATAAACCGCCGCCTTGATATGGTCGAAAAGCTTTACCATAACCAGGAAAAGCTCAAGCGCCTCCGCGATCTGCTTTCAAAAACGCCGGATCTGCAAAGGCTTTGTTCAAGACTTGCGATGGACAAGGCCCACGGCAAGGACATGATCGCTTTAAAAAACGCCCTGCTTTTCTTTGGCCAAATCGAAGAAGAGCTGTACGTGGAAGCCTTTTGTTTTGAATCTCCTGACGCCCAATTAACTGAGGATGAGTTTAAAAAGCTGGACGCGCTGAAGGAACTGCTTGACAGGTCAATCGCGGATGACCCTTCGATTCTGCTCAGCGAAGGCAATTTGATCCGCTCCGGCTACAACGCTGAACTTGATCGACTTAGGGAGCTGAAGGATTCGGGAAGGAAACTTCTTGAAGATTACCTTGAAGAAGAGCGGAAGGAAACAGGAATTTCCGGTCTTAAAATAAAGTACAACAGGCTTATAGGCTACTTTTTTGAGGTTACAAATTTAAACCTTTCAAAAGTGCCTGCCCGGTTTATCAGAAGGCAGGGCATTGCCGGAGGCGAACGTTTTACTACCGAGCGCCTTGCCGACCTTGAGTCGGAAATTAACGGCGCTTCCGATAAAATTATCGAGCTTGAAAAAAAAATCTTTCTTGAAATCAGGGAGAGCGCGAAGCAGCTGCTCAGGGAATCGACAGCCGCGGGTAAGAGGATTGCGGAAATCGATGCCGCCCAATCGGCGGCAAGGGCGGCGACAATTCGCGGCTGGGTACGTCCCATCCTGGAAAGCGGGAACCGTACCGCCATTCGCGAGGGCCGCCACCCGATAGTCGAAGCGCATTTGCCGAGAGGGGAATTCATCGCCAACGATCTTTATCTGGACGCTTCGGATAACGGAGGGCCGGGAGGCTTTTCTTTTGCTTTGATAACTGGCCCCAACATGGCGGGCAAGTCAACCTATCTGCGTCAGGCGGCCCTGATAACAATAATGTCCCAATCCGGCAGCTTTATCCCCGCGTCCGAAGGCCGGATAGGCCTTGTGGATCGGATATACTGCCGCTTTGGCTCTCAGGATAACCTGGCAAGGGGAGAATCGACTTTCCTTGTGGAGATGAACGAAACCGCTTACATCCTGCACACCGCTACAAAACAAAGCCTTGTGATAATGGATGAAGTAGGCCGGGGAACAGGCACCGAAGACGGCTTTTCGATTGCATGGGCTGTCTGCGAAGAACTCCTGAACAATATTAAATGCCGGACGCTTTTTGCCACCCACTACCATGAACTTGCTGGAATTGATAACCCGGCAATGGCAAACCGTTCCATGGATGTTGATGAACGTAGCGGCAAAATTGTTTTTTTAAGAAAAGTCCGCGAAGGCCCTGCATCAGAATCCTATGGACTTCATGTAGCGGCTTTGGCAGGTATCCCGGAGAGAGTATTGAAGAGGGCAGGGGAAATAATGCTCTGGCGCAAAAAGGAAAAACCGGTTTTTGAAAATATGCCTCTCCCCCAGGTGGAAACGCAGGGATCATCGCACGGCGCCCAGGAAAGCAATGCGCTGGAAGCCCAAGTGCTTAAAGGTCTTTCGAAACTGGAAATTAACGCAATTACTCCGCTTGAAGCGCTAAATCTTATGCAGCAATGGAAAAAGATCGTAACTGGAAAAGAAAAACCTGTTTCCGATCAAAAGATCAAAAATGTTTCAAAACATAAAGAAGCCGGGCCTTCGCTGTTTGACCCTTAAGCATAAATCGCTTTGCCGCAATTTTTAAATTGATCGCTTATCATGCAGAAAATATCGACTAGCTTGGGATCAAAGTGTTTTCCGCTTTCTTTCTTGATTATCTCGACGGCAACCGAATGATCAATAGCGGGCTTGTACGGGCGGACTGAAACTATTGAATCGTAAGCGTCCACAATTGCCAAAAGACGGCCTTCCAGGGGGATTTGCAGCCCTTTTAGACCGTTCGGGTAGCCCGATCCATCCCATTTCTCATGGTGGGATTCGGCAAATCTTTTAGCGTGGTAGAAAAAGCCGTGATTCCCTGTATTCTCTTCCATGCGGGAAATCGCGTCTACGCCGATTTGTACATGGCGTTTCACTATTTCATATTCCAAAGCGGTTAGCTTTCCCGGTTTGTTTAAAATGCTTTCTTTGACACCAAGCTTGCCGACATCGTGCAGCATTGACGAGGGCAAAATAAAATCCATATCAAAAGATATTACTTCATCAGCGTAAACCCCCTCATCAACCATCTTTTCAATTAATATCGAAAGATAAAGGGGTACTCTTGATAAGTGTGTCCCGATAAGCTCGTCCCTGCATTCAACCAAATCCGCAACAATATTTAAAACCGAAATCTGCAGGCCTAATACCTCTTTCATTCTTATCTCAAGCATTTCTTCAACTGATCTATTGTGAGCTTCCAGTAAGTTCTGATATTCAATCAATGACAGATGCGTTTTAATTCTTCTGACGAGCAATGGGGCAACAAATGGCTTGTGTATATAATCCAAAGCGCCTATGTCCAACCCTTCAATTTCGCTTTTGGGATCGATTTTAGCTGTCAGGAATATAAAGGGAATAAGGCTATATTTTGGGTCGTCCTTTAACTTTCTTGCCGCTTCATACCCGTTCATGACAGGCATTTCAACATCCAATAAAATTAAATCCGGTGTTATATGTTCAATGAGTTCAAACATTGCTGATGCGCTGGCTGTCGGATAAACCTCATACTCGTCTTTCAAAGTGTTTTTAATTGCGGTAAGGTTTTCAGGGTTATCATCCACAACAATTATTTTTTTTAATTCAGTACCCATAGTTTCAATTCCTTTTTCTAGTTTGTTTTTATTATAACAAATTATTTTATACATGTAAATCTGCCAAAAAAGTGAAGAAATTTACATCTCAATGCAGTATAGGGATAATGGATATCAAAAAAAAGATGTTTTACCTTCGGGAGTACCTCTTTCCTTCCGGGTGTGCCGGTTGCGGCGAGCCATTGTTGGGCTGCGAGGAAGCGTTCTTCGGTCTATGCGCGCCGTGCAGGGCTATATTTGAGTCCTCTTATGCGAATGAGAAGCATTGCGCGTATTGCGGAAGGCTCCTTGTTTCGGAAACGCATACCTGCCTTTCATGCCGTAAAAACGGGACAATTGAAAATGACCGCTACAATGAGCAGTTGGTAAAGCTGAGATCCCTTTTTCCGTATTCAGGAAAATACCGCTCTGTTCTTGGCTCTTATAAATTCAGGAAATCTCTGGGGGCAGGCAACTTTCTGAGCCGTTTTTTGGTTTTGGCCCTTGAAGGTTTTGACCTTTCCGGAAAAACCGCATGGGTGCCTGTTCCTCCACGGCCGGGAAAAATAAAAAAACAGGGTTGGGATCAGATTGAATACCTTGCGAAACTGCTGGAAAAAAAGAGCCCCCTTAACGTATGCCGCTGCTTAAAAAGGCTTCCTTCAAGGAACCAAAAAGAGCTTAACAGGGAAGAAAGGAGTGTTAACCTGAAAGGCCGTATCCTTTGTACAAAAAAGCCCCCTGAAACGGCAATTGTTTTTGACGATGTTATTACAACCGGCGCTACCATTAACGTATGCGCGGAAGCCCTTTTAAACGCGGGTTCAAAAAATGTTTACGGGGTTAGTCTTTTTTATGATTAAGATGGGAAAGGGAGTGGGGGTGAAGAAATTCTACCACTAACCACACTAATCAACACGAGAATTAGCAAGCAAGATCGAAGAAATATTTCACGCGGAGGCGCGGAGGACGCAAAGTTTTTGTTCGATAGATTTTCTTGAGCAAGACGGTCGGCGATTTTTAATTGGCGCTACCGAATTTCGGTATCAGGCATTCTGCGCGGCAGTCAAACGTTATTTATTGGACTTCATTAGTTTTTCTATTCGTTTTTCAATAGAGAAATTGGCGTTGTTTATATCGGCTTTTACGCCTTCTTGGAACAGTTTTAGCGCTTCTACTGGAAAAGGCCCCGCAGAAAACAGCTCTGGACTGTCAAAACAGACTGGAACGCCAAATGACGCCACCTTTACCACTATTGATGATGTTGCGCAGCGCCCCCTCCGGCTGGTTTATCAACAGAATATATTGACTAAATATTATTTTTTTTATAAAAAACATTTTAGGCAAACATCATGATAGAAGTAAAGAACCTCAGCAAAAAATACGGGGATTTTGAGGCTGTAAGGGACGTATCTTTTTCTTTGGGCCGGGACAGTGTGCTTGGTTTTCTGGGTCCTAATGGCGCGGGTAAAACTACCATCATGAAAATACTTACCGGCTACCATTCCCCTTCCGCCGGGCAGGCGATAATTGACGGCATTTCCGTAGAAGAATCCCCGCTAGAAATTAAAAAGCGCATAGGCTACCTCCCCGAGAGCAACCCACTTTACGGAGACATGACCCCGGAAGAGTACCTCACCTTCGCCGCCTCCGCCCGGCTTTTGCCAAAAGAAAAAAAGCGGAAAGCGGTGGAAGACACAATTGCCGCTTGCGGCCTGGAGGGCGAAAAAAACCACCGGATTGAAAGCCTTTCCAAGGGCTTTAAGCAGAGGGTTGGGCTTGCCCAGGCGATAATTCACGATCCTCCCATTCTAATCCTTGACGAGCCGACTTCCGGCCTCGATCCGAATCAGATAATCGAAATTCGTTCTTTAATAACGGAGCTGGGAAAGCGAAAAACCGTAATCCTTTCGACGCATATTTTGCAGGAGGTGGAAGCGGTTTGCTCTCAGGTACTCATATTGAACGAAGGTCGCATTGCCGCCCAGGGGACGCCGGATGAGATCGCGAAAAACATACGCTCAGGCGGAGGTATGGACACCTGGGAGCTGTACCTTAAAGGGGCGGCCGTGGAAGAGGTTGAAAGCCGCCTTGCTTGTCTGGGAAAGGAAACCGTCGAAGCAAAAGCTGAAACTCTGGAAGACGGGATAATCAGGCTCGGCTTCGCGATCAGGGACTCAGGCGCCTATGCCGTCGACGGGGAATGTATATTTGACTGGGCAATCAAGCAGGGTTATAAAATAATCGGGATGAACCGGAAGAAACTCAGCCTGGAAGACATCTTTGTGAAGTTAACCACCGAAGAGGAGAAGCAAGGATGAAAATAATATCGCCCAGGGTTTTTGTTTTGGCTAAAAAGGAAATTTATTCATGGCTCAATTCTCCCGCCATTTACGGCGTTACTGTTTTCTTCCTCTTGTTTGTTTCTATCTGGCTTTATTACCTCCAGCGCTTTTTTGCCATGGATACGGCAAGTCTGCTGCCTTTTTTTGAAGCTTTCCCTTTTGCGTTTATTTTTGTGATCCCCGTTCTGACCATGAAGGTTTGGGCCGAAGAAAAAAAAATCGGCAGCGCGGAGATTCTTTTTACCATGCCTTTTACCGAATGGGAGCTGGTGCTGGGCAAATTCCTGTCCTGCTTTACGCTGCTGATAGTCATGGTTTTGCTCACCGTCCCTGTTCCTTTAAGCTTATTGCCGCTTGGGCATTTTGACGGCGGGGTGATCTTCTGCGAATACGCGGGGACTTTGTTCCTGGGCGCGAGCGCCACC
>Ga0268262_10006701_pt1 | contig 10979 bp, 10 predicted proteins | sample TergutNc150P3_FD_190354 | JGI IMG/M metagenome (GOLD analysis project Ga0268262, IMG submission 190354) | Nasutitermes corniger P3 segment gut microbial community from laboratory colony in Florida, USA - Nc150 P3 (SPAdes) (version 2) | ecosystem: Host-associated > Arthropoda: Insects >...
TAATTATTATTTTAGTAGTTATATTGATTTTATTTTCTCCATTTTTCCATTCATCTTTTAACAAGCCAAATAAATGTACCCCTATACGTTTTCCCCCTTTAACTTTATGTAAACGCATAAAACCTTCTTCTGTAAATAATAACTTCTTATGTATTGCTAAACTTTTTGTGTTACCTTCAAAGACTTCACTGTAAATTTTTTCTAATCCTACTATGTCAAAAGAATAATCAATAGCCATGCTTAAGGATTTAGTCATTAATCCCTTTTCGTTGATGTTTTGAGATTTATAAAATCCAATTTCGGCGATTTTATTTTGTTTATCAATATTTTTTATATTTACAGCGCCGAATGGCTGTTCTTTTTCATTAATTATTATTAAACACATTTGACTCTTATCATTCTTTAAGCGTTCTATCCATGCAAGATGATCTTCTGTATTAATAATTTCTCCTGTGAACATCCATTCTCGAATATATTCTTCATTTCTTATTTCTAAGACTTGTAATTGGATTTCTTTGTCTAAGTCAATTAGCGGAATTAATCTATATTTCATTGCAATATCTTTTTTTATAACTTCAGTTTTTAAGAGTGTTAGCCGTATAAAGACGACTGTGGTATTTATAGATATGTTATTTACTATTTTTTCACTGTCCCATTTTATAATAGCTTATAATTTCTTCTCCTGTTATCTCAACATAATTATCTACCATATTTTTAATATTATCCAAATAATTAAGATGCCAATTATGCTTTGCTATAATATCATGGTTTATTCCACTTCTTATTATATCTAATGATTTGTTTCTTGCATTACAATAATATTTATCAAATTGAAAAGCGGTATTCCCTAATACTACAACACCAGCACCAATAAAAGGATTAAGATAGTTTAAATAATACCTGCTATCTATATTATCTTTTAAAATTATTTCACCATTTGATCTTCCTTCTAATTTATTATTTTCTTTTATTTCTTTATCATATTTATTAATATACTCAGCTAGCTCATCATTTAATATTATTCTAGGCATTTTTGCCTCTTTTTCTAATAAATATGATCCAGTTATAGCGGGTCCAAAAATTATATTCTTTTCGCCATCAAAATATAGCTCACCAAAAGTTATACCACCACGACAAAGAAATCCATTTGCAACAAAAAAGGCAACTGTATTCGCTGTATTAAATAGACTTGTATAGATATAAGGTAGTAATAATTCTTCTTTGTCATTCTCTTTTTTTATTTCGTAAATAATATATGCACAATCAGAAAAAGATGTTACAAATCGATTCCCAACAGATGTTTTTCTATGTCTTTTTTGAACGTTTTCTAATTCATCATGAAATATGGTGCTAATTTTCAATGAATCTTCAAATTCTCTGTTTTTTGAACCTAAAATATCTATATAATAGACAATACCTTTTGAATATCCCATTTTTTCCCCCGAATATTTCTATATATTACGTTTTTTCCCCCAATTTAAACCCGACGATAGCAGTTCCATTGACATATAAAAAATCTTTCTCAAAATCATCTAAATTAATTTCAGAATCATGCTTTGCTTCGTTGGTTACCTTTTTTTCGTTAGGAACCATTTTTAACAATTCTTTTATTGGGAAAGTCCCTTTGCCGTAATGCAAATGCGAATCATATTCACCTGTATAATCACCGTCGGTTAAGTGGTACATACGAGGCTTTAGCTCAAGAAATTCTTTGATAAATTCAAACGGTTCTTTTTTAGTAGAATTGGCGGCGCATATTGCGTGACCAAAATCAAGGCAAAAATCTATCTGAAGTTCATTAGAAATATATATAATTTCTTTCGGAGTACACCCGAGACATTTTTCTCTATTTAATCCTTTCATAGGTTTGTTTTCAATTACGCAACGGGAATCGACAAATGGACGAAGTTGATTTATAGTCTCTTCAATTTTACCATTAACTCCTGAATGAAAAATAATAGTTTCAGATTTTAATGCATCAGCAAACTGAAATGTTTCCTGTAATTTTCTTTTATTACTCTCTCGTTCTTCTGACAATGAAAGGTTCATACCGGCAAATGAATGCGGCGCGTGAATAATTGTAGGTATGGAAAACTGTTTCCAATATCCTATGGTATCATTAAAACTGCCTGGAACAGCAAATAATTCTATATATTGAAAATATCCTGCTTCAAAAAAGGAGAGGATATCTTCGGTGTAGTTAACGTTTGTACTGCCAAGTTTTAAACCAAATTGCATACTATTATTTTGCAATTAAAATAGCTACTCCAGAACCAGCTTCTAACCACTCATTACATAAAATAGTTATTATTCTATTTTCATCGCGAATATCAATAATAAAACTATCTATTTTACCAAAGAAAATAGTTTTCTTTATAAATAATCCATCTTGACATGACAAAGAAATAGAAAATTTATCACAAGGATGAGTTATTCTAAATGTATATAATTGCCAATGATCACTCCCAAATTCTGTTATTCTTTTTACAACATCTAAATAATTATATCTTAATAATTCATTTCTTAAATCTAAATTTATCTTTGGGACAGAAACACTACAAAGAGAAGGATCATTTTTAAAATCAACTTCTATATCCTGTGATGCTAATTTTTCCCTACTAATATTTTCATGAAAAATAGTAATTTTTTTCCCATCCGGTGTGTAAACTTTTGTTGGCTCTTCTTTAATTTTTTCATCTTCAAACCCAGTATTTAAATTTTCTATTTCTCCTGCAACCTTATATATACGATAACTTAATTGAGAATCAACATATACAACATTATCTGCTTCTTTAATTTTCGCAACAGCGTCTATTTGATATGAGCTTCTAAAATGAGTTTTAGATAGAGCTAATAATTTTATTATATTCATATTAAAATAATCTTTTAGTCCTGAATAATTTAATAATAACTCTGCAGGAGGTTGAGTAGTTGCATAAAGAATATTCCGTTGCTCCTCTTTACTTAATTTATTTAAAAAATCTTTAGTTATAATTATACTAATCAATTTATCTTTAACAAAATCCACGAAACTACGAGTACTTGAAACATAAGTAAAGAAATAGCCAATTATAATTGCTATCCCAGCATTTTTAATTAATTCATTTAAAATAGTTAAAAAATATTTTAGTTTATTACTATTAAAACGAAGATTTTCAAAAATTATATCATTAATAATTATAGATGTTAATATTAATACAATGCCTACAAATAATGCTATTAAGAAAGTTTTACCAAGTGTTTTTTTATCATTCTCTATAGCGTGATTTTTCTTTTTTTTTACTTTCTCAGAAATTTTCATGTACTTACTCCAATTAAAAAAATTACTATAAATATACTAAACTAAAAATGTATGTATATGAAATAATCATTATTCATTCTTGATTTTATATTGGATTAATCACCCCTTAATTAAGTCTTTTAAACCCGCTTTGGCACACAGGTCCTTTCAACAATTTCGCGCTGGTATTTTCATCAATAGATTTTTTAATCAATGTAAACACTTCTTCTACCATACCAAGATATTTTTGTGTTATATCATCGGTATGAGCGAAACTGCAATAGAAAGAGTTTACCGCTAAATATCCGCGAGTAAGCATTTCCTGAGTAAACAAAGTTTTAAGAACCAGCGGCTCTTTATCCTGAAAATCAAAATGGCTTAACGGAAAAATAGAACCTACATGTATCGAAAGTCCTATCTTTTTCGCTATGCTATTCCAGCCACTCTGTACGATCTTTCCAATATTTATAAGATGATCCTGGACTTTTTGTTGTTCCATTTTCTGTATAGTCGCTAAAGCCGCAGTAGGTCCGATACGTTCAGTCCAATAGGTACTGCTTATAAACGAATCCTGAGCGGCATCCATAAATTTTTTCTTTCCAATAATGGCGGCCATGGGGTATCCGTTACTCATTCCTTTTGCGAAAACGGCAATGTCCGGTTTAATGTTATACAAAAGATGAGAGCCGCCAAGATTAAGCCGCCAACCAGCTGTTACTTCGTCAATGATCAAGGCTATTCCGTCTTTTTCTGTCTCAGAATGAATATACTCCCAAAAGCCTTCTTCCGGCTCAACATTACGAATTGGTTCCATTACTACGGCGGCAATCTTGCCTTTATATTTATTCATTAAGCCTTGAAATTCTGCTTTATTATTAAAATTGAATGGAAACGATGTATCTTTTAAATGTCGGGGCACTCCGGCGGGTTTAAGACCCGGTAACAATTGACCGTCAAGAGCTGAATCATTGGAAAGATTTGCCGCAATGTACCAGTCATGCCAACCATGATAACCGCAAAAAAGAACGATGTCTTTACCGGCAGCGGCTCTGGCTATACGCACAGCCACCATCATGGCTTCTCCGCCGCTACGTGTGAAACGCGCCATTTCCGACCAGGGGTGAAGCTGGATCAATTTTTGTGCAAGTTCAACTTCTTCAGGCGGATTTAATGTTGTCATGTTGCATGAGTCAACAACATTTTTAACGGCACGATCAATATCATCGTCCGCGTATCCAATCGTATTTGCGCCGATACCCATATAACTTACGTCAACATATTCTTTGTCGTCCAAGTCCCAAACTTTACATCCTTTTGCTTTTTTATAATATGCCGGCCAATAATCAGGCAAAAGCTGTTCAGGACGTTTACTTAGAAGCTGCGTCCCGCCAGGAATAATTTTTTTTGCCTGTACATACAAATCCTGCGATTTACCCATTTTTATAACCCCTTTACCAATTCATATTTCATTTCAGCAATTTTCCAATCATCATCAGTATCAATATCCTGAACTTCCCGTTCATCCATAATATATGCCATAGTTTTCGGCGGGGTAAGAGATTTTTCCTTTAACAATACGGCTGTTTTTATCATATAAAACATTCCAACATCAAAGTACTTCGGCGTTAAATCCTGAGAGCGGATTAATTGGGCTTTTCTGTCATTTGGTACAAGAATTCCATTTTCTATTTTCATAGCCCATTCTATCGGAACCGAAAATTTACATACCGGCTGTAAGGCATCGTTTTCTGATTCAATTAATTGATTATACGCGTTCTGTAATGTTTGTCCGGAAAGAAAAGGAACACAGGGATATATACAGCATACATGATCAAAATCCTGCCCTTCTTTTTTGTAATTATTGATTACCTCTTCCAAAACGTCAAAAGTTGTGGCAAAATCATCCGCTGTCTTTTGAGAACGCATAAAAGGAATATGCGCTCCGTTTTTTTTTGCGACTTCTGCGATTTCATCACTATCCGTAGAAACCATAATTTCAGAAAAAACATCTGAATCTTTACAGGCGTTTATCGCATAACTTAACATAGGTTTACCAAAAAATTCTTTTATGTTTTTCTTTGGTATCCGTTTTGAGCCGCCTCGAGCTGTGATTATCGCTATTATATTTTTCATAATTATTTATTTACTCCAATTATAAGGCAAAATAATATTTTCATCATTAACCGCGAATTTACTAAAAGAATCATAAGAGATTTTTTTGTTTTTCAATAAAGTGAAATTATTGATATTTTCTTTTAAATTTTCAAGGGAATCTATACCAATTACGACATTTGATACATATTCATTAGTATAAACAAAACCCAAACAAAGCGCGGCAATATTTATTGAATAATTAACTGCAAGCTGACGTATTTCCCGCAAATAGACTCTAACAGAATCAAAATGTTTATCAATTTTTTCAAGTTCAATAAAAAAGAGTCCTTGTAAGAAGACTGATCTTACATAAATGTCAATTCCTCTGTTATATAATTCTGAAAACAAAAAGGCAAATCTTTGATCGAAAATATTATATGGAAGCTGAACAATATCACAAGGCACATTGTGTTTCAAAATATATTCAGCTTCAGATGGATGATATATTGAGAAACCTATTTTCTCCGTTTTTCCTGCTTCTTTAATTTTAATTAAATCCTCAATATATTCTGGGTTACTTTGAAAAATCGAATAGTTGTGAAATAAATACCCATGTATTTTATTTGATTTTAATAAACCGAGTGATTTATCTATCCATTGAAGCGGTCGAAGTTCCGTATTCGCCGGATATTTTGTTATTATTTGAAATACTTTCCCGGTATTGGCAATTCCTTCTCCAAGCACAGCTTCGCTCTCACCATAAGCGCTTGCGGTATCAATCATTGTAATACCATTGTCATAAGCAAAATTTAAAATTTTTTTTACTTCCTCTTTGGGTATTTTACCACTGGTATTATTTATACCGTAATCTATTCCAAATTGAGCTGTACCTAAGCAGAGCTTCACTTGTTTCAATTCCATATAATATCATGAGGATATGTGTACACATTACTCTTGTGTAAAATTGTTACGCCTATTCTTTCATCGGGTATATCTCTTTGAACATATCCCGAATGACTGGTAATAACTCTATATATTTCCGTATAAGCCGGATTCCATGTAAACATTCTGGAATAATCCATCTTATATGATGATATTCCCTCATAATGGACATAAGAATTTCTGTAGGGGAACGGCGGCTGAAAGTCTTTTATAATTATATATCCATTATTACAAAGACATCTGTCAGCTTCATAAGCAATTTTAAATAAATCTTTTCTATCACACAAATAAAGGGAAAATCCAAATAAAATTAAATCAAAATAATTTTCTTCAAAAGGTAAAGTGTCGGCAGTACCTACCTGTAAATTAAATTTATATTTTTCTTTACCGGACTTAATAGCTTCCTCTGAAGGATCAAGTCCGTAACATTCAGCATTTGAAAAAAATTGCTTTAATAAATTCAAGCGGCTACCATCGGCACAGCCAATCTCCAATATACGCGAAGGATTGGAAAGTTCAGCAAATTTAATAGCCTTTAATACTAAATCTGTATCATCTGTTTCTGTTATTTTGTTTTTATTTCTTTGAAACCATGCGTTTCCTTCGCCGGATAAAAAAACTTCTTTTTGACTCATGAAATTATCTCCTGTTCATCTTAAAAATAATTTTACTTTCTAAGCGGTATTCACATTTTCAATGATCGAATCAATAACATATTTTACATCATCATCTGACATTTTTGGAAATAATGGAATACTCAAACATTTATTGTAATACGATTCAGCCGCTGGATAGTCTTTAACTCTATATTCGCCGTATTTCTTTACATAATACGGCTGACTGTTCACCGGAATATAATGCACTTGCGTTCCGATCCTTTTTAGCCTTAACTCATCCATAACCTGTTTTCGGGTTTTTCCAATTTTATCAAAATCAATTTGCAATATATATAAATGAAAACAACTATCAACATTTTTTTCTTCATAAGGAATTGTTATATTTGGAACATTTTGAAAGGCTTTGTTATATGTATTAACAATTTCTCTGCGCCGTTGTTTAAAAAAAGCCAATCTGGATAATTGACTTTTCCCTAACGCCGCTTGAATATCGGTTATACGGTTATTACTGCCAAGTAACTGCATTTCATAATACCAGGGACCGGGATTTTTACTTAATTCCCGTTCATCCTTTGTAATCCCGATAGTTCGCAGTTTAATCAGCCTTTTATATAAAACTTCATTATTTGTCGTAATAGCGCCGCCTTCTCCCGATGTAATTGTCTTTACAGGATGAAAAGAGAAAACGGTTATATCAGATTTATGACAGCACCCGACAGGTTTGCCGTCAGCATAATTTGAACCAATAGCATGTGCGGCGTCTTCAATTATGAACAAATTGTGTTTATCAGCTATTTCCCTTATTGCGCCAATATCAACCGCTTGTCCCGCAAAATCAACCGGAATAATAACTTTTGTTTTAGAAGTAACTTTTTTTTCTATTTCTTCCGGTGATATATTATATGTACGGCTGTCTATATCGGCAAATACAGGAACAAGATTATTTGTTATCAGGCAGTTGGCTGACGCAACAAAAGTTATTGGGGTGGTAATCCCCTCCATTCTCTCGTCAATCTCAAGTGCGGCTGCGGCTATATGCAATCCCTGAGTCGCGTTTGATACGGCAACGCAGTATTTTGCGTTGGTGATCGATTTTATTGTGTTTTCAAATTGTTCAATGGCAGGTCCTTGCGTTAAATAATCCGATTCTAAAACTGCTTCTACGGCTTTTTTATCGGCTTCATCTATCCATTGTCTGCCATAAGGAATAAATTTCCGCATCAAATATTTCCGACCTTGGCTTTATTTTTTTCTATCCATCTTTTCAATTCCTCAATTGTCATCCATTTTTGATTATTATCTGATGAATAAATAAAACCTTCAGAAACAAGTTTGCCATCTTTTATTCTTTGAATGTCTTTACTCCATTCATGAATCTGAGGAAGGATTTTAAAATGTTCATCATACTCATAGGTATAAGCAGCATCTTCAATGCCTATCATTTGTTCATGTAATTTCTCGCCCGGGCGTATTCCAATTATTTTTTGCTTTGCTGTCTCTGATACAGCGCGGGCAATATCCGTTAATTTCATAGACGGTATTTTTTTTACATATATTTCACCGCCTTCCATGTCATCAAAAGCATGCCATACAAGTTCAACTCCCTGTTCAAGCGAGATCATAAAACGAGTCATACGTTCATCGGTTATGGTTACTTCTCCGTTTTTTGCTTGTTCCATAAAAAGAGGAATTACTGAACCTCTTGATCCCATAACGTTTCCATATCTTACAATTGCAAAACGAGTATTTTTTTTCCCAGCATACGAATTACCGGCAATAAATAATTTGTCGCTGCATAATTTTGTCGCCCCATATAAATTTACAGGTTGGCTGGCTTTGTCGGTACTAAGGGCAACACAGCGTTTAACGCCTTTATCAATACATGCATCAATTAAATTCATCGCACCATTAATATTGGTCTTAACACATTCAAAAGGATTGTATTCGGCAGTTGGGACAATCTTTGTTGCAGCAGCATGAACTACATAATCAATTCCGTCAAGAGCGCGGTATAAACGTTCTCTATCCCGGACATCTCCAATAAAGAAACGGACTCTTTCATCGTCTTGGAATTTTTTTGCCATTTCCCATTGTTTCATCTCGTCACGGGAATAAATTATCAATTTCTTTGGATTGTATTTTTCCAAAGTCATCGGAACAAAAGTATTTCCAAAAGAACCTGTCCCGCCTGTAATTAAAATTGTCGAATTGCTAAGCATTATTAAACCTCTTTTAGTTTTGTATTAATTGTTATTTCCCCTATTGAAAGGCGATCACCTAATATGCTATTTTTTTCTGTCTCACTTAGTTCGATACGAAGAGGAAGTAAATATTCATCAAGAACTTCATAATTTATAGGTATTATTTGGCCCAACGCTTTTTCGTCACCTATCCACAGATAGAGCGGATACCTTCCCGGACGTAGTGTCTGTTTAGGAATTTCTAAAACAAACGACTTCTTAAATCCTGATTCAATATATGTATCTGCAAGAATATGATAAATAGATGTCAATGGTGAACCGTCATTATGCTTTATTAATAGAGAAAAATATAACTTATGTAATGGTACATATGTCTCAACCGTGAATGATAAAATAATATCTTCAGAGGTTAAGTATTTGTTTTTTGACAAAGATGCCAAAACAAAACGCAAGGTATCCGAACCTCGTCTTATTCTAGTATCCCTTCTTTCTTGATCATTTGACGATAATCCGGAAGATATATAATTGTCATACTCATCAATAATATTATCAATATTATCTTTTTTTAAGATTTCACCTTTTCCTAAAATAATTCCTGAATTACATAAATTTTTTACCGCATCCATATTATGGCTGACAAACAACACCGTCCGTCCCTCGCCGGTGCTCAAATCCTGCATTTTCCCCAAAGCTTTTTTTTGAAAGTCCGCATCTCCAACCGCCAAAACCTCATCTGCGATCAAAATATCACTATCCAAGTGAGCTGCCACCGCAAAGGCAAGCCTTACATACATTCCGCTGGAATAACGTTTAACAGGTGTGTCTATATGCTGATCAATCCCGCAAAATTCAATTATGCTGTCCATTTTTTCATTAATACGCCGTTTTTTCATGCCAAGTATCGCGCCGTTAAGATAGATATTTTCCCTGCCGGTTAATTCACCATGAAATCCTGTTCCTACTTCCAAAAGGCTTGCTACTTTTCCTTTTATTTTTACTGTTCCTTCGGTAGGAGTAGTAATCCGAGAGAGTATTTTTAACAGCGTGCTTTTGCCTGCGCCGTTCTTTCCGATAATGCCAAGACGGTCTCCCTGTTTTATATCAAAAGTAAGATCTTTCAAAGCCCAAAAATGATCTTTGTCACCGCTGTATTTATTTTCACCGATCTTTGAATGAGGGTCTTCTTTGCCGCGTTTTAAGGCTATCCATGTTTGGATATCCCTGAATAAAACGCCGTTGTTAATTACCCCAAGACGGTACATTTTGGAAAGATGTTCAATTTGGATGGCTGTGTTAGACATTTTTTACACTACATCAATAAAGTTCTGTTCATTCTGACTAAACAAAATTAAGCCCGTAATAACGAGAAAAACTGTTATTCCCAAACTGATAAGAATCATATTCATATCCACAGAAGCCGCGCCAAAAAACCAGAGCCTGAATAACTCTATGGGAGCGCAAATAGGGTTTGCATAAGCTACCCACCGGAAACGCTGCGGAATTTCAGAAAGCGGGTATACCACAGGAGCGGCGTACATAACCAGGTTTATTGCAAATGTTACCAGTTGCCGCAAGTCCCGGTATTTTGTGGTTAAGGAAGATATTATTATTCCCGCTCCGATGCCAATAGCTGCCAGCCAGATAACAATTAATGGGAATAAAAACGCAAACCATGAAGGCTGTACTCGTACCTCAGGTACGTGAGACCCAATAAAAATATGATATACCAAAAACACCAACAACATAGCAAACTGAACAAGAATTCTGATGCCGTTGCTGAATACATAATTAATGGGAACTACAAGACGCGGAAAATACACTTTTCCAAAAACATTTACATTGTTA
>Ga0268262_10006703_pt1 | contig 10973 bp, 6 predicted proteins | sample TergutNc150P3_FD_190354 | JGI IMG/M metagenome (GOLD analysis project Ga0268262, IMG submission 190354) | Nasutitermes corniger P3 segment gut microbial community from laboratory colony in Florida, USA - Nc150 P3 (SPAdes) (version 2) | ecosystem: Host-associated > Arthropoda: Insects > Digestive...
AAGGATCTGTTCCCTGGTCAGCGGACCCTTGGGAAGCTCGGCCCTCATGTTTCCGCCGTTATGGAAGGCAAAGTCGATGTTCTGGCCGTTGTTCCTAAAGTACCAGGTATTCGCGTCGCAGATCATATTGCCGAGGGCGGTTTCCTGATAGCGGGTAAGCCTGTTTCCGAAGATGAACGTGTCCGAGGCCTGTCCGACTACTTCTTTAAGGCTGGCGTTTGCCTTTTCAATATAAGGCGCAAACATTGCGCTTATTTGCGCGTCCGGAGCGTAAGTGCCGTCGATTGCTACCGGCTTCCACGCTAAGTTGGCGATCTTGCCGTCCACGATTCTAAGTTTACCTTCTCCAACAATCTTGCCCCATTCATTGGCCGATACAATGTAGGTATTCCCGACTTTCAGAGGCTCTTCAAATTTGCTGTGAGAGTGGCCGTCTATGATTATGTCTATACCGGGAACGGCTGCCGCAAGCTCAGGAGAAATGACATGATCCTCTGCTTCCTTTACATTGCCTATGTGGGTAAGAGCTATGATGATATCAACTTTTTCCTTTTTAAGAAGCAGATCAACAGCGTCCTGCGCGGCCTTGATTTCCGGAAGGAAGGTCAGGCTCTTGTCCGGGCTAGCGATAATCAATGTGCGCAGGGTTGTAATACCGATAATTCCAACGCGGAAACCTTCAAAATCCTTTACAAGGTACTGGTGCCCTCCAAGGAATTTACCGTTTGCCATTTTGACATTTGAGCTGATAAACGGAAATTTGGCCAGGGCAATCTGTTCGTTAAGTTTTGCCATATTGCCGTCAAATTCATGATTCCCGAATGTAGCCGCATCGTAACCTATAAGGTTGTAAGCGTTAATGTCCGGTTCCGCGTAAAACATGTTGGAAAGAGCCGGGCCGGTGTTTATATCCCCGGCGTCAAGGACGAGTACGTTTGCGTTTGCGGCGCGTTCAGCCTTTATAAAGGTTGCCCTCTCCGCAAGACCGCCCAGTTTGTTATTGGGCAGAATAGAACCGTGATGGTCATTGGTGTGCAAAAAGACCAATTCATAGGCCTTGCCGGCTACACGCTGAACCGGTTTTGCTGACCCGGCGCAGCTCAGCAACGCAGTTACCAGAAGTGCCGCGGCCATGACAGAAAATAGCTTTTTAAGAAACTTCATCATTTCCTCCTTCAATCAATTTTGGTCATTATAACAAGAGCAGACCGGTGATCCAATGGGGATCGAAGGTTTTAATAGAGTTTTAACTAAAAACGCAATATGCGCTGGCGCAGCTGAAAAGACTTGAAAACATAGTAATCCCATGTTATTATAGAGAATAGCATGGACATAAGCACAATATGCGTACACGGCTGTGAAAAAAAATTTGATACAACCGGAGCGGTTGCCGTTCCGATATTCGCGTCGGCTACCTTCGCACATCCGGGCGTAGGGCAAAGCACAGGTTTTGATTACACTCGTTCGCTCAACCCTACCACGGTGCATTTAGAAGACACTATCGCCGCGCTGGAAGGCGGCATAAATGCCGTGGCGTTTTCTTCCGGCATGGCGGCGGTCTCGGCATTGATGGAATTGTTTTCGCCGGGCGACCATATCATTGCCTCCGATGACCTTTATGGCGGTACAGTCCGCCTTTTTTCGCATATATCCGAAAAGAATGGCGTAAAATTTTCTTATGCCGCTGCGCCGGAAGATATAGAAAAGAAAATCACGGCGTCCACAAAAGCCGTATTTATAGAAACGCCATCCAATCCAATGATGCGCGTAACGGATATTGCGGCGGTCGCCGCCATTACAAAGAAAAACAATGCGCTTCTTATCGTTGATAATACATTCCTTACGCCGTATTTTCAAAAGCCGTTTTCCCATGGTGCGGATATTGTTCTGCACAGCGGGACAAAATATCTGGGCGGGCACAACGATACCCTTTCGGGAATGTTAGTCGTAAAGGATGAAGGCCTTTCAGAAAAAATCAGGTTCATCGCAAAAACAACCGGCGGCTGCCTTTCGCCTTTTGATAGTTTCCTGATTATTCGAGGCATTAAAACGCTTGCCGTCCGCATGGAACGCGGGCAGGAAACCGCCGGAAAAATCGCGCGCTGGCTTTTGGAACAAAGCGCGGTAAAAAAAGTTTATTACCCGGGATTGAAGGAACACCCCGATTATGAAATATCCCGCCGTCAGGCAAGCGGTTTTGGCGGGATGCTCTCTTTTTCCGTACACAGCGGGCAATCAGCGAAGAAAATACTGGAAAGCGTAAAAATAATAAAATACGCAGAAAGTTTAGGCGGCGTTGAAAGTCTAATTACCTACCCGATGCTTCAAACCCACGCTGACCTTCCTGAAAGCGAGCGTATCGCGCGGGGCATAGACGATTGCTTGTTGCGCCTGTCAGTCGGCCTGGAAGCCGCTGAAGATTTAATCGCAGATTTGAAGCAGGCAATTGGAGGTTAATATTTAAAATTTACTCACACAAAGGCGCGAAGGCACAAAGTTGTTGTTTGTAATATTATTGTTATACTTTCAATATTTGTATTTTAATATAATAAATTTTGTATAACGAAAATCTATCGAATAAAGACTTCGTGTCTTTGTGTCTTTGTGTGAAATAATTGAAGAATAGAATAAATAATTGATACTGCCAGGAGGTTCAACGTGAAGTACGATTTTGACAGCGTAATAGAAAGACGCAATACATACAGCATCAAATACGAGCCGACCTGGCGCGGAAGGCCCGCCGACGTACTGCCGCTATGGGTCGCCGATATGGATTTTGCCGCGCCGCCCTGCGTGCAAGAGGCGGTTATCAACAGGGCCAAACATGGTATTTTTGGCTACTCCGAACCTGACGCGGCGTATTGGCAAGTTGTACACGAGTGGTTCGAAGGACGCTTCAACTGGACTACACAGCGAGAATGGCTGACTATTACTCCGGGAGTGGTAAACGCTCTGTACATCGCAGTACGCGCATTGACAAAACCAGGCGACGGCGTTGTTATACAACAGCCCGTGTATCATCCCTTTGAATCGTGTGTAAGGCAAACCGGACGGCAGCTGCTTGTTAATGAACTTGTGTACAGCGAGGGGCGCTACAGCATAGATTTTCAGGATTTTGAAGAAAAAATTAAGCAGGCAAAGATTTTTATTATGTGTAATCCGCATAATCCGGTTGGACGTGTTTGGAACAACGATGAGCTTACGCGCATGGGCGAAATATGTCTGCGCCACGGCGTTATTGTCATCGCCGATGAGATGCACGAGGATTTTATCTTCCCTGGACGCCGGCACCTTGTATTCGCTTCTCTTAGCCAGGATTTTGCGGGTATAACCATTACCTGCACATCAGTGTCAAAAACCTTTAACCTTGCGGGATTGCTGCACGCCAATATTTTTATTTCCAACAAAGAACTGCGCGATAAATTCAAAGAAGAGTATGCAAGATTCGGTTTAAGCCAGCCTAGCGTAATGGGACTCGTTGCCTGCAAAGCGGCGTATGAAGGCGGAACGCAGTGGCTGGAACAGCTTTTGGATTACATTGCTGCAAATATGCTGTTTTTAAAGACCTATCTTTCTGAACACATTCCAAAAATCAAGCTTGTTGAACCGGAAGGGACATATCTTGCGTGGCTGGACTGCAATGAGCTTGGAATTTCCGCCCAGGAACTGGACGAAACGATTACGAAAAAAGGGAAATTATGGCTGAACGCCGGTTATACGTTTGGTAAGGGCGGGAAGGGCTTTGAGCGCATAAATGTTGCCTGCCCCCGCTCTGTGCTGCAAAACGCGCTGGAACGTTTAAAAAAAATAGACTGGAATTATTGACAAAATCCACCCTGAAAGCAGAAAATTGATTATATAACTCAAAATAGAAACATATAACGAGTTTTATGTCAAAAAACAAAGGAGAAAAAAATGAGGTTAAAGTTCAGGCTGAGTATCATTGTGATCGCCATTGTGGTGGCTGTGGCGGGAGGCGTTGCAATCGTTTTGTTGCAGCAGGCTTCCGGTATAAGCATGAATTTGAGTGTCCGGGGTCTTGGCTATGTAGGTGATGAGCAGTCCTCCTATTGGAAAGGCCGGGAAGACAGGTATTTTGAGGTAATACGCACGCTGGCGTCAATAATGAGCCAGTATGAATCGGTTCCGCTGGAACAGCGTCGGGACAGGTATGACGATATAATGCTGGCTGCCCTGAATTCCCAGCCCAACATTTTACGTATAGCTTCTATCTGGAAACCCAACGCTATTGACGGCATGGACAGCCGGTATATAGGCCGTCCGGGATCTACGCCCACGGGCCAGTACGCAATGACCTGGGGCAGGGATACTGGCCAGGTCATTGCCACCACAAACCCCAACCTGGATGCAATGATGACTTATATGAACGGCCCAAACGCGCGCAAAGACAGGGTAGAAGACCCCTCGCCCCTTAAAGCCGACGGAAAAGACACATTTGCTTTCAGATTGGGAGTTCCAATAATTAATCCCCGCACCAACGAAGTAGTCGGGTGCGTGCTCTGTCTTTTGAATATCGCGCAGATACAGCCCACAGTGGAAGATCTTATTAAAACTCACGAAGAAATATCCAATATGTCCATCTATACCAACAGCGGATTTATTCTGGCAAACATAAAGCCGGAGCGCATAGGCAAGAAACTGATCGATGTGGAAACCTTATACAGCGATTACCTTAAGGAGGCAAATCAGGCTGTTCTTGACGGCAAGCCGTTTACCTGTTCAAGTTATTCGCAAGTACTGCAAACAAGAGTGAAAGTTGACATTACGCCTTTCCAGATAGGCGATTCAGATACGACCTGGAGCGTAATGATTGCATCGGCGGAATCGTACATTTTGAAAGAAGTAAATGAAATGACGATGTTTACTATTGTTCTGGTGGCGATAGCCATTGTAGTGGCTGCGATAATTGTGTACTTTACCATCAACAGTACAACAAAACCAATCGTCAAAGTAGCCGATACCCTAAAGGATATTTCCGAAGGCGAAGGCGACCTGACGCGGAGCATTGCCGTCCATTCAAAAGACGAGGTAGGCGACCTTGCCCTGTACTTTAACAAGACCCTGGAGAAGATCAAACACCTCATTGTCATCATCAAGAACGAGGCTTCAAGCCTTCAGGATATAGGCAACGACCTTGCCAGCAACATGACAGAGACCGCCGCGGCGATTAACGAAATTACCTCCAACATCCAGGGCATCAAGAACCGCGTCATAAGCCAGAGCGCCAGCGTTACCGAAACCAACGCCACCATGGAACAGGTTGTTTCAAACATCAATAAACTAAACGGCCATGTTGAAAATCAGAGCAACAATATTTCCCAGGCTTCATCCGCAATTGAGGAAATGGTAGCCAATATCAATTCTGTCACCAATACGCTGATTAACAACGCCAAGAATGTTTCGAGCCTGAAAGAAGCCTCCGAAGTGGGCCGCGGCGGATTACAGGAAGTGGCCACAGATATTCAGGAAATAGCCCGCGAGTCCGAAGGCTTGCTGGAGATTAACTCGGTAATGGAAAACATCGCCAGCCAGACCAACCTGCTTTCAATGAACGCCGCGATTGAGGCGGCCCATGCCGGCGAAGCGGGCAAAGGCTTTGCAGTTGTTGCCGATGAGATACGCAAACTGGCGGAGAGTTCCAGCGAGCAGTCCAAGACAATTGGTACGGTCCTAAAGAAGATAGCGGAATCTATCAAAAAGATTACAAAATCTACCGAGAATGTACTGACTAAATTCGAGGCTATTGATTCAGGAGTCAAAACTGTTGCGGATCAGGAAGAAAATATACGCAACGCCATGGAGGAGCAGGGCGAGGGAAGCAAGCAAGTTCTGCAAAGCGTCGGCGATTTGAACGAAATCACCCAGCAGGTAAAGAGCGGCAGCGAAGAAATGCTTGAAGGCAGCAAGGAAGTGGTGAATGAAAGCCAGAACCTGGAAAAAGTAACGCAGGAGATAACCGGCGGCATGAACGAGATGGCCATAGGCGCGGATCAGGTAAACCTGGCGGTAAACCACGTCAACGATATAAGCGCCAAGAACAGGGAGGGCATTAATACCTTGATGAAGGAAGTTTCACGGTTTAAAGTGGAATAAAGAGAGGCGCATTGCAAAAGCTATCTGAGAGGACTGCCGGGTTTACCGATTCTGTCATTCGCAGGATGACGCGTATATCGCTCAAGCACGGAGCGGTAAACCTTTCGCAGGGCTTTCCGGATTTTGACCCGCCTAAGGAAATCCTGGACAGGCTCTCTGAAATAGCGCACACGGGTCCGCACCAGTATTCGATTACCTGGGGCGCCCAAAATTTCCGCGAGGCCCTAGCTGAAAAACAGTCAAAACTGATGGGCAGGCGCATCGATCCGGAAGGTGAAATTGTAGTCACTTGCGGCAGTACCGAGGCAATGATGGCTGCCATGATGACGGTCGCGAATCCCGGCGACAAGGTGATCGTGTTCTCGCCTTTTTATGAAAACTACGGCGCCGATACGATTCTGTCCGGGGCTCAGCCGATCTATGTGCCTCTGCGTCCTCCGGAGTTCACCTTTGACGTAAATGTGCTGGAAGCCGCTTTTAAACTGCGTCCCAAAGCGTTGATCCTTTGCAATCCCTCAAATCCCAGCGGAAAGGTATTTACCCGTGACGAATTGACCGTGATTGCCGATCTGGCGAAAAAGTACGATGCCTATATCATTACCGACGAGGTGTATGAGCATATCGTTTACGCGCCTCATACGCATACCTATATCGCGTCTCTGCCAGGTATGTTTGAGCGGACAATCTCCTGTAGTTCCCTTTCTAAAACCTATTCGATTACCGGCTGGCGGCTGGGCTATATCATCGCGTCAGAAAAAATCATTGAAACGGCGAAAAAAGTACACGACTTTTTGACGGTGGGCGCGGCAGCTCCCCTGCAAGAGGCGGCGCTCATCGCTCTGCGTTTCCCCGCCGCTTATTACGACAGCCTTTTAAGTACGTATACCGAAAAACGGGAGTTGTTCCTGAAGGGGCTGGACGATCTCGGCATAAGGCACACCTCGCCGGAGGGCGCTTACTACGTAATGCTTGATATATCCGAATACGGCTATGAAAGCGACCTTGATTTTTGCGAGAAATTGGCAGAAAAGGTCGGCGTGGGCGCAGTACCTGGTTCCAGTTTTTTCAGGGAGGACGTGAATCACCTGATACGTTTTCACTTCGCCAAGAGGAACGATACTCTTTATGAGGCTTTGAACCGGCTGGAAAAGATGAAAGAACAGATGCGAAGGACTTGAAAACATAGTAAACCTATGGTATATATAGGGTATATGAATATCCTGGAACTGGTTGGCAACACTCCGGTAGTTGAATTAAAAAAAATACTCAATGCAGGAAACGGAGTTTCCATATTTGCCAAAGCGGAATATTTCAACCCAAGCGGCTCAGTTAAGGACCGCGCCGCAAAGGCCATGATACTGCACGGCATTAACAGCGGGCAGCTTACCAAGGACAAGATTCTATTGGACTCTACAAGCGGCAATACCGGAATCGCCTACGCCATGTTTGGCGCGGCGCTTGGTTACCGTGTGGTACTCTACATGCCGGCAAATGCCAGCGATGAAAGAAAAAAGCTTATACGCGCTTATGGCGCGAAAATTGTAGAAACGGATCCAATGGAAGGCTCGGACGGCGCGTATCGCATGGTAATGGAGTTAGCCCAAAAGGAGCCGGACTTGTATTTTTTCCCCAACCAGTACGACAATTTTGAAAACCCGCGCACGCATTATGAAACAACCGGGCTTGAACTGTATACGCAATGCAAGCCGACGCATTTTGTCTGCGGAACCGGCACTTCGGGAACTTTTATGGGTGTTTCCAAACGGCTTAAAGATCTTGATCCGTCTATACAAGTCGCGCTCATGCAGCCGGATTCGCCTTTTCACGGGCTTGAAGGGATGAAGCACATGGGTTCAACCATTATGCCGAAAATTTTTGACCGGAGCATCGCCGATTTGCATGTTGAGGTTAAAACCGAGGACGCTTACAAGACGGCGCGGCGGCTTGCCGCGGAAGAAGGGGTCTTTGTCGGGATAAGCTCCGGGGCAAATGTGTACGCCGCGATGGAATTGGCAAAGACGTTACCGGCATCTTCGCGGGTTGCTACAATACTCTGCGATAACGGCAGCCGCTACCTGTCGCAGCCGCTGTGGAGAGACCTCGCATAATGCTGCTGCTTTCTTCTGAACTGGAAAAAAATATAAGAATAGAAGGCGAGGCCGCATATCCCAACGAATGCTGCGGAATTATATTAGGCGAAATTAGCGAGGACGAAACTAAAAATGCCAGGCGCGTTGCGGCAATCCATAATTCCAGGGAAGCCGGCGAGCAATACCACCGCTTTCTTATAACGCCGGAAGATATGCTTTGCGCGGAGCAAACCGCCAGGGCGGCAAAGCTGGAAGTTATTGGCTTTTACCACTCGCACCCTGACCATCCGTCAGCGCCGTCCGGTTATGATAAAGATCACGCCCTGCCATTTTACTCATACGTCATTGTGTCGGTAGATAATGGCAGGGCGCAGGTTCTTACCAGTTGGGAACTTACCGATGACAGAACTGCTTTTATACAGGAAAAAATAAATTGAGTTGTTTAGTTTCTCAAGATTCTTGCTATCCTTTTTAACAGATCGTCTTTGTTATAGGGCTTCTTGATATAATCAACCGCCCCCATTTCACGGGCGTGTTGCATGTCTTTCGGGTCGGTTGAAGCCGTGAAAAACGCTATCGGGGTATCGTGCAATTTGCCTATCGCTTTTATTCTGTTGTAAGTATCCCACCCGTCCATATCCGGCATTATCAAGTCCAGTAGTATTAATTGGGGAACAAGGCCCTGGTAGAACAAGCCCAGCGCTTCTTTGCCGGATTCGCTGGTAAATACCTCATACTCGGTCGATATCTGCGCTTTAACCATATCAAGATGGATACTATCATCATCCACGATGAGGATTTTTTGCTTTTCATTGCCAAAAGTATCATTAAACTTTTGCGTTTCCGTTTTTAAGGATTCGAAGTTCCTGTTGTTTTCCATACTCATGTCATTTACATGGCCAACTGAAACATTTATCTGGCTAATGCCTTTCACTATCTCGTTCATGCCTTCTACCGTTTCTTTGCTGGTTTTAATAAATCCATCGGTATTCTTAACCAGAGTCTCTCCCGATTCAGCCATGCGATCGGATCCTCTCTTAACCGAGGATGTTATGTCCCGCAGGCGGCTTATGGAATCCAGTATTTGCTTTCCGCCTGTTTCCTGCTCTTCCATCGCGCTTAGGATATTCTGTTCGTGTTCGGAAACCGTTTTTACGCTTGAGTCTATGGCCCCGAAACGCGCCAACACCTCGTCAGATGATTTGGTGATGCTGTCTATGGACGCTTTTATTTTTCTAAGCATTGTCGTAGTGGTTTTGGATTGCTGGCCCGATGATTCGGCAAGTTTACGGATTTCACCGGCTACAACGGCAAAGCCCTTACCCGCCTCTCCGGCGTGGGCAGCTTCAATCGCGGCGTTCATTGAAAGCAGGTTGGTCTGGCTTGCAATGTTCTCCATTACGGCGTTTATTTCCAGAAGCCCCTCTGAATCGTGGGCTATTTCCCGTATTTCCTGCGCGACTAATTGAAGGCCCGATTTGCCGTTCTCCGACGCTGAAGTCAATTCCCCGACGTTTTTGCTGTTTTCCGCCAGCGTCCGGGTTACCGAGTTAATATTGGCAGTCATTTGCTCAATGGCGGAAGACGACCTGTTTACGCTGTCGGTCTGCTCTTCTACCATTTTTTTAAGGCTGTCAATATTGACTTTAATTTCCTCTACCGCTTTGCCTGCTTCTTCCGCGCCGTTTTCCTGATTGACCATGAGGTTTTTCATGTTGTCAAGGTTCGATGTAATTTGCTGGACGGCTGACGAAGTATTGCCCATATTGGCTGAAAGCTCAAAACTGGTGTGGTTAAGCCCGTTGATCTTGTATTTTATGGTCGCCACAAGGCTTCTTATTTTTTCCATCGTAAGGTTAAAATAACGGGAGAGATCGCCTATTTCATCTTTAGAACTGTCAGCTATTCGCTTGGTCAGGTCGCCTTCGCCTTCGGATATGTTCTTGAGCGTATCTACTACTTTGATAATTGGTTTGGTTGTTCTATCCACGACAAAGTACATAATTAGCGCTGCCGCCGCTATGGTTATCAACGCTAAAATAATGGAAATTTTGGTCGCCTTCATTATATCTTTTACAATATAGCTATGGGCCTCTCCAATCATTATCGTCCACGTAGTATCAGAATTGCCTATTTGAAAAGGAATCATAACCATGTGCAGATCCTCTTTCAGCGTGGGCGCGTAGTTTTTACAGTAAAATTCTTTTCCTTCAAGAACAGCCTTGTTTGCCTGTTCTTTAAGCTGGCCATTTCCGTATTGTAAATCCGCATCCATCAGCTTCTTTCCTATTCTGTCCGGCACGTAGCTGGCAAGAATGGTTCCGTCATTGAAATAGATGGAAATCGCCCGTACTTCTTCGGAAGATTTCATAGTATTTTCTATCGTAGTCTGCATGGATGAGAGGTCCAAAAGACAGGTAATGTTTCCAACTACTTCGCCGGTACGGGAATTGATTATGGGAACGCCCATTCTGAAAATATGGGTGTCTTTTCCCAGCACTTTAAAAAGCGAGGGAGTCTCAATCCTGTCTTTTTTGGCGTTTGGACCGTTTAGCCAGGCCGTCACTTCATTAACAACGAGGCTTTGTACTACCTCAATCCTGCCATTTTCCCTGCTATAGGTCATTGCATACTGCCCCGTCGGGGTTGAACCCTCGCGGCCAATATAGCGGCTGTCCATGCCGTCAATGGCGTTTGGTTTCCATATTGAAAATATGCGGATAAATTCAGGATTATTGACCAGAGTAGCGCGAAGTACTTCATCATACA
>Ga0268262_10006704_pt1 | contig 10972 bp, 10 predicted proteins | sample TergutNc150P3_FD_190354 | JGI IMG/M metagenome (GOLD analysis project Ga0268262, IMG submission 190354) | Nasutitermes corniger P3 segment gut microbial community from laboratory colony in Florida, USA - Nc150 P3 (SPAdes) (version 2) | ecosystem: Host-associated > Arthropoda: Insects >...
GACGGCTGAAAGATGGGCCTGTGGAAAGTGAATGGAATGAGGTCCCCAATACCTGCAAACCGTTTATTCACAATTCACGGCGCCGCAATCTCAATCAGACATGCTTGGCAATGGGCTTCCCTTCGACATCCCATCGCCATAGCGACCGGGTAGCTTCGGCCCTTTTGTGCCATATCTTGGGCGGCGGCATGTCGAGCAGGCTGTTTCTGGAGCTGCGCGAAAAGCGCGCCCTTTGCTATCAGATAGGCAGTTTCAGCAGCCATTATAGAGATTCCGGTGCGCTTCAAATAGTCGCAAGCTGTGCGCCCAACAAAGCTAGGGAACTGGTCAATCGCACGATGGCGGAATGCTGGCAGCTTGCCGAAAGCGGGCCAAGCCAAGCAGAATTGGACAGGGCGAAGCTGCAGTTGAAAACCAGCTTGGTGTTCAGCCAGGAAAGCACCAGCAGCCGCATGTTTTCTGTTGCCCACCAAGCCATGCACATGGAAAAAATATTGGACATGGATCAGCAGTTGGCAGAAATTGATTCAGTAGGGTTCGAAGCGATATGCAGGGTGGCAAAAATGATACTGGATCCGCGGCTGGCGGGAATAGTTGCGCTGGGGGTAAAGAATGGGTCCAACATCAGGCAATCAGACCTGTGAGGGAGGGCCGTCCAGTTTCGGCGTTTGGGTTGCTCCCAGAAGATTTCCAAAAAATGGGATGCCCAGGGCGGCCGGAACACCTTTTTGGCAGGATTCAGCAGACATGGGGCTGGAGGGAAGGGGGGCCGAATCTCAGAAAGGAGCTGCGCCTCTGGCTGCAAGAAAACTTTGACTTGGGCCTGCCGGAGGTGCTGAGTACTTGCCCATCGGCCGACGGCTCTACCAAGGTAGTGCTTGGATTGACCGATGGAGAGCGCATAGAGGCGGTACACATGCCAAGGGAGGTAAATAACCCTAGGGCGACGCTCTGCATATCTAGCCAAGTTGGGTGCGCGATGGGGTGCGCTTTTTGCGCGACTGGCGGGATGGGTTTGATCCGCGATCTGTCGGCAGGAGAAATCGTTGGGCAGGTCCACGCGATTCTGGGAGTACTGGGGTCCTGGAGTCCACAACAAGTGACACTGGTTTTCATGGGCATGGGCGAGCCGTTGAACAATTTGGAGAATGTCCATCGAGCCATCCGTGTGTTCAACCATATATCAGGATTGAATATAAGCACTCGCCGAATCACTGTTAGCACTGCGGGCTACGTCCCAGGCATGGACGTACTCTCCGCGCTTCGCCCGAGGCCATGGCTGGCTATTTCGCTGAACGGCAGCACAGATGGTCAGCGGCAGAGCATCATGCCAATAGCAGGGCGATTCCCATTGGCGGAACTTAGGCTGGCACTCGATAGGTGGGGACTCGTGCGCGGCGAAAAACTGCTGATCGAATACGTGCTGCTGAAAGGCGTCAACGACGCACTGGAGGATGCAGAAAAGGTGGCAGAATGGCTGGGCGGGCTGAAAAAGGCGTCGAACTTGAACTTGATCTCTTTTAATGAATTTGCTGGTGCCAAGTTCAAAGCTCCAAGCGACGAGGTCAAAGGTGCGTTTGCAGCTGCCCTCAAAAATTCCGGCTGTTTTGTGACATTTCGCAAAAGCCGCGGCAGCGACATAGGCGGAGCTTGCGGCCAGCTGGCAAGGTGATTCCAATTCCAGATAGAATCAGTATTGATTCTATCTGGAATTGCAGAAGAGACCGTCCGAAGTGCAATGAGCATTTGGGCGGCTTAAAGGGGGAGGCAGCGTGAAAATGGCGTCAAACAAAGGAAAAACGCACATGGCAGCATTGCCGGTCAACGTGCCTCAAGAGACCAACGGAGGACGTCTCGCGTATCCAAGCGCAGCGCAGGATACCGAGAACTTGCGAGCGATGCTGGAAGGGAGACCCCCGTTTAGCATTAGGAAGGACTCCATGCCCCGGTGGTCGGTAAACCAAGTTACGGGAGTGTCCACTCCGAGCGCGAAAGATATAGTCAACGCCCTTCAAAAACGGAACACAATACATCGTTGAAAGTCTGGCAGCCCGGCAGCATTTTTCGCGGCCGCCGCTTGAGCCAGCCCCAGAAGTTCTCGATTGGGTTGAGCTCCGTGGAATATGAAAGCCGCATAAGGACAACTGTTTACAGGGGTGGTCGCGTGGGCGGTCGAGACCGACGTCCCCCAAGATGGTTTCCGCCGTGGCCAGGCGAAAACACCGGGGGCGTTTGTTTGCGCAAAACCACTATCCATGCCCTCCAAAGTGCTGTTTCAGTGTAACTCTCAGGGATTTGCCCCGTGATATGCCTGTGTGTTCCATTGTTGCACACAAATCTCCTTTTTACAAAAATTTTTCAAAAGAGCAGGAACTTCCAAAGCATTTGCGTAACTAGCTTGTTTTTCAGTGCGTTGTAAATGCAGTGCAAATTAACAATTCATAAAAAACCTTCAATGCAAACGTGGACACCAACTCCGCCCCACATCCGTGGACACCTGCTCGTTCCAAGACACCCAGCCCGGTGAGGGACGAGTCCACGCGTGTCCACGAAATTTGTCTGTTTCCTGCATCACCACTCAGAGCGGACATTGGCGTAAAGCCCATTGCCTGCTGCGTCTGCGGCGATGACATGGCCCCAAGCGCCCCCGGTGTTTTCGCCTGGCCACGGCGGAAACGGATTTCAGTTCCATTTTTCCCCCAAGACTCTCGCCTGGGGCGGGGAAAGCTCCATCCGGGCCCATCCCCCAACTTTTCCTGGCACACGCTTCAGCCAACAGACAGACGCAAGCGGCCCTGAGCCGCCTTTTACAGCAATTTGCGCTTTTATTGTCCGCAAGTTGAACTGCTATAGCCTGACAACCCTACCAACTTTTTTTCGAAGTGGCTATTGCCCGCTTCTTTTTCTGCAAGGAGAACATGCATGAAAAATCTAATGAGGACATGCAGCCCGGCGCTTTTGGCTATCGCGCTCGGGGTGCCTGCGTTAGCTCAGGACCAAGACAGAGCCGGGATCGACGTCCAGTTCAGGGCCAGGTTCGGCTACGGCCTTCAGGCCAAAGACAACCTCTCCCACAGGGCTATAGGGCTGGGGCTGGAATTGGGCTACACCACCCCGTTTGGCCGCTTCGCCGGCGAGGTGGGCTTCCAGTACAAGCCGGGCGACCAATACAGCTACGATTGGGAAACCTTGCTAGAAAAGCAATTGCCGGATGCCAATGCTTATGCCGGTGGAGACCGCAGGCGCACACATCTGCAGGGGACCACATTCCGCGTCTCGTACGAATACGACCTGCAAAACAACTGCATGGTCCGAGGCGGCGTCCAGTTGTTCGGGACAGTCTTCCGCCAGGAAGTGATTGGAAGCGTGCAATATTGGCCTAAGGGCCAAAGCGTTGCCGGGAGCAATTTGCGAAGAGATACCTATGCCGGCCCTTTCAGGCAGAGCACCTCGGCCTCGCCGAGCCCCTTTCTCGGCGTTGGGTACAGGTTTGGCTCCAGCGCCATTGAGCTCAACGTGATCGGCTTGGGCTACACAGCGATTGACTATGTCCATGTGGCCAGTTTGGATCACCCCGCTGGATATGGCGACAACAACGACAAGGATTACCGTGTGGAGAACAAGAGGATGGTTCCCCACATAGAAATCGCCTATGCTTTCCGCTTCTAGACCATAAAAGGAGAAACGAATGAACAACTATTATGTAAACTTACGACGCTCTGCAGCGCTGGTATTCATTTTGGCCTCGGGCGCGGGACTGGCCGCGCAGGATGCGGGTTCGCTGGCGGGTACTGTTCTGGATCCATCGGGGGCGCCGATCCCCGACGTACGGGTTGCAATTTCATCCCCAAATATGCTCAACGTGAGGATCGTCACCACCAACGCTCGCGGCGAGTACCGCGCGCCGCTGCTCCCCGTCGGCAACTACACCATTTCGATCAGCAAGCAGAACTGGCTTGGCCAGAGGGCCGAAAACGTGCGCGTGGGCCTCGGCTCCGCAGTCACGCACAACTTCCGCATGAGGCCGGTGTCGGACATGACGGCCACGGTCGAGATCGCCGCCAGTAGCAATGAAATTGACAAGGCCGAGACCGGAGCAAAAATCAATTTCTCGGCGTCGCAGCTGGAGAGCCTGCCAGTGACAAACAGGAGGTTCCAAGGCGCGGCGGACTTCTCCCCCGGCCTAGTCAGCGGCTCGGGCGGGTCGTTCTCCATGCGCGGCGGCGCGACCCAGAACACGCAGTACCGGATAAACGGGACCGATGTCAAGGACGACATTCAGGGTACTCAGGTCAATCTCCAGGTAGTTCCTGACAATATTGAAGACGTCCAGGTGGTGCTGTCCGAGCTGAACGCGAGGTACGGCCGCTCGCTGGGCGGGTCGATCAATGTTGTAACCAAGTCAGGCAGCAACACGTTTTCTGGCTCCATCAGGGCCGACGTCAGCAGGGAAACATGGACGGCGCAGTCTGCGTATAACAATTGGTACTCCGAATTCTATGGAGAAGATGATATATATTCTGACTCTTTGAGCAGGACTTATCAAGTCACGCTGAACGGGCCCATCATAAAGGACCATCTGTGGTTTGCGGTTTCGACTTCTCTTACTCCCGATACTTCAAACATTTTGTCCCTGCCGCAAAACGCATATGGCGGCCCTAGAGCGAACTCCGTAGTGCAAGCCATGAAAGGAGCCACCGCAGGCAGTAGCACCAATCCAGATGATCCGGTCAACAGCCTACTCAACGCCGGGCCCGCCGGGTATCGGTGGTCAAGACTGGAACAAGCCAAAACATATCTGCAAACAGGTTCGCTAGACTTCTATCAGGCCAAGCTGACAGGAATGATATTCCAGGACCATACGCTTGAATTTGGCTACACAAGGGAAGAGCGGATGACGGATCCCAGGGACCCGGGCCTATCCATTTACAGGATTGCTGCACTTGGCAAGCAGGGCAGCATCGGCCAGCAGTACAGCTTCGGGTATCGCGGCATTCTAAGCAGCAACCTGTTCCTGGAAGCCCGATACAACAAAATGCAAAATGACATAGTGTGGCCCCAAGGTGATACCAGCCTCATGCCAGGAAACGAATCACTGATAATGTGGGCCGGTGTTAAAGGCAACCTAGGAGCAGAAGGTAGCGCTATTAGGGGTTTTGGTATCGGAACATCTACGGTTCCAACGCTGCGCGGCAACCAAAGCGGCGGCGTGAATTTGAAGTGGATTACAGACTTAGGCCCAACAAACCATGAATTTGACTTTGGTATTGACTACTTTTCAGGCGTCCTCAACGAAGTCGCCCAGACTGGCGATGGCAACTTCCAGGTCAATGTGGGCGGCGTCTATGAAGCCACTGACGGGTCTGGGAAATACATGTTCCCGGTTGTCAACTTCATGGGCATGTCTCAGTATGGCCAAAGTGCCAGCGGCAACTCAGGGCCCGCCCCCATACTGTGGCAGTGGTATGGAGAAGATGGGAATATTGAAAGCCCTTATACCTCGTTCTATATCAACGACAAATTCTCCATCAACAATCACTTGAACGGCATGGTTGGCGTGCGCTTTGAAAACAGCAAGGTCAATGATATTGATGGGACACAATTGGCCAACAGCACTTTCATCAGCCCGCGCTTTCAAATCAAGTACGACCTGCACGGCGACAACGCCCATGTGTTTGGTTTGACCTTGGCCAGGTACGGCAGCGACTTCCAGACAGGTTTCGCTACCCAGTTTTCAAGCAAGGCCAATTCCAAACTGGTCAAATGGGGATGGGGCGCAAACCAATACGACCCATACGACGATAGAGACCCCAACTTCGGCGTCAGGTTTGTTGACATCAAAGAGTTGACAAATCCCAAAAATTTTACCAGACCCTTTTACTTTGAAAACACATCCCTGGCCTACGAGGTGGATAAAGACCTGTCAACCGAGTACATGGACGAGGCAACTCTCTCCTATAGGCGTCAGATGAAACAGGGCAGCGTTTCGCTGACATACGTGAACCGCAACTGGAAAAACGCTTGGGCCTATGTCACCGAATACACGCTGCCATACGTCAGGGAAGTGCCCGACCCCTCCCCCGGCGGCAAATTGCTGCATAATTATACAACCACCATTATGGTGACGAACTCAGACGACCTGAAGCGCAAGTATGAGGCGCTGGAGACAGAGTTTACAGCCAGGCTCAACGCGTTCTGGACAATAGGTGGCAACTGGACCATCAGCCGCCTTACGGGCAACCACCAAGGCGGCGACCAGTCCGGCAGCACTTTCAGGGACAATTCGACAACGGCTTACTATTTGAACTGGTCCCTGCTGAAAGAGCGCGGCGTCAGCCGTGACGATGTCTCCCCATACGGCCCGCTTTTCAATGACGAACCTCAGCGCGGCCGCCTGTACGCGCTGCTGGCGCTGCCGCTGGGCAAGGGGCAGGTCAGCTTCAGTTGGTCGCTGCGCTACGATTCAACCAGGCCGTCCGCCCTCAATTATTACCGCCCACTGCTCACATCCGCAAACGACAATATCAAAAGGCCCGATGGGAAGAGCGAATATAACGGCGTCGTCCCAGGGCGTCCGCCTGTATATACCCAATACTACAACCAGCAGCGCGACATGTTCCGAAGCAACGATTCCTACCGTGCTGACTTCAAGCTGAGTTTCACCATTCCGCTGGGGCTGCCCAGTTATGGGAAACGAGTGCAGGTGATTGGCGATATTTCTGTAAATAATTTGTTCAACACAAACTTGCGGTCGGGCTTGTGGGCAGGTACAAGCGAAAGCTCATATCAAAACAACGGCAGCACCGGCAAGGCGACGTTCCATCCCCAATACATCGAATACGGTCTCTGGGCGACGCCTTATTACGAGTTTGGTTCTTTTGCCCGCAGCAACAGAGACATGAATTTCTCTTTCGGCCTCAGATTCTAACTTTGTCCTTTGACTTGGAGTAACTCACATGAACTCAAAACTCATTAGCCGCCTAGCACTAGGCGCGATTTTAGCAACAGGGGCCGGGGCGCTCAGTGCCCAGGAGAGCTTGGCCAGCAAGTTTAGCCTGAGCGGCTCCCTCGGCCTCGGGACCGATTCCCTAAACGACATCACCAACTACGGAACAAGCTGGTGGAACCCCGCCGCTTACAACTTTGACGTTGGATACACCGGGAAATTGGCGGAGACCACCGTACCATTCAGGGTCTCTATCGGCGCCAACTTCATGCCAGGCGGGACTTATGAAATAAGAGAGGATGGCATTTTTCTTGGGAACCTACCCAGACGCTCCCTGAGAGGATACTATCTGGCCGGCGACCTGTTCATTGACTCAAGAATAAGTAGCGGCCTCCAGTTTATCCTCGGCGGCTCTCTAAATAAGTGGAGCGTGACTGAACATGACGAAGGTGTTTCCAAAAAACACTCAATCAAGGGGATCAAATTCGGGGGCCGCTTTGGCCTGGATTACAAAATCAGCGATAATCTGTCGTTTAACGCGATCTTCCAGGTCACCGAGCTGGGACATACTTATGCGCTTGAAGACCCGATGCCGGATGCCGGCCCGGGGGTATGGAACCCATCTTGGCTCCAATTGGGATTCAAGTATTCTTTCTAGCCCACTAAACACCTAAAGTCACAAGCTGTTCGCGGCTTGTGACTGTTGCAGCAAAAACTTTCCGCATCAAAATTGTATTCCACGATTTTGATGCGGAATCGTTGTAATTCTAGCAGTTCAACCTATTGTAGGTTGAACTGCTATGCAAGGATTTGCTTGTAGAACGAACTTGACTACACCGACACTATTGCCTGCGAAACAGTGGGCTGAAAACTGCCAAAGTGATGGGCGTGAGGGTCTTGCGTATCCATTTGCTTGCAAATGGATGCCAAGAGTTCCTTGCCGCTTATTGTCCGTAGGCGGGCTTTGCCCGCCGTTAAGCGGACAATAAAAGCGCAAATTGCTATATTGATTTCATTTGACTCTTGGAGGGACTCGTGTTCAAACGCCTCACGATAGCTTTTGCCCTTGCGGCCTTTTCCCTGCCCGCGCTGCCACAGGAAGCTGATACGGCGAAGGGGCCGGAAATTGAAAGGATGGACCCGTCCGTCAAATCCGTCGAAGGCGAGACATTGCCGTTCAACAGCCAGGCCCCGCGCCTGATAGTGGGCATCCCCTCGGAAGTTGATGAACGGGAGCTGAGCGACAGCCTGAGAACCACGCGCAATATGGCCCTTTCGGCGGAGGCGCTTGTCAAAGACGTGAACGCCATGAGGATACTGGCCTTCATGACCCAGCCGGGCGAAACCATCACCTTCAGCCTGAAATCAGAGCAGTCAAAGGTAAGAATGGCGGTGTATCCAGACCCAAAGGCGGCAAAAATGAACGCCGCCATCAAAAGGGCGAACATGCCGCCCAGCGGAGCCAGGTCCAAAAAGCTGATATTCACCAACACAACAAAAGAACCCTACGAAATGCTGCTCTTCGTGTACGGGCTGCATGGCTACCAATATCAATTGGGCTGGGAAAATAAGCTGAAAAAATAAAGCAAAAATAGCCATGAAGAGGCACTTGCAAAACCTCTTCTCAGATTGACATGCCCTGCGCGGCGAGCGGCTGGTGGCAATTCGCAAGCAAGTTGGCCCTAACTCCGGCACCTATCTTTTGCGCTGCACCTAAATCTTTTGCGCTCGGGGCTAACGTCCAGATGGTTTGGTTTGTTCCACGCCGAGGCATGGAACCCTTCCGGATGCTCACTGGGGGGTCTCCCTTCCAGCGTTGGTCGCTAACGCGCCCCCCGCCTCCCGGTCGCACCCCCCAGACCCCCTGCCGCCCTTCGGACGGCTTCTCCGATGTGCGGGCGGATGTTTGGATAAGCTACACAGGTAGGAAGATGGCCCCGTTCAGCACTGGGCGGCAACCCACCCTAGCCCTGCCCTCCACAACTCCTAATCAGCCTCTTTCGCTTGCCCTTCGTTCCGTAATTTGTTCTTCCGACATCCCCTTTTGGTGTTTTAGGAGTCCAAGAAACGGACAATTGTATTTATTTGCGGGAGGCAGCATTGGCTGTAGTGTTAAGGAATTGGGGTACTCCGATATTTTGATCGATTTTGTCCCAAACTTTTGTTCAATGAATACTGGTAGGTCTTTGGCTTCCATTATTGTGTCTGACATTTTTAACTCCATTTTTACAACACCCCTATTATGAGTGTAGCACAGATGCTTAGAGCTGCTTGGGAGCCTTACATGGAGGCTGGCTAGAAGGTCGCGCTGCTTGGCTTTGCCAACAGCCTCTACACACTATCCATCCAACTCTTCCGTTATCCTGGCCTGGCCCAGTGCCAGCAGGCGGTCTCGGGCGAGGCCAGCCCAAGGGCTGTGTGGGTAGCTCTCGACCAAGCGCAGGTAGTAAGCCCTGGCTTCGGCGGTGAATTTGTCGGTTTGGTCCTTGGAGAAAAAGTCGCGGCGCAAGTCCCACTGCCTCCTTTCGGCGTGGGTAAGCGGGTCTTCATCCGTTTTGCCTATGGAGCTAAGAAAAGCCTGAAACTCTTGCGTAAAATCGTCGCGGGTGGGGTAGCGGCGCCTCAGCGCCTCGCCCAAGTAATAATAGGCGCGCTCGCGGTCAGAGAACTCTGGATACGTCTCCAGCATGTTTTTTAGCCTGTTCTCTGCGGCGCGGAACTGGCTGGTGTTCACGTAAAAAATGGCCACGCCCAGTTCGTGCTCGGCTAGGCGCGCCCAGCACATATTGATCTTTGCCTTTGCGTCGGTGGCGTACGGGGTGCCGGGGGATTCGGAAAGAAGGCGGTTGAAAGCCTCTATGGCTTTGTGGGTGGCGGACTGGTCGCGCTGGCTGCCTTCAATCTGGACAAAGCGGCATAGGGCTATGCGGTACAGGACGTAGTCCTTTTGCTCGTGCTTGGGGAAGTAGTTCAGCAGGCTCTGGTACTCCACTTCTGCAAGCGCGAAATTGTTTTTCCTGCTGTAAAAGAAGCTGTCCGCGATAAGCAGCTTGGCCCTTGGGAAAAACTGGGAGGCTGGCATGTATTCTTCGATGAGCTTAAGCGTTTCGCGGCCGTCGTCCCACCTTCCGCGATTAAGCTGCATCTCGCCCCTCTCCATCAATTGCTGCGCGGACACGGTGGGGGCTTTTCTGACTGGGACGGCCCTTTGCGGCTTGCCGCAGCCGATGGCAATAGAGGCCAGCGCGAGGGCAGGCAGCGCTAGGGCCGAAAGGCTGAATGGGCGGCGGCGGGGGAGGTTCGTCATAATGGATTCCTTCATTTTTGCTAGTGCGGCCAAGCATGGACAAGTTCCCGTTTCCCAAGGGGGCGGGGCGATGCCAGCTTCTAATTCTAAGTTATACCAGTTCCTAGCTGAAAGAGGCAAGTCGCAGCGCAGCTACGCGTCTGCAGGAACCAATGCCGTTGCGACCCGCTCAATCGCGTCTTGGGGCATTTCTGCAGCTTGCATTGATGTGTCGCCAGAAAACAACCGGCAAAGCGCTCTGTAGTCAATGCCAGTCTGCTGGGATAGCTGCAAGATACTGCGGGCTTGCAGGACGTTGGAGGCTGCCTGCAGAAAATAGGCACTGTCGTTTTCTGCCAAGGCGGCTTTTAAGTACGCTGCCATGTCCTCAACGCTGCCCAAATAATCCAATGCGCTGTAGCGGCTGGTGGTTACCATCGGTTTCCCCTCTCCAAGTCCATCTTGAAATCTATTGCTTGGTCAATGGCGCGCTGTTGTTGATTTTTGGTACCCCCAACTAGCAAAAGGTATAGATTTTTACCTCGTTGGCAAAAATACAGGCGATACCGTTCTACCAAACCTATGCAACCCCAATCATTTCTGATTAAATCTACTGTTGGCTTCCTGCTTCACAGAGGGCAGTTTCGTTCCGGCCTTGCGGCCAGAGCCAGCGCTCCCCTCTCCACAGGCTGACGCCGCGGAACTCGCGGCCAAATTCCTCAAATTGACGGCGGCGTTTA
>Ga0268262_10006705_pt1 | contig 10972 bp, 8 predicted proteins | sample TergutNc150P3_FD_190354 | JGI IMG/M metagenome (GOLD analysis project Ga0268262, IMG submission 190354) | Nasutitermes corniger P3 segment gut microbial community from laboratory colony in Florida, USA - Nc150 P3 (SPAdes) (version 2) | ecosystem: Host-associated > Arthropoda: Insects > Digestive...
CCATTGTTCAAGCTGCTGCTAAAAAAAACTTGTCCAGCGAGGTTGCCGAAGCCGTTATGGACGAGATTATGGGCGGCAAAGCTACAGATATTCAATTAGCCGCCTTTTTAACCGCAATGTCGGTTAAAGGCGAAACCATAGAAGAAATAACCGCCTGCGCAATAGGTATGCGAAAGCATTGCGTTAGGCTTTTGCACAATATGGAGTGCTTGGAAATTGTGGGCACGGGCGGCGATAAAGCAAACACCTTCAATATATCCACAACAACGGCGATTGTAACCTCGTCTTGCGGCATACCTGTTGCAAAACACGGCAACCGTGCTGCCAGCAGCCGTTCCGGCTCGGCAGATGTTTTAAATTCGCTCGGCGTTAAATTGGATATAAGCCCCGAACACAGCCTTAAAATTTTGCAAAGCATAAATTTGTGCTTTTTATTCGCGCAAAACTACCACCTTTCAATGAAATATGTTGGGCCAGTTCGCAAAGAACTCGGCATAAGAACCATATTCAACATTTTGGGCCCTTTGGTAAACCCTGCGGGCGCCTCTATGCAGCTATTAGGAGTTTACGAAAAAGAACTCTTGGAACCTATGGCACAGGTGCTTTTGAATTTGGGCGTTAAAAGCGGAATGGTGGTTTTTGGGCAAGACGGTTTAGACGAAGTTTCAATGAGCGCACCCACAAGCGTTTGCGAGTTTAGAAATGGACAGTTAAAGAATTATGAAATAACCCCAGAGCAGTTTGGTTTTAAGCGGTGCAAAAAAGAAGAACTCGTTGGCGGAACTCCCGAAGAAAATGCAAAGATAACAACAGATATTCTCTCTGGAGTTAGAGGCCCTAAATTTGACACAGTGCTGTTGAACTCTGCTGCCGCCATTCACATAGCAAAACCAAATCTCTCAATTGAAGAATCCATTAAGGTTGCCACAGAAAGCATAGATAGCGGAAAAGCCCTTGCACAGCTAAAAAATTTCGTAAAACTCAGCAATGAAAATTAATTCTCAAAAATGCCGCACCTAATTCCATAACACGCGGCAAAGCCAAATCGTTTGTTTCATTTTCTGGCAATTTCTCGCAAAAGGATTTTAAAGCCTCTTTTAAATTACCACCTGAATTTTCTCTAATGAAATTATGCAAAATCTCTGCAATGCCTCTTTGCAATTCTTGGTGGCAGAATGTGGGGAATTTGCGCAAATCGGTTCTCAGCATACCTATAGATATTTGCCCAGCGGCAGCTTTTACTTTCACATTTCTTTCCAAAGCAGAAGCTGGCTTTAACCCACCCTGAAAAACCTCCGTGTCCACTCCCCTACCTTCAATTTTCACTTCCCCATTATCAACTATCAATTTTCCTTTATCAATTTCCTTAGCCCTCTCGGTTAAACACCGCGCTTTGTATTCGGTAAATGCTATTACCGTGTCTGCAAGCGATAAATAATCTCCGCAGGCTCCGGCTACTATAATGAAATTTATTCCCTTTTTTGCAAAGTCCTTAATTCTATCTGTCAGCGGGATTAAAGGTTCGCTTTCTGCATTTATTAGTTTTCTCATTCTCTCATCGCGAATTAAAAAATTCACAGCAGAGGCATCTTCGTCTATTAAAATTGTGCTTGCGCCAAGCTCCAATGCTTCTAGCAAATTTGCCGCTTGGCTTGTTGCCCCCGAAGCGTTTTTTGTGCAAAAATTTTTTGTGCTGCCTTTTAACGGAAGCTCGCGCACAAGCGAAGAAATATCCGTTCCGTTCACTACCCTGCCCTCTTCAGTTTTAACAGGAGTTGCACTCTCGTCTATAACGATGTATTCTCTGCCATCTCCCAAAATATGCGGATAAACTGCTTCTTCAAGTGCGTGCAAGAGAGTTGATTTTCCGTGAAAACCGCCGCCTGCTATAACGGTTATCCCTTTTGGAATTCCCATTCCTGCCACTCGCTCTCCATTTGGCAAATTCAACTCAACAAGCAATTCTGGTGGCGAAATAAAAGGAACGGCGTTTTGCATCGGCGCTTCTGAAACACCGGATTCTCTTGGCAAAATTGCTCCGTTTGGAACAAAAGCTGCAAGTTTTTTTTCTGCTAATTGTGAAAGCAAAAAATTTCTATTTATAAAATATTCAATATGTGCTTTGCCGACTTCCTTATTCAAATTATTCCAATACATCGCCGTTGTTACCCAATCGGATAAAGTTCCTATCAAAAGTTCTGAGGCTTTTTCACCCTCTATTCTTCTGCCATCTCCGGGAAGGTTAAAGCTAACCAAAATACGAACAATTCCCTGTTCAATGAACAAAGAATTTCTCTGCATAATTTGAGAATGTGTTTTTACAATGCTTATATTCTCGGCAGTTTTATCAAATTGCCTCAGCAAAAAATCTGCAAGGGAAATTTCTTTTTCTTTTGTATTGTACAAATCTTCTGGAAAACCTAGCGAATTCATTTTTGCACTGAGCATTGCTCTGGAAGGCTGTGCATGAGGGTCGCCTTGAATATGGGTGAATTTAATGGTGAAGTCACCAAAATTGAAATACTGCCCCTGCAAGCTCTTATACACGCCATAAGGTTTTCCGTGTATTTTAAGTAAACGTTGGTGAAGTTCTCTCATTCTTCAATGGCCTGTTTTATTACTGGAACAATTTTAGCAGACATTTTTTCTATGCAATAAATCTGTTTGGTTATGGTATATTTTCTGTATGCTTCGGCATTTTTTTCTATCCACTTATTTAAAGCTATGCGACGTTCTTCGGTACTTAGAATTTTATTTTTTGATTGTATAGATTTTTCAGCCAACTCGCTTTGGCTTTTCATATATTCTGCCATATTGAAAATTTTATTGTTGCTCAGCACAAACATTTTAAGTGCAAATACAAAATTGTTTTGAGCAAAATCAATTTCCATTTTTTTTATGAAATTCTTTAATGCCTCAATATCTTTTAAAAAAAAGCCTATAGCAAAAACCCTCATTGTTTCCAAATCTTTTGCCGAAAACTCTCTGGCAAGCTGTTCAAATACATAATGTTTAGACCAAATGGGTTTAAGCATAGTTGGAATTTAGAAAATTTTCTATATTCCCAAAGTATGTATTCTATTTCAGCAAAAATTTGGCTATGGCTTGTTGCCTTGCTTGTTTTTTTGTCTTCTTGTTCAAGGGAGGGGCCTGAGCCTTTGTGGGAAGCACAGTCACCTATGGGCAATGAATACAAAGGGGGGCTGTTTCCTGTTTATATTGCACTAAAAGAACCTGTGGACAACGCAAATCGCATAAGTTGGAGCACCCGTTATGCCCGCATTGCATATCGCAATCAAGCAATAAACTCAAAAGAACAAATAACGGCAGATACCGCTTTTCTTTATTGGGAAACACCTCCACCGCTTTTTGAGAAAATAGATAGCGTTCAAACAAAAAAAGATACAGTTGTATCTTGGAAATATGATACAACACGTTATTACAGAGATACCATTTTTGCCATTGTAAATGGAGCAGAAGAGAGTTCGCCCATAGTAATTGATATAAAAAATATTTTACCTCGCATTGACAGCCTAATAATCGTTGGAGGCAAAAGCCAGCCCGGAGATTCACTTTTAACCATAGCTGCTAATCTCGGCGATAAATTGGAAATTCAGCTTCTTTTGGGAAAACCTTTTAAAAATCCTTTTAACAAAGCATTGCATCCCGAAGTGGAAATGCCTCCATTTATGGGCAACCCTAAACTAATATCAGAAAGTGATTCGATTTTTGTTTACGAATGGACAGTACCTAATAAAGAAATTTCGGATAGTTCTGGATATTTAAAAATAAGAGACTCTGGAGGCCACGGGGAGAGGCTTTATAAAGTGCATTTGGTTGTATATACGGAATGCAGTTCTGTGTGGGTTGCAGCAGAAAAAGAACTTGTTAAGTATTCACCAGCAGGTACAGAGGTTGCAAGGATAAGCGGTAATTTCAATTCTATAAGTGATATTTCCGTTAATTCAAAAAATGGCAAGTTATTTGTTGTTGACGAGTCTAAAAATTCCTTTTCTATTTACAACAATTATGGAAAATTGCTGTATAATAAAACCGACACCAATTTGTTCAAATTACCCTCTAGTGTTGCAGTTGATTTGGATGGTAATTATGTGTGGATTGCAGATGCAAAAAGCTCCATTGATACTTTATATAAGGCAAGGCTTCGCCGTTTTTCACTTATATCCGATTCCATTCAACTCGCTACTGTGAATTATGATAATAATATATCTGGCCCAATAAAAGGGCTTTCCATAAATCAATTCCAAAGCGATCTTGTTTGGTTTGCTCTTCCCAAAAGAGATACTGTGGGTTTTACAAGAGGAAAAATTGATTCAATAAAATTTATAAAAAATACTTGGGAACGCCCTTCTATGATTAGCCACGACCCGAGCAATGGAATAGCTTGGATAGCCGATAGCTCAAGGATAGTTGCCGTTGACACAAGCGGAAAAATTTTAGCAATAGTAAAAGGATTTGGCTTTGTGAGTTCTGTTTCGGCAAATAGGGGTAATGTTTGGGCATCTGATATTTTAACCGGCAAAGTTTACCGTTTCAAAGGGCCATTCAAAGGAACCACGCAAGACACTACTTTAACCGTTATAAATGGAAGGGAAATATATGGCTTTATAGCTCCAGTTTCTGTTAGCGCATATATCGCAGACGGAGGTGCTTGGGTTATAGACAAAGAAGCAGGAATGGCAGTTCGTTTAGATAGCAATGGAACCAGAATCTCCTCAGGTACTGGTTTAAAACTTCCCATTTTGGGAAAAACTTTACAAATAGTGGAGTGACATTATCTAGATATGGCACAATCCATGCAAAACATAAAAGGATTTATAAAAAATAATCCACTCTCAAAAAGCAACGATGCTTTTGTTATTTTGTGCATTGTTTGCATAGTGCTTATGCTGGTGGTTCCAATTCCGCCAATATTGCTGGATGTTTTGCTCACCTGCATGATTGGAATTGCCTTAATGGTTTTGATGATAAGCATGGTAATAGACAGAGTACTTGATTTTGCCGTTTATCCCAGCTTGCTTTTGGTGGTAACGCTTTTCAGGCTTTCGTTGAACGTAGCTTCTACTAGGCTTATTTTAGCAGATGGCAATGCGGGGCAAGTTATACAAACATTTGGAACTTTTGTGACCAAAGGAAATTTCATAGTTGGTACCATAATGTTCCTCATTTTGGTGATTATTCAATTTGTGGTTATAACAAAAGGCTCAACGCGCATAGCTGAAGTTGCAGCAAGGTTCACGCTAGATGCAATGCCGGGCAAGCAAATGGCAATTGACGCAGACTTAAACGCAGGGCACATTACAGAAGAAGAAGCAAAAGAAAGGCGCGAAGATATACGGAGAGAAGCGGATTTTTACGGTGCTATGGACGGTGCTTCAAAATTTGTGAGAGGTGATGCCATAGCGGGTCTTATAATAACGGGCATAAACATAATAGGTGGTTTTATTTTAGGTGTTGCAATGCTAGACATGAGCGCATTGGAATCCATTCAAAGATACACAATACTAACCATCGGTGATGGCTTAGTGAGCCAAATTCCAGCACTCATGATTTCAACCTCATCTGGCATAATTGTAACCAGAGCGGCTTCAAAAAATGATTTGGGCACAGAATTAATTTCGCAAATGACCCAAAGCGCAAAAGCTCTTGCCATAACCGCATTTGTAATGATGATGCTAGGCATTGTGCCCGGAATGCCAATGGTTCCCTTTTGGAGCATAAGCGCACTCTTCTTCTTTATGGCTTACCGAATGACTTTTGGAGTTGATAGCAAGCAAGCACAGAAAGATGCCGAAAAAGCAAAAAAAGCCGCAGAAGAAGCCGCTGCACTCCCCAAAGAAGAAAAAATAGAGGATTATCTGTTGGTTGACCAGATGGAGCTTGAAATAGGATACGGGCTAATTCCTTTGGTGGATGTGAACCAGGGCGGCGATTTGCTGGAGAGAATAACTATGCTGCGCAAGCAAATGGCTGGCGACATTGGAATAATAATTCCGCCAATTCGCATAAGAGACAATATTCAGCTTTCGCCAAATGAATATTTAATTAAAATAAAAGGAAATAATGTTGGCAGAGGCGAGCTTATGATGGGTTCTTATTTGGCAATGAACCCAGGCCATGTTAGCCAGAAAATACCCGGAATAAAAACAAAAGATCCAACTTTTAACATTGATGCGCTTTGGATAACGGAAAGCCAAAAAGAAATGGCGGATGTTGCTGGCTATATCGTAGTTGAGCTTCCTGGAGTGCTGGCAACGCATTTAACGGAAATAATTCATCGCCACGCCTCTGAAATTTTAAAGAGGCAAGATGTAAAAACCTTGCTTGATAACGTTAAAAAGAACAGCCCGGCAATTATTGAGGAAATTACTGCTTTGCTTGGAGTTGGCGAAATTCAGCAGGTTATGTGCATGTTGCTGCAAGAAAGGGTTTCTGTGAAGGATTTAGAGAGTATTTTGGAGCTAATTGCAAATGCCGCAAAAATCTCAAAAGATGCTGTGTTTATAAATGAGCAGGTTAGGCTTGGCTTAACAAGGCAAATTTGCAAACCATATATAAACGAAGACACCAATCAAATGTCGGTTATAGCCCTTGCCCCAGACTTGGAGCAAATGCTGGAGGCTTCGGTTCAATCCACAAATAGAGGTCCAAGATTGGTAATTAGGCCAGATCTTATTGGGCGCATTAGGGATAAAATGGATATAATCCAAACAAAAGTGCAAGCTAACGGAGACAAACCCATAATAGTTTGCTCGCCAAATGTGCGCTATCCCCTGAAAAAATTATTGGAAAGCAATTTTCCAAATTTAGTAGTTTTATCTTATAGTGAAATTATCACAGGTGTTAATATCACCGTAGCGGAGACTTTAAGCACTCATGATTAGGAAATATAGAGCAGGCTCATTCTCGGAAGCATACCAACGCATAAAGGAAGATGTTGGTCCCGATGCTGTTATTATAAAACAGCAGGAACTTAAAAATTCCAAAAATCCAAACGAACAAGTAGAAGTCACAATTACCTTAGAAGACCTTGCAGAGGTGCCAACGCCAAACAAAGCTAACAGAGGAACCCAAAGCCTTGGCACATACACTAACAAAATCGCAAGACCCACTGAATTGCACAATGCAATTAAACACGACAAAGCCATCTCAGACAGGCTCGCCCTTCACATGGAAGATATGCTCTCAGAGATTAAAAAGTTAAGAGAAGAATTTGCCGCCACCAGAAGCGACTTTTTAGAGGGCATCAGGGTTGTGCGTTCCAGCATTCCAAAAGAATTCCGCTCCATTGCCGAAATTCTGCATAGAAACGGACTGCCAGCCCAAACAGTTCAAGACTTGCTAGCAGAAGTTATGCTGCACTGCCCCGTACACTCAAGGGAAGAAACCCATATAAAAGAGCAAATGAAAAAAACACTTGCAAACAGGATTTCCATAGCTCCGCGCCCACGCCTTCGCAAAGGCAGACCCTTAACTCAAATGTTCATAGGTCCGGCAGGAGCCGGAAAATCTGGAATAATATCAAAGCTAGCAGGCAGAGCCACCTTAACAGGCAACCCGAATGTAGCCATAGTGACAACAGACTGCTGCCGCATGGGTGCCTTGGAGCAAATGGAAGCCTTTGCCACCGCCGCAGACATAACGCTAGAAGCCATAAATTCCCCCGAAGGAGTTCCAGAAGTTTTTGAAAGGTTAAAAGATAAATCCTTGGTTTTAGTGGATACCGCAGGCCGCAGCTTAAAAAACGAAGAATACGAAGAAGAGATAAGTGCCTTTTACGAAGCCATTCACCCAGACGAAATGCACCTCGTTTTGCCGCTAAATATGCGCGACCACGATTTGGAAAAAGCTGTGGAAGTTTATGCTGAACTAAAAGCAAACCGCATTGTTTTCACCAAACAAGATGAATCTTGCGAGCCGGGTGCCCTGCTGTGGTTGCCATTAAAATTTGAAATACCGCTTTCTTATATTGGCAATGGGCAAGGACCAGACAATATAGTTAGCGCAGAAAAAGAAATTATAGCAGATTGGTTGCTGAAATAACGGAGAAAAGAATATGGAACTTAGGAAAATTACTCATGCGATCACCAAAACAATTGTGATAGTTGTATTCTGGATTATATTTTTAATAGACTTGCTTTTAAGCCCTATAATATCATTCAGAGAAATTGCTTTTGCCCTTGTGAAATCCGTTGTGTTAAGCGGAATTTTTTGGGTATTGTTCGTTATGCTGGTGGACACTTTTCTCAAAACAGTTTTAATGGATGCAAAAGAAAAAAATGTAAACAGAGTAGATGGAGGTCTCTCTTATCACGTAACAGAACCAAACGCCGAAGAACTAGCCTGGCTAAAAACCCAAGAAAAGGGAAAAGAACAAGAGCAGGCAGCGCTGGCTCAGGCTCAGCAAGCACAAGCACAAGCTCAGGCTCAGGGGCAAGCAGCGGGGAAATAAAAAATGGACATAGAATCTCTTTGGACTGAATACAAAAAGAATGGCAGCACGGCAGCAAGAGACAAACTGCTTGCAGAATACACGCCTCTCGTGCGATATACTGCGCAGAGAATGGCTATAAACTTGCCAAAAAGCGTTCAGCTTGGTGATTTAATAGGTACTGGAGTGATGGGATTGATAAAAGCGGTAGAATCTTTTGACACAACCAGAGATGTGAAATTTGAAACTTACGCAACTCACAAAATAAAAGGTGCTATTCTAGACGACCTCAGGGAGCAAGACTGGATTCCACGCTCAATAAGGCAAAAATCCAAAATGCTGAAAAATGCTTATGTTGAACTTGAAAAGGAATTTGGTCGCACTCCTTACGACAACGAAATGGCTGAACATTTAAATTTAAAGCCGCTTGAATTTGAAGAACTTTTAAGCGAGGTTGCCCCAACAACCATAATTTCATTAAACGAAGTTATGTCCAACAACTACGGAGAATCTCTGGATATAAGCCTCATAGACACTATAGAAGACAAAGATGCAGAAAATCCCTTAGACAGGCTTGGTTTTGAAGACACAAAGAAAATTTTGGAAAAGGCATTGCACGAACTGCCCGAAAATGAAAGGCAGGTAATAGCTCTTTATCACTATGAAGAATTGACGTTAAAAGAAATTGGCGTTGCAATGAATTTAACGGAATCGCGCGTTTCGCAAATTCATTCCAAAGCTATGTTAAAACTAAAAGCCAAATTGTTGTTGAAAATGTAACCTTGCTAAGGAGGAGATTTTATGCTGCCACCAATACAGAGCCAAGAATTGGTACAACGTTCAGACACACTGTCTGAATTGCGTTCGCATGAACAAGGAAAAGCTTTTGGCGATCTTATAAAATCTACAACTCAAATGCAACGCCTAGAAGAACTGAAAAACAACACCGTCCAAAAAGACGATGGCTCGGAAGCAGTGAATCCCGATGGCGGCGGCAATAAGCAAGATCAGCAGAAAAAAAAGCAAAAAGAAGAATCTCAAACAGAAACCAAACCAACCGCCGTCCGCGCCTTGAAACTAGACGGCGGCGATGTTATAGATTTGATGGCTTAAACAAAAGGGTTAAACCTCCCCGACTTCTTCGCATACAAAATAACGCCAAAAACCGTTGCAAACAAAACCACCACCGCCGTTGCAATGAAAATTAGCGAATGTCCCTCTGTTGTCTGGTAAAAAAGCACTGCCAAGCACCAGCCCAGTATTGTGGAATATAGGGATTGCAAAATAACCAGAGCATAGCCTACCTCCCTCACTGCAACAGAAACTGCGGAAATGCAAGGCACATATAAAAGCACAAAAATCAAAAAGGCAAAAGCGGCAGCCGAGCTGTTGTTAAAGGCTTTTTGCATTTGCTCAAACATAGATGCCGATTCGTCAATTATTTCAGTATCTCCTATTCCAAGAGGGTCTGTGATTTTTTCGCCTAGTTTTTTTGCATTGTCTGCAATGGAGGCAAACGCCTCGCCAAATTGCTCGGTTAGGGAAAATTCTTTTTCCGTTTTTTCTTCTGGTGCATCTGGGTTTTGAGAATAAAGGGTACTCATCACGCCCACTATGCTTTCTTTGGCAAACAAGCCGGAGAAAAGCGACACCGATGCCTGCCAGTTGTTTTCGCTTATTCCCATTGGCGAAAATACAGGGGTAATGACTTTGCCAGTTGTAGAAAGAACGGAATCTTCTTCGTTCACGCCAAATTCACCTGTTATGCTCACGGAATTAAGCACACCCAAAATTGCCATTATGGGAATTAAAATTCTGCCAGCTTTTCTGATAAAAGCCCTTATTCTAAAAAGAGCGTTTCGTGCCGCAGCTCCTATTTTTGGTCTGTGGTATTGAGGAAGCTCCATCACAAAGGGAGCTAAATTACCTTTGTACACCGTGCCTTTCAGCAAAAGCCCAGTTGCAAGAGCGAGCAAAATGCCAATTATGTAAAGCGCAAAAATCATGTTTTGAGCGTTATGCGGAAAAAATGCTGAGGTGATAACTATATACACCGGAAGCCTTGCGCCGCAACTCATAAAAGGAACCATAAACACGCTTAAAATTTTATCCCTTTTATTTTCCAAACTCCTTGTAGCCATAATAGCAGGAACCGAACAGCCAAAGCCTATGAGCATTGGAATAAAGGCTTTGCCGGGCAAGCCCATAGCACGCATTATTCTATCCACAACAAAAGCCGCCCTTGCTATATAGCCGGAGTTTTCCAAGAGTCCCATAAAAAAGAACAGCGAAAATATTATGGGAAAAAATGTGGAGAGAGCTTGAATGCCTGAACCAACTCCGTCTCCAAGAATGGAAACCACCGACTCCGGTGCGTTTATGCTTGTTAAAACATATTTTACGCCATCCACAAAAATTGCGCCGAATGCTATATCAAAAAAGTCTATGAACACACCGCCCACGTGAACGGCTAACCAAAAGAGCAAATACATTGCAAATAAAAAAATTGGCAAGCCTATA
>Ga0268262_10006706_pt1 | contig 10967 bp, 13 predicted proteins | sample TergutNc150P3_FD_190354 | JGI IMG/M metagenome (GOLD analysis project Ga0268262, IMG submission 190354) | Nasutitermes corniger P3 segment gut microbial community from laboratory colony in Florida, USA - Nc150 P3 (SPAdes) (version 2) | ecosystem: Host-associated > Arthropoda: Insects >...
TGCAATTCACCGGAGGTGTAGGCTGCGCCCGACCGGAGCAGACTCTGGCGTAAAACATTGTAAACAAGCAAGTTGCGAAATCCAGCCAGAGGCGGCGGAAGGTCGGGGGCAGACGTAACCTCGGGCCTTGCAATTAGCTCTAATGCCAAAAATCCATCAACAAAACCCTGCCTAGCCTACTTGCCTTACTTGATTTGATACCCTATTGCCAAACTGCTGGCAATAGGGTAGACTCAGTTTTGTCTTTATTTAGTTATGAAGGAGAGCCAATGGCTGACACCAAAAACAAAGTAATTGCACTGATCGCTGAGACGCTGGCGGTCCCGGAAGAAAACATCACGGAGAGTAAGCATTTCATTGACGACCTGGGCGCTGACAGCTTGGACTTGGTTGAAATCATGATGGCCATCGAAGAAAACCTTGGCATCGCGATCCCAGAAAATGAGCAAGAAAAAATCAAGACAGTCGGCGACGTGATCGCCTTCGTCGAGAAACACCCACAGGCTTGATTGGATCTTTGAGTTAACTCTTCCGCCGCATGACCATTGGACTGGCCACTGCGGCGGTGCTTTTTCAAGGTGGTTTTTATGGCTTCCATCCAGAAGCGCCGTGTAGTTATCACCGGCATGGGCACCATAAATCCTTGCGGCAACAACGTCCGCGAAACGTGGGAAGCGCTGGTGGCCGGCAAAAGCGGGATCGGCACGATTGACCGGTTTGACACGACAGACTTCCCCTGCAAAATCGCAGGCCAAGTCAAGGGCTTCAACCCAGACCCGTTCATCGAAAAAAAAGAACAGAAAAAGATGGACATCTTCATCCAGTACGCGATGGCCGCCGCTTCAGAAGCCATGAAAGGGGCGGGGTTTGAAGACTGTGATCTGCCAGTGGCCGAGCGGGAACGCTTTGGGGTTTCCGTGGGCTCTGGCGTCGGCGGACTTGGCACAATCTGGAACGAAGCCCACGGCTACAGAGGCCCCCGCAAGACAAGCCCTTTCTTTATCCCCAGCCTGATAGTGAACCTAGCCAGCGGCAACATCAGCATCAAGTACGGTCTCAAGGGCCCCAACTGCGCTGTGGCCACCGCCTGCGCCACTGGGACGCACTCCATCGGTGATGCGGCCAGGCTCATCATGTTTGGCTACGCGGACAGGATGCTGGCGGGCGGGTCCGATTCGGTGATTAACCAGTTGGGCATCGGCGGCTTCTCGGCCATGAGGGCCCTTTCCACTAGGAACGACGAGCCAGAAAAAGCCAGCCGGCCCTTTGACAAGGACAGGGACGGATTCGTCATGGGAGAGGGTTCGGGCGTGGTAGTCTTGGAAGAGCTTGAACTCGCCAAGGCGCGAGGGGCAAAGATCATAGCAGAAATAGTGGGCTTTGGCATGTCTGGCGATGCTTTTCACTTGACCAGCCCCAGCGAAGACGGCGACGGCCCGATGCGGGTGATGAATGCCGCCGTTGCTGACGCGGGAATATCCCCAGAGCAGATTGGCTATGTCAACGCGCATGGCACTTCTACGCCTGCGGGCGACCGCATAGAGTGCCTGGCCATCCGAAAGGCGTTCGGCGCCCACGCCGACAAGCTAAAAATCAGTTCCACCAAATCCATGCACGGGCATCTCTTGGGCGCCGCCGGAGGCATTGAAACCATTGTCGCCGCCTTGGCCCTGACAAATGGCGTCGCGCCCCCGACCATCAACGTAGAGAACCAAGACCCCGAATGCGATTTAGATGTATGTGCTAACGAAAAGAGTCCCATTGACTGCGAGTATGCGCTGAACAACAATTTCGGATTCGGCGGCACCAACGCCTGTCTGATTCTGCGAAAGATTTAGCCCCGCCTTTTGAAATCGTTAGACATTTCTAGCATTTTCATGCCCCAAAATGCCAAAAGCCATCCCATTTAAGCTGGTCAGCCCGTACTCCCCGGCCGGAGACCAGCCGGAAGCCATCGCACAGCTTGTGGCGGGAGTGGAGGCGGGTGAGAAGTACCAGACCCTTTTGGGCGTCACAGGCTCAGGAAAAACCTTCACGATGGCATCGGCCATCAGCCGCCTTGGCCGCCCCGCCCTAATATTTGCCCCCAACAAGACGCTGGCCGCCCAGTTGTTCGCCGAATTCAAGCAATTCTTCCCGCACAACGCAGTAGAGTACTTTGTCAGCTACTACGACTACTACCAGCCAGAGGCGTATGTCCCCGAGAGGGATCTGTTCATAGAAAAGGACGCAAAAATAAACGATGAGCTAGAAAAGCTTCGCCTTAGCGCCACCCGCTGCCTGCTGGAGAGGAGGGACACCATCGTCGTGGCGTCCGTAAGCTGCATCTACGGCCTTGGCGACCCAAGCAGCTACCTAGACCTAAGCGTATCGCTGAAAGTTGGCGGAACGAAAGACCGTTCTATGCTGCTTAGGGATTTGGTGGCCATACAGTATTCCCGCAACGAAATATCCTTCGAGCCTGGCGTCTTCCGCGTCAGGGGAGACGTTGTAGAGATATACCCAGCCTATGAGGACATGGCGTACCGGGTCGAGCTGTTTGGAGACGAAATCGAAAGGCTCTCAACATTTGACCCACTAAGGGGAACCACCATTGACTACGTGGAATCTCTGACCATCTGGCCCAAATCGCACTATGTCACGCCAGAGGATAAATTGAAAGCCGCCATTCGCCAAGTAAAAGAGGATTTGGAGCTAAGAGAAGAAGAGTTTCGCGCAACGGGTAAAATCGTGGAAATGCAGCGGCTGCACCAGCGTACGGTTTACGACATAGAGATGATGAAGGAAATGGGCTATTGCTCGGGAATAGAAAACTACAGCCGATACCTCGACGGGCGCTCCGTGGGACAGCCCCCGCACACGCTGCTGGACTATTTCCCCGAGGATTTTATTCTATTCATGGACGAAAGCCACGTGGCGACTGGCCAGCTACGGGGCATGTACAACGGAGATCAAACGCGCAAGCGCACGTTGGTGGAATATGGGTTCAGGCTGCCAGCGGCACTGGACAACCGGCCCCTAAAATTTGAGGAATTTGAGCAAAGGCTGAACCAAGCCATATTTGTGAGCGCCACCCCAGGGGACTACGAACTCGTGCAGTCGGGAGGGGCCTTTGTCGAGCAGGTGGTTCGCCCAACGGGCCTTGTTGACCCACAGGTGGAAGTAAGGAAAGCGTCATCGCAGGTGGACGACCTATTGGGGGAGATACGCATCTGCGTTGAGCGCGGCGAAAGGGTGCTGGTCACAACCATGACGAAAAAATTGGCCGAGCAGCTAACTTCGTACTACCGCGAATTGGGAATAAAAGCCGAATACCTGCACAGCGAAATTGACACGCTCGAGCGCGTGGAGCTGCTAAAAGATCTTCGCAGGGGCACATTCGATGTACTCATAGGGATCAACCTGCTCCGTGAGGGGCTGGATTTGCCGGAAGTCAGCCTAGTGGCCATACTGGACGCCGACAAGGAAGGCTTCCTCAGAAACCATCGCAGCCTAATCCAAACCATTGGGCGCGCCGCCCGCAACGTCAGGGGAAAGGCAATATTGTATGCAGATTCCGTCACGGGCTCTATGAGCGCGGCCATAAACGAAACCAACCGCCGCCGCGCCAAACAAATGGAATACAATGCCGCCCATGACATCACGCCAGAGACCATACGCAAAAACATTGACGATGTTCTGGGGGAAGCACTAGCCAGAGAATTTATCTCCGTCCCCAAAGATGGCAAAGATGGATTCGTCGCAGAGGAGCCGCTTCTGTATCTGACAGATGGCGAATTTGGCCGAGAGATCAAAAAACTGGAAACTCAGATGCAAAGGCACGCTTCGAGGATGGAATTTGAAAAGGCCGCCGAACTAAGGGACAGGATCATCAAGGCCAAAAAGGAAAGACTGGTGGCACCTCTATCATCAAGCGACGTTCAGGAAGCGCAGATAGGCGAGTAAAACTATTGTTAGGCAAACAGGATAAACTGGATTTGGCACAAGCCACAGACAAGAAAATGCATCCATTCTTTTTCCCCATCTTCCGCCGAGGCATCCCGCTTGCAGGGATCGCCCTGTCAGTGGCAACCTTCGTGGTTTTCCCCAACTACATTGGCTGGGCACTGATAGCATCAATAGCGATATTGGCGGATTTGCAAAGCACATTCAATTCGGGCGGGCTGTACTTGGCAAAACGCAGGGCCATCGTGCGCTGGGACGGCCACTGGCTACAAGCGCTGCGCCCATTTTTCAGGGTGCTTCGCTTAGAGGACAAGTGGCTGCTCTCTTTTTGTGCTTGGAACAACCAACGAGTCTGGAAGGCTCTCGTTGGCAGACAATCTTTAACTGCATTGGCGCTGCTGCCCCACTGCATCCAATCCACAAAATGCTCCGCCAACGTCGTTGAAGACGTGCAGTCCTGCACCAGATGCGGAGCCTGCACCGTTGGGAGCATAGCTGACGCAGCGCAAAAATGCGGCTGGAACGTGAAGATAGCCCCGCGAAGCAGGGAAGCGTACGCCGAGGCCAGAAAATCGCGCCCCGACATAGTCATAGCCGTTGCCTGCCCCGACCGCCTTGCAAAGGGCCTTTTCAAGTTGCCTGAAGTTCCATCACTGGCCATCCCGCTAGAATTGCCTCATGGAATGTGCATAGACACCGCCCTTGACTTCCAGCCCCTCGCGCACGCCATGGCCCAATTCCCAAGCCAAGCGCAGACTTACAAGATACAGCCGCTGAAAAGAAATCTGTCGGGCGGATGAACTGTGATTAGTTCGTCTCGCCGTCAACATACACCCACCTGCCGCCTTCCCTAGCGAAAGTACTCAACTCTCGGTGTAGCATCCTGCTCTTGCCAATTTGCAGGCTTGCATGAAAGAGGACAGTCCCCGTCTCGTCGCTCTTCCCGCCCAATTCGGTTTTAAGTATTTTCAGGCCCAAGTAGCGGATGTTCTTGCATTGCAGCTTTAGCTCTTCCACATTGAGTTCATTCCTCTTGCCCTCTGCCGTCGTTTGGACGATGTAGTCCACCCTTGCCTCCGAGTAGGCCGCGAACCTGCTGCGCATCAAGGCTGCGGCTGTTTCGGGCAGCCGCTCCCCGTTCAGGAATGGCGCACAGCATTTTTCAAAAACGATGCCGGAATGGCAGGGGCATAGGCGGGACATTGGCAGGCTCCAAAAAAAATTGTAGCCGAAAGCATCTTTCCCCTTGACAAGCTATCAAAGTGATAGCACACTGAAATCATCACAAAGGAGATCACCATGTTCAAAGAAAAGCCCATCAACCCCACTCCTGGCATCCCTGCCCTGATGTTGGTTACGGCAGCTTTTTTTGCGTCCCTTGGCGGCACCATCTATTTTGGCAACATGGCCGACAAACTATCGGATATGCATGAGTCTGTCACTTACCCAACAATCATGATCATCGCTTGCTCGCTCGTGCTGCTGATTTCCATAATCTGCTTCTGCGGCTTCTACTTTTTGAGCCCCAACCAAGCGGCGGTCTTGCAGCTCTTCGGCAACTACAAAGGAACGGTGCGGACTAATGGGGGGCTGTGCTGGGCAAACCCATTCATCATAGCCAAAAAAATCAGCCTGCGCGTCAACACTTTTGAATCTTCAAAACTAAAAGTCAACGACTTGGACGGCAACCCAATCGAAATAGGCGCAGTAGTTACATGGCGGGTGATAGACACGGCCCAAGCCATATTCAATGTGGAAGCCTATACCCAGTTTGTGACCATCCAGAGCGAGGCCGCGCTGAGAAACCTAGCAACACACTTCCCCTACGATGTCCACGATGATGAAAAAATCGCGCTGAGGAGCCACACCGACCTGGTAGCCGAAAAACTGAAGACCGAAGTAGAAAAAAGGCTGGCCGAGGCGGGGGTAGAAGTAATCGAGGCTAGGATCAGCCATCTTGCGTACGCCCAAGAGATAGCCCAAGCCATGCTCCAAAGGCAACAGGCCGGGGCCATAATAGCCGCCCGCCAGCGCATCGTAGAGGGCGCGGTGGGGATGGTCGAGATGGCCCTAGAGCGGCTGGAAGCCCAAGGCAGAGTCAAACTGGACGAAGAACGAAAGGCAGCAATGGTCTCCAATCTGTTGGTGGTTTTATGCTCGGAAAGATCTGCCCAGCCTGTAGTAAACACAGGCACCCTTTACCATTGATCACCCATGGCCGAGAGAAAACCATTCCTGCTTCGCCTAGACCCCGCCCTGCTGGAGGCCCTTCAGCGCTGGGCCTCAGACGAAATGAGGAGCCTGAATGGGCAAATTGAGTACTGCCTAAAAAATTCCCTCAAAAATGCGGGGCGGGAAATAAGGCAGGATCACGAATAGGGGGGCATGTGATTACCAATCATACGAGTCGGCGCAGGACATCGGCTCTTTGCGCCAGGCACTGTTTTCACGCGCAGTCCCAGCCCCCTTCCAGCCTAATTTAAATGGTGCTATAATAGATGTCAGCAAATGTTCACTGAGTTTTGGAGGCATGCATGGCAAGCGAAACAACAGAGAAGAAGGGCAAGGGGACGGTTTTTGTCAAACCTGAAATATGTAAGGGCTGCTCATTCTGCATAGATTTCTGCCCCACCGGGGCAATAGCCTTTTCCAAGGAATTCAACCAAAAGGGTTACCACTACCCAATCTTGGCCCAAGAAGAAAAATGCACCGGGTGCGATTTGTGCGGACTCTATTGCCCCGACTTCGCCATTTTCGGCATTAGGCACAAAGACTTGGAAGAAATGCGCCTCAAGCGCGCCTAGAAAAAACAGCATAGGAAACAACCAATGATCATAGCAATTGACGCAACGGAAAGGGGGACACCTTGAAGGCAGATCCCAAAGGAGTGCTAACCGGAATTCATTTTATGGACGGCGACCACGCCGCCTGCGAAGGGGCCTTGGCGGCCGGGTGCCGCTTTGCAGCGGGCTACCCCATCACGCCCTCGACCGAGGTTGTAGAACGCTTTGCCGCCCGCATCCCAAAGGTCGGCGGGCTTTTTATCCAGATGGAGGATGAGATAGCTTCTTCCATCGCCATACAGGGAGCGGTCTGGGGCGGGCGCAAGGTGATGAGCGTGACAAGCGGGCCGGGCCTGTCCCTGATGATGGAGCACATCGGCTTCGCAGTGTGGACCGAGACCCCCAGCGTATGGGTGGACGTGCAACGCTGCGGGCCCTCCACCGGCCTGCCCACACAGCCGGCGCAACAGGACATGCAGCAGATCAAGTGGGGCAGCCACGGCGACTACGAAATAATCGCCCTTTCCCCAAACAGCCCGCAAGAGTGCTTTGATCTGATGATAACCGCATTCAACCTTTCAGAAACTTACAGATGTCCCGTATTCTTTATGATGGACGAAGTCGTGGGGCACATGACTGAAAGAGTGCAGATTCCCAGCGCCGACAAAATTGAAATCACGCCGAGGAAGTTCACAAAGAAGAAGCCCGGCGAGTTCACACTTTACGAAACCACCAAGGACGACCTAGTCCCCGAGATGGTGAAGGCCGGCGATGGCTACAAAATACACACCACCGGACTCACCCACGACGAGCGCGGATACCCGCAGATGACCGCAGCCGCCCAAGAAAAAATGATGGTGCGGCTCATTGACAAGATCAGAAAGAACGCCCACAAGCTGGTTGACGTGCGGATGGAATCCTGCGATGGCGCCGATGTTGTAGTCGTTTCTTACGGAATCACCAGCCGCATCTCCCACGCAGCGATAGACGAGGCAAGGGCAAAGGGACTCAAGGTCGGCCACGCCCGCCTAGTCATCTGCTGGCCCTTCCCTGACAAGCTATTTGCCGAAATGGCCACAAAGGTCAAAGCATTTGTATTTCCAGAATTGAACATGGGCCAGATGGTCAGGGAACTAGAAAGGGCGGTCGCTGGCAAGGCAAAAGTGATCTCAGTCCCCCACGCTGGCGGGACAGTACACCAACCAGAAACTATCCTTAACGCAATCATGGAGGCAGCGCGATGACCGAGTGCAACGTGTGTTCAGACCTTCAAAACCCTGTACTGGACGTTCTCAGACAGGATCGCATGCCCCACATCTGGTGCCCAGGCTGCGGCATTGGCACCAGCCTCAACTGCTTCGGCAGGGCGCTGATGGACTGCGGGCTCAACTTGGACAAAGTGTCGGTAGTGTCGGGCATAGGCTGCACGGGCAGGGTGGCTGGCTACTTGAATCTGGACAGCTTCCACACCACCCACGGGCGCGCCATACCATTTGCCACGGGGCTGAAACTCAGCAACCCAGAACTGAATGTCGTTGTCTATTCGGGCGACGGCGACCTGTTTGCCATCGGCGGCAACCACTTCTTCCACGCCGCAAGGCGCAACATGGATCTGATGGTGGTATGCGTCAACAACTATACGTATGGCATGACGGGCGGGCAGGTGGCGCCCACCACTCCGCTGGGCCCAACGCAGACCACCATGCCTTATGGCAATTTTGAAAACTCATTCAACCTGCCCTTCATCGCTGACGCCTGCGGCGCCACATACGTCGCCCGCTGGACAGCGCACCATGTGCGGCAGTTGTCCAAGTCCATGCAGGAGGCCCTGCTGAAAAAGGGGCTGCGCTTCATCGAGGTGCTAACACCCTGCCCCACCCTATACAGCCGCCGCAACAAGCTAGGCGATGGTGTGGACCAGATGAAGTACTACAAAGAAAAGAGCGTCATCAAGAATGGCGCGGACACTAAAGAAGCTGTGCTGACTTTCCAAGGGGAGATCATCGTCGGCAAGTTCGTTGACCGCGAGCGCCCAACATGGCTGGACTCCATGAACGCCCACCTCAGCAAGGCCCTTGGGGATTCATTCCAGCCTTATGGACAAAATTGCGGAGAGGAGGCGAAAAATGGCTAAGTCAGAAATCCGCATCGGTGGCCTTGGGGGCCAAGGCGTAATCCTTTGCGCCTCTATAATTGGCAAAGCCGCGAGCATCTTTGAAGGCAAACACGCCACCCTGATACAGGCATTCGGGCCAGAGGCCAGGGGCAGCGCCTGCTCTGCCCAAGTCAGCGTATCCGACAACATCATCGGCTACCCTTACGTGACCAGCTTGGACATACTGGCCGTCCTCAGCCAAGACGCGTACAACATCTTTTCGCCCACCATCAAGCCCGGCGGCATCCTGCTGTACGAAGAAGAACTGGTGAAGCTGAACGACAAACTGCCGCAGGGCGTAAAGGCATACGGCATCCCCGCCACCCGCTACGCCGAAGAACTTGGGCGCAAGCTAGTCCTAAACATAGTTATGGTCGGCTTCTTCGCTGGCGTCACAAAGCTGTGTTCCTTCGACGCATTCAAGAGCGCCACATTGGACTCAGTTCCCAAAGGCACCGAAGACCTGAACCTAAAGGCATTGCAGAAGGGCTATGACTGCGGGATGAAGATGGGGTAGCCTAGCATTTTCATATCATCCCTTGATGTTGATTCGTCATTTTGTAGTGTTTACTAACGTGTAGGTGTTAACCTCGCCAACAGGCGCAGAATTGAAATACGTTGTATTGTTAAGCTCATAACGAACAGCGTAGGTTATCCCGCCTCCGCCGTCACGAACACCCTTCACTTGCACAGTCCCGGCAAGCCCCGTCATTGAAACTGGTATCATTACCGGCTTGTGCTTTATCATAAATGGTGCGCTGTAAGGGACCCCATTGATCAGCACTTGAACATAGTCGCCATCTTCCACCGCGTAATCCCAAATCCAAACTCTGGTGTCGTTTCGGTTCGTTAGCTCGTGTGCCAGCGTGTAGTCCTGTTCGCCAATGTTCTCATCTTCGGTCAGCAGTATCGTACCCGCAGCAACCGTTGTGGAAATTTTATTTGTCAGTGCCGTTTTTGCATCATCAGATGTGTCGGGAGTGCTTGTGTCGGAAAAAATTAGCATCGTAATTACAGTAGCAATACAGATAATGCCGAAAGTCACCAATGCTTTTGTGCGCTTTTTTTGCTCAGCCATATCATTTATCTGAAAAACACCTTCACCACATGTATGACTCGGCACTTGAACTTCGTGTGACTCCTCAACCATTGGTGGTCGCTCCACAGAATGATTGCCCGTTTTCACGAAATATGTTGTTGTCGCGGCGGAGTTTTTCTCCGCAGTGTTTTGAAGGCTGTTGTTAGGATCAGACATTAGCTTGCCCTCCGATGTACTCAACTTTCCTCTTATTAAACCATAAACTCATCAAAATTCTTCCGATGACGATTTCTGCTATTGTTAATGCAAAAAATACGTTATGGCGAGTTTCGTCTTGAATTTCATAGCCAAAGTTCATAATTATAGTTGCAATGGATGTAATGACAACATTAACGTAGAATATTTTAACCAACGGGAACAGCCATGGGAGTTTGTAATATATCCGTCTGAAAGGCGGAACAAGTAAAGAAATGCCAATTATTATCCCAAACACACCGATGAAAGCCTCACCAGTATTAGCGGTTGCAAAGCCAGATACTCGTATTGTTGTTATGTCTATCAATAATGACAAAACAGGCACTAAAATCAGCAACAATATGGTAGGAAGCATGATCACAATAAAATAAATTAAGGCGGCGATGTTTGCAAGGAAGTGTTTAGTTTTGCTCATCACTCTAAACGTCCTCAATATCTTCGGCTTCAATCGCCATTAATTCTTCGCGCGTTAAATCAAAGCCTTTGCTGAGCCGGAGTGCCTGCCTGTTTAAAGAGCGTTCAAAGAGATTCCGGACATAGCGGGAATTGCCGAAAGCCTCATTGCCAACGGCATCTTGAAGGAGATTTTGCAGTTTCAATTTGGCACCTTCGCTCAGGGTATAGCCTTTAGCGGTATAGGTATTCTCGGCAATCAGCATCAGCAAGGCGGCGATGTTTGCAAGGAAGTGTTTAGTTTTGCTCATCACTCTAAACGTCCTCAATATCTTCGGCTTCAATCGCCATTAATTCTTCGCGCGTTAAATCAAAGCCTTTGCTGAGCCGGAGTGCC
>Ga0268262_10006707_pt1 | contig 10967 bp, 9 predicted proteins | sample TergutNc150P3_FD_190354 | JGI IMG/M metagenome (GOLD analysis project Ga0268262, IMG submission 190354) | Nasutitermes corniger P3 segment gut microbial community from laboratory colony in Florida, USA - Nc150 P3 (SPAdes) (version 2) | ecosystem: Host-associated > Arthropoda: Insects > Digestive...
GAATAAGGGGGTATCATCTATACGAGGTAAAAATGGCGAAAAAAAAGGTTCAAAATGAAATTACCATTCGTTCCAGCGCAGCGGAATATTTAACATATATTGCCGCCATAGGGGAGAATCCGCAAAGTATAGAAATACGTTATGAGGACGAGAACATCTGGCTGACGCAAAAAATGATGGCGGTGCTGTATGATATAAGTGTCGCTGCTATCAATCAGCATATAAAAAATATATTTGATGATCACGAACTTGAACCGGATTCAGTTATTAAGAAATACTTAATAACTGCCGCCGATGGTAAAAATTACGACACAAACCACTATAATCTGCAAATGATTATCGCCGTAGGTTTCAAAGTCAATAATGAGCGAGCCGTGCAGTTCCGCAAATGGGTAAATAGAATTGTCAAAGATTACACAATTCAGGGTTGGGTGATGGATGAAGAACGCCTAAAACACGGCGGAACGATAATTACCGAAGATTACTTTGAGAAGCAACTTGAAAAAATACGAGAGATACGTCTTTCTGAACGTCGGTTCTATCAAAAAATTACCGACATTTACTCTACTGCTCTTGACTACGATAAGACGGCAAAGACGACTAGAGACTTCTTTGCCAAAGTGCAGAATAAATTGCATTTTGCCGTTCATGGCAATACCGCCGCCGAACTTATCTATAACCGCGCTGACGCAAAAAAACAACATATGGGCTTAACCACATGGAACGAAGCCCCTGACGGAAAAATCCAGCGTAGCGATGTCGTTGTGACAAAGAATTATTTATCCACGGAAGAAATGAGCTCGCTTGAATTGATTGTATCTGCATACCTTGATTTAGCTGAACGCCGGGCTAGATCGCGCGTACCAATGACAATGTCTGACTGGTCAAAACACCTTGACTTGATTTTGCAGGCGGACGGCAATGAATTATTAACAAATGCCGGAAAAATATCGGCGCAAATAGCAGAGGATCATGCATTAAGCGAATTTGAAAAATACCGAGTCATACAAGATAAGCTGTTTGAAAGCGATTATGACAGATTTGTCGCCAGTTTGGAAAAACTGGAAGAAAAGACAATTGTTAAAAAGAAAAGGAAATCAAGTGGAAGATAGCGGTGTGTTAAAACTAGCCGGAGTTATTACTGATTTTTCCGTATGGGACGATACCATTCACTTATTCGCTGTAAAGTTCCATAGCCAATATAATGTATACCCTAATATATTACTTGCCAATGATTCTACTTACAGGAAAATTGATCTCTATGCGCAAATGCACCCGAATAGGATTGTTACTACAGGGGATGATGGTAACATTGAAACTATAGAAACAAGTAATGAGCCATACGACGGGTTAAGCCGCTTTGTTACGGAAGACTACGAGCTTGAATGTTGCATGGATTTTCATTCCCCGGAGGGTTATTTTACTTTGATTTTTGATGAAGAACCTGACTTTGACGGGGAGCGGGTTGAAGAGCCGGAAGAGCAGGGGAATGTTTATAGTTATAGAAAAATCGCTTGAGGGTATGTGTTTTAAATTTTAAGGATATAAGGCTTAAACTTTAGTATTTGCTGGATATGTTTCGTTATATATATCCAGTAAATTTTTCTCTTCATAAGTCCAATATGGTGTTGGGTGTGCATATTTCGCACGAGCTTTCAATAATTGCGCAGTTACAAGACTAAATGAAATCGGCTTACCATCATATTCAACCTGCTTGTTATTAATAACTTTGACATGAATGGATGGGTCTCTTACAAATTGTAAGCTTGCGCCTTTTGGGATGCCCATTTCATAAAAATCAAACACTGATCGGCGAACAACTTTGCTTTTGTCAAAGAAATCTTTATTTGCTTTTTCTTCCGCTTCCGCGATGGCTTCAACTTCCGCTTCAGCTTCTTCGGTTATATCAGTTAAGCCTTTCAGTTTATCCATCCATGCGACTGCGTTTCCCAAGCAGACAACAGAGAAAAATTCCGTTTGCTTACCTCTTCCGTCTAATTGAGAATAATAACGGAAAGGCTCAAATGTGTCGTGAAATAATTTTTCGGTTTCTTCGTAATCATCACATTCATATTCACGGATAACTTGAAAAGCTTCAGGCAAATTTGAAGCGCTTAAACCGCGTTCTTCTACCGATTTTTTTGTAGTGTAACCCATTTTAAATAATGTTGGAAAAAGCGGGTTTTTGACAATATAAACTCTACCTTTAGCCATGTCTTTTCTCCTAAATGAAACTAAACATTTATTTTATTCCTTTCATAATAACATATAAATATCAATTGGGCAACTATATTTATATTTCTGCCTTATTATAATATAATATAAGGAGTAATTATGAGTGAATTTAACCTTATAAAAATAGATGGTAAACCACTAGAAAAATTATTCGATGTTATAAGTAAGGCAATAGGAAGAATTTATACACCAAGAGCCATACGTAAAGAAGCAGATGCCAAAGCATACGAGATTGATGTTATTGAAAGAGCGAAAGCAAAAGCATATCTATATGGACAAGAGATTGAACAAGATTTTTTAGATAGAATTGAAGAAAGAGTGCTATATAGAGAAGTAAAAAAACAAAAAAATATTGATGCTGTTACAATGATTGCAGCCGAAGAATTAAGAAATGAAAATAATGTTTCAGACACGCCAGTTGATGAAGATTGGTCAGTAAGGTTTTTTAAAGTAGTTGAAGACATATCTGATGAAATGATGCAACAATTATGGGGGCGAATACTTGCAGGTGAAGTAAAAAATCCAAATTCATTTTCTATTCGTACGATAGAATGTTTAAAAAACATAACAAAACAAGAAGCAGAATTATTCACAAAAGTTGCAAATCATATATTTACTCATAACAATGAACCATTTATATTTAGAGGAGATGACTTTAAAGAATTGTATGTAAACGGTTTTTTGTTTAGCGATGTCTTGACACTTATTGACTTAGGATTACTACAATCAGAAATAAATATAGGATTAACTTTTGAACCAAGACCAGTGGATACAGAGATGTTTTTTGTTTTTGGAAAAAATATTATTAAGGCAATAAAAAAAGCGAATTCTATAAAAAACCAAATACCGATAATAAAACTGACAAAGACAGGTGAAGAATTGTTAAAATTGTTATCAATTACACCAATAAATGCATATATAAATAATTTTTTTGTCTATTTACAGAATATTGGGTTTATTGTTGAAAAAAACTTTTCATAGCTAACAGTAAACATAAATTACCCTTCCGCCCATTTATAACGCTCTTTAAGATCATTTCCCCAACTCATGGGTATTATTTTATCATGCTGCAATCTTCCCACAACAATCCCCGGCGCAATGTCAATATGCGCGGCAAACCTTCTTATTTGCGATAATGTCAGTTGATAAGCGGATGCAAGAAAACTTGATAATTCTTTCGGCGGTATTAATATATCCCGTGCAAAGGCGTTTGCTTCATTTTCTTTTTCATCATCCTGTCCATGACCTTCAATGTAAAGCTCCCCGTGTGAATGTTTAATAATGTGGCAAGCTTCGTGAAAAAAGGTGAACCAGAGTTGATCATTGCTTTTCCCGTATATACTTAATTGCATGATATATTTGTCATTAAGACGGCGTGTTGCGCCGTAAATGCCAAGTTTTGGTAGAGCGGGAACAAAGACAACGGCAACTCCGGCGGCGGCGCAAATTGATTCAAGTTCTGAAACAAAAATTTTTGGTGTATCTATTTTTGTAAGAGAACGGATTTCGACAAGGCTGTTTTTAAATTTTTGTTTGTCATATGGTTCACAGTTCTGCTGTTGAGCGTCGATTTCTCCTTTGCGCAGCCAAGCAGAAATTAAAGCGGCGTCCTTTGGAGAATTTTCTTTTTTGCGAAAGGCTGCTTGCAAATCATGTTCCCATATTGTTTCCCATTGATGTGGAGACGCAATGGCAAAAAAACGCAGTAGAGCATCAAGTTGTAAAACTTTATCTTTTATTTTTTCTATCCAGCCGTATTTTACCATTGCATTTATCGGGAACATATCAAGCCATTGCAGGGCTTTTTCCAACTGCATTTTATCAGCAAGGCGTACTTTGTCTTCTTGATATTGCCGTTCAAGATTACTCCAAAAATGCGCGGGACGACCAAGAGTACGTTCAAACTTTAATGCGGTTTCTGCGGTAATGGCTGATTTTGCCTTTACTATTTCGTTTATAGTCTTTTTTGACAGACCTGTCCTGTCCGCAAGCGCGGCTTGTGTTATTCCTGCGTATCCAAGATAGTCTTCAAGAACTTCGCCCGGAGTAACTAAATAATCGGGAACGTATTTATTTGCTGTTTGCATGTTATTCATATTATTCATGGATATCCTCTATTTCTGTAATCATAATCGCTGTAACCTGCTTCCAATCAAGCCCGCCGTCACTTTTATACGGGATAGGCTTATGATTTGGAACAAAAATGAGCCGATATGGATGATCCAAATCAACTGATAATTGCCCTTTACGATTTCCTGTCAATTCATGACACCTTCCGGGATCAGTTTTCGGAGGCCAAAAGTCATACAGACTAGACGCTGCCCTAAGTGCGGCTAGCCTGACTTTAATAGCCTTTGCTCGGCGGTTTCCATGGATTTTTATGAGCCGTTTCCCTTCGTTGAACTCTTTCTCCAACTTTGTAGTTTTAAATGATATATCCAAAAACGCCTCACTGTCAATATATATTAACCCAAAAGGTTAATTAAATCAAGCAGTTTATTTTTATTAAACGGCGGTTATTTAATTTTTCGGATATATATCTCCATTTCTACAGATTTTCCACACCTTGACTACCCCCCCTTTATGCATTATAATGAAATATTATAACAAGTTTGGAGAAAACCGGTATGAAAAAGATTACAATGATCTGTTTGTTTGCGTTTCTGGCGGCTGGCGTGATGTTTACCGGTTGCGGTCATAAAAAATCAAGAACATTCGGTTTTACCAGTATGAGGATTAGTAATCCCTTCTTTGCCCTTATTGAGCAAACAATACGTGAAGAAGTGGAGAAAAACGGCGACAAGCTGATTTCCGTAGATCCTGACATGGATCCCCAAAAGCAGAACGCTCAGATCGAAGAGTTGATCGCCCAAAAAATTGACGCTATTTTTATCAATCCTGTTGACTGGGAGGCGATCAAGCCCGCGCTGGTTTCCCTTAATCAGGCCAGGATACCCGTAATTAACTATGACGCGGAAGTGAGAGATATGGATCTTGTAGCCGCTTATGTGGGTTCGGACAACAGGAACGCGGGTTATGTCTGCGGTCTTGACCTTGTAAAACATTTCCCCAACGGCGGCCCCATCGCCGTCCTTGATTGCCCGGGAATGCGCTCGCTTCGTGACCGCATCGACGGCTTCAACGACGCAATCGCGGGAAAGGGTTTTACCGTAGTGTTCCTGAGGGACGCGCAGGGCAATTCTATTGATGGACAGCGCCATACCGAAGAACTGCTCAAATCCAATACCCGGGTACTCGCCATTATGGGCGGCAATGACCCGACGGCGCTAGGCGCTTTTTCGGCATGCAGAACCGCGAACCGCACCAACATCCTCATATACGGCGTTGACGGATCCCCGCTGGCAAAAGCCGCAATCGCCGAGCGGGGACAGTTTGCCGGTACGGGCGCGCAAAGCCCAATCACCATCGCAAAAACATCAGTAGAGCTTGCGTATAAAATTTTGAACAAGCAGCCTTACGATAAGAATGTCCCGGTTAAGACCTTTATGATCAATCAGGAAAACATCGGCGATTACGACATCGACAGTTGGCAATAGTTTGTTTTTAAACTATTTTTAATTCTTCGCTGACTTTTCGCAGCGCTTCGGCAAATTTGGGGATTTCAGATATTATTATGTTGATATCCGGATCCTGCTCCGTCTGTTCCTGTTTTGGCGCTTCATTTTTACAGATAGTTTCCAGTTTGTCTGCCGCTATTTCCGCGTCCCTGATAAAAACCTCTTTCATCTGCGCGGCGGTAAACTGCGGCTGCAGTGTCTTTTTATCCGCCTTTATATATGTTTTTTGCTTGCGCGCCGCGTCACGCGCCGCGTCGATAACTTCAACCGGCTGTTTGTCCCGTATCATTTTGTTAAGCGTGGCGTTAAGCTGGCGTATGTCTATGGGTTTGGAAATAAAACCGTCGAAACCGTTATTCAAGAACATTTCAGCCTGCCCGACGATGGCGTTGGCTGTCAGCGCGACGATGTTTCCCTTGTATCCCATTTCGCGCAGTATCTTTGTCGCTTCAATTCCGTCCATTTTCGGCATCATGTGATCCATGAAGATTATGTCATAAACCTTGCCGCCTTTAACTTTGTCAATCGCCTCAAACCCGCTGGTGGCGGTTTCCATTGAAAGCTTATAAGGCGACAAGAGGCCTTTGGCAACGTATAAATTTGTTTCTACGTCATCCACTATCAGTACGTTTCCGTAAGGCATAGGATCGTAAGTGATTTGCGCTTTTTCTATTTGAGACGCGCTGTTCATCCTGAACTGCTGCAATGTCTCGGCCCTTTTCTTGCCTATTTTGGCGCCTGAACCTTCAGTCCGCTGAGGCAGTTTTACGGTAACTTCCGTTCCCTTGCCCGGCGCGCTCTTTACGGAGATACTGCCGTCCATCATGTGAATTAAATTCCGGGTGATGTTCATGCCGAGACCCGTACCCTGTGTTGTACGGTTGACTTCCATGTTAAAACGGGAATACTCGTCAAACACCTTATGTAACTGTTCAGGCGTCATACCCTGTCCTGTATCGGATACCTTAAAAATAATAGTCTCGTTAGCCGGTAGTCCTCCCCGCGCCTGTTCAACGGCAACCGACAGCAAAACCCCGCCTTTATCCGTATATTTAAAAGCGTTGGAAAGCAGGTTATTCATGATCTGTTTAATACGAAGCTCGTCGCCGATTAATTCAACCGGAAGGTTTTCATCAACTTCCAGCTTAAACTCAATAGGTTTGTTTTCGTTCTGTATTTTGTTCAGTTGTACTATATCGTTAATCATGCTTGAGACATAGTATTTAACCGGCACCAGCTCCATTTTGCCGGCTTCTATTTTTGAAAAGTCCAATATGTCGTTGATGATGCCGAGCAGTAAATCCCCTGAACTGTAAATTCTGCTTAACGCATCCCTTATATCTTCCCTGAGCGCTTGATCCTGAAGCTGGATTTCGGTAATGCCCAGAATAGCGCTTATCGGCGTGCGGATTTCATGGCTCATTTTTGCGAGGAAGTCGCTTTTCTGCCTGTTTTCCGCTTCCACTTTTTTCTTTGAATTGTTAATACTCCACAGGATGACGCTTAAAACAGTCGCCAATAAAATACCAAGAACGGTAAGTACCAGCCCCATTCTCCTGACTTCGCGGTAATACTTGTTAACAGGCGCTATAAGGCTGATGTACCAGTTGGTTCTCAATTTTCTGGAAAAAACAATGGACTCCAATCCCTTGTAATTAACTGCCGTACTTTTAGGAATGTCCTCCCCGTTTTTTTCCAAATAATTGGCAAGGTATCCTGCCATGCCGCTGTTCACATTACGAAGCGGTTTTCCTATCAGATACACGTCAGGATGGGCGATGATTCCCAAATTTTCGTCCACCAGCATTCCGTAACCATCATCGGTAACATGCATCTCTGTAACATAATCAATAATTTTATCAATTGGAACGTCTATCGCGATAACCGCCAAAGGTTTGTCCCCATTAAAAATCTGCCGTGAGAAGGTAAGCACATAACTGCGTATACGCGCGTTGAAATACGGCGTAGCGAAAACGACTTTTCCGTTAGCTTCAGCCGCCGCCTTGTACCAGGGGCTTTCCCGCAAATTCACTTCCACGGAGGGTTCCCATTCCCCGTTAAGCAAATGTAAGCCGTTGAATACGTCAAAATAACCGTACACTCTGTTTATGCCCAGCTTGCGTTTTTCATGCCTGATTACACTGGGGGACATATCTTCTTTTATATATTTCTGGATCAAATCCGGACCATAACCGTTGATTATCATGTTCCTTATGGATTGAGAAATGCTTTGAAGCAGCTTTTCCGGTTCCGCCAGATCGGTCTCAATGCTGACCTGCATGAAGTCAAGCGAGGTGTTTACCGCGTCTTCCAGACGCGACAGCATCATTTTTTCCACATAGAGATAGCTTAAGATAACCATCAGCGTGAATGCCAGATAAACAAGCAATATTTGCCCGTATACGGCGAAAGTTGCTCCAACTCTTTTAATAATTGAGCGCAGTTCCGGCACAAAAATTCTCCCAGTCGCTTTAAAAGCGAGACTTCTCTTAAATTTATACCAGAATCATTAAGTTGGCAATAAAAATATGAAAATTTACAGTATCAAAAGAGGCGATAATTTTTATTTGCGCCGCAATATCTTAAACCAAATCGCTGGGATATTCCAAATTTTCCTTTGACGGGTTCTTAAGTATTTTGTTGTATTTTTTGCATTCCCATTTTGCCATGTCGAGGTTCTGATCGCGCCAGTTGCCGCATTCGGCAGGGGCGGCGCCGGGGATGGGACCTTCAAAATTTTCTACCCAATCAAACATTTCTATCAAAAGAGGCAGAACATCGGTGGAATTTAAGCTTCCTTCCAGAATAATATAAAAACCGGTGCGGCAGCCCATAGGGCCAAAGTACACCGTTCTTGTTCCCCATTCCTTGTGGTTGCGCATGAATGTCGCGCACAGGTGTTCAATGGTATGCAAAGCAGGCTGATCCATCACCGGCTCCTTGTTCGGCTCCTTAAAACGAAGGTCAAAAGTGGTGATAACCACGTCTTTGAACTGATCCTTCCTTGAAACGTAAACGCCCGGTTTTAACCTTAGATGATCAACCTGAAAACTCGCTATTTTCCCCATACATCGCTCCTTTTGTTGACTATAACAGAGAATGCCCTGTCAAGCAATGGACTTATTCGACAACCCGGTTGGTTGTCGAATAAGTCCCGTTAAAGGTTACCTACTTCTCCGTAATGTTAAAAATTCCGTCCCAATCCGCGGCAGGCGGAAATTCCTGATATTGCCGGCAGCGTTCAACAAAATGTTTGGAAGGCCCGTCATTGGGATTAAGTTTTAACACCTGATTGAACGCCTCTTCCGCGTCTTTCCAGTTGCGGGCTTCAAAAAGATCCATCGCCTTGTTAAAAAGATAAACCTGCCCAAATAAGGCGTCCGACGCGTCGGCTTTTAATTCCAGTATTTCATGAATGCATACAACTTCGTTGATTCCCACGACTCTTATGCGGTCAAGACGTCTCGTTAACAGTTTGCCCTTTGCTTCATGTATCGTTGATTCAGAGGCGAGAACCCATGTTCCGTATTGTTTGTTAACCCCTTCAAGACGGGAAGCCAGATTGACGGCGTTGCTGATGATAGTATAGTTCATCTTTTTCTGCGTTCCCATGTTCCCTACGACCATTTCGCCCGTGTTAATGCCTATGCGGGTCAAAAGCGGCGACGGGCTTATTCCGTTTTCCAGAACATACCTGTTTACCTCGCCTTCTATCCGCTTCATCATTATTCCGGCGGTGCAGGCCCTAAGGGCGTGATCGTCAAGTTCCAAAGGCGCGCCGAAGAAGGAAACGATAGAATCCCCCTGATATTTGTCAATCGTGCCCTTTTGCTCCAGAATAATATCGCTCATGGTGGAAAGATAATGGTTAAGAAGATCCACCAAATGGCCCGGCATAAGTTTTTCCGCTATGCCGGTAAACCCTTTTATATCGGAGAACAAAGCGGTCATGTGCCGGTTAACTCCGCCAAGCTGCATTCGCGCGGGGTCGGATATAACTTCTTCTACCACATCTTCCGACAGATACGTAGAAAAAGCCTGACGCATATTATTGTTAAAGTATTGAAGCTTGACATGGGCTTCTTCTATTTCCTTTGCTTTTTTTCTGTACAACAGGGAATTTAAAATGCCAAAAAGCACGGAAACAGAAAGGGCCAGGATTTGGAGCAGAGTCATAGTCCATGAATATTTACGTTGATCTAAAATAACCGTATCGCTTATATCCACGTCCGCGACACAGTAGAAATTTCCGTCCTTGTCATACACAGGGGCAAAACCGGCAATAAGCCCTTCCCAGCTTTCGTTATAATTGCCAAGGTCTGTCGCCGTTACATCTCCGGAAAGAGCGGCTCTGGCAATATCTTTTATAGGCCTTATGGTTCCCGGACCTACTATGGTTTTTGGATCAAAGTCATTGTCTATAATGTATTGAAAGTAATCTTGATCGTATTGTCTTAAATAGGAAACGTACTTAACATTGTATTCCTTGGCAAACTGGACAAGCCGCATTTTTAACTCGCGGTAACTTTGATTTTTGGCATCTTCAATAGTGTGGTAACGGTCCAATTCTTCAGCGTCTACATACCGCGCCGCCGCCTGGGCCGCCGCCATTAAGTGGTTCTGGGTCGATTCAGTAATCATTTTTACATAATGATTCACATGAATATTTACAACTATAGAAACCAGCGCCACCATCAAAGCAGAAACAAAAAACAGCCCCATGGTTAACCGGACTCCCATAGCTGTGGCTTTTTGCTCTTTTCCCATATCCCCTTCCTTTTTTAAAGTTTATCATGTTTTGGGTTACTTGACTATATTACCCCACTAGACAAAAACCCGTAAAACCGCTAAATTTCCCTTACGATGGCGGTATGTCTGAGTCGCCGCGTCAATTCATACTGTCAGACCAATGGAGGATGATTTATGAGCGCCACAATAAGGCTCAAAAAGTTTGGAACCAAAAAGCGGCCGTATTACCGCATTGTGGTTATAGATAAGCAAGCGCCTAGAGACGGGAAAACCATAGACGAACTGGGATTTTATCACCCTATAGAAGCGGAAGACAAGCAAATTGATTTTAACGCCGAAAAAGCCAAAGAATGGCTTTCCAAAGGCGCCATTGTTTCCGACACAGTACGCAGAATCTTCAACAAG
>Ga0268262_10006708_pt1 | contig 10967 bp, 11 predicted proteins | sample TergutNc150P3_FD_190354 | JGI IMG/M metagenome (GOLD analysis project Ga0268262, IMG submission 190354) | Nasutitermes corniger P3 segment gut microbial community from laboratory colony in Florida, USA - Nc150 P3 (SPAdes) (version 2) | ecosystem: Host-associated > Arthropoda: Insects >...
GATGTAGCGATCATTCTGTTTGGCTGGTATTCACCGAAGTACCATGCCGCCTGAGCGACGGACTGCTGCAAAACATGCGCCATAAATTCGTTAATCACCAGATTCGTATCTTTTGTGTCATAAGCCTGAAATTCAAAAAAAGAAAGAAGAAACTTTTTTGCCGCAGGGGGAAACGCCTCCCATCTTTGGCGGGAAAAATTCCTGAAATCCTCATCAATAAAATAAATGCCGTGAAAACATTCATGAACCATGAAGCGCGGCCTTAGGGCCTTGTCAGTTTTATCCGATTCCCTGGAGATGGAAATAATCGCTCCTCTGCCGGGAACAATTTGCATTGAGGAGTTTCTTTTTATGACGCCGGTACTTAGAAGGATTGATTCCAGCTCCCGTTCCTCGACAAGCAGGGGAAAATTGCTTTTGCGGGCGGCCTCAAAAAAGTTGGCAAGGTCTTCAGCGCGGTAGTCATGGGCGTTCCAGCCGTGGAGTCCGGCTATTTCCGCGTCGCTGGCAAGCCGCCCGCGAAAGCCCGCCTTTTCCACAAAAAAAGCGAGACGCTTAAAAAGATTATCCTGAATATCGTAAGTTGCGGTATCAAAAATAAGTATTTCGGGAAAAGCGTCCCAGCTAAAAACTTCGTAGCGGCTGTTGCGCCATGCGTCGACGGGGTAACTAAGAATGAAAGCGGGATCCGCGGAAATCGGACCGTTACCATAAGTAATATCACTGAAGGCAGTAACAGCCGGGAAAAATGTTAAAACAATAAAAATCAAAAATAAAAGGCTTATCTCTCTTTTTTTCACAGGCCAATAATCCCCCGTGCCATCAACTGGGCCAGTGAAAATTTTCGTTCTCTGGTTATTTCCATGTCGGCCCGTAAAAAGCTTTCAAAATAGGCCCTGAAAGACTCCGGAAGTTCCTTGAGCTCTAAAACCTGTTTGTGATAAGCGCGGTGGGATGGCTCAAAACGCCGGTTGATGCAAAAGAGGGCAAGGCAGGCGTGCTTAATAAACCCCACAGACGAGATAAGGTAGAAAAAACCGTCTTCCTGCATAACGGCCGCCCCAAGGTCGCCTAGATAGTGTTCCATTTTTGATTCATAGGCATTCCGCATGCCCTGCCAAAACTCTTCGCCCAGAGAGGCCAGCCTGCGGCGTATATCCTTAACCCAGTCAGTCCGGGAAAAGATAATCTCCCCATGGGTGAGCCGGTAAAAACCGTAAGTGCCCTTATCTCTGATTAGCCACAGGGATTCAAGCCTGGTGTCGGCTATGCCGGTCACCTCTTCTATCCTTCTGATTAACTTGTACTCAAGGCGTAAGGGAATATCCCCAATAAGAAAACGATCTTTATATCCCTTTCCCGAAGTCTCAAAAGCCTCAAGGTCTTCGCCAAAAAGCCGCCGGCGTTCATCCGGGCCGGGAATGGAATCGCGGTAGTAAATATCCAGGATCAGGGCAAAATAAGGATCCAGGGTGTCGGATAAGGCTGCCTCGTTGAGGGACACACATTCCACCCCCGGCCATTGGGAAAGAATTGAAGCAAAACGATCAACAAGCACTTCGGTTTTATATTTCATATTGGTTCCTTAATATACTAATTATAACACGGCTAATAAAGATTAGATACAGCACTCCTTTATAGTTTCGGCTTGGCGTGATGTTTCATTTATTTTATACTCTGCCCATGATAAGGGATTACCGCTTTATCATTCTTTTTCCCGATATGGACACGTTAATGCTTCTTCACAGATACAGTGATGCCCTTTTTTCCAATGGTACTTATGGCGCCTGCTCTTTCCCGCACGGCGCGCCGCTTGCGGAACTGTCACAGCCCTTTAGCATGGATGAACTTAAAGAACTTGCCGGAAATCTAAGGAAGCTTACCATTGCGCATGACGGAAAAATCTCCAGCGTAAAATACTGCGCAAATGCCGAATTCGGATCAATGTCCTTTTTCGGCCCACTGCTTGATCTTCCCGCCGATCTTCCAACCATTGAAGAATTGTTCCCTAAGACGGCAAGGGATAAAATAGTCCGCGTCCTTTTTCCGCCGGTACTTTGCGCGGCGCTCGTAAATCCGGAAGATAAGCCGCTGCCCGAAGAAGGCCCGGCCCTGTCTTTCCGTGCGGCTGAAATTAGTAACCTTACGATCCGTTCTCTGCCCGGCGCCAAAGGAGAAGCTCAGGCCTATTCTTTTGAATGGAAAGTGAATCCTCCGGTCTGGCTTCCGGCATACAGAAAAAGCCTGCGAAGGAAAATAGCTATGGAAAACTGTATTCGCACTTCCGGTGATTTTTTGTTTCTAGACATTAAAGCGGTTCCGGGAGCATCCAAATCCGCCCTTGGGGAGATCAGAGAGGGGCGGCTTAAAGTGCGAATAGCCGCCGCTCCCGAAGACGGCAAAGCCAACGAAGAGCTGCGCTCGTTCGTTGCCAAAGCCCTTGGGCTCCCAAAGAAAGAACTCGTCCTTGAAGCGGGGGAAAAATCCAGGCTAAAGACTTTGCGCCTTCCCATTTCGGCAAAAGAAAAACTGGAAAGCTTATTTCTAAAATAATAGCTCACACAAAGTACACCAAGGCACGAAGGGAAGACGAGGAATTAGAATAATTTGCCTTATCCTTAGTGCCTTTGTGATCTTTGTGTGAGGCTTTTTTTGTACAAGTCAATATTTTCTTCGTCAAAACAGACAAAGACAACCCGCTCTATACCGGGCGTTTCGTCCAGGGTTTTGCGTACTGTTTCCAGCGCAACAAGGGCCGCCTTGTCCTTCGGGTAGCCATAGACTCCGGTACTGATGTTTGGAAAGGCAATGCTTTTCAGTCCCGCCTCCTCCGCGAGGATCAGGCTCTTTCTGTAACACGAGGCAAGAAGCTCCGCCTCGCCGCTGTTGCCGCCGCGCCAAATCGGACCCACCGTGTGAATCACTTTTTTGCAGGGAAGCTTTCCCGCGCCGGTAATAACAGCGTCCCCGGCGGGACAGGGGCCGCCCGGAATATTCCGCCTCTCCTTTGCGATACGCATACATTCCTCAAGAAGCTCCGGCCCGGCCGCGCGGTGAATGGCCCCGTCAACACCGCCGCCGCCTGCAAGACTTGAATTGGCGGCGTTGACGATTGCGTCTACATCCATGCGGGTAATGTCAGCGCGAGCCAGTTCCAGCTTTTCATTTTTCATACCGACGTTCCTCCAAAACCTTATTTAGCAGAAAATAACCTGTTAAAGTGAAAATTACCAATAAAACCGCGTTAGCAAATTGTTGCGGCTCATGAGAAACGAATTATATTGCTAATATCCTTTCATAAGGAAATACACTTTTAGGAGCTTGTCAATGAGCAAAGGCGTCGGGTTTATGTTGTTGAATTTTTCCGTGGCAATCTATCTTTTCGCCACAGGGATTTTGGGCATTACAGGGTATAGAGAAGGTGAAATCCGCAGAGCGGTAGCTTCTCTTTTTTCGGGCGATTTTGCCCAGATCCTGATTGTCATTCTTTCAGTCCTTGCAATAGCGGCGGGGATTTTTATCCTCATCAAATTCTTCGGCATTTCTATCGGAATTACCGAGCTGTTGCTAATCATCCTTTCAATTACCTGGATTGTCTTCATCCTAATGATAGATATTATCTATCCCCTCAGCCACAAGGGAACAAACTTTATAGAGTGGCTCAGAAGCTTCGGCTCCCATGTCATGGCGCTGGCGGGGATTATACTTGCAACAGAGCGTTTTGGCGGCTGAATTTTTGACGCGGCTTTGGAGCTGTAGAAAAACCACAATTGATGATTTCTTGAATTCATAATTCTTTGTAAGGCTTGAATTGGCGGCGTTAACGATCCCGTATACTCCAACGCGGGTAAGGTCCACGCGAACCAGTTCAAGCTTTTTTTCATAAAGAGAAATGCAGATATTGGACATATTTTAAATATGCGGAAAGAAAGAGGCTGTATAATTAATACTATCTTTTTATTTATAAAGGTAGTATAATAATGTTCATCCTTAATTAATTATAAGGAAATATTATTTTAGGAGCTAATTTATGGACAGAGGTATTGGGACTATCCTGTTGAATTTCTCAGTGGCAGTCTACCTTTTAGCCACAGGGTATTTGGGCATTACCAGGAATGCCGCCAGTGAAATTATCGCGGCAGTAAAAAACCTTGGAGAGTTAGGAAGAGGTGATTTTGGCAATGTACTTATTGTCATCCTGGCAGTCATGGCCGTTGCGGCGGGTGTTTTTATCCTCATCAAATTCTTCGGTGTTTCTGTCGGGATTACCGAGAACTTGCTGCTCGTCCTGTCAATTACCTGGGTTGTATTCATTATAATGATAGATATTGCCCCTCTTCTTAACGGCAGAAGCAGCCTCTCAATGGAATTTCTCAGAGTCATCGGCGCCCATGTCATGGTACTGTCTGGAATAATGCTGGCAACCGAGCGCTTCGGAGGCTGAGTTATAAAAGAATTTACCACAAACCTCACTAACCAACACGAACTTATACTACCTATCTTATTTATGTTCGTGGGGGTTCGTGCTGGTTCGTGGTAAAAACTATTTAAAATTTCTAAATTACGTTTACATTTTAAGCTTATTCAACAATAAATCCCTAAACTTGCGCACCGCCTCGAAGGATTCCAAGACCAGAGCCGCTTCGCAATCGCTGAGCGCCTGGGGATAGTCCGCAAGGTGGTAATATGCCTGGCCCCGGCGGAAAAGGCAGTAGGGCTGATAGGGGTTTATTTCGAGGGATCGGTTAAAGGCTTCCACCGCTTGGGTATAGCGCTGAAGCACTGAGCATACTATTCCCGCGTAATAAGCTGATTTATAGGATTTTGAATCGAGTCTGAGAGACTCGGAAAAGTCGGAGATGGCTTCTTCATAATGCGAGCTCGCGAAGTGGGCCATACCGCGATGCTTGTAAATCAGGGCGCCTACCGATTCATCGGGTTCCATGTCCAAAATCCGCGTATAAACCGCTATGGCTTCCTGGAATTGATTTTTATTGTGGGCCGTAAGGGCCTCCACAAGCAGTCCGTCAATGGAGACTGTACCGGGATCTTCCACAGGAGCCCATATGGACTCTGACTGAAATTTTGCCGCCTCTCCGCTCTCTTCCATTGGGGGCAGGCTTTCCAAAGATACGGACTTATCTTCGGAAAAGAGCATCGCGTCGGTAGATTCCTCAATTTTTTTGAAGAAGGAATCCCGCCGCTTGTCCAATTCCCCGCCAAGAAGGCGAAGGTAACTGCGCGTCTCCTGAAAGATAATATCAGCAAGGGAGAGAGACGCGTTAATGGCGGCCAGTTTTCGTTTCAATGGATTATCAAAAGGGATAAACTCCGCCTTATAGACAAATTCATGCTCCACCTCCGCCCAGGCGTCTTGCAGGATGGTACGAACCTGGATCTCCGCCGCCTGGCAGGAGGACATATCCGCCCTTTCTATTATTTCATTTGGGACTTCAATAAGAAGATGTATTGATTCATAGCCAAATTCCCTGTATGTATGATCCCCCCCCTTCCTCTGTACCTCAACAACCTTAAATTTTTCCTTAAGAAGTTCTTCCACCGCGGCCAGATCTTCAAGAAACGGGCAGATAACGCGTATGCCCAACACATCGGCAATATTCGGAATTTGATTGGAAGGATCTTCTTTAAGAAGCCTGATGTATTTTTTAAAATAACTGTCAAAAGATTTAACGCGGCCCTTTACCCGCGGATGGGAAGGCAAGGGGGCTATGGCTTGTTCAATACGATTTTCCAGCTCGCGGACAATAAAAGCCCGTCTTGAAAAAAGTAGTTCATATTCCGCAAGAAGAGAATTTCGCTCAGGAAAAACAATATTATCCGCCATTCAATATTTTCCAAAAAAAAGGCCGTCGCTGACTACATAATACGCAGTCAGTGACAGCCCAATTGTCCGGGTATTAACCCGATTAGTTAGTCGGAGTAGGAGTAAATCCGTAATCCTTCTTCAAAGGCTCAAAGACTTCTTTTGCTTGCTTCTGGGAATCAAGGAACCTGAGAATCTGGTTCTGTCCGAACCTTTCCATCTCAAAGATCTTCTTTTCAGTCTCGCGTTCGTTGATTATGCCCCAAATTTCTTCGTCGTTGATGTCGCGGTCTGTGTCGAGTACCGCTTTATCGTAAATAATCTTTACGTCTTTAAAGTAAGCGACAAAATCGCCGCCGGCCCTGTCCGCGTCCCTGTCAAGCCTAAGCCCGCCGAATTTCACGAAAGGCATGGTGGTGGGATACAGGGGGTAGAGCCTGAGATCCCTGTTCCTGACTTCAAAAATGTACTGCGGGTTAACCCAGGTAAGCTCGGCCCATCCGTCATAGTTCAGATAGCCCATGAAGCAGGTTTTTTCGTTCCCTTCGGAATCAATGAGGATAACGTTAAGCCCGTGGGGGAAGTTAAGTCCGTAAGCGTTAATCGCCACTGACCTGATTGTACCCACGTTCTTTACAACTCCGTATTCCTGCTCAAATCGGCTGGGGCCTGTGATACCGTCGGAATTACTGGGCTGGATATTGCCGTTGTCGTCAATATCAGCCGTGGGCTCGTACGCGGGAATCTCAAACGGAGGCTTAATTGTTGCCTTGGAATAGGCGTAATCCACCGGATAGTGAATCCTCACGCCCATGACAGTTCCCCACTGTTTCGAGGGCGCCTCTTTAGTATAAGTATTGGAGACATTCGCGATAGTCTGGGAAGAAGAGTTGAATTTTACATCCCAATTCTCAATAGCAAGAGAGGTTTTCATGAGCGATTTCTGCTCGCTTGTGAAAGTACCGCCCGCTACCTGGCCATAATCCATAATGGTCCGGCGGTTCTGATTAGGTGTGGTACCCTGATCGTTTGAATCAAGCTTTATGCGTATGTCCGCAGTCAATTTTGAAAAATCAATCAGGATGGCTTCATCGGCAATCAGCATCCCAGCCGTTACCAACGCGATAGCAAGAAGAATGATAATCCGTTTCATTCAAAACTCCTTTCATTTATGCTAAAATACATAAAACGCTATTAAAGAGTATATAAGGATACCCTTTACTTGTCAACGCCTTACGGCGATGTTTTACTATTATCGGCAGGTTTGGTAGAAATCCCGTAAAATTCGTTAAAAAAAACCTCATTTCCGCCGATAAAGAGCCGCACGTCTCCCACAAACGGGAAATTCCTCCTTATCCCCTCATTTAAGGTTATAAGGCTGCGAAAAACATCCCACCTGCCTTCCACGGGCAAAGCCGCGGATTCAGTGAGATCCGCGTACACCACAGTTTCACGGTACATGAAGGAATTTAGCTTTGTTCCCCGTGGGAAAAGGGGATCCAGCTCAGGAAAAGAGGGGCCCAAAAGAACCTCGTCTACATAACGGCGTATATCCGTCTCTCTGTCCCTGGACCGGCTAATCATCCGATCCTCCACAACTGTTTTCCCCTCTAGACTAGAATAAAATACAAATGTCCTTCTGACAAGCCCCGAAAGCAAAAATTCCCCAAGGGCAATCAGGCTTATTACGACAAGGTACATTAAACGGCGGTTTTTAGTCTTGCTCAGGAATCTGCCCAAGGCCGACAGGATATTTCTCAGTATTTCATTCATTGAAAAGCAGTCAAACCTCCGGAACGCTCAAAGAAAGCAACAAAATCGCTGATTCCTTTATATAACGCATCCGAAAGGTTCTTCAAGTATACGTCGTCGTTCATGAGAAGGGCATCGGTTTCGTTGGACACAAATCCCAGTTCTACCAGCACCGCTGGCATTTTGGCGTTTTTGACAACGAACCAATCTTCCGCTTTTAGCCCCCTGGAAGGTATCTGTTTTCCCACCGTTTCTCCCATGCGCTTTAGGATGTAATTGGCCAGAAGTATGCTTTCCGTGGTAAGTTCTTCTTCCATCATGCTGTTTAAGATGGGCAATACTTCCCTGGAATCCTGGTATTTAGCCTGGTCAATAACTTCGCGGCGGGTGCTTGGGGGGAGATACCATACTTCGTAGCCCCTCGCGCTCGCGTTAAACGACCAATTGGCATGGACAGAGATGTATATTGCCGCTTCGTTTTCGCCAAGCGGCACGGAATTTGCTATGTTTACCCGCGCGTCTAATGTCAGATTTGTGTCCCCCTCGCGGGTCATGAGTATCCGTTTGTCAGGATATGCCGCGGTCAGGGTTGAATACAACAGGCGGGAAACCTTTAAGGTTATATCTTTTTCCACGGATTTAAGGACTTTACCTTTAATTGTGTGGTCGCTCGACGCGCCTGGATCCTTGCCTCCGTGACCAGGGTCTATTATTATAGCCGCTACTCTGAACCTGTCTCGATCCTCTTCCATGTAGCGGTTGAAGGCGCTCTTTATTTGATAAAGAAACGTTTCGGGGAATTTGAGGACGCCTTGCTCCAGAAACGGCAGGGGCAAGGTCAAAATATCCTTGTGGTCAAGGAGAACCATGCCTGTCTCCCCTTCCCTGCCGGAAATAAACGCCGCTTCATGCGTTTCGGATATTAGGGCCCCTGAGGAAAAGAAAGAATCCCAGCGAAGTTCAGCGGTCGTGCCAAGGGCGCTTAAAGCCTCTTCCAGGGTAAGGCTTTTTGTCGATTGAGGGCCAGGGCTTTCGGCAAAAGCCGGAATTAAAAGAAAAAGAAAGTAAAAAAATATCACGCAGAGGCGTAGAGCACGCAAAGGTATGCGCTTGATTAGATAGATGCGTGTTCCATCCATACTTTTTCTTTTTTTTATAATAAAAATAGATAGGAAAGAAAGACTTGGCATACTAATCACCTATAGTCCTCCGCGCCTCCGCGAGCTCTGCGTGAGTTATTTTGAGTAAATTCGAGGTATTCAAAAATGAGCTCTTAGTCATTGGTTCCCTTGGTTATTGAATCAATGTAGTATGCCGCGCCCTGGTAACCCCCGCGGATGAGAGCCTGCCAGAAAGAACGTCCCAAAATGGGGGTAGCGCCACCCCCTGACAAAACCCCTTTTGAAGCCAAAGGCAGGCTAAGGCCGGTCAGAAGCCTGACCGCGTCAAGGGATTCTTTTACAGTCCTGCCCATGTAGTCCAAAAGCCCCGATTCGGTAAATTCCGGGAAGTGGAAAAGCGCAGGCTCCTTTTCAGCGGGAAAACCCGCCGTCTCAGGTAAAGCGGCAAGAAGGGACAGAAGCTCTTTGCCGGCGGCGAAGGCATCGGGGGGGAATGCCTGCTTTTCCGAGGGAGGGACAGCCAGAAAGGCCGCGGTTTCCTCATTTGGCGCTTGAAGGCGTATCAAGACGGAGCGTGCGGCGTTTTCGGCGGCTTTGACAGCGGTTTCGCGGTCAGGAGCCACGCTGATTATGTTCCCGCACTTAGTAACGTTGTTCTCCGGAAAAGTTACCGTCATCCCGCTTTTAATCCGCGAATAAACATCCCTTACATAGGGCATGACCTTTGCCTTTTCTATGCCTTCTATTGAACGCACCATGCCTGGAATTGAGATAAATGCCCGTTCCGCGCTTGTCCAGTTCCATTTGTCTTCAAGGCCGCTGGGTTTTTTCCCTATAGCTATCTCGATGGCGCCCTTGGTTGGCAAGACGCCCGACGAATAGGGAAATGTCCAGCCCGACATAAAGCCCCCGGAAAGCCGCGCGGCAATCTCCCCAATCATGGGACCGCGGGCGGTTAGCTTAACGTCGCCTTTGGCCGCGCCGTCGGTGATGCCCAGGGCTTTTACCCCTTTATTAAAAGTTTCTATTAAAGGGCGCATTGTAGCGGAATCAATGGAAGAAGGTATTGTATGCCCCATCTCTATGAAGTATGGGGGAAAGAAAATGTGCCTGTCCGCGAAGCCGCAGATAGTTATTTCCCCCTTGTAAACCAGCGCGTCAACAGAAAACTCCGGGCCTTCCATGTACTCTTCCACTATCACGCGGCCTGAGCGGGAAAAGGCCATCGCCTCGGCGACAGCGGCCTTAAGCTCCGCCTGGCTGTCCACCCTGCGGCAGCCTCTCGCGCCCATGTTGTCAACTGGCTTTACAACCGCAGGCCAGGAAAATGGCAGTGAAACGCCAGTTTCGCCGCTTTGGCCGTTTACTACAATAAACTCGGGGGAGGGAACGCCGGCTTCTTTAAAACGCTTTCTCATCCTTTCCTTATCCGAAGCGTCCAGGGCGGCCTCAAAACTTATACCCGGCAGTCTGAGCTTTTCGGCGACCCAGGCGACGCTGGCTGAAAAGTCCGTTCCGGCGGTCATTACGCCCGCCAGGCCGCCGTTTTCCAGGAGGGAACGCGCCAGCTTCTCAATGCCTTCCCTGTCTTTTAGGTCAACTTTCTCAAAGCGCTCGGCCAGGGGCACACAGAGGGCTGTTTGATCGGCGTCTATAGCTATAGTTTCAAGCCCCATTTCACAGGCGATCCTGAGGGCAGGCCCCTGCATCACGCCCGCGCCTAATATAAGTATCCGCTTTCTATCCGGCATATTCAGAGTTCTCCATTTTCATTATCGGTAAAACCAAAGCAAGACTTTTAACTTGCGCTATAGGGTGTATTTTGCGATTAATATTTCATCGCTTCGGGTACCTTCTTCTGTCAAGCAAATTATTATCTTTTTAGGTAGATAACTGATAAAAACAATTAAGTTTTTTCAATTATCTTGCATCTAAACCAAAAAATCTCCAAAATTGGAGTTTTTTGGAATTACAAAAACGCCCCGCGAACGGAGGCGTATCGCGGGAAGGAGGATTTTATGAAAATCAAATTCAAACTGAGCATCGTGGTGATCGGAATCATGGCTGTAGTGGTAGCAGGAATTGCCACATTGTTGCTACTGCAGGCTTCCAAAAATACCCTGCAGTTGAGCCTGCGGAGCGAGGAGAATTTGGCCAATAGCCGCGCCGAATTCTGGAAAGGCTACGAGGACGGCTATATTCGGGCGTTAGATACGCTGGCAAATATAATGGCCGACTTTGAAGATGTTAAACCGGAGGAACGGCGGGAC
>Ga0268262_10006709_pt1 | contig 10966 bp, 14 predicted proteins | sample TergutNc150P3_FD_190354 | JGI IMG/M metagenome (GOLD analysis project Ga0268262, IMG submission 190354) | Nasutitermes corniger P3 segment gut microbial community from laboratory colony in Florida, USA - Nc150 P3 (SPAdes) (version 2) | ecosystem: Host-associated > Arthropoda: Insects >...
ATCGCCCAAATTGGAAAGTATTTTCAAAAGCGCGTCCGTATGGGGCGTAAGGCTGTTATCTGTATTTTTAAGGGCGGATTTCTTTTGTTTATCAACAAAGGAAATTACCTTGAGTTCTACCTGCGCCTTGCCAACAGGTATCTCAACAGGAATATCAAAATCAAAATCCAAATGCAAATGTCGGTTAGCAGGTATTTCGACTGTCTTTCCAATGGTCATGCGTACCTCCAATACGTTATCAAAGGAAAATATAGCATGAAAAATCGAAAAAAACAAGGGAAGAATAAGGAGTAAAAGCATGGAACAAAAATTTATCGACATTCTGAAACAACTCGTGAAAGAGCAAGGCAGCGCCGTGCTGACGGACGCGAAAAAATGCAGGGCGCTTTTGGCGGACTACACCAGAAACGAGTATAAGAAAGAAAGCCGCCTGCTCATTCAGGCAGTCGAGGCGGGAGTGCCGAAAGTGATCGAAGGCGCACAAGACCTTGCCGCCTGCAAGAAAGGGAAGATCAAAGACCTTGAGGAAGAGTACGCCCTTTCCGCGGCGTTTTCTGCGGACATAGTGGACGCGCTCGCTTTTGTTTTGCGGGGGGACACGACAAAGACCGTAATAGAAGCGGCCGCCGCCCCGCCCAAACCGGCTTCATCAGCGCCTGTAAAAGAAAAAAAGACATTCGGAAGCGGCAATATGTACGAAGGCGAAACAGTGAACGGTGTCCCCAACGGCAAAGGGAAAAAGACATTCGCAAACGGCGATGTGTACGAAGGCGATTTAGTCAATGGCGTACCGCAGGGCAAAGGGAAATATACGTTTGCGAAAGGCGCTGTTTTCGAAGGCGATTTCGTAAACAGCAAATACCACGGCAAAGGAAAATTTACGCTTCCTGACGGCGCTGTGTACGAAGGCGATTTTGTCGAAGACAAATTCCACGGCAAAGGGAAATGGACTATGGCCGAAGGCGGATATTACGAAGGCGATTTTGTTGACGAGCTTCCCCACGGCAAAGGGAAGTATGTATACCCTGACGGCAGAGTTTATACAGGCGATGTTGTTAAAGCCCAACAACAAGGCAAAGGGAAATTCACATGGCCTGACGGCGATGTCTACGAAGGCGATTTCATTAACGGCGAGCGTACCGGCAAGGGAAAATATACATGGGCGGACGGCGGCAATGTATACGAGGGCGATTTTGTTAATGGCGAGTGCCACGGCAAAGGCAAAAAGACATATTCGGACGGCAGCGGCTCTTATGAAGGCGATTTTGATCACGATAACCAGACAGGCAAAGGGAAAGTAATACTTTCAAACGGCGATGTCTACGAAGGCGATGTTGTCGAGGGCATACAGCACGGCAAGGGGAAATATACATGGGCGGACAACGGTGATATTTACGAAGGCGATTATATACAGGGACAGCAGACAGGCAAAGGAAAATTCACATGGGGCGATGACGGTACTGTATACGAAGGCGATTTTGTCGAAGGCGATTTTCACGGCAAAGGGAAAATGATATGGCCCGACGGAAGAGTCTATGTGGGCGATTGGGCTAACGGCAAGAGAAACGGCAAAGGAAAAAGAACCTACCCCGACGGCAAAGTCGAAGAAGGCAACTGGAAAGACGGCGAGTTTGTCGGCGGCGCTGACAATGAAGCTGATGATGTATGGTAACAACACGGTATCAGGCACGGAAAAAATAAGCAATGCCGCCCGTATGGGTGAGTAAATTGTCGGGCGGACATTAAACGCAGGAGGCAATTAATATGGCGGGACCATTAACAGCCACGGTAGTTTTGGCACGATGTACCAAATCAAAAAAACTGTACGGAATGCGCGTGGAAAAGCGCGGCAACGATTGGGTTCGTACATGGGCGTTTCCCATTGACGAACAAAAAGCAAAACATGAAGGATTTGAAGCCAATAAAGTATCCGGCTCCATGAACGCCGTTGACGACTATCCCGGCTGTCCCTATTGCGGACAAAGCGGTTTCGTTCAATGCGGCGGCTGCGATAAAATTTCCTGCTGGAGCAACGAATCAAATAAGTTCACCTGTCCTTGGTGCGGAAATTCAGGCGAAGTGCAAAAAGCCGAAAACTTTAATGTAAAAGGCGGGGGATACTGAGGAATGAGCAATGAACAGTGAACAGTGAACAGTGAACAGTGAGCAAAATTTTTGCTGTTTGAAATAAATTGAGAGATGAAGAAAATTCATCTCGCAGAGGCGCATCGAACCGAAGGTTCGCAGGCGCAAAGGAGAAGATTATGGAACAGGGATTTATCGACATTTTGAAAAAAGTCGTTGAAAAACACGGCAAGGAGTCATTCCTTGAATTGAAAAAATGCAGGGCAATTGTGTCCGACTACACTGGAGCAGACTACAGGATTGAAAAGGGCTTGCTTTTACGGGCGGTTGAGCAGGGAGTGTCAAACGCAATTATCATCGTAGAAGAAGGCGACCTTGACAGTTGCATAAAGGCGCAAGAGCGCAATCTGCAAGAAGAACAGTTCATGGATTCCGCAGTAGCGGAAAATATAGTGAACATACTTGTCCATGTCTTGCGCGGTATCGCATTAAAAGGAGTTAAAGTGGAAAGCAAAGGCGACAGTAAAGATTATGATGAAGCAATGGGCTTCTACTATGATGAACAGTACGACAAGGCAATACCGATCCTTGAAACGCTTACCGGACAGGGACACATAGGCGCACAGTATGTACTCGGCTGTTGCTATAGACATGGTCAAGGCGTAACGCCGGATCAAGACAAAGGCAGGGACTTGATCCTCAAAGCGGCGGAACAGGGTCACGCAAAGGCGCAGTTATGGGTTGGCCGTTCTTTTATTGGTGTCAAATCGGACTATGCAAAAGCCCTTGAATGGTTTCACAAAGCGGCGGATCAAGGAGAAGCAAACGCACAGGCTGAAATCGGCGATTTTTATTTTGAGGGATATGGCGTAACACAGGATAAAGCCAAAGCCGCCGAATGGTATAAGAAAGCCGCCGAAGGTTATCAGAAAAGGATCAATCAGGGAGACGCAAAAGCGCAGAAAATGCTCGACAAACTCAAAAAGGCAGGAAAGATTTAGCATGGAAGCGCAAGGGATAACAGCCCGGTGTCCGTCACGGCTTATTTTGCCCAGTGAAGTGTGGTATAATCTGGTAATGCGCCAGCGTCAGGTACGGTTGGAGGCAACGCCAAGTGCCTGACACCAAATTAACATAAAGAGGAGAAGATTATGGAACAGGGATTTATCGACATTTTGAAAAAAGTCGTTGAAAAGCATGGCAAGGAGTCATTCCTTGAATTGAAAAAATGCAGGGCTATTGTGTCCGACTACACTGGAGCAGACTACAGGATTGAAAAGGGCTTGCTTTTACGGGCGGTTGAGCAGGGAGTGTCAAACGCAATCATTATAGTAGAAGAAGGCGACCTTGACAGTTGCATGAAGGCGCAACAGCGCAATTTGCAAGAAGAACAATTCATGGATTCCGCAGTAGCTGAAAATATAGTGAACATACTCGCCAATGTCTTGCGTGGTATCGCTTTGAAAAATATACAGGCGGAAAGCAAAGGCGACAGTAAAGAATTTGACGAAGCAATGGGATTCTACCATGATCAGCAGTACGACAAGGCATTGCAAATCTTTGAAGCTCTTGCCAAAGAGAACCACGCAGGGGCGCAGACATATATTGGTGATTACTATTATCAAGGCATTGTCGGAAATGAGGATAAATCAAAAGCTGTCGAATATTTCCGCAAAGCCGCAGATCAAGGATATGCACGAGCACAGGTAAATCTTGGCAATTGTTATCTAAGTGGCAAGGGAATAACGGAGGATAAAGCTAAGGCTATCGAGTTGTATCACAAAGCTATCGATCAGAACTTCGCTAGTGGGAAGTTTTTTCTAGGCTATTGTTATGAAACGGGAGATGGTGTACCGCAAGACTATGCCAAAGCTGTCGAATGGTATCAAATAGCGGCGGCACAAGGAAACCCAGGGGCTATAAAAGGACTCAACAGACTTAAAAAGGCAGGGAAGATTTAGCATGAGCAACAGCAGAGCGTCATGCACGAATTTCTTCTCTCTTCCCTCTGCGCCTTTGCGCCTCTGCGAGAGGAATTACCGAACCATTGCTCATTGCTCATTGTTAAGGAGTAACCAATGATAGAAAAACTGACATTATCTTGCGGCATATACGAAGGAGAGACACTCAACGGCGAATCTTCCGGCAGGAAGATACCGCACGGCAAAGGAAAGCTGACATGGCAAGGCGAGACTGATCTGGACGGCGTAATCAGAATATACGAAGGCGATTTTGTTGAAGGCAAAATGCAGGGCAAAGGCAAATTGACGATTGACGGCAGTAAGTGTACAGCCAAACAAGAATCCGACGAATATCCGGGCGATGACGTATACGAAGGCGATTTTGCAGACGACAAACGCCACGGCAAAGGCAAGATGACATGGAACATGGGCGACATTTACGAAGGCGATTGGGAAGACGACAAACAACACGGCAAAGGAAAATTCACCCGTTTCAACGGCGCAGTCTACGAAGGCGATTTTGTAACCAACTGGTTTCAAGGCAAAGGAAAAATGACATGGGAGGACGGCTCTGTCTACGAAGGCGATTGGGTTGACGGCAATCGGCACGGCAAAGGGAAAATGACATGGAAAGACGATGACGGCGTTGTAATGATTTACGAAGGCGATTTTGCTGACAATCAATTCCACGGCAAAGGAAAGATGACATGGACAGACGACGGCACTTATTACGAAGGCGATTTTGTTGAGGGAACCCGGCAAGGCAAAGGAAAAATGGTTTGGGCGGACGGCAGAGTTTACGTCGGCGATTGGTCTGACGGCATGAGAAACGGCAAAGGAAAATTAACCTACCCAAACGGTAAAATCGAAGAAGGACGTTTTGAAGACGGAGAGTTTGTAGAGTAGGGAACAGGTAACAGGTAACAGTGAACAGTGAAGTAAAACCCTCTTCCTCTGTTACCTGATACCTGATACCTGTTAATGAGCAATGAGCAAAGTTTTTGCTTTTTGAAATAGATTGAAGGAGAAGATTATGGCATTTGTAAAAGAGACATTAGATGACGGAACAATTTACGAAGGAGACAAAGAAAACGGAAAACACCCTGTAATGGGAAAACTGACATATAAAGACGGTTCTGTATACGAAGGCGAAATTTATCACGGTAAGCCAAACCAACATGGAAAAATGACCTACGCAAACGGCGATGTCTACGAAGGCGCTTTTTTAGCCTATGGCAAACCAAACGGCACAGGGAAAATGACCTATGCGGACGGAACTGTTTATGAAGGCCATTTTAATGACGGCAAGCCCGGTAAAGATTTAAGCTGGGCCGAACCGCCACCGCCTTTTGGCGGACCGGAACTGCCCATAGACGGGGATTCGGAGGAATGGTAACAGCACGGTGTCACAGCTTATTTTGCCCAGTGAATTATGTTTTTATGGTAATGCGCCGGCATCAGGCACAGTGAACAGTTAGCAGGGAACAGGGAACAATGAGCAAAGAGCAATGAGCAAAGAGCAAAGTTTTTGCTTTTTGAAATAGATTGAAGAAAACCTCTCGCAGAGGCGCAGAGGCACAGAGGAGAAGATTATGGAAGAATATTATGTAGTTTGTCCTGGATGTGGTGGAAAAGGAAAACTTACTTGTGACACTTGTAACGGCACAGGTAGATATAAAAATCCGTTTATTTTCGGTGCTGAAGAAGAACCATGTTCTAATTGCAAAAATGGCATTATGAATTGCCGTGAATGTCACGGCGAAGGAAAACTTTTAACTGACGATGAAAATGAAGAATTAAACAGGTCTGTTATTAAAGGGTATGTTACACCGCCGAGAGTTGCCGACTCGCCTTCATCATCAAGCGAGGAAGATAATTTTACAGGCAGAAAGAAAGTAACTTACGACGACGGAAGCGTTTACGAAGGCGATTTTGTCAACGGTGAATTTCACGGTAAAGGGAAATTCACATGGAAAGAAGACGGCGTAACAATAATTTACGAAGGCGGATTTGTAAACGGCGTATTTCAAGGCAAAGGCAAAAAGACATGGACAGATAACGGCGATTGTTACGAAGGCGATTTCTTTGACGGCGCACAACACGGCAAAGGAAAGTTAAAATACGCAGACGGCAGAGTTTACATAGGAGATTATGCCAACGGCAAGAGAAACGGCAAAGGAAAAATGACCTACCCTGACGGCAAAGTTGAAGAAGGTCGTTTTGAAGACGGCAAGTTTGTCGGCAAATAAGGAGTGTAAAGCATGGACGCAGTACAAGCAAAAATTGGTAGCGCAACGGTGTCAGGCACGAATTTTTACAAAGCGTTTTGGTAAAAGACCGAAGCGTTTTGGTTGCAGAGTAAAACATTCTTGTATAAGAGTGGAAGGTTTTAATTTTGTCGGGCGGACATTAAACGTCGAACCGAAGGTTCGGAGGAGATTTTTATGAGATTTTGTCCTTTTATGAGCAATGCTCGAGAGAAAGTGGAATGTTCTTCTAATTGCAAGCTTTATGTTACCGAAGAAGATAATTTACAAATTTGGAATGAAGTATATTCAGGTTGTGGGTTTGATATATATTCAGCACAATTAATGGAAATCACACAAAAAATTAATTCAGCACAATTAGCGGAAATTACAGAACAAATTAAGAAAATAAGAGAAAAAACGGATCGTTTCAGTTTCGTTGGTTCTGGTCGTTTAAGTGTGTGCATAAACTGAAAACAGATAACGCCCAGTGCCTAGGTAACGCAAGCGTGTCTGACACCGTTGCGGTTACTGAAGACCGGAACGTTTTGGTAAAAGACCGAAGCGTTTTGGTTGCAGAGTAAAACATTCTTGTATAAGAGTGGAACGTTTTATATTTGTCGTGCGGACATTAAGCGCAGGGAGAGTTTTATATGCCAGGTTTTATCGCAGACATGGTTGTAAGAGGTTTTTGGTGGGCAATTCTTGCCAATGCAATTGTCAATTTTGCTTTTGGAATTATTGGTTTTTTTGTAGGGAAAATCAATAAAGTTTTTGGAGTTATTGTACAGTATCTTCCGGGAGCATTATTCCTTTATTACATTTGGAATGTAAGGCATGGAATTGGATGGTTGATTTTTGGAATAATCGGTTCAATTTGGATTGTTATAAGTATTATTATAGCCGCAAAGAATCGATAAAGATGAGGAGAAAAATATGGATGATTTTGAAAAATTTATAACAATGGGACAAAAATGTTTTAGTAAAAAAGACATGAACGGAGCAATGGATAATGCTAACAAAGCGCTTTCTGTATGTGAATTGGATGCGGAATTCGCCGTTGCATACTTAATGCGTGGTAGTATTTATGCGCAAATTGATAATCCTACACAGGCAATTGAAGACTGGAAAAAAGCCGCCGACTACGGCAACGAAGATGCGTTTCAAACTCTTAAAAATTTAGGTTTTAACTATACCCCAAAAACACCTACAGCCATGCCGCAACAAACAGCGAATAACGGCGGTTTTGCGCCTTCGGCGATGCCGAAACCTGCGGTGCAACCTGCAAGCAAACCGGAATATGTGGAAGTTTCGTATGACTTCATTGATAACGGAGCGGGCGAAATAATGATGGTGATGCAAAAGCCGTCAGGTGAAGCGGATCAACAAAACGCTAGAATCGTTACTGGCGCAACGGGAAAGTTGGCGTTGATAAGAAACAGCAAACAGCACGTCAATATGCCATACATTCCACCAAATATTAGTGAAAAGATGAAAAAATGCAATTCCATTTTTATCTGCGAAGTGAACAATTTAAACGAAGCGAGTAAAAATTACTTTGATCAAACCCATATGAATAAATATATTGTTACAACTTATAAAGCGAAGCTTTAGAGGTAACGCCGAGTGCATGACACTGTAGAGTGAACAAACAGCAAAGTTTTTGCTGTTCAAAATAAAATCGAACCGGCGTACCGAAGGTACGAGTTCAGAGGAGTTTTTATGACTGATGAAGAAATGGCAAGTTTAATCATGTCCGGCATTTCCGCACAAGGTGAAGGATTGCATGAAAAATCTATAAAGATTTTTACCCAATTCATTTCTTTAGGGAGTGATCCTGATGAATTAGCCATAGCCTATAGTAGTCGTGGTGAATCATATATGGCTATTGGTCAACGTGAAAAGGCAATAGACGACATGAAAAAAGCCGCTGATTATGGAGACGAAATAATACTGGAAGCGCTGAGAGACGAGTTCGGTATTATTTACACGCCAAAAAAGTTACGTTGAGCGGTGTCAGGCACGAACAGAGCAAAGTTTTTGCTTTGTGGAATAAGTCAAGGAGAAAACAATGGAACAGGGATTTATCGACATTTTGAAACAAATGGTAAAGGAGCAGGGTATCGCCGCCCTTACAGACACAAAAAAATGCAGGGCGTTTTTAACGGACTACACCAGAAACGAGTATAAAAAAGAAAGCCGCCTGATTTTGCAGTCAGTCGAGGCTGGAGTGCCGAAGATAATCGCAAGCGTTGATAACCTTGCCGCCTGTAAGAAAGGTAAAATCAAAGACCTTGAGGAAGAATACGCACTGTCTACGGCGTTTGCGGCTGACATAGTAGACACCCTTGCCCTTGTTTTGCGAGGGGACACCACAAAGACCGTAATCGAAACGCTAACTATTGGTACAACCACCGCCACACCCAAACCCTCATCATCAACACCAGTAAAAGAAAAAAAGACATTCGGAAGCGGCAACGTGTACGAAGGCGAAACATTGAACGGCGTACCGCACGGCAAAGGGAAAAAGACATTTGCGGACGGAAGCCATTACGAAGGCGATTTTGTCAACGGAACGCCCACAGGAAAAGGAAAAGCGACATATCCTGACGGAACAGTTTACGAAGGCAATTTTGTCAACGGCGCAATACATGACAAAGGAAAAATGACCCACCAGAACGGAAATTCCTATGAAGGCGATTTCGTAAACGGCAATTTTCACGGCAAAGGAAAACTCATTTACTATGCGGACGGCATAATTGACGAAGGCGATTTTAAGAACGGCTACTTAAACGGCAAAGGAAAAAAGACATTCCCAAACGGCGGCGTATACGAAGGCGATTTCGTAGACGGCACTTTCAACGGAATAGGAAAATTAACAAACGAAGGCGTAATTGTCGAAGGCGGCTGGTCAAACGGACAGCCGAGCGGAAAAGTGAAAGTAACCATGCCGGACGGCACAGTTGAAGAAAAGATTTTTTAAGGGGAGTTCAAAATGAAGAAGTCTATTAAATTGTTTGTAGCAATCATGGCGGTATTATTTTTAATACTGACAGGTTGCAGTAAATCCAAACCAGCGCAACAAACCGAATTTAAATTTTTAGAACTTGATGACGGCACAAGTTATCAAGGAGATTGGTCTAATGACATGCCTAACGGAAAAGGTAAATACACATCGTCCAGCGGCGCTGTGTATATAGGCGATTTCGTAAACGGCGAATTCCACGGAATAGGAAGATATGAATACACAAACGGTGATGTATACGAAGGTTTTTGGTCTAACGGAAAACGAAACGGCGAAGGAAGAATGATTTTTAAAAACGGCAGTGTATACGAAGGCGATTTTTTTGAAGACACAATACAGGGGAAAGGAAAAGCCAAATACGCAAACGGAGATGTGTACGAAGGCGAATGGATTTACATTAAAGATGAAGACAACAGCTATCCAAACGGTAAAGGAAAAAAGACTTACGCAAACGGCGAAGTAAAAGAAGGCAACTGGAAAGAAGGCGAATTTGTGGGGAAATGAACAATCAGCAAAGTTTTTGCTGTTGAAGATATTTTTAGGAAGGAGAAGATCATGGCATTTTGTATCAAGTGCGGAACACAATTACAAGACGGCGCAAATTTCTGCGCCAAGTGCGGAACGCCCGCGCAGGCGGCGGCTGAACCATTACCAAACGGTAAAGGAAAAGTAAAAATAGGTGACAAATTTATTTGGGAGGGCGATTTACTTGACGGTAACCCTTGCGGCAAGGGGAAAATAACAAACATACAAAGCGGTTATGAATCAGAAGCCGAATACAGGGGCGGCAAACTCTACCTCTTGGACGATAAAAAAGCAAACACTGTAGAAAAAACCGCTTTGGAAAAAGAAGCTGATGACTTGAGTGAAAAAGGCATGATGTTAATAGGTACGGATAACGATGAAGCTGAAAGAGTGTTAATCAAAGCGGCGGAAATGGGAAGCATATATGCCATGCAGGCTCTAGGCGAATTATACGGACCATTTCTAAAGAACTGGGCAAAAGCCGCCGAATGGTATCAGAAAGCGATAGATTTGGGAGATGAAGCATCTAAAAGATCGCTCAATGAACTCAGGAAATCAGGCTTGATATAGCATGATAAATAAAATGTTCGTGAGTGTTCGTGTGGTTCGTGGTAAAAATTCTTCTCTGCGCCTTTACGTCTCTGCGCCTCTGCGAGAGGAATTTCCAAACCATAATAAGGAGGTATAAACAATGATAGAAAAACTGACATTCCCAAACGGCGCTATCTACGAAGGCGAAACGGTTGACGGCAAACCCAACGGCAAAGGAAAGCTGACATGGCAAGGCGAGACTGATCTGGACGGCGTTATCAGAATATACGAAGGCGATTTTGTTGATGGCAAAATGCAGGGCAAAGGCAAATTGACGATAGACGGCAGAAAGTGTACAGCCAAACAAGAATCCGACGAATATCTGGGCGATGACGTATACGAAGGCGATTTTGCAGACGGCAAACGCCACGGCAAAGGCAAAATGACATGGAACATGGGCGACATATACGAAGGCGATTGGGAAGACGACAAACAACACGGCAAAGGAAAATTCACTCGTTTCAACGGCGCAGTCTACGAAGGCGATTTTGTAACCAACTGGTTTCAAGGCAAAGGAAAAATGACATGGGCAG